>OHAF01001639.1_pt1 | contig 19580 bp, 26 predicted proteins | sample 1577041 | NCBI WGS metagenome assembly OHAF01 (sample SAMEA3541495, study PRJEB24748) | human gut metagenome | biome: human gut; feature: human-associated habitat; material: faeces | place: China | collected 2012
AGTATCCGAAAACCTATTATAGAAATGTAACAAGGCGTTGGGTACTTAGCCTACAATCTAATGAGGGAATACTTAACAGCCTTTTAAAAGCCCTTAACGAGCGTGTTTACACCAACGAGGGCAAGGAGGTTAAAATTCCGGCCATAAGCTTCTTCTCCGCATCTAACGAAATTCCCAACTTCAACAATCCCGAGGAAAAGATTTTAAAGGCGCTTTATGACCGTTTCGATTTAAAAATCCGGACCGAGTATGTACGTGACAAGGCTAACCGTATGGAAATGCTCAGAAAAAAGCAGAACGGCGGAGAGAATACCGTCAATGCAACCGTAAGCCTTTCGGAGCTTGAGGAAATGCAGAAAGAGGTTAAAAGCATAAAAATATCCGACAGCATTAACGAGCTTATGGACGCTGTGCTTTTGGAACTCAGGAAAAAGGGTATTGAGGTATCCGACCGAACATTTTTCGGATTCGGGGATATTGTCCGAGCCGAGGCGTTTTTAGGCGGCAGAGACGAGGTTATTCCTAAAGATTTGCTTGTATTAAAGAATTATCTTTGGAATAAGCCGGAGGAAATATCTGTCGTGGCGGATATTCTTAAAAGAATATGCGAAAACCCGATAGGCGACCGCATAAACGAGCTTACCGCAAAGGCACTTTCGGTGCGTGATGAATTTAACAATTCGGGCAATAAAAACAGGGCGCTGATGAGCGTTAAAACCGAACTCTTAAAGCTATATAATGAGGCTTTGAACATAAAAAAGGACTTCGACGAAACCGACGCGGCAGTATCCGGTGTGGACAGTTTTATAGGCACGCTTGAGGATATAAGCCGCGCGGCGTATGCCGAAACCTCATTTACCTATGTTTCCTTGCCGGAGCTTAAAGAGTACACAGATCTACAAAACTGAAAAAGGAGAAAAAATTTATGTTAAACTCGGTAATTATGACAGGCAGAATGGTAGCAGACCCGGAGCTTAGAACCACGCAAAGTGGGGTCAATGTGACCTCGTTCCGTATAGCGGTCACGCGCAACTACAAGGTGAACGACGAATATCTGTCGGACTTTTTCACCGTGGTTGCCTGGCGCAATACGGCGGAGTTTGCGGCAAAGCATTTTAAAAAGGGCGACGGCTTAACCGTTCAGGGCAGAGCGGAGGTGCGCAAATACACCGATAAAGACGGCAACAACCGTGAAACGGTGGAAATAATTGCGGACAGCGTGTATTTTGGTGAGAAAAAGCGGGATACAAGCGAACAGAATACCGCGCCTGTGCCGGACGATTTTGAGCCGATTGAGGATGAATTTCCGGATTTTCCGGGCTGAAGGTTGATTCTGTAACGCAAAAGTAAACAGAGTGCTGTCGGACGGAGTACCGTCCGACAGCCGGAAAGGAAAAGAAATGAGAGATCCATTTAAAGACAGCGGCAGCGCCGACGATTGGTTTAATAACCTTTGGACGGCAGATGTGGATATGAACACCGCTATGTACGGCAATACCGGGACGGATATGCTGTATAAAAGCCTTATTCCTAAATCTCCGGAGCTTACGGATGTTATTGACCGTGCAGACAAACGCTTCGGTCTGGGAAATGCGCTTAAATCCTTGTTTGCGCTTTTGTATATGAAAGAGCCGGAAAAAAATAATGACGGCGGGATTTTAGAACATCCGATTACCGACAGCGTAATTAAGGATGAAAAATATCCGCATTTAAAGGCTTTATGCGAGGATAAAAAGCTGCCGGCATTCAGCGCCGTATGCTCCTTTGCCGAAGGTATTGAAAATGTAACGGATAATGCAGAGGTGCAAAAGGCGGCAGAAATAGCGGGTATCATTTCAGAATTGAAAGCACATTCCGAAAATCTTGCGGAACGCATAAAAGGCGAAACAAAATCGGATAAACGGCTGTTTTTAATAAATCGTCTTTTTAAGAAGCAAAAGCAGATAAAGGATCTGAACGGTAAACTGAAAGAACAGCGTATAAAAATCTCTGCCGAAATAGCAGACGATATTTCCGCTGCGGCTAAAAAAGCGTTTGACGCCGCAAGTCAGACGGCGGCTGTGCTGCGGGCTTTCGGTGATGATGACGCCGCAGGCGGTAATACCGAAACAGACGGTGCGCTGCTCGACAGGGTGCGCAATAACGATAACCTTAAAAAGATTTCGGTAATGCTCGGCAAATATCGCGAAATAATAGCGGACAAACGCAAAAACAGCTTTTCTTACGGGCTTGGCGAGAAATACGATATTACCTACGGCAACGATATTTCAAACTGTTTATCCTCCGAATTGGCTTTGCTCGGCGCTCCCGAAACCGAAATACTGTTTTTTAAGCGTTATTACGAAAAGCATTTGCAGCAGTACCGCAGGCGCGAGCCGTCCGTTAAGGGCGACGGGGATATTATAGTCCTTGCCGACGAAAGCTCCAGTACACGGGAGATTGCTCCCTGGGTAAAGGCCTTTGCGCTGGCGCTTATGGATATTGCCCTGCACGGGAACAAAAAATTCGCGCTCGTTCACTTTGCAAGCAGCAGAAATGTAAAGACCGATGTGTTTGAAAGCGGGAAATACACGACTGACGATGTGTTAGCCGCGGCGGAGCATTTTTTCGGCGGCGGAACGGATTTTGAATCGCCGTTAAACGAGGCTTTAAGGCTTTTAACAAACGGCTTTGAAAGTGCGGATGTTGTGATTATAACCGATGGTGAATGCGAGGTAAGCGATGAGTTTGCAAAGCGTTTTACAGAAGAAAAGCTTAAAAACCGCCTGACCGTCACCGGAATACTTTTAAGCACAGACGATGATTGCGGAAAAAGCCTGCTCCCGTTCTGCGATAAGATCTACCGCTTGGGAGATATGTCCGCCGATGAAATAGCGCTTGAAGTTATAGGCAGAAAAATGTAGGAGGTGTGGCTTATGGAATTAGTTTTAAGACCGCTTACAGAAGCGGAAGAAAAATATACATACAGTCAGAGTATACGAAGTAAGTCCATAAAAATCAAACAATCTGCCTGTGTCCGAAAGGATACAGGCAGGGCGCATTTTGAATTGTTCAGTCAGGAGTGTTTATATGGCAAAACAGAATGTTGTTAATGTTACATCCAATCAAAAAGCGACACCAGCGGCAGAGAATGAATTTATCTATGGCGGTTATCATTTCACACCATACGGTTTATTTTCCGAAAAGGAAAACAGTGATTTTAAATATCTCACGCGAAAGCTCCGCACAGATACAGAACTTGGTTTTTTTGTTGCTGATAACATAGCGGGCAGAACACGAAAATACCGTTACAATTATAAAGCATTTTATGCGGCTGCCGGCAACAGTACATTTGATATTTTCAAATGCTCGGAAAACGGGAAGTTGTATGTTCCCGGTGCGTTTGAGTTGTTTGGTTATACAGAATCTATTTGAAAATGTATATGCGTCGGAGTAAGCCTCAAACAAGAGTTCGCGCAGAATAATAAAAATGAATGTTTTTTAAAAGGAGTAAAATTAAGATGAAAAAGTACATACCCATAGTGCCTACCGAAAGTGAAAATAACCTTTGCCTTGAAGTCCTTTATTCCAAAGGCGGACACAACTGGTTTAACGGCGACAATGAACGCCGTGGCTATTATCTTCACTGTACGCCTACGCTGATTAAAAACAATCGTTTAAGTAACGGTACGGAATATTCCACAAGTACGGTTACACTCGGTAAAGGATATAAGCTTATGCTGAAGGAAGTGGGCAGAAGGTCTCAAAAAGCCGAAGAGGAAGCTAACCGACTTGCCGAAGAAAAAGAGGAGTTTATAGTCAAAGAGGTTTGCAAACGGTATGGATTAGAGCTTGCTGCGTGAGTATGCAAATATTTAGCCGAAAAAGAAAGGAATTTCAGTATGAACGAAATGATGAAGGTGTTATACATACAAGTTGGGAAAAAGCCGCAGGTAATAGAAATCAAGCATACGCTCAAAGAAATGCAAAGGCTGGTAGGCGGAATAATAAGCGCTTACAGTCCGTTTGACGACGGCTCGGTAATAATTCTGAATGATACCGGCAAGATTGACGGGCTGGAATTTAACCGCGTTGTATACAATGAAAACGGCAAAATAGAAGACATAATCGCAGGCGATTTCTTTATTTGCTATGCTTCACCGGACAGACCGGAATTTTCAAGTCTGCCGGATGAGCTGATACAGAAATATTCCGAATTATTCAAAACACCGAAGGTGTTTATAAAGATTGACGGCAAGCTGATTATTGTGCCGGCAGGCGATCAACAGTAGCTTTTAATTGACTTATTATTATTTGATGATTATAATAATAAGTGTAAGAAAGCGACTGCATAAATTCATTTGTTCGGAGGGATAGTATGACAGTATATCACGGCAGCAATGTAATAGTAGAAAAACCAAAGCTTATTCCTCAAAACCGTTATCTTGATTTCGGATTCGGATTTTATACAACAACAAATAAAGCACAGGCAATAGGATTTGCAGACAAGGTGACCCGCAGACGCAAGGAAGGTAAAATGTGCGTCAGCATATACACATTTGATGAGGAAAAGGCATTCTCCGAATGCTCGCTGCTGCGATTTGATAATCCTGATGAGGGCTGGCTTGATTTTGTTTCAAAAAACAGAGCCGGAGAGAGTCTCCCGGAAAGCTACGATTTTATTTTCGGACCGGCTGCGAATGATGATGTTTATACGACATTTTCTCTTTATACTGCCGGTGTGCTCTCAAAAGCTCAAACTCTGGAAGCGCTTAAAATCAAGAAGCTGTATAACCAACTGGTGTTGGCTTCTGATAAGGCGTTGGCTTATCTAAAGTTTGACGGTGTTCTGCCGGCGGAGGAATATTTATGAATGATAAAAGCTTCACCGCGATATTAGGTATAATTGTTCCGGAAATTGTCCACCGTATATCAGAAAACTATTCTTGTGATGAGGTGGCAGCAACAGAGGAATTTTATGCTTCAAAGGTTTATGCACTTTTGGAACAGGAGGAAACCAAGCTGTGGCATTTCAGCCCGTTAACGCTCTTTAATATGTATGATGAAGAACGCAATACAGGCAGTTTTTCATTCCCGGAGGAGGGATAGCTTATGAGTGCTCAGGGAAAGTTTATAATATTCTGCGCCGAGCAGTACAAGGCTGCAAAGCATCTTACGGGAAAGCAGCTTTCAGAACTGTTTGGGAAATATCATGTTTGGGAGTATCTTTATTCCTGTTTCGAGGCATTGCATACAACCGGAACAAACTATATTATTGAGGATATTGATCTTTACATTGGCGCTTAAACAAAAAATCTGCCGGCTTCGCAGGAAGTCAGCAGATTTTTTATGCCCTAATAACGGTTGCGAGCTTTTCAAGCCCGTGCCGTTCTATGTATTCGTAAACCGCGACAATGTCGTTAAAAACCATAGCCTCGCAAAAATACTCGGTATAAGTAAGCGCGTCCTTTAAAAGCGGGTATGTGCTTCCCGTATTTACTGCAATATAATATTTTTCTTTCACCCCAAACACCCCGCAGACGAATACCATTATACCATACCAAAATATATTTTCAATTATCTTTTTACATAAAAAACAATCGTTAATTTTCATCTGAGTAAAAGTATTTGTTATCCGATTTTAAACTGATTTTAAACTGTTGTCGGTTTTTATTTACAATTCCGTATGACTGTGTTACAATTATGCTGTAAAAGGGGAAGGCACCCATAACAAAAAACAGCTTTACACATAATGCTAAGGGGATGACACCCATCGAAAAAAACATTATAGTGGTTGATGAAAACGGAAAACAATACGAATCGACCTATTTAAAAAGAGCGAAAGGTCTTGTTAAAAACGGCAGGGCGCATTTTGCGGAAGAAAATAAAATATGTCTTATGCGTCTGCCAGAGAATTATTTGGAGGATAAGGATATGGCGGAAATAAACAAAGAAAAAAATAATACAAAAATGTCGCTTGAATTCATTTTAAATCAAATTGAAAAAGTGCAGTCGCAACTGCTGGATTTAAAAAACACTGTCAACAATATCGGTTGTGTAGCAGATTGTGATTACAACGGAGAAGAGGGCGTAACCGTTCATGATGAAGTGGCTGTTAAGAAAATCACCGCTCTAACCGAAGTATTTCATCACAGGGAAGAAAGCCTTCAAATGCTTTTGGAGCTTTACGGCAAGATGTATGATGACTTAACCGGAAAGAAGATTTTAAAAAGCAAAGCTCTTGCGGCTTTGGAAAAATGTTCCGGTAATGATGAACAGATGAAAAAGCTGAGCGGAATTATGACCGAAATCGGATTTTTAGAAGAATAGCAAATTGATATTTATTTCCGCTATATCGGCAACGCAGGAGAAACATTATAAAGGTTGCAAAGGCGCTTGAAGTCAGCGCCGATTATCTTCTGACGGGAGATATAGTGGATAAGGATATGCTTATACTGGCAGATAAGCTACGCAAGCTCTCTCCGGAAATGCTCAGGATTGTTGAAAATATTATTGATGAGTGTACGAAAATTTGAGCAGGCTTTGATTATTAAATAAATAATTGACCTTTTGGTTTTGAGAGGGTATAATAAGACTGTAAGGAGATGATTTTCGTGTGTTCGTAAAGCAAGCTTAACAGTATATTAAGTAAAATAGCAGAGGTTGCAAAAAATACCTTTGGTAATACTTTGCAGGCTGTTATTCTATACGGCTCATATGCCCGCGGCGATTATGATGACGCCTCGGACATAGATATAATGATAATTGCGGATGTTGACCGCGGGGATCTGTTCAGATATGAAAAGCCGATTATAAAGGCAACAAGCGAATTGGGGCTTGAAAATGATGTGGTCATTACCGCAACCCTAAAGGATAAGAAGACATTTGAGCAGTATAAAAACGCACTGCCTTTCTATCAGTCTGTATTAAAGGAGGGCGTTTAGGTTGCCGTTTGAAGAGCAGATATCTATTTCAAAGCTCCGTTTGGATATTGCAAAGGAACGGCCTTAGCTATGCCGATGAAATTCTGAAAATCGGGGATTATAAAACGGTTGCCAACCGTTCGTATTATGCTGTGTTTTCTGCAATGAGAGCTGTTTTGGCACTTGATTCGTTTGATTCCAAAAAGCACTCGGGGATTATAGCAGAATTCAGAAGACGCTATTTGAAAACCGAAATATTACCTAAAGAATTATCCGAAACAATTGATTCATTGGTCGAGATAAGACAAGGAAGCGATTATGACGATTTTTATATTGTTTCAAAGGAAGAAGTAACATTGCAATTGAAGAATGCCCGCCTTTTCGTAACAGAGGTTGAAAAATATTTAAAAGGAGCATATCGGTAAAAACCGTAAAAAAATTTCCATAAAAATGAGTGACATACTTGAAAGAAGGCGTTTTGCGATGATAATCTTGACAATAAATATGTTATTGTTATAGGACCTGTTGCAAATGATGATTTGGCATTGCTTTTCAGGCAGTTCAGCAACGGGATGATAGAAATAGATACTCTTATTCGCGAAATGAAATATAAGAAATTGACCGATCGGTATTCCTTCCATATAGAAAAGGGCTTACAGTTTTAAAAAAAGTAAGGGGAATACAATGTCTAAGACAAAACAGTTAATGGAGCTGGCAACTCAAGATATTATTGCCGAGCTTGCGGATAAAAGAAATTAAGAAATCGCCGATGCTATGAATATTTTTTACGGATCGGAATTTTGCAAAAAGCTATATGACGAGTCAACAGGACTGTATTCCGAAGGAACGAGGTATTTGTACGGTCTGTTGGAAAATGAGCTTGAAAACGGTAGAATTGTTCAAAATGAAATATAAGTCAGACACCGTCTGTTCCTGAAAACGGGAGAGACGGTGCTTTTTATGCCGCTAAGGGATTTAAGTTTGATTTTTTGCTATATACCTTTTTTTGCCCGATATTTTCGGTACCGTGTAGGGGTTATGCCGGTAACCGCTTTAAATTCACGGCAAAAATGGTAAACGCTCGAAAAACCGCAATCATACGCTATATCCGTAACCGGCTCGGCAGTTTCGCAAAGAAGTCTGCCGGCTTTTTTTATTCTCATTTCAAGAATATATTGCTTAGGCGTTTTGCCGTATTTTTTCTTAAAAAGCCGACGCATATAGCTTTCGCTGATTTCTGCCGCTGCGGCCGCTTTTTCGTTATCAAGCTCCGGATTATAAAGGTTTTCGGAAATGTAGTTAACGGCGGGGATTATTGCGCTGTCGGTATACAGCTGTTCTGACAAAAGCCTGTCGAGAATATCGTAAAAAACACTTAGAGCCTTAAGCTCTCTGCGGGAAAAATCAAGCTCGCGCAGCTTTTCAAAATCTTTAATGTAATCACTGTTGTTTTGCAGCGGAATTATTATAAATTCGTCGGTAAACGGTTCGGCACATTTAAAGTTTACAAGCGGAAACGCTCCGCCTGAATTATTGTACAGCTCATAGGTCGCACCCGCCGGCAAAAAAATCGCACAGTCCTTATCCGAAACAAACCTTTTGCCGTTATGTGTATATGTGATTTTACCTTCTTTGCAAAAGGAAAATCCGAAAAACGGTCTGTTTGTTATTTTCATACGTCTGCCTGTAGGAGCTAAAACCGTAATTACCTCGGATATTTCGGTAACTTTAATTTGCTCTAAGCTTGCCATTTTCATCACCCTTAATGCAATTATACCGATTTCGCAAATAATTTCAAGCTATATGATAAAATTTGTTCCGAAAATGTTAAAACAGTCCCGTTTTCCGCATTGACTTAAATGCTGTTTACATTTAAAATTTAAGAAAAATGCGAAAGGATTGTTGTATATGAACTTTTCAGGTAAAACGGCGATAGTTACGGGCGCGGCTTCGGGTATGGCGTTGCTCTTCTGCAAAAAATTTGCCGACCTCGGCGGAAATGTTGCTATGACCGATATAAACGGCGGCATACTGACGGAAAAGGCTGCGGAGATTAACGCCGAAAATCCGGGCAAAGCGCTTGCGGCCGTATGCGACGTGCGAAAATACGAAGAAGTATGCGCGGTGCGCGACCTTGCGGTTAAGACATACGGCAGTATTGACGTTATGGTAAATCTTGCGGGCGGGGCGGAAACGAGAATACTGCGTGCTTCGGGCGAATTTCCCGATATTCCGATAGAGGTTTACGATTGGGGAATAGACGTTAATCTTAAGGGACAGTTTTATTTTGACCATGCCGTTATGAAGCAGATGCGCGAGCAGAAAAGCGGAGTTATAATCAATATCGGCTCTATAACCGGCGAGGAGGGGTGCGCTACAAATGTTGCATATTCAACCTCAAAAAGCGGAGCTATGAACGGACTTACAAAATCGCTGGCGCTGTACGGCTCGAAGTACAGCATTCGCTGCGTTTGCGTATCTCCCGGACCCGTTCTGACACGCCCCGGTATGGCGGCTATGAAAACCGCTCTCGGCAGGGCGGCGGAGCCTGAGGAGCTTGTTAATATGCTGCTTTACGCGGCGTCGGACGAGGGAAGCTTTCTTGACGGAGTAAACATACTTATGGACGGAGGGCGCAATATAATGCGCAATAAGGACTGATATGAGTAAATTTTTGATAGAAGACAGACCTACGCTTACCTGTATGATTCAGGCAAGAACGCCCGAGCGCGTAAGCGAGCTTATAAAAAAGGGTCTTGACGGCGGAACAGACGCATTTGCAATTCAAATTGACCAGCTTGAAAGAGAATACCGCACCGAGAGCTGTTACAGAGTGCTTTTTGAAAAAATGGGCGGCAAGCCTGTTTATGTTACCGATTACCGTAATAATATGAGCACAGGTATGACCGACGGTGAGCTTGCCGACGAGCTGCTTACGCTTGCAAAAAGCGGAGCGGCGCTTGTTGACGTTATGAGTGATCTTTATTGCCCTTCAAAGGACGAAATAACAAGGGACTCTGCGGCGGACGCGAAACAGCGCGAGCTTATAAACAAAATTCATTCTTACGGTGCCGAGGTGCTTATGTCCTCACATACCTACCGTTTTCTGAATTTTGACGAGGTACGGGAAATTGCAAAAATACAGTCAGACCGCGGCGCCGATATTGTAAAAATAGTTGCGGCGGCAAGCTCGGAAAGAGAGCTGTATGAGATTTTTGAAACGACGGCGCGCCTTAAAAACGAAATAGAAAAGCCGTTTTTGTTTTTGTGCGTCGGAGAGTATTGCAAAAAGCACCGTCTTACCGCACCGATTATTATAAACGGTATATACTTATGCGTTGCCGAGCAGGACGAATTTTCAACGCCCGCTCAGCCGCTGCTTAAAACCGCAAAAGCAATGACAAATTTAATATACGGGGGATAAATATATGAAAGCGATACTTGTAAATGACGACAGATCTTTAAGATGGGATAACGTTCCCGACCCGATTTTGGGCAATGATGACTGCCTTGTAAAAATAGAGGCGGCTGCGCTTAACCGCGCGGACTTAATGCAAAGAGAGGGCGATTATCCGCCCCCGCCCGGTTGCCCCGAATGGATGGGTCTTGAAATAGCAGGAACTATTGTAGAAATAGCGGACGGCGCAAGGGAAAAGTCTAACTGGAAAATAGGCGATAAGGTTTGCGCCTTGCTCGGCGGCGGCGGTTATGCCGAATATGCGAACATTAAGTACGATATGCTTATGCCGGTGCCCGAAAACTGCTCAATGGTAGAAGCGGCGGCAATGCCCGAAGCCTTTGCAACGGCGTACCTTAACTTATTTATTGAGGGCGGAATTAAGCCGGGCAATACCCTACTTATGAATGCGGGCGCGTCGGGGCTTGCAAGCGTTATAATACCGATGGCCAAGGCGTTCGGTGCAAGGGTTATAACCACGGTATTAACGGACGAAATTGCAAACAACATAAAGCATTTAAACGCCGACCGCGTTGTGGTTACAACAAAGGAGGATATTTCCGAGGTTTTAAAGGAAGAGCTTGAAAGCGGTCACGGGGTTGATGTTGCGATAGACTGCTTAGGCGGCGAAATAATGGGCAAGTGTATTCATTATTTAACCCACGGCGCGCGCTGGATTATGATAGCGGCTCTGGCGGGTCAAAAAACCGAAATAGACCTTAAAAATATCTATGTCAGAAACGTGAGAATAATCGGTAGTACTCTCCGGTCAAGAACGTCCGAGGTTAAGGCACGGATTTTAGCAAGCCTTGTGCGTGATGTATGGCCCAAGGTATCATCGGGAGAAGTAAGACCGACGATATACAAGGTTCTTCCCATAACCGAGGCCGAGGCGGCGCAGGATATACTCTACCGCGGCGAAAATGTCGGCAAGGTTGTTTTAACGGTAGGCTGACGAATTAACAAGTATTTTAACATCAAAACGCGGGAAAAACATTATAAAGGTTGCAAAGGCGCTTGAAGTCAGTACGGATTATTTGTTGACGGGAGATATAGTGGATAAGGATATGCTTATACTGGCAGATAAGCTGCGCAGTCTATCACCGAAAATGCTCAGGATTGTTGAAAATATTATTGATGAGTGTGCGAAAATTTAAAATGTCGGTGAATGACGGGAGTTTAACAGATTATAATCATACTGCCGGGAACATTTGTAAGCTTACAGAATATAATGTATTGGTATTACTTGAATGTCTCGGTATATACTAAAAAGTGCATTGGATTTTATGGACTGAAATACTTGACAAATGATTTCATAAGCTGTATAATCTAAATGCAAGGGAAGTAACTTAGTGTGCTTTCCGTGGCGTTGAAACAACAGACTGTTTCAAGTCGCAGTTTGTTGCGGAGCTGGATCGAGGGTTTGACATTTCCTCAACTTGAATAGGCAGTAATGCCGAACGAAAAACCGGAACCATATAACAGCGGGTGTATCTCAGCCCATAAGTGAGAAACTTATTAAGTGAGCTTCTCTTGGCTCAAAGCAAGAAAGTTAAAAGCGAGCGTTTCGCTGCTCCGAATGCGAGTGTAACAAAGGGGCAATATTCTTGCCCCTTTGTTGTATTGAGAAAACCACCTGCTTAGCCGGTAGTTATGATTATTTGTGAGGAAGTATGAAGAATATAGAATTTTATGAAGTAAATAATGCTTATATAGATTATCTTTTACCGTATGCGCCGCATTTGTTTCATAACAAAAAGCCGGGGCAGCACAATGAGCGCAAGTATATCGGCGTAGTGTTACATATTAACGATAACGCTTATTTTGCTCCGTTATCCTCATATAAATCTAAGCATGACGCAATGAAAGAAAAACTGGATTTTCTAAAGATAAAAAAATATGCTGTTATTAATCTTAACAATATGTTCCCCGTACCCGAGTCCGAATACAGCTATGTTAAAATCGGCGAAGAAAAGAACGATAAATACAGGTCGCTTTTACAGGCTGAATACCGTTATATAAAGTCAATTCAAGGAAAGATAAGGAAAAATGCTTTAGAGGTTTATAAGCATAAGATTAAAAACGGTGATTCAACCGGTTTGGCTAAAAGGTGTAATGACTTTATTGAATTAGAACGGCTTTGTAAGGAATATAACGAATAAAACAATTATGAATCGGTCTTTTTACCACGGCACGACAAATTGCCGAGAAATTACCTCAGCAAAACACCGCCTATCCCGATTGGGACAGACGGTGCTTTTTTATGCCGCTAACGGCATTTCCATTTGGTTCTTAACGGCTCTGAGTGACAATTCCTGCGACTGCATTTGCAGCAGCGAAAAGTCTTTGTCAAGGTCATCAAGCCGGCGTTTGAGCACCTGTTCGTAGGTTGCCTTTTTAGCCTTTAACGCCTCAATCTTTTTGAGCCAGCGGTTAATAACCGCAGCAGATGAGCAGCCGTTGTCAATGAAGTGCTGAATCCGTTCCTCATATGTCTCTATATCCCTTTTGTAATTCATATAAAATTCAGCCGTCATTTTCTCGCGCTGCTTTTCATCATTTGCCACGAACATACTGTTTGAAGAAACATTACCTGCGTTTAAATTGCATTTTGAAAGCGCCTCAATGTAATCCTCAAATATGTTGAGCAGCGGCATATGAATGCTCGGAATAAAATACAGATTACCGTGAATGTTAATTTTCACCGCCTGCATTTTTTCCAGTAAAAACTGTACCACCGAATCTACATGATCGGTATTGTAACAGCTTTTGAAGCGCTCATAAAGCGTGAGCGCCCGCTCGCAGTATTGCGCCGCGTCAATCTCCGGGTCATATTCGGTATTGTCGTAGAACATTTCCTCGGTTTCACGCTTAAAGGCTATGTTTGCAAGCTTTTTGTAATTGTTGGTTGTGGAATCAAGCGTTTCCTTTACAAGCTCGCGGCAGATAATATCCGATGTATCCTGTTTATTGTCTCTGCAATAAATACGGTAGATATGCGTGCCGCAGGCGTCCTTTTCCGCTATGCGGCCCTTAAGCGCCGTTGTAGCGTAACGGTATGCGCTTGCCGCAGATTCGCGAGCGGGCTTTACCTTCGGCAAATTAAAGGCGTTTCCAAGCTCTATAAATTTGTCCTTCGGTATTAAAATGTTTGCGGTGGAATAATAGAGCAGCTTGCCTATTATTCCGTCGTTTCCTTCGTTTACTCCCATATATGACTGCATTTCCGGCATATTTGTTTCCTCCAGTATCAGATATAATTAACACTCGGCAATATCCACATATTTGCGGATAATATCAAGAGCGTCATCATAGCTCCGTGCATTATTGAACTCGGCTTTCAAAGCGGCAATCTGTTCTTTTGCGTCAAAAAGGTTATATGCTTTAATTGCATTAACCGCAGCAGCAAGAATAAAATAAATATTGCCGTCAGGCGAGTTAAAATCAATGCGGATTTTAGGCTTTGTTCTAAAATTGCTCATAGCTTTCACCTCGAAAATCTTCCGGTACATAAGGCTCGGTATCGGTACAGCTTATCCGCAGACCTATCAATGTGCCGGGTTCTAAAACGAGCTTTCCGTCATAATAAAGCCGCCGGGCTTTAGATACAGCATCCTCGGGACTGTCGGCTGTAACCGGGAAAGTCTCGGTTACAGTCTCCTCAATACGAATGTTATAGCTTTGAGCCATTGTTCTGTTCCTCCTTTATTTTTTCTTCATATTCCTTTTTAAGTTTTCTGAAAAGCAAGTAGTCGTCCACACCCTTCTGATCTATAGGCCAGAAAAGGCGCTTGTAGGTCTCGCACAGCGGAGCGCAGATAGCCTGTATCTTAACCTGCGCTTTTTGCACCTGCGGGTTGGAGCGCACATCCATATCCACAGCCTCAACTATTCTTTTGGGTCCGAGCGCCGATATAACACTTTGTAAAAATGCGGTGTTCTGAACGCCCGTAAGCCCAATAAACAGCTTATCTCCCGACAGAAAGCTTGCTGCGTCGGCTTTTAAGCCTCCTTCTGTCAAATAAACGGTATCGCTGTTACGGTTCCCGGTTATGTGAATGTAGGATGAAATTGAAGTGCCCTCATAATCCTTTTGCTTACCCGACGAAAACCACATAAACCTCGTTCCCGTCTTTTCGATCGTTACTCCTTCGGGAGTGGTAACCTTTTTTACGGGAGGGTTGTCAAAACGGATTTGTAAGCCCTGTATGCGGTTTTCGCTGTCGCGTATGGGAATTAAGATACCGCTCTTAAACGCCGCTATGTGCCATATGCCCTCTGTCCTGTAAAACCCCGGCATACCGCAAAGGTCATAGCGGGCGGATAAATTGTCGCATATCCATTGCCGCTCCGCCTTGTCGGTGGGAAAGCTGCGGTACATATTCTTTGCTATTCTCTCGCTGTCAAGCCCTCTGTTCAAAAGATTTGTAAAATGCGCGGGGTTTAAGCGCAACAGCCTTAAAAGCTCGGAATATATCTCGCTTCGTTCGTTAATATCCCGTATCGGTCTTTCGGCTTTCGGGGATATTACCGACACGTCGTACCGCCTGACCGACGGCTCGTTTAAAAGCGCCTTGTAGCTTTCGTAATTCTTAAGGGTTACACCGTTCGGATTAAAGCTTGAATAAAGCGTAACTGCATTGCCGCCGGTACCGCAGTTATGGCAGTAAAACATATTTGTGAGCCTGCTTAAATACATACGGTATCGGTGGTCGCAGCAGTAGGGACAGCGCGCCTCTACCTCGTCGTTTCCGAGTGTGGAGGCGCGGATGTCCAATCCGCAAAGCTCGGACGTGTCTATAAGGTCAAAGTTGATGTATGCTCCCATTTATGACGCTTTTTTAAGCGGTTCGGTCGCTTGGTTCATAGATTTAACCGACAGCGGCGCATTTTTAACCATTCTTAAAAATACCGTCTGACGGGGAAGGGCGGACATATCGAAATTTGCAACGCTTTCGGTGTTGTCAATAAAAACGGGGAAATTAAGCCCCGTGAGCCTTCGCATAAGCGCGCATATCTCAAGCCCCGCCGCCGTCCGTTCGGATAAGGAAAGTGCGGCAAAATCCCTGCCTTTGTATGCAAAACGGAATACGCTTTTAAGCTCGCCCGTTGTTTTAACGGGTTCAAATAATGTTACGCTTACATTCGGCATTTTAAGCTCGCGTGATAAAAGCTCGCTGCGCTTTGAAATGTATTCTTCAAGAGAAGCCGTAATGTCTGCATATTTTCGCTTTTCGGCTTCAAACGCCGCAATCTCACCGTCAAGCTCGCGTATTTTACCGTTAACCGAATATTCCCTAAGCTTTTTAATCTGCGCTTCAAGCGCGGCAAGGGCCTGCTCCTCGGCGCACAGCTCGGAATATTCTTCGTCGGATAAAAGTCCGCGGGATAAGAGCATATCTATTTCCTCAATTTCCTTTTGGATGATTTCGGGCGATGAGCCGTCGGTCCTTTTAAGCTCGTCAAGCTCTGCCGTCAGCCTTTCTATATCGTCCTTTTTAAATTGCAGAAAGGTGTCTTTGCTCTTTTGCTCGGTTTCAAGCAGCTCGGCTCTTGTGGCTTTAAGCCCCTCGGCGGCTTGAACCGTACGCCGCATTTCGGCGGATATATCCGCCCTTGCGCTTGTGAAAAGGTCGTCGGTAAGAATAACCGAGCAGGTGGGACACTTTTCTCCGGGCTTGAGACTTAAAAGCTTTGCTTTAAGGGCGGAATATGTGTTTTTAAGTGCAGAAATTTCCGCGTCAAGCTTTGCAATTTCCCCCGAAAGCTTTGAAGCATATTCGCGCTCCCTTGCGTTATTAAGCTTTTCGGTAAGCGCCGCCGCTTTTACCGCAACAGGGCTTTCAAGCGTGCTTTTAAGCTGTTCGGTAAGCTCACTTCTCCGTTGCCTGAAAGAATTAAGGTCAAGACCCGAAAACTGCTTCTCCTTGAGTATATGCACCGTAGCGGCCGAAACCTCAGCCTGCTCGTTTAAACGGTCACACTCTGCGTCGTTTGCCTGTACGGTTTCTCTGAGGGTTGCCCTTTTAGCCTCGGCTATTTTTATCTGCTCGTCACATCGGCGAATGCCTGCTCTGTAAAACGAAAGCATAACGCCGGGCTCGGTTATACTTATTCCCTCAAGCGGCTTTTTAAAGCCGTCCGATATAGCCGCCAAAATACTGTCGCTGCCGACCGTTTTAAGATTGCGGAAAATAAGCTCTCGCCCTCGCGCTTCCCCGAATGAGGTAAGATAAAAGGGATTGAATATGCAAAGAAATGTGTCTTTATCGCAGATAAAGCGGTTAATTTCCTCCTGTCTTACAGAAAAGCTGTCGAATATAAGCTCGGTTTTAGAGCCGAATCTTCGCCGTATAAGGCTGTGCAGTACGCCGTTTTGGTCGGAGAAGTCTACCTTTACTTCACACCCTGCGCTTTCGGAGTTAATAAGCCTATCCGCCTTTTGCTCTCCGAAATATGTAACACCGTAAAACGCGAATGCGACTGCGTGGGCAAGGGTGGTCTTTCCGGTGCCGTTGTGCCCGGTGACGCAGTTAACGTCGCCGAGCGCAAAGCTTACAAGCTCCTTTTGGTTGCGAAAGCCCGAAAGTGAGATTTCTTTAATGCTTATTTCGGTTATCTGTTCCATAAGCACACCTCCGTTATTCCCAAGGTAAAGCGTTCTGCTTGTTTAATTCCGTTATTCCGTCGGGCGTTTCGGTTTTGCTTATAAGGGTCAGCATTTCGCCGTAGGTCTGCATATCCCGCCGTATTATTGTGGTCTTCCACAATTCGTCTCCGAACTCGCCTACAATAAGCCAGCGGCTGTATTTATCCGGCATGACTTCTGTGCGGATAACATTGAATACCGTATACCCCGGCTGTACCAAACAGGGGAAGGAATTACGGTAGCTTTCGAGCACCTCGCTTTTGCGCTTGTATTCCGGCTCGGTTTCCTTTAGAGTTTTCAGGTTGTGCTCCGAAATTTTAAGCGCGCGGTTAAGCTCGTCCGCTTGTCTTTCAAGCAAAGAAATTTCTTCGCTTGCCTTATCGTATCCCTTTTTTAAGGTTTTTTCCTCAAAGGCTTTAAACAGTAAATAGACTAAGGCTATCCCTGCGGCTAATACCAAAAAAGCCAAGGTATACTTTTCGCGCGTCCATATGCCGCTTAAAAGTATTGCCGTTTCCGCCGTAACCGTCAGCAGAAGAAAAGCGGATATAACTATGACTGCCGTTGCCGTTTGTGCGTTCTTTTTCATTGTCGTTCTGTCTCCTTGATTTAATCTTATGCAGCCTTTTCAAAGCCGCGAATAATGTTGTATTTCCCGATTGCAGCGCTTTCCCGTTCCTCGATTTTAACATTGCAGATAATCTGACCGTCTTTTAGATCCGGATTGCCCTGCATATATCCCGTTATAATTCTGTTCTGCGGGGTTTCTAAGGTAAGCGCTGTCTGAGTACCCTTGACGCCGTTACGCACTACGGATTTCACCACACGGAACTTAATGCCCGCGGTGTTTTCCTGCGGCTTCTCGGTAGCTTTAGGCGCTGCTTCTGTTTTAGGCGGTTCTGCCGGAGCATTTCCTGCCTTTTGCGCTTTTTTCCGTGCGGCCATCTGTTGGTTATAATGTACGGCTAAACCCTTGTATTCGCTTTCCTGTATAACAAAGCTGCTTCCTCTCGGTTTAATGTTCACCCATTTACCCTCAAGGCTGTAAAGGTATCTGCCGATTCCGAGAACAGACGCTGCGCGCTTCAATGCTCCCGAAAGTCCGCCCTTTACGGGTTCAATGTCCGTAGCACCCGAACCGTCGGATTTTTTAATCCATTCGTTTCTTTCTGGGCTGTAAACGGAAATTGCGCATACATACGCAGATGACTTACCCTCAGCGCTCGGAGCTACCGTAAATTCGTTCTGCCAGTTTTCAGGCCCAAATATTTCATCTAACCGCTCTTGAATAGCACGCGAATTTACAAACGGTACGGCAAAGCCCTGGGTCTTTTCCGTGTTTGTATATGCCGTTCGCCATTCAATATCCGAGGCAGGAAAAGGGAGTAAGAGCTTCTGCTTTTGCGCTTCGGTCATAACGACACCTCCTTATAAAAGTCCGCAAGCGTTTTACCCGATGGAATAAGAATATCCGAATAATAGTATTCGGGCGTCTTATCTGCCAAATGCTCCATCAGCTCACGGTGATTTAATTGCAGCCGGTTATTCTTGATATTAAAATAATCGTCGTTATCCGGCAGACCTAAAATATAGTCCGGCATATTGGAAAGGGAATACGGAGATTTTATTTCGGGCAAAGCATTTCCGCCTGTGCAAAGGACAAAGTCGCTGCTGACATTTGAAAACGGATAGGTGTACATAAGCGAACTTTCTCGCAGTATGCCGTTTCCCGTAATTCCCAAATACACCTTTTTGATTTTACCGCCCGCGACCTTAAAACCGAAAACAAGCTTCGGCAACGGAAAGTCTCTGTATTCCGTATTCATATATGTAATATCCGCTTTGTTATACGGATACTCCATTGCTGCCGAAAAGCTGCCCGTTTCGGGGCAACAGCTGTAAAACAGCGCGTTTTTCGGCAGTACAGTATGGTATGCGGGCTTTATTTCCTTTAAACTGCTTTTAATGCAGACCAGCAAATCGTTAAGGGAAATACATTTGCAGGATTTTATGCCGTTTTTTCTTTCCTCAACGAATATTTCCGCGCTGTCCGAAATGTGGATGGATAATCTGTCACGCTTCATTATGCCGCCTTCCTCCTGTCGTTTATATTCTTCATCGGTATAATTTTCATTTCCCGGTTTCCGTTGAGTCTTTCAAGCTCCGCCAAAGATTCTTCGATAAAATGCAGTATTTCGGCTACCGCCTGTACCATACTTACCGTTTGGTAAAATTCCGGACCTATATATACCTTCAAAAAAGCCTTTCTTGTTGACGAGACATTGTAATCCCAGTTATACGAATAATCCCCGATAGAGCGCATTTTATTGTTTATGTGCGTTTCAAGGCGGCTTATCCAAAAGTTATTGCCGTTAGGCAGACCGTTAATGCTGCCGTATTTCAGCGCAAGACCGATATATCTTTTAAGGCAGCCGTTACGGTATACAACCACCGTACTGTCTGTCTCGTCGCCTTCATCGTAGTCAATCTCTCCGTCCATCTGTATAAGCGCGTCATAGAAGGTCTCATATTCCGAATCGTAGGATATATCGTTGTCGGTTATAGGGAAGCC
>OHAF01001641.1_pt1 | contig 19575 bp, 16 predicted proteins | sample 1577041 | NCBI WGS metagenome assembly OHAF01 (sample SAMEA3541495, study PRJEB24748) | human gut metagenome | biome: human gut; feature: human-associated habitat; material: faeces | place: China | collected 2012
GGTCTGCGGCACCGGGATGGGTGCTGCGGCGGGGTCGGGGACGCTAGGCGCGAAGGGGTCTGCCACGGCAAGCGGGTCGGGAGCGGCGGCGCGAGGCGTCGGCTGCTGCTGGGGCATGGCGGCGGGGCGCTGCTGCTGCGGGGCAGCAAACTGCTGCTGGCCGGCGCGCGGGGCGCTGGCGGCACGGCTTGCCGCGGAGTTGTTTTGGCCCAGACCGTTTTGATAGGCGCGCTCTTCTTCGTACAGGCGGCCGAGCGTGGGGGCATCGACGTTCTCGGCAAAGACCGAGAACTTGCCGGCGCGCAGCTGCGGATCGATCATAAAGCGCACGAGGGGCTCGCCGACAAAGACATAGCGGCGCTTTTCGGCCTGCGCCTTCACAAACTCGCGGACCTCGCGCGAAAGCTCGGGGTAGAACGGGGCGAGCATGGGATCGTCGTCGGCGGCGATCAGGATGGTATAGAGTGCCGGCGCCGTGTTGACGCCGTTGATCACCAGAGTCTGATCCTCCATGTCGCGAGCGGCCTGCTTGGCAAGCTTCTTAAAGGAGAACGGGGCACGGGTGGCACCGAAGATGCCGGCCACGTGGTCCTCGAAGATGTTCAGGAAGTTCACGAAAGATCACTCTCCGTATAGGTTCTTTGGTATCCGAGCAAATATAGGCATATCCCAACGATTATAGAGGATAGGGTTCCCGCAACCGCCGCCTTGGCGACGACCGCGGCTGCAAGGCTGGCAATTTCCATATGGTGTGCAAGACAGGACGCCGCTGCGCAGCCGATGCCGGCGACAGCGATGGCGGCGATTACGGCAAGGTTTGAGCCCTGATCGGCACGCTTGGCATGGGCGTTGAGCAGCGCAGATGACGCCGCGGCAGTTGCCGCTACCAGCACAAAGGCAGCCCAAAGGAGTGGGTCTCCCAGCGCTGCGGCAACGTTACCGAGCCCCAGCACGCCTCCGGCTGAAAGCGCGACCGTGGCCAGACGGGCAAAAAGTGCGCCCATGCCCGTTGCCGCGGCGGCGCTTGCCGGGCCGAGCCAAAATGACGCGACGCCGGCGGTGACCCCAGCTGCCAGGAAGGTATTGCCGGTCAGACAGCCAAGCGCGAGTGCACAGGTGAGTGCGGCGCTCGCGGCAGCCTCGGTGCGACCCCAGGCGATCCACCAACCGGACATGGCGGCGGCAAAGATCACCGCGACGGGCAACATCGACAGGACGCCCTGTGCCTGCATGGTGGCGTTTGCCATGAGCACCAAAAAGCCCACAGCCGAGATGGCCGAGCCAATCTGGGGGGCCAGGCCGGCCGCCGCTCCGATCGCGATAGCCGCAATGACCAGGCCGGGAAGCGCCGCGACGCCGGCCGTCTGCATCAGCAAAAAGCTAAAGGCGCCGCACGTTAGCGCCGAGATAGCGTGCATGGCGTAGTCGCGCGCATGGCTCCAGCGCGTGCCTGCCCAGCCGAGTGCGGGGTCGACTTCGATGGTGTCGTCCTCGTAGTGCGACGGCTCGATATCGTCGAGCTCCTGCTCGTCATCCGAAAGTTCGCCAACCATTTGCTCCAGGCTGCGACGGCCTTCGCGCACGCTGCCCAGACCGGCAAGGAGCTGGTCGCAAAATGCCTCGATGCTGTTGGGGCGGTCCTGCGGCATGGGGGAGAGCGCGCTCATGAGCGCGGCCTCGGCTCCCGGGGGAAAGTGTGGTATCAGCTCGCTGGGATAGGTGGCGCCGCCGATGATGCGGCCGAGCGAGTCGGCGGGCGTGGCCGCCATAAAAGGAGCGCTGCCGCACAGGCCCTCGTAGATCACACAGGCGAGGGCAAAGACATCGGCGCGCTCGTCGACCGTGCCGGTCTCGATATCGAGCTGCTCGGGCGGCATGTAGCCGATGGTGCCGCCGCGTGAGCCGCCAAAGCCACCGGCGGACGACAGCCGCGCCATGCCAAAGTCGGTGAGCTTTACATTGCCCGAGTGGTCGATGAGCACGTTGGCGGGCTTAATGTCCAGGTGGAGTACGCCATTACTGTGGGCGAAGGTGAGCGCCTGGCCCAGGGCATCGGCAATGGCCGCGGCCTCGTCAAAGGTAAGTGAGTGGCCGTCCGCGCGGTGCAAAAACTCGGCCAGCGACATGCCATCGACATATTCCATAACCAGGTAGGCATAGGCTGTGTCGTGCGTAAAGTCGATGACCTGCACGATGTTGGGATGTTGAAGCATGGCGGCAGTGTGCGCCTCGCGCAGGACATCCATGATGTCGCTAGCGGGCATGCCGGCACCGTTGATAAGGGGGATGCGTTTAATGGCGACGCGGCGGCGCAGGTGCGTGTCGCGGCAGATCTCGATGGAGCCAAAACCGCCGGTCGCAAGTGTCTCGAGCGGCTGGTACCGCTTGAGCAGCTCGCGAGAGCTGGTGCCCTCCAAAGGAACGTCCGGCGAGAACCGGGCGGTATGTTGCGAGAAAAGCGGCATGGCCAACCCTCGTGCGTTTAAAGTTCGTTTGCGAGCGGCGGGCGCGGGGCCGAGCCGTTCGCGGTGGCATAGATGCTGCTAGTGTAGCACGCTCGGGCAGATGGCGAGGATAGCGGGATGCGAGGTGGCCCGATCGATTCGGCCCGTTTCGGCTCGTTTGGAAAGCGCATCTCAGTTTTCAGCCAAATTATGGGATGCGCTTTCCAAATGGGGTGGGCTGCGGAAACTGCATCCCAGAATATTGCCCTGGAACGGGATGCGCTTTCCGAACCGGCGTCCAAAAGGAAACCGCATCCCGCTTTGATGTGGGGACTGCGAACAAAAGCCGGACCGTGATCTGGCGCGGATTGGAGTTCGCCTGAATCATTGATGCTGGCTGGTGTGAGAACAGAGATAAACGAGCGGCTCGAGCGATATAATGACACGCTATGGAGGCCGTATGCTCTTTTCCCGCCGTTCTGCTACATTTGCCTGCGCCATTGCGCTTGTCGTAATGGCGGTCACCCCTTATCACCGGTTTTCATCTTCAATCGGCCTAGCGTCAGGTGCAATGACCTGGCTCGTTATCCTGGGCGCATGCCTCGCGGCGTTTGTTCATGGTGCTGCGCTATGCAAGGGGGGAATGAGAAGGCCGAGGCATCTCGGTGCCATCGGTGTTTTCCTTGGTGTTATTGCAACGGTTCCCGAATGGGCCGACCTGGCTTTCTATGCTCGCGGAGACTCTATTCCAATCGTGTTTGCACCGATTTGGTTGTTACATGGCGTTTCGTGTGTCTCGTGCTTTGTTGGGTCGCTGCTTCTCTCATATGTTATTTGGGGCACGGCGGACTCTCCTTTGACGCAGAGGTCGACACGGACTGACGAAAGGGAAACTCGTCACCCGCAGGACGCGATTTTTACAGAAACAATAGCCGTCATGTCTTGCCTGCTGTTTTGCTGTCGAGTTTCATGGAGAGTCGTTCCCGAGCCATGGGGGATGCCCCCTGTAACGGCCGCGTCAATTGGCCTTGCGCTTTTAATTCCGTTGGTCTATCTCGCATTGACTGTGGCCCCGCCGTTTTGCCGCCCTCGTGCCTTTGGCCATGGGCGGCGCGACGTGTTTGCCTGTTCTGTGCTCGTAGCAGTTCCTATTGGTCTTATTCCGGCTGTTGAGGCGGCATACTTCGCAAGCGATGCCGTGGTCATTGCATTGCTGGCGATGGGGTCCGTTATCGCTGCTGCCTTCGTATGCATGTTGCTAAGGGGGAAACGGGACAACAATTCGGATATCGCCTGTGCGTCCGACACATTCGATGCGGGGGTGTTTTCCCTGCCCTGTCGCCTAGAGAAGAGCAGTTTGTTCGACTGCTGCTCAAAGGGAAAACGCCGGCGGAAATTGCCAAGGAGACGGATACGAAGCCATCGACGGTGAGAACAACGCTTCACCGAGCATACGGGAAGGCGTCGGTTGCGGGCTCACGCGAGCTCGTGGCGCTGTTTGCGGGTGAGGGCGATACTGTAGGGCATGAGCTACCGCAGCGGCATGCTGACGATATAGTGGCATCAGCTCGAACGCGCCGGCTGTTTCGATACCTGCTCACATTATTCTTTATCCTCCTTGCGGCGGGGCCCTTGGTAATGGCGGATAGCGATTGGGGGTCCGGTGTTTCGCGGGCTGTCGCCTTTTCCCTCTTAAGCTACGCATTGGGTCTCGGACTGCTTCTGTCGCTACGCTACGCGGGTGGAAAAGCGAATCGTGGCGCTGCGCTGGATAGAGCGGGTGAAGCGATTTGGCTCGGAAGCCCGTACGTATGGGCGGTGCTATCTGCTGTGGAATGGTCTTTTATCTATATCGCGGCATTGATGTGCATACGCGTTCCGTTGATGGCTGTGCCGGTCCTGTTTTGCGGCGTGGCGTCTACGGCTTCGCTCGCTGTTGGGCTGCGTCCGTTTAAGGTGCATGCCCATGCTCGGGCTATCGTGCCGTTGGTGTCAATGGGCATGGTTGCCTTAATCTATGCGGTCGCTAGGGGGCGAATCCATGGACTTGCGGTGCTGACGGGGGTGCTGCTCACATATATAGTGATGCGAAGCTGTCCGCAGCGCAAAATGCTTGGGATATGGATGCTTTGCTTCGGGGCGACGGCTCCTGTTTGGGCTGTCTTGCTCAATATGGTGCAGGATCTGACGGTTTTCGAGCCGTTGTTCCTCGCGTCGTTGTTGGGGCAAAGTTCGGCTGTCAATGTCGTCGTGGCAACGGTGATTGTTTGCTGGTCTGTGCCCATGTTCGTTACGCACATCGCGCTCGCCCGCTCGGTTGAGGACGAGAAGGCCGTCTTGGAGTACCGGGCGAACGGGTCCACCGAAACGGCCCGCGTGCGCCAGCTGGCCCTGCTTACGTCGCGCTCCCTTTCTGATGTTCAGTCGCAAATTTTGCTGATGACGGCAGAGGGGGCAACGACAAAGGCCATTGCGGAGGATGTCGGTTACGCTGCATCTACGGTGCAAGCGCTGCGGTCTGCATCTTACCGCCAGTTGAAGATCAAGAATAAGGCGGAGCTAATTTTATTGTTATCGCAGGTAAATAACGTGTAAACGCCTGAGCAATCAACTCAATAGCGGGTGTTTACAGACATCTTTCTCTATTCATGCGAAGGTTGCCGTGCGTCGACGCATTGTTAACCGCTTTTGATTGGAGAAGGCCATGATTAAGCCAAGGAGCGCTATTGCTCGAATCGGAGTCGGCTTGGTGATTGCAGCTGGTCTGTCCCTAGGGGTTCCCGCTGCATCGTTTGCACAAGAGGAGTTTGACACCTCTCAGGTTTCCAGCATTACTCAAAACGCCGATACGGGAATTACGACCTGTACGAACAATGCCGATAAGGCATTTAGTTTTCAATGTGCCGGGACGAGTGCAACTGGCTACCGTCAAAAGGATGATTCCTCATCGCTCTATCTGGATATCCAGGGCCATACGGGAAATCCGCTTCGGTTATATACAGACGGTGCGTATAACACAAGCGGTGGCGGCAGCATGAATTGTACTCAGGGAACGTATCGTTCGAATCACAAGGGACAGTGGGAAATGTATAACCTCGTCCGTGAGAACGGGCGATCTGCGGCGCGACATAGTTGTTTGAAATGGCTCCCTTCCGGCTTTCTGGGTCGGAAGGGGGAGGAGGACGTATGAACCAAAAGCTCGCAAGATACGAACTGTCGAAAACGATTAGACGTCCAGCTTTTATCCTTGCTCTCTTGATTGCGGTCGCAGTTGCAATAGCTGCCGCGCTGGAGCCGTGGGCAAATTTGGAAAAAGAGCGCCACAACCTTCTTTCTTTTGGTTACGGCGTTGGCGTGCAAGCCGAAAATTATCTCGGTCAAACACGTGAAAGCAGCTTCGGTAACTGGATTGTTGTGAGCGCGAACGCGCCACTGTCTGCGTCGGTGTTTTTCTATGCACTGCCCCTGCTTGCAATGTTGGCTGGATCTTGGTCGTGTCTCTTTGAGCGTTTGAGTGGTTATGACATGCAGATATGCACGCGCGTTTCCAGAAAGGCGTACGTGAACGTAAAGATGCTGTCTGCTTTCCTCTCCGCGTTTACAGTGACTGCCATTCCTCTGCTCGTCAATTTCCTGATCGTCTCGATGCTTTTTCCTGCGTATCTTCCTCGGGTCGATGAGTCGACTTACGTAGGACTTTACCTGCATAGCTACTTCTCCGGTCTATTTTATTCGCATCCTTTGTCATATGTGCTCGCATACACGCTGTTCGATGCTGTCACGCTCGGGACTTTATCCATGGCTGTAACTGGCTTCTCAATTTTGTTTCGTAGCAGAATCAAAGCGATAATTGTCCCGTATCTGCTAATGGTTGCGTGGCATTTTGCAAATGGCTGGATCTTCGGCGTAATGGCTTGTGTGGGGTTTAACTGCAATATCCTCAACAGCATCAGGTCGGAATCGCTGAATAACTGGCCAGACATTCGAGCCGGTTTTGCGGAAATCATATTATTGACCCTTGCTTCGTTGGCTTTTTCTGGGGCGTGGAAAAGACGCGAGGTGGTCTGATGCTGTTTAGGCTGGTCGCCGCGGACCTGAGGACCGTTTTGAAGAAGAACATCATCACTTTTATTGCAATTGCGGCAGTGACCGTTGCGAACTTGGTGTACGCCTACGGATTGTCTTCTGTGTATGGGGTTAGAACGGATACCTTGGGGTTTGCGGATAATCTTGCGCTCGTGTTTGCCGGATCTGCTCCGTTTGAGCCTAGGCCCGGGGTCATGTTTGTGCCTCCGCTAGGATGGCTATTTCTCATTCTGCTTATTCTCTATACAACACTCGACTATCCGACCGAATCGTTGCACGGGTTTGGTTTGCAAGCGCTTGTTCGATGCCGGGCAAGAACCCTTTGGTGGGTCTCGCGTTTTATCTTGGTGGCGGCAGTAACGGCATTTTCACTGCTCGTGGTGGTTTGCTCTGTTGTGATTTGGAGCTTGGTGGTGAGCTCCTCGTTCAGCGCGGTCATTCATGGTGAGTCGCTTCAACTGGCTAATTTGGCGCCGTGGTTTCTCAAAGCTGCCGAGGCAGATGCGCTGCCGTTTTTCATAGGTCTCTTATTTGCTTTTGAGGCGCTTGCGTTTGCGCAGGCAGCGGTTGGGTTTGTGCTTGGGTCGTCAGTCTCGTTTGTGGTTTTAATGAGCTACCTGATCTGCTCGGCATATGCACGACATTGGGCGCTATTGGGTAACGCCTTGATGCTGTTGCGCTGGGGTGGAATTGTCAAAGAGGGAATCGCGGCGGGCTCGAGTGTCTTGTCATCAATTGGGCTTATGTCGTTATGCCTATCGTTGGGTGGACTGTGGTTTCGAAGGGCCGACCTTATAGAAAAGGGGGACAAGATATGAGTGTGATCGTAAGGGGCGTATCGAAGCGCATGGGTAAAAACGATGTCCTGCGCAACGTGTCCATCGAGGTTGACCCTGGGACTGTGGTCGGGCTTCAGGGGATAAACGGTTCGGGTAAGACCATGCTCATGCGAGCGGTTTGCGGGTTGATCAAGCCTACCGAAGGCGAAATCTCTATCGATGGCCAAAGGCTTGGGGCGGACATCTCGTTCCCGCCGAGTCTGGGGATGTTGATCGAGGCGCCTTCCTTTTTGGGATATCTGTCTGGCTACGACAATCTGAAGCTCATCGCTCAGATCAAGGGCGTTGCCACCCCCGAGGACATTCGCTCTGCCCTGCGGCTCGTGGGGCTCGATGCAGACGAAAAAAAGAAGTTCCGAGCATACTCGCTTGGGATGAAGCAGCGTCTGGGGATAGCTGCGGCAATTATGGAGAAGCCGAAGCTGCTTGTTCTCGATGAGCCAACGAATGCCCTCGACGAAGCGGGCGTTGAAATGCTCAAGCGCGTTGTGGCGATGGCGGCATCAACGGGTCGTGAGGTCCTTCTGTCCAGCCATGACGGAGAGGTGCTCGAGGAACTGGCCGATCGGGTTTACTGCATGCGCGACGGTGCCGTTGTGAAAGTTCGGGAAAGGTCGTGAGCGCGATGAAGAAGACCCTGTGGACGAGAAGATCGGCGCTCGCGCTTTTTTGCTGTGCTGCTGCCGGCCTTGCGGGCATGAGGGTGAGCGTCGTTAACGGGAACCGGACGGTCATTCCTGAGAAATATTACGCGGAGGGCGAATGGCTCTCGATGGATGGAGCGTTTCTGGGGTCGAAGGATGTGGTGACTGATGGGTATTCGTTTTGCATAGACGGGGCAGAGTTGCTCACGCCGCGCGAGTATCTCAAACGAGCACATGACGATTATTCAAAATATGGCACCGTGGATACGAAAACGAGACTGAAGGATGCCGACATCACGTGCGTTATCGCCGTAAAGATGCGTGTCAGAAATAGGGATAATATCGACGGTGGAATCAAAGCGTATGTTTGGCATCTGGTTCCGGAGTCTGCGCCAAACTATGATTTTGTAGTCAATACCGATCTGATAACGCAAGCCATGCCGGTCCTTGGCGGCTCTGCTGCGTTTGCCGTGGAGGTTGGGGCAGAAAACGAGTTGCTCGTCCCATTTATGATGCAGAACACCAACGACTATTTCGAAGGTTACGAGACCGTCCGTTTTGAGAAAGCATTTCCCGGGACTTACACGATGAAGATGACCGATCTGCCGGAGCGGAGGCTCTTAAGGTTTGAAGTGAAATAGCTCGAGAGCAAGGCAAAACGGGTCCATTGGCGGTACGCGCGCCCGATTCCAGGCGCCCCGGCCCGGAATCGGGCGCGGGACGAGGCGCCTTCGGTGTCGGCCGGCCTACCGCTTCTTCTTGCTCTTCTTCTGCTTGCGCTGCTTGCCCTTGGTCTCCTGGGGCTTGTCGCCCTGTTTTGCTTCGGCAGCGGCCTTTTCTGCCTTCATCTTCTTGCGTTTGGTCTCGATGCGGAGTTTTTTGTTGATGCGCGCCTTAAGGAAGGGACCGAACTGCTCGGCATCGCCGCGGACAAAGGTGTCCTTAGGGATCGTCACGCCCTGGTCGGCGAACATGGCCACAAAGATGCGCTCGCCGTCGAGCACGTGGTCGAGCTTTTCAAACGGGAAGAACTGCGACTTGCCGCTCGTGCCCCAAACCATCAGGCCGTCCTCGTTGGCGGCGACGCGGCGATAGCGGCCACCCATGGACTCGTCGGCCTCAACGGCGTCGATAAAGTCGCGGGCGAGGGTGTGGTGCAGGTTTTTGCTCCACCAGGCCAAAAAGGCGCCGAATACGATCAAGACGACGCCAAACTTGATCCAGTTGCCGCCGGCCACCAGCATGCCGATGCCGATGAGCGCGGCAATTGCCGCGGCGACATACAGCGAGCCGCGACGCCTGGGCGAGGCGACCAGGCGGGCGAAGTCGGTGACGAGGTCGTTTTCGTATTGGTACTCGTTGAGGTACAGGATGCCGTCGTCGGCTGCGGCCTGCTCCTCGAGCGCGACCTCGACCTGGTCGGCTGCTTCGGAGGGAACGAGGTTGCTCTCTGCGTCTGCCATGCTCTTTGGACTCCTATCGCGGCGGGCTCGCCGTACGGGTTATTATGGAATGCAGTATGCCGTGCGACCGCATGGCCGCCGCGGCAACAAGACTCAGTATACCCGGGGGAGCACCCATGGAATCGTTGTACCGAAAGTATCGCCCGCTCACCTTTGACTCCGTGGTGGGCCAGCAGCATATCGTCTCGACGCTCGAGCACGCCATCACCGAGGGGCGCCTGTCCCACGCCTACCTGTTCTGCGGACCGCGCGGCACGGGCAAGACCACCATGGCGCGCATTCTGGCCAAGGCGCTGCTGTGCCGCAATGCCGAGGCGGCGCGCGCCGAGGGTGCAAGCGGCTGCATGCCCGACGGTACTTGCGAGGAGTGCGAGCTCATTGCCGAGGGTAACCACCCCGATGTCTACGAGCTCGATGCCGCCTCCCGCACGGGCGTGGACAATGTGCGCGAGGAAATCATCAACTCCGTCAACTTTGCCCCGGTGCGCGGCAAGTACAAGATCTATATCATCGACGAGGTCCACATGCTCACGACGGCGGCGTTCAACGCGCTGCTCAAGACGCTCGAGGAGCCGCCGGCACACGTGATCTTTGTGCTGTGCACCACCGACCCGCAAAAGATTCTGGAGACCATCCTCTCGCGCTGCCAGCGTTTCGATTTCCATCGCATCGGCAACGAGGATATCGAGCGTCGCCTGGCATACGTGTGCGAGCAGGAGGGCTTCGATTACGACGATGAGGCGCTGGCTATCGTGGCGCGCCATGCCAAGGGCGGTATGCGCGACGCGTTGTCCACGCTGGAGCAGCTGAGCGTCTTTGGCAACGGTTCTGTGCATGCGGACGACGCCCGCTCGCTTTTAGGCGAGGTTTCGGACCAGATTCTGGGCGAGTTTTCCCGCGCCATTGCCGATCGCGATGTTGCCGAGCTCTATGGACTGATCCGTGCGCAGGTCGAGGAAGGAAACGACCTGCTGGAGCTGACGCGCGACCTGGTGGCGCATGTGCGTGACGTGTACGTTGCCTGCGTTGCCGGTGCCCGTGCCGAGCTGTTTGAGGGCGGCTCCGAGCAGGCCGAGGCGCTTGCTGCCGAGGCCGCTGCCTTTGGCGAGCATCCTGCCGACCGCCTGGCCCGTGTGCTGACGGTGCTCGACGATGCCGCACTGGAGATGAGGGGCGCGAGCGACGTGCGCCTGGTGCTCGAGATCGCCTGCACGCGCCTGGCACGTCCCGAGGCCGATTTAACGATTGAGGCATTGGCCGAGCGCGTGGCCCGCTTGGAGGCCATGGTTGCCAACGGCGCCGTGCCGGCGAGCGTGGCTGCTGCTCAGGCCGCCGCGCCTGCAGCATCCGTACCCGCTGCTGCCCAACAGCCGACGCTAATTTCGGGCGCTCGTGCTGCCGCTCCGGCGGCATCCGCTGCCCCCGCTGCTACGTCCGCGCGCCAGGGCGGTATGCCTTGGGACCGTGGTGCTGCTGTTCCGGCTGCCCAGCCTGCGTCCCGTTCTGCGTCCGTGTCAGCTTCCAAGCCTGCAGCGCCTGCACCTCAGCCTGCGCCGACTCCGACGCCTCAGCCCGTTGCGGCTCCCGCGCCTGCCACCGCTCCGGCACCTAAGCCCCAGTCCAACAATGCCGCCCAGGTTGCCGCCGCCGGTACTGCCGAGACGCCCGCGGTCGAGGATGCCGGAGAGCTGCAGCGCAAATGGGCCGAGGTTGTCGAGCGTGTCAAGGCGCGTCAGGCTTCCTACGCGGGGCTTTTGCTCAATGCCCGCGCCACGGCTGACGACGGCTCCAAGCTCACGGTCTCGTTCCCCGCGGGCTCGACCTTTGCCATCAAGATGCTTGGACGCGCCGACACGCAGTCGGTGGTCCTGCCGACAGTCAGTGCGGTCTTCGGTCGTCGTACCGTCGACTATGTCCTGGATGGGGGTGGCACGCCGGCTCCTCAACATGAGGAGCATTCTCCATCTGCACGGGCTGCGGTATCTGCGGACCCGCAACCCGTGTCCTCGGCGGCCCCTGCATCCTCGAGCGCCAGCGCGACGCAGCCAAAAGCAGCACCGGTAGCGGCACCGACCCCGTCGGCGCCTGAACCCGCTGCGCCCAAACAGGCTGCTCCGGTCCCCGTGCCCAAGCCCGCCGCCGCGCCTGCGCCCAAGTCATCCGACCTGGGCAAAGCCCCCTGGCTGCGCTCCGACAACCCCGCCGGCGCTCCTGCCACGGGCAAGCTCCCGACCGAGCCCGCGCCCCGAGCGCCCGAGCGCGCGTCCGCTCCCAAGGCTCAGCCCGCCGCGCCGTCTGCGCCATGGGAATCCGAGCAGGTTCCCTACGACGATGCCATGGTTGGCGGTTTTGTTGCCGATGCTGGTGGGGACGATCTGCCTCCGTTCGACGTGCCGGGTGCGGCGTCCGCGCCCAAGTCCGCTGCAACTGCCCCCAAAGAGGAGGACGCTCCTGCAGCTCCCTGGGAGTCCAACTCCGGTGCGGGCGGCCCCTTCGGCCATCAGGGTGCAGCCCCGAGCATCCCGCAGACCGAGGACGAGGCCAAAGCCCTCATCCGCAGCGTCTTCGGCCAGTCCACCATCTTCAAGCCGGTGGAGTAGCTGCGCAGGCGGGTATACTGCTCAAGAAGAGAACCCCTTGCCCGGGCGCATCTGTATTTCGGACATGTGCAACGTGGTGCCGCGTATATCGCATTCGAGCAGACAGGCGCGTGACGGTCGGCCTAGGATGCTGAGGTCGATACGATACGTCGCATGGCTGTCCGTGTACTCGACTTGCTCGGCGTTGACGGTTGCTCCGATTGTAAATAAAGAGCCCAGTTCGGCATCGACAATCTTGGAGTCCTTTATCTTGACCTTGAACTCTTGGTAGAGGGACGGGCTGTTGTAGTAAATGGTTCGGGTTCCGTCGGTGCATTCATCGGTCGTCTCCCATTTGACGACGGGCTGGTCCGAGCTGGCTATCAGCAGTTCTGCTCCAAAAGCTATGGCATGGGTGATGATAACCAGTAATACCCAGACGACAAAGAGATAGAGAACCACATATGCAACGGGGTGTTTTGAGCGGATGTTTTGGAGTACGGCTGGGACATTCACGAGGGCACCTCCAAATCGTCATCTATGACAATCAAATTATACCCAGCCGCCATGCGTGCCGCCTCGAGCAGCGGCTCGGCATTTTGCCATGTAGCCTTGTAGCCCTACGCATAAACTGCCTGGTTCCAGCTCTGCTAGATGTAGCTTGAGATAATTATGCAACCTTGCATAATTCGACCTTGCATAATCTTGGGCGTGCGTCACGCTCAAGGACATGTATATCGACTGAGGTAGCGTGTCCGCCCCGCTTGCTTGCCCCGCGCCGTGGTACGATTTTTGAGTTTGAAAGTCCCGTCGCGCTCCGGCTGCCCTTGCAGCTTGTCGCGCGGCCGCACGTAAAGGAGCCATCATGGCCGGTATGAACATGCAGCAAATGATGAAGCAGGCTCGCAAGATGCAGGAGCAGCTTGCCGCCGCGCAGGAAAACCTTAAGTCCCAGACCGTCGACGCCTCTGCCGGCGGCGGCATGGTCAAGGTGACCGTTAACGGCGAGATGGAGCTCGTCAACCTCACCATCGACCCCGATGCCCTCGATCCCGAGGACGTCGATATGCTGCAGGACATGATCATGGCTGCCGTCAACGAGGCCGTCCGCGGTGTCAACGAGCTCGCCAACAAGCAGATGGGCGCCATCACCGGCGGCCTCAACATCCCGGGCATGCCGTTCTAAGACACGCATATATATGAGTGCCAACCATAGTCTGCAAAAATTGCTCGATGAGCTGGGCCGTCTGCCGGGCATTGGTCCCAAGTCGGCCCAGCGCATCGCCTATTACCTGCTCGGGGCCGATGCCGAGGAGGCGCGCCGCCTGGCCGAGGCTATCCTGGAGGTTAAGCAGGAGGTTCACTTTTGCAGCCGCTGCTTTAACTACGCCACGGCCGACGAGTGCTCCATCTGCCAGGATTCGATGCGCGATACCACTCGCATTTGCGTGGTGGGCGAGCCGCGCGATGTCCAGGCGATTGAGCGCACGGGCAGCTACCACGGTCTCTACCACGTATTGGGCGGCGTGATCAGTCCCATGGACAAGATTGGTCCCGAGCAGTTGCACATTCGTGAGCTGCTGGCACGCTTGGGCCACGAGGACATCCACGAGGTCATCATCGCCACCAACCCCAATATCGAGGGCGAGACCACGGCGAGCTACCTGGCCCGCACTATCAAGCCGCTGGGCGTTGAGGTATCGCGTCTGGCGAGCGGCCTTCCCGTGGGCGGCGACCTGGAGTATGCCGACGAGCTTACGCTTGGGCGCGCCATCGAGGCCCGTCGCACGATTTAGGTGGCGAGCCTGCTCCTGCCGTATGTCTTCATCGCGACGCACGGGGTAGCCATAATTTCCCCGTGCGACTGTAAGTTTGTTGTGCAACAAAGATGCTTTGTATCCGCTTATCGCATGGATGCTTCCACTCGCATCCTTAATTTGCCCATTCGTTGCGCAACCTTTTGGGTTCGCTGATACACTCAAATATGGATTCGAATGAATGCGCCGCTCCCGAGCGGCGTGTTTTTGTTGGAGGAGAACGCATGCGGCCCGGTGGCACTCAGACAAAGCGCGGCGCCGCGGTGCGCATGCGACGCCGACTGGGCTTGGCGCCGCGGGCGTACGCACTGCTGTCTTGCTCGCTGGTGCTGGTCATAGCTGGCGTTTCTGCCTATGGCATGACCGTGCCGTCCATGATGCAGGCACATGCCGCACGCGAACCGCGCGTGGGGCATGAGGTCAAAAGTGATCTGGGCACCACGACTGGATATGCTTGGGCAAGTGTGGTCGCGCATATTGTGTTTGGCACCGGCGACGCGGACGGCGCCGAGGCCCCGGACAACGAAGTCACGCTTGCCAATGGCAAAACCATCGTGCTCACCAACACCAAGATCATCGATCGGTTGTCCAACAATAGCGTGGCGGCAACGGTGAATAAGGTCGAGCAGCAGAAGGAGCAGGACGCCCAGCAGTCCGGAAAGCCCGGTAGCTCGGATACTTCTGGCTCCGGCTCGGATTCATCGAGTTCGGGCGGCGGCTCTGGGTCGGGTTCCTCTGCCGGAGGGTCTGGAAACGGCGGCTCGACGGGCGGAAACACTGACAACGATGCAAACTCCGGTGGCCTTTCCGCTGCTGAGGAAGAGAGCATTCACAGCTGGCTTGTGACCAAGTACAACATGCTCGACGGCTATGTTTCTCGTGCCAATGACGTGGTTTCGACCTATAACTCTACGGGAGATCCCAGGCCGTGCGACAGCTTGGTCGGGGAGATGTTTGTCATTCGAGCCGAGTTCGGTCGTCAGACATTCTCGCCCCGGTCAAAGTGGTATCAGCAGTATGCCAATCTGTGGGGCTGTTACACCAACCTATGTCAATGGGTCGGCCATTACGGCGATGATGACGTCGCGCTCGGTAACTTCAACAATAACGTGGCGGCGCTTGCCCTATGATGACCGATCTTGCATCCACCACGCCACAATCGCTCGGTCGCGATCCCATGGTCGGCCTGCGCCTGGCGCGTGTCGACGGGTTTGAGCCGGCCATTGCGCTCGGTCAGGACGAACTGCCTGCCTATCTGCGTCGTTTTACGATACTGTTTGCCGACGATGCCACCATGCGCCGTGGCGGTATCGGCCGCGTGACGCGTGCCGTCAACGCCCAAGGCGAGGCCGTAGCACTCAAACAGCTCATCTTGCCGACGCGCGATGAGTTTGACGACGATGCCGCCCATGAGGCGCTGGTCGCCAAGTTCAAAGCGGCATTTCGCGAGGAATATGAATGCCATCGCGCCCTTTCGGGCCTTAAGGGCTTTCCCCGCCTCTATGGCTGGGGCGAGGTTGACGGTGTGCCTGCAATTGTCATGGAATGGGTCGAGGGCGAGACGCTCGCCCGCTTGCGCTCGCGCTTTGCCGTGGACGATGCCGGCCGCCTATCGCCGCTTGTGACGGCGCGCTTGGGGCGCGACCTGTTCGACCTGCTCTGCCGCATGAGCCTGGTGGGGGAGGCCTTTGTCCATCGCGATATCTCGCCCGCTAATATTATGGTGCGTACGGCGCGTTTACCGCTTGACCGGCAGCTTGCCGAGGGCACCTTTGACCTGTGCCTGATCGACTTTGGCTCGTCGCTGGCGCTCGATCCTGCGTCGGCCGTGGCCGGTACCGGCGGCAAGGCGTCGTTTACGGAGCGCTATGCCACGCTGCGTCGCGCGACGGTGGCCTACGCTCCGCCCGAGATGCTCACCGACGATATTCCCGACCTGCGTGCTTTGCGTATGTCGCCGGCGATCGACGTCTATGCCGCAGCAAGCACGGTTTACGAGCTCATTGCCGGCGCCGCGCCATACGAAGCCGCGCCGAGCACTTCGGGCACCTCGGGTTCGCGCAAAAAGACGCGCGACATCGCCAGCCCCTACCGTCTCAAGATGGACACGCTGCCCGACTATCCCATTGGTGCCCATGCGCCCGGTTGCGATTTGACTCAGCTGCTTCGTCGTGAGCCCGATGTGGCGCTCGCTGCGGCCGAGCAGGCCCAGCAGCTGGGGCTTGAGCCGGATTCCGAGGAGCTACGCGATGCGCTGGCGTTTGTCGATGCCCAGCTGTTCGACGTGGTGATGGCCTGTCTGTCCAGCCATCAAAAAGATCGTCCCGAGCCGGCGGCGGTCGAGGCGGCGCTCTCGGCGTTTTGTGACCACTATGCGCAAAATGTCGGTCGTTCGCTCCGCGGCGAGCCGCTCACGCCGTGCCCCATGGATGCGTCTGGCCGCGCGGTTCGTCGCGCGCTGATGGTCGGCGCGACGGTCGTCTGTGGCGTGGTTTGGGCTGTGGTCGTGGTTTCGGCCGCGCTGCTGGCGTCGGGCGCTCGCGTGACGGCGACTTTGGGATCGCTCGTGTGGTCTGGGTCGCTACCGGGTATTATTGCCGCACTGGCGTTGGCGCTGCCAGGCATAGCCGGCGTTGTCGCGGGGGCACTTGCGCGTGATCGGCGCTCGGGCTTCCTGCAGGGTGTGCTTGCGCTTTCTGCCTGCGAGGTTCCGGTGCTGGTTGTGGCTGCATGTAGCGTATTTTCCCAACGCGCCGTGATGGGCGGCCTTGTTGCCGCTCTGGTTGCAACCTATACGCTTACGTGGTTTTTGCTTGCGATGGGCTTTGCCTTTGAACTTCCCGTTTCGGCACCGCGACGTACAAAAGCCCAGATGGCGACTCCGCTTGCCGGTGGAGCCGCGGCTGCCCGTACTTTTGGCGGACCTGTCGAAGTATCGTCCGGTTCTATTTCTACGACCAAGGAGGCCTAGGTCATGGCATCTCAAGTTGAGCTCACCCCATGCGGGGCCATGTTTGACATCTTTAAGCGCGCGGCGCATCTGAGCCATATCGAGCTGTGCGGCTTGGTGCTTTCGTCCCGTCCGCTCGCAGACGGTCGCAGCCCGCAGAGCCGGGCCGCCGATCGCTCTTGGGTTTCCCGCTTTATCGTTCGCGCGCCGGTCGGCACGCTTCAGCAGCGCTACTTTGCCGAATACGGTACCTCGGCTGCGCGTATTATGTCGCAACTGGCCCTGCGCCAGCGCAATCCCATGGACTCCACGGCTGTGATCAATATGGTGTGCGGTCCCGCAGGTGAACCGATGGTACGCGCGCTCGAAGAGTGCCACCAGGACACGAATCTCTATCGCAACGCGCTCGATCGCCTGTCCCAGGCGGCGGAACTCATGCCCGCCGAGCGCGCCGAGGCCGTGCTGGTGCTGTTTGTCGCCGTCGGTTGTTCGGCGGATGTGCGGTCCTCGGTGAACTATGCCATCGACTACGCGCACGCGACCTGTGGCGGAGGCACCTCCACGCCGCGTTCGCTTGGCATGTCGATGACCGCGGGCGAACGCGAACCCGCCCCGGCGCACCCCTTGGGCTTGCTGCGCGTACAAAACAGTTTTGTCGTGAGCGCCCCGCGCTGGATTCAGCCGAGCGAGCAGGGTGTTGAGATTGGCGCGCTGGCCACTGGTGAGGGCGATATTACCGACGTCGGCGACGATGTCTCGGCCCGCCATGCCCATATCTGGTGCGATGCTCAAAATATCTGGCACGTCGAGGACTTGTCGTCCACCAACGGAACCGTGGTGGTAAACGGGGCCACGCGCGTCTGCATTCAGGTCGAGCCCGGCCGTTCCGCCCAACTCAATCCCGGCGACGAGCTCAAGCTCGGCGAATCCACTACCTACGCCATCCTCTTCGGTGCCCTCTAGCCAGTCCCGCCAAATGGCCCCTCCGTCCCCAAGGGATCATTTTGCTCCCGGCAGTCACCCGAGGTAAACCTTTACCGCCCGCCTATATTTGCCGAAATTACACTTGACGGCGGGGTACAATAAACCCGCATGCGGATTTCCGTTGCGGGCGCTTCCCATCGCCGGGGCGTGCCCGGGAGCATCCGGCATGCGGCCTTTGCGGCGCTCGGTCATGTGCAAGACGGGCGGTCGGGTCTGTGGGGCGCATCAGTTGCCCCTCGCCTCGGCATGTCTTCTCTCCACGCCACGTACCTGCTGCTGAGCCTGCCTGCCAGATGATTGGAAGCAACAGCGTAAATCCCATCACGCCAATATCCCGGCAATCGCCGGGGCCTGTATACCTATATGAGAGGAGAGGGGTATATGGCGCGTAAGTTTAAGTCTATGGACGGCAACGAGGCGGCCGCATATGTTTCGTATGCGTACACCGAGGTAGCGGGAATCTATCCCATTACGCCGTCCAGCCCGATGGCCGACCATGTCGACCAGTGGGCGGCCCAGGGTCGCAAGAACATCTTCGGCACCCCGGTCAAGGTCGTCGAGATGGAGTCCGAGGCAGGTGCGGCCGGTACCGTTCACGGTTCGCTGGGCGCCGGTGCTCTGACCACCACCTACACGGCTTCTCAGGGTCTGCTCCTGATGATCCCGAACATGTACAAGATCGCGGGCGAGCAGCTCCCGGGCGTCTTCCACGTCTCCGCGCGTTGCGTCGCCTCCCACGCCCTGAACATTTTTGGCGATCACTCCGACGTCATGGCCTGTCGTCAGACCGGCTTCGCCATGCTCGCCGAGGGCAACGTCCAGGAGGTCATGGACCTTTCGCCGGTGGCTCACCTTGCCGCCATCGAGGGAAAGACCCCGTTCCTTAACTTCTTCGACGGCTTCCGCACCAGCCACGAGATCCAGAAGGTCGCCATGTGGGACTACAAGGATCTGGCCGAGATGTGCGACATGGACGCCGTCCAGGCTTTCCGCGACCATGCGCTCAACCCTGAGCACCCGCACACCCGCGGCAGCCACGAGAACGGCGATATCTTCTTCCAGAACCGTGAGGCCTGCAACAAGGTCTACGACGAGCTTCCCGCCGTCGTCGAGGGCTACATGAAGAAGATCAACGAGAAGCTCGGCACCGATTACGGCCTGTTCAACTACTACGGCGCTCCCGATGCCGATCGCGTCGTCGTGTGCATGGGCTCCTTCTGCGACGTGCTCGAGGAAGTCATCGACTACCTCAACGCTCACGGTGAGAAGGTCGGCCTGGTCAAGGTTCGTCTGTTCCGTCCGTTCTCCATCAAGCACTTCGTCGACGTTCTCCCCGAGACCGTCCAGAAGATCGCCGTCATGGACCGTACCAAGGAGCCGGGTTCCATCGGCGAGCCGCTCTACCAGGACGTCGTCTCCGCTCTCTACGAGGCCGGCAAGACGGGCATCAAGGTTGTCGGCGGCCGTTATGGCCTGGGCAGCAAGGACACGCCTCCCGCGTCCGCGTTCGCTGTCTTCGAGGAGCTCAAGAAGGACGAGCCCAAGCGCGAGTTCACCATCGGCATTGTCGATGACGTGACCAACCTGAGCCTGCCCGAGGCCGAGGATGCGCCCAACACCGCAGCCCCCGGCACCATCGAGTGCAAGTTCTGGGGTCTGGGTGGCGACGGTACCGTCGGCGCCAACAAGAACTCGATCAAGATCATCGGCGACCACACCGACAAGTACGTTCAGGCCTACTTCCAGTACGACTCCAAGAAGACCGGCGG
>OHAF01001642.1_pt1 | contig 19572 bp, 20 predicted proteins | sample 1577041 | NCBI WGS metagenome assembly OHAF01 (sample SAMEA3541495, study PRJEB24748) | human gut metagenome | biome: human gut; feature: human-associated habitat; material: faeces | place: China | collected 2012
GCCGCAACGCGCCTCTGGGCATCTCCACTGTCATCGGCGTCATCGGCATCGCGGCCTGCATGGTCATCGGCCTGAACTGGCACCCCATCTATCTGAGCTACACCGTGTGGATGATCATCGTGGGTCTGTACATCGCTGTGGCCTCCGTCACCCCCGTGTGGATCCTGCTGCAGCCCCGTGACTACCTGAGCTCCTTCCTGCTGTACGGCATGATGATCCTGGCTATCGTGGGTATCGTCGGCGCTCATCCCGTGGTGGATATGCCCGCCTTCACCGGCTTCTATGACACGCTGGCTCCCTCCGGCACGTCTCTGGGCTACATGTTCCCCGCTCTGTTCGTGACCATCGCCTGCGGCGCTGTGTCCGGCTTCCACTCCCTGGTGGGCTCCGGCACCACCTCCAAGCAGCTGGATCAGGAGAAGGACGCCAAGCCCATCGCTTACGGCGGCATGCTGATCGAGTGCGCTCTGGCTCTGATCTCCGTCTGCGCTGTTGGTTACATCTGGGCTTCCTATGCTGACGGCACCACCACGACGCCTACCGTCGTGTTCGCCACGGGCCTTGCCTCCATGTTCTCCAAGGTGTTCGGCAGCGGCTGCTACAACGCCGTGTACTCCATGCTGATCCTGGCTGTGTCCGCGTTCTGCCTGACCTCTGTGGATACCGCTACCCGTCTGGCCCGCTACATGTTCGCTGAGTTCTTTGTGGAGCCTGGTAAGACCCGCGAGGACCTGACCGGCTGGAAGCGCGTCATCACCAATCCCTACGTCGCTACCGCCATCACTGTGGTGGCCGGCGTGGCGCTGGGCCTCACCGGTTACGCCAAGATCTGGGCTCTGTTCGGCGCTGCCAACCAGCTGCTGGCTGCTCTGGGTCTGCTGGCCGTGTGCTGCTGGCTGGGTAAGATCGGCCGCAACAACAAGATGTTCTACTTCCCCATGTTCTTCATGCTGATCGTGACTCTGACCTCTCTGGTCTTCACCATCAAGGCTCAGATCGTCGGCATCATGGCCGGCGGCGACGGTGTGGCATGGTTCTACATCCGCGGCATCATCGGTGTTCTGCTGGTCATTCTGGCCATCGACCTGGTGGTGGAGGGCATCCGTGCTCTGAGCCGCAACGCCAAGGCAGCGGCTGCCAAGTAAAACAGCATTTCCTCACCATTTCACTTCTCAGACAAAGGGTCTCCGCATGGCGGAGACCCTTTGTCACGTCCTACGGAAAATGCCGTCCGTCAGCAGGAGGCTCCCCTCCCTGCTTGCATACGGGCGGCATTTCCGCTATAATAGGGCTACTGCAAATGAGACAAGGAGGACCCCATATGAACCGAAAAAGATGGATCGCGCTGCTGCTGGCCATGGTGATGGCGCTGGGCCTCGTGGGCTGCGGCGGCAAGACGCCGGACGCCGCGCCCGACCCTGAGCCGGATCAGAGCACAGACGGCGCCGTTACCGTCACCGATATGATCGGCCGCGAGGTCACTGTCATCCCCGGCAGCTATCAGCGTGTGGTGTGCATCGGCGCAGGGGCCCTGCGGATCTACAGCTACGTGGGCGATGCGGCGCTGCTGTGCGGCGTGGAGGACATTGACAACACCACGCTCTCTGAGCGGCCCAAGATGTTTGACAACGTGGCGCGGCCCTACGTGATGGCCTACGGCGACGTGTTCGCCCAGCTGCCCTCCTGCGGCGTGGGCGGCCCCAACGCCCAGGCGGCGGAGGCGGAGAAGATCCTCGCCTGCCAGCCGGACATCATCATCTCCGAGTACAAGGACGTGGAGAAGGCCGACGCCCTGCAGGAGCAGGTGGGCGTACCGGTCATCACCACCAGCACCGGCCCCGACGGCGTATTTGACGATGCCTTCCGGACCTCCCTGCAGCTGCTGGGCCAGCTGTTCGGACGGCAGGAGCGGACACAGGAGCTCATCGCCTTCATCGACAGCCAGACTGCAGAGCTCACCAGCCGCACTGCCGGTGTGGCGGATGAGGACAGGCCCGGCGTGTACATCTGCGGGCTGGGCAACTGGGGCACCACGGACCATCTGATGACTTCCCAGAGCTACGCCGCGTTCCGCGTGGCCAACATCCGCAATGTGGCCACGGACCTGGGCAAGGACGGTGTGCAGCCCATCGAGGCGGAGAAGTTCGCGGCGCTGGGCGACAGCATGGACATCATGATCCTGGACGCGGCGGCGGTGAAGAACATCGCGCCGCTGTATCAGGAGGACCCCCGCCTGTTTGACGGCTGCAAGGCCTGGGAAAACGGGCAGGTCTATCTGGAGATGGCCTACAACGCCTACTACACCAACCACGAGATCGCGCTGGCCAACGCCTGGTACGCCGCCAAGGTGGTGTATCCCGACCTGTTCGCCGATGTGGACATGACCGCCAAGACCAATGAGATCACCCGGATGTTCCTGGGTCAGGAGCTGGCGAAGCAGATCTTCGCCTGCCCCTCCAGCTTCGGCGGCTATCAGCAGATCGACACCGCAGCGTTCTTCAACTGAGCGTAAAAAACACCTCCTGCCGAGACAGGAGGTGTTTTTTACGCTTTTTTCTGCCGCGTCAGCATCCGCACGGCGTATTTCAGGAACATCCGCACTGCGGGGGACAGGTCGGCCTTGGAGTGGAGGGCGATGCCCAGGGTGATGGAGGCGGGCGGGTCCACAGGCAGCATCACGATGTCGCAGATGCGCCTCTCGGTGATGAGCTTATTCATAACGCTCATACCAAGCCCCTGCTCTACCATGGACATGGCGGAGAGGCTCTCCAGCGTGGTGAACTGCACGTTGGGCACGATACCCGTCCGGTGGAACAGGGCCATCAAGTCGTCGTCGCAGCCCTTGGCGGGCATGATGAAGCGGTCCACGGCGCAATTGGCCAGCGGATACGCTTTGGCACGGGCCAGCGGGTGGTCCTTTGGCAGCAGGGCCAGCATGGGGTCCTCCGCCAGTGGTATCCAGTCGTAGGGCATGTCCTCCTGATAGCTGAGGAAGCCGATATCCGCCGTGCGGTCGTCCAGCCACTGGGCCACCTCCTGCCAGATGCCCTCCAGCAGGTTCACATGTATCTGCGGGTAGTCCCGCTGGAACGCGCCGATCACCGCCGGCAGCCAGTGGGTGGCGATGCTGGAATAGGCCGCGATGTTGACGCTGCCGATGAGCAGGCCGTTCATCTCCGCCGACAGCTCGAAGATGCGATCCTCCTGCCGCAGGAACTTGCGGATGGCAGGCAGCAGCAGACGTCCGTTCTCCGTCAGGCTTACGCCCTTGGTATTCCGGCGGAACAGCGGAAAGCCGAGCTCCTTCTCCAGCGCCGTCACCAGTTGGTTCACGCCGGAGGGCGTGTAGCTCAGGGCCTCCGCCGCTTTGGAAAAGCTGCCGGTATCCGCTGCCACCACAAAGGCTCTGCACCGTGCCGTCTCCATGGTCGTCTCTCCTGTCGTGTCGTTTTTCTGATTGTACTATACCGCCGCAGAAACCGCAAGTGCCGCCTGCGTCCGCGGCAAAAAAGCCGCTCCGCAATGGCGGCTTTTTTATGCTTCCTGCCTATTGCACGGCGGTGGGGCGGCAGGGTACAATGGAAAAAAACGGAAAGGACCCACGCCTATGAATACCCGTAAGCTCACCCGTACCGCGCTGTTTGCCGCACTCACCGCCGCAGGCGCGTTTATCCGCATTCCGCTGGGATACTCCTCCATCACGCTGCAATTCCTCTGCACCGCTATGGCCGGATGCCTGCTGGGTCCCGCCTACGGCGCGGCCAGTCAGGCGGTGTATGTGGCGCTGGGGCTCATCGGCCTGCCCATCTTCACCCAGGGCGGCGGACTGTCGTACCTGATGCAGCCCACCTGCGGCTTCCTCATCGGGCTCATCCCCACGGCGTGGCTCATCGGCCTGCTGACGGCCAAGCGGGAGCTGCGGCCCCTGCGGACGGCGGCGGCGTGTCTGGCGGGCCTCGCCATGCTGTATGCCGTGGGCCTGCCCTACATGGCGGTGATCCTCAACGGGTACATGGGCAAGGGCATGGACGTCTCCGCCATCCTGTGGGCCGGTATGCTGCCGTTCCTGCCCGGGGACATGCTGAAGATCGCCGTCACCGCGCTGCTGGCCCCCCTGCTGCAGAAGCGTCTGTCAGCTGCGTCATAAGCGTCTGGGCGAAGGCTCGGGCGTGAGACGCCTTTTCGCCGTCCATGAACACGGTGCCGTAGCCCATGTGGCGCTCCTCCAGACTGCCCAGCCAGCGCATACCGGTATGGCGGCACCAGCGGCGCATCCCCTCCGCAAAGAGGTCTGTACCCTTCTCCGGCCGGCAGCCGCAGGTCAGCACCGCCGCGCATGGCGGCGCAAGAGGACGTCAGCGCTTGAACACGCCGAACAGCCCCTTCTTCTCGTAGGGCGCGGAGGAGACTTCCTTCACCTCGTAACCCGTGTCCTTGATGGCGGCACGCAGCGCCGCCTCGTCCACCGGCTGCTCCGACAGGATCACCGTCTCACCTCTGGTGTGGGAGGACGTGACCTTCTTCACGTCGCAGGTGCGGCGCACCACGTCGTTGATGTGGCTCTCACACATGCCGCAGGCCATACCGTCGATCTTCAGAATCGTTTCGATCATGATGATACCTCCAATTTGAAAACACGAATTTGAAATGTGTCAAGACCTCCGGCGGCAGCCGGAGGTCTTGCACGGTTATCCCTTGTGCCCGCCATGGCACTCACCGTGCATGGCACAGTGCGCGCAGCCGGCACCGCAGGAGTTTTTTCCCGCCTTCTTCTGACGCAGCAGGTATCTGACGATGAGAAATACGATGACGATCAGTAAGGCACAAATCAATATGGTGGCAAGGTTTGCCGCGATCCAATCCAGCATGAAAATCACTCCTTTGCTTGTAAATCAGGGTCGCTCAGGTCATCAGACTCTGGCGCTGAGCTTGGTGGCCTCCTTGTAGGGGCGGACCAGCATGTAGATCAGGCCGGCCAGCAGGATGACCGCCACGATCACGCCCAGAACGTTGGCGCTGCCGGTGAAGAGGCTGCCGAACTGGTTGATCATCAGGGCGATGACATAGGCGAAGCCGCACTGATAGCCGATGGCGAACCAGGTCCATTTGGCGTTGTTCATCTCACGCTTGATCGCGCCGATCGCCGCGAAGCAGGGAGCGCACAGCAGGTTGAACACCAGGAAGCTGTAACCGGTGATACCGGTAAACGCCGCAGCCATGGCATCGTACACGCTGCCGTCGCCGCCGCCGTACAGGATGCCCAGAGTGCCGACGATGTTCTCCTTGGCCACCAGACCGGTGATGGAGGCCACGGTAGCCTGCCAGTTGCCCCAGCCCAGAGGCGCAAAGATCCAGGCGATAGCGCCGCCGATGGCAGCCAGAATGGAGGAGTCGATCTCGGACTCATCCAGCATGCGGAACGTGCCGTCCACCCAGCCAAAGTAGGTGGTGAACCACACGAAGATGGTGGACAGAAGGATGATGGTACCGGCTTTCTTGATGAAGGACCAGCCGCGCTCCCACATGGAACGGAGCACGTTGCCCAGAGTGGGCCAGTGGTAGGCGGGCAGCTCCATAACGAAGGGAGCGGGGTCTCCGGCAAACATTCTGGTCTTCTTCAGCATGATGCCGGAGATGATGATGGCGGCCATGCCGATGAAGTAAGCGGAGGTGGACACGATGGCGCTGCCGTTGAACAGGGCGCCGGCGATCATGGCGATGAAGGGCACCTTCGCGCCGCAGGGGATGAACGTGGTGGTCATGATGGTCATACGACGGTCACGCTCATTTTCAATGGTACGGGAGGCCATAACACCGGGCACACCGCAGCCCACGCCGATGAGCATGGGGATGAAGGACTTACCGGACAGGCCGAACTTGCGGAAGATACGGTCCAGAACGAAGGCGATACGGGCCATATAGCCGCAGGCCTCCAGGAAAGCCAGCATCAGGAACAGCACCAGCATCTGGGGAACAAAGCCCAGAACGGCGCCGACACCGGCCACGATACCGTCAAGGATCAGGCCGCTCAGCCAGTCAGCCGTACCGGAGGACTCCAGCGCGTCGCCGATCAGAACAGGGATACCGGGGACCCACACGCCGTAGTCGGCGGGGTCGGGCTCGTCAAAGCCGTTCTCATTGAGGTAAGCCGCAGCGTCCACGTAGGTGACGCCAATAGTGGTGTCCTCATCGGCGCCGTCAGGGATAGCGTCGTAGTAGGCGGTCATGGTATTGATCGCCAGAGTCTCCTCGTCCTCCACGTCCACCGTAGCGGTGGCGTTGCTGTCGGAGGTGAAGGCATTCACCTGAGCCAGAATGGCATCAGCATCGAAGTCCTCCGCCTCGGTGTCGATCTCAATGCCCAGGAAAGCTTCCACAGCCTGCACAGAGGCGGTGTACTCGTCGCTGGCGTCGTTGTAGGCGCTGGAGCCGATGCCCAGCAGGTGCCAGCCGTCGCCGAACACGCCGTCGTTGGCCCAGTCGGTAGCGGGGGCGCCCACGGCCACCATGGCGATCCAGTACACCAGGAACATGACCAGTGCGAAGATGGGCAAACCCAGCCAGCGGTTGGTCACGATGCGGTCGATCTTATCGGAAGCGGACAGCTCGCCCTTGGCCTTCTTCTGCTTGTAGCAGCCCTTGATGATCTGGGCAATATAGACATAGCGCTCGTTGGTGATGATGCTCTCCGCGTCGTCATCCAGCTCCTTCTCGGCAGCCTTGATGTCCTCCTCGATGTGGCCCATGACGGTGGCGTCGATCTTCAGCTGCTCCAGCACCTTGTCGTCACGCTCGAAGATCTTGATGGCGTACCAGCGCTGCTGCTCCTCGGGCATGTTATGTACAGCGGCCTCCTCGATGTGGGCGATGGCGTGCTCCACGGGGCCGGAGAAGGTGTGCATGGGGATGGTCTTGGTGTTGCCGGCAGCCTCCACAGCAGCCTCTGCGGCGGCCATGACGCCGTCACCCTTCAGGGCGGAGATCTCCATCACCTTGCAGCCCAGCTCGCGGCTGAGCTCAGCCACGTTGATCTGGTCGCCGTTCTTGCGGACCACGTCCATCATATTGATGGCGATGACAACGGGGATACCCAGTTCGGTCAGCTGAGTGGTCAGGTAGAGGTTGCGCTCCAGGTTGGTACCGTCAATGATGTTCAGGATGGCATCGGGGCGCTCATTGATCAGATAGTTACGGGCAACCACTTCCTCCAGCGTGTAGGGGGACAGGGAGTAGATGCCGGGCAGGTCCATGATGACCACGTCCTCGTGCTTCTTCAGACGGCCCTCTTTCTTCTCCACGGTGACGCCGGGCCAGTTACCAACGAACTGGTTGGAGCCGGTCAGCGCATTGAACAGCGTGGTCTTACCGCAGTTGGGGTTGCCCGCCAACGCGATCTTGATTTGTTTTTCCATATGTCTCTCCTTTCGGTTAGTTTAACTTAACCATGACTCACAAAAATCACTCGACCTCGATCATCTCGGTATCCGCCTTGCGCAGGCTCAGCTCATAGCCGCGGACAGTGACCTCCATGGGGTCGCCCAGAGGCGCTACCTTGCGGACGTAAACTTCCACGCCCTTGGTGATGCCCATGTCCATGATCCGGCGCTTGACGGGGCCTTCGCCGTGGAGCTTTACGACTTTGGCGGTCTCGCCGATCTTCACTTCACGTAACGTTTTCATTGTTCTTCTCTCCTTCTATGTGTTTTTTATGAACTTGTTCATACCATGATCTTGCGGGCCATTTCCTCGCTGATGGCCACACGGGCTTCCTTCACCTTGACGATGATGTTGCCGCTCATAGACGCCACCACCGTGGCGGTCCCGCCGGCCACAAAGCCCAGATCCTCCAGATGCTTCTTGACCTCCGGAGAACCGCCCACCTTGAGGATCAGATTCTCCGCTCCCACATCTGCCAAAGCCAAAGGCATCATGTTATCCCCTCCGTTTTCTACAGTTAGTCTGCACTAACCTGTGTCTGAAAAAGAATGGCTGTCACTGCCGCCATTTATGCAGGAGGTTAACCATATCTAACCAGCGGAGATAGTTTAGTACATCTAACCGCTTTTGTCAAGCCCCTGTTATCAATTTTTTTCGCCCCTTGCAAATTTGGTTAAAGTATGTTAACGTATAGGTACTCTGAAACGGAACGTTGGTGAATTTTATGCAGATACTGAGGGCGTCTGAGGATTATCTGGAGGCCATGCTGATGATGCAGAAGGAGCACGGGTATGTCCGCTCCATCGACATCGCAGAGAAGCTGGGCGTGACGAAGCCCAGCGTGACGTATGCCACCAAGCGGCTGCGGGAGAACGGGTACATCACCATGGATAAGGACGGGCTCATCACCCTGACGGAGCAGGGGATGTCCATCGCCTCCAGCATGCTGGACCGGCACCATACGCTGACCCGCTTCCTGATGGCGCTGGGCGTGGATCGGGAGACGGCGGAGGCCGATGCCTGCAAAATGGAGCACGACATCAGCCAGACCAGCTTCGAGGCCATCTGCCGCCATGCGCGGGACCACCTGTAAGAGATGCGAAAAGACGCCTTTGCACGTGCAAAGGCGTCTTTTTTTGCGTTTACAGGGCTGCGAACACCACGACGCCCTTCTTTTTCAGCCAGCGGTACAGCCACACACAGGCCAGCAGTGTCAGCACGGCAAAGATGCCCATGTACGCCGCCGCGCCCAGACGCTGCCCCGCCAGCAGGAAGCCGAACAGCAGCACCAGCGCGTAGCCCCAGCCGCCCAGAAGGGTGATGGCCACGCAGGCGCTCTGCTTGATGGGCGCCAGCTCGCTGGTCCAGTGGAGGTGGGGCATCTTCAGGCCCAGCGTCAGTCCCAGCAGGGCCGAAAACACCACGAACAGCAGACTCAGTACCGCCATCAGCGCTGTCTCCGCCGCCGCCATGGGCAGCGCGATGACCGCGCATACCAGGCATACCAGCACCGGTATGGCCGTCAGCAGCAGTTGGAATTGCAGCTTGGCCCGCAGCACCTGCCACGGCGTCACCGGCAGAGACTGGAGCAGCCACAGGCTCTTTCCCTCCAGGGACACGGAGGGCGCCGCCATGTCGTTCATGGCCGCCAGCATACACAGCGCCGCCGTCAGCATCACCGACAGGTACGCTCCCGCCTCGGCCCCCAGAGCCGCGCCCAAAGCGGCGCGGATGTCGGGCGCCTTCCACAGCAGGGTGAAGCCCGCCAGCGGCATCAGCAGGACGCCCATCCCGCAGTTGAGCATGTAGTTGGGGCTGGCGGTGAAGCGGCGCAGCTCCTTGCTCAGCAGCGCCGACGACACGGAGCGGCGCACCGCCGCCCTCTCCCGATAGGCCCGCTTGGCCGACTGGCCGGTGGCGGTGGCGATCCGGATGAAGCTGCGGCGCAGCAGGACCCACAGTGCCGCAAACAGTGCCAGTATCACCGCCGAGACCGTCAGCATGGCCGTAATGTCGCCGGTGCCCACCCTGCCCAGCAGGTACAGCGGATAGGCCGCGCCCTTGATCCGTGCGCCGTAGACGGCGGCGCTGCGCAGCAGCTCCTGCAGCAGGTCCTCGGCCTTGAAATAGAAGAAGTAGTAAGCTCCGAAGAACGCCAGCGACAGCACCACGGTGATGAAGCTCTTATTTTTCAGCTTCTGACTGATCTTGGCCACCAACCAGCCCAGCGCACAGGACAGCGCCAGCACGAACACCGACAGCAGGAACACCAGCAGCACACCGCCGATCACGGCGGCGGCCGGTGCAGGCGTGGCCACCCAGTAGACGATGACCGCCGGCAGCATCACCACGCCGCTGTACATCAGGCCCATCAGGTACACGCCCAGCAGGCGGGACGCCATCAGGGTGTTGACGGGGATGGGCATGCTCAACAGCAGATCGTTATCCTTGGCCAGGTACAGTCCGGAGTAGGTGTTGAACACGCTGCCGAAGGCGCCCAGCAGCGTGGCCAGCAGAGCCATCAGCGCGAAGTACAGCCAGTCCAGGCCCGCGGCGGTCAGCGGCGTACACAGGGCCGCGGACAGGACCGTGAACATGCCGCCCAGGATCACCGCCATCAGCACCGCGAACAGCACGATGTAGGCGGCCACCGCCGCCTTGGAGCGGGCCTTGTTGGTCTTGGGGTTATAGAAATAGTTGCGGAAGATCTCCGTCAGCTGCTTTTTCAGAAGGACGCTCAGCATGTCTCGTCCTCCAGTTCCAGGAACACCTGCTCCAGAGAGTCGTCACCCTTGACCTCCTCCATGGTGCCGGAGCGGATGAGGCGGCCGCCCTTGATGATGGCCACCTTGTCACAAAGCTTCTCCGCCACCTCCAGCACATGGGTGGAGAAGAAGATGGCCCCGCCCTGATCGCACAGCTCCCGCATCATGCCCTTCAGCAGGTGGGACGCCTTGGGATCCAGGCCCACGAAGGGCTCATCCATAATAACAAGTCTGGGCTGGTGCAGCCAGGCGGCGATAATAGCCAGCTTCTGCTTCATGCCGTGGGAATAGGCAGCAATGGGCTGGGCCAGGTCGTCTGTCAGCTCGAACCGCGCCGCGTAGTCGCGGATGCGGGCCTGCCGGTCTGCCGCGCTGACGCCGAAGATGTCGGCGATAAAGTTCAGGTATCTGATGCCGCTCATGAACTCGTAGAGGTCGGGGTTGTCGGGGATATACGCCAGTTCCCGCTTGCAGGCCAGCGGCTCAGTCTGGATGGAGCGGCCGTTGACGGTGATGTTCCCCTCATCGAAGGGCAGGATGCCCACCGCCGCCTTCAGCGTGGTGGTCTTACCGGCGCCGTTGTGGCCGATGAAGCCGTAGATCTCTCCGGCCTGGATGTGCAGGCTCAGATCATCTACGGCTTTCTTATCGCCGTAAGTCTTGGTCAGGTGCTGGATCTTCAGCATAATACTCTCCTCTGTGCCGCGCCGCCAACAGGCGCGGACGGTCCAATGGATGGTTGCATACGAGTTTATTATACGGGCTGTCCCCTGCTCTGTCAACACAGCGGGCAGGAAGAACGGTGCGCTCCCTGAAAATGGAAGCGCACCGCCGCGTTATGCCTTGACGGGGAACGTGACGCGGATCTCCGTGCCCTTCCCCAGCTCGCTTTTCAGTTCGATGACACCGTGGTGATACTGGACGGCGTGCTTCACGATGGACAGCCCCAGGCCCGTGCCGCCGGATGCCTTGGAATGGCTCTTGTCCACGCGGTAGAACCGCTCGAACACGCGATCCTGCTGGTCGGCGGGGATGCCGATGCCCGTATCCCGCACCATGACGGCGGCGGTACCGCCGGTACACGATACCGACAAGTCCACGCGGCCGCCGGTAACGTTGTACTTGATGGCATTGTCGCACAGATTATACACGATCTCGTACAGCAGGCGGCGCACGCCCTCCAGCTCCGCCGGCTGACCCTCCACCGTGACGGTCACGTCACGGGCTGCCGCCGCAGTCTGGAGATTCTCCGCAGCCTCCCGCGTCACCTCCAGCAGATCCACGGTCTCCGTGGGCATGGGCTCGCCCTCGTCCAGCTGGGACAGGCGGATGATGTCGCCGATCAGCGTCACCAGACGCTGGGCCTCGGAGCGGATATGTCCCACAAAGCGGGGCACGTCCTCCTGCTTCACCATGCCGTTTTCCAGCAGCTCCGCGCTGCCGATGATGCCCTGCAAGGGCGTTTTCAGCTCGTGGGAAACGTTGGCGGTGAACTCCCGCCGGTTCTGCTCGGCAAAGGCGCGCTCCGTCACGTCGAACACCAGCAGCACCGTGCCCGCTGTACGGCCCTCCGTCTGGATGCGGCTGATGTCGAATTGATACTCTCTGCCGCCGCGCCGGCCGCGGAACTCGCTGTGGCCCTCCTGCGCCGCAGTGCGCAGACCGTCGCTGAGGGATATATCGCGGTCCACCGTCAGGATATCCTGACCCACACAGGCGTTGTCGGTGCCCAGCAGACGCTGGGCCGCCGGGTTGATGCTGAGGATGGCGCCGTTCTCGTCCAGCAGCACCAGGCCCTCGTTCATGCTGCCGGTGATCTGCTGGAATTCCTCGGCCCGCTGCTTCAGTTCGTCCATCTGCCGGTCGATCTGGCGGCGCTGGTGCTCCATCCGCCGCAGCAGGGGCGCCAGCTCCTCATAGGTATCGTTCTCCAGAGGGTTCTCCAGATCCAGGCGGTTCAGAGGCTCGGTGATTCGCTTGGCCAGCCGTCCGGCCAGCACGCCGGACAGGATCAGCACCGCGATGACCAGCAGCAGAAGCGGCTGCAGCATATTCAGCATCAGCACACCCGCCGTCACGCGGACGGAGGACAGGCGCAGCACCGTGCCATCCGGCAGCAGCTTGGCGTAGTATACCGTCTTTTGCAGCAGGGTACTGCTGTACCGGCTGCTCTCTCCCTCGCCGTAGGCCAGGGCCTGCCGCACCTCCTGCCGCTGGGCGTGGTTCTCCATGGCGGAGGCATCCGCCTGGGTGTCGAACAGCACGCTGCCGTCCGCCGCCACCCAGGTGATGCGGTACTGATCGGACTCCAGCTGGCGGAGGTAGCCCTCACCGCTCTGGGTCACGCCCACCGCCGCCAGGCTCAGTTCGTCCCGCAGCTGGGACTCCTGCACGCGGCCAAAGTAGCTGTACAGCACGCCCACCACCAGCGCCAGCGCCGCCAGCAGCACCACCACGCCCACCAGCAGTGTGGACCGGAAAATACGTCTTGTCATGGTATTGTTCACAGCTGCGCCCTCCATCGGTAGCCCACGCTGCGCACCGTTTCGATATGCTCGCCATAGGCCCCCAGCTTCTGCCGCAGGGTGCGGATGTGCATGTCGATGGTGCGGCTCTCGCCGCAGAAGTCCATGCCCCACACCTGCTCCATCAGCTGGTCGCGGGTAAAAGCCGTACCCACGTGGGACAGGAACAGCCGCAGCAGCTGGAACTCCTTGTACGTCAGCTCCACCCGCACGCCGTCAGCGGTGACGGTGTGCTCCTTGGTATCCACGGCAAGGCCGCTGCAGCGCAGTACCTGCTGCTGTACCGGCCTGCACCGGCGCAGCACCGCCTTGACACGGGACACCAGCTCCATGACGCCGAAGGGCTTGGTCAGGTAGTCGTCCGCTCCCAGATCCAGCCCCAGTATTTTGTCATACTCCGCGCCCTTGGCCGTGGCCATGATGACGGGGATATCCCGCAGGGCAGGGTCGGCCTTCATGCGGCGCAGCAGCTGGATGCCGTCGATCTCCGGCAGCATCACATCCAGCACCACCAGCTCCGGCCGGTCCCTCTCCAGCGCCGCCCAGAAGGCCGCGCCATCGGCAAAGCCCTCCGCGGAAAAGCCCGTGGAGTTCAGTGCGTATACTTCGATATCCCGAATACTGGCGTCGTCCTCCACGCACCAGATCATGGGTCATCCCTCCTTGTGTACGCCGGTGACGGAGAACTCCACCCACTCGGCGATATTTGTGGCATGGTCGCCGATGCGCTCCAGATACTTGGCGATCATCAGCAGATCCAGGGCCGTGCCGCCCTCCGCCGGATCGTTGGCGATGCGGTGGATCAGCGCCTGCTTGACCTGTTCGAAGTAGTCGTCCACCGTGTCGTCGTGGGTGATGACCTGCTCCGCCAGCTCCACATCCTGCCGCACGTAGGCGTCCACGCTGTCGCTGACCATGCCGATGGCGGCCTCCGCCATCTTCTGCAGCAGCACGTGGCTCTCCGCCGGTACGTCCGCCAGATACAGTACGATCTCGGCGATGTCGTCGGCCTGATCGCCGATGCGTTCCATGTCCGTAATCATCTTCAGGGCCGCGGAGATGCGGCGCAGGTCGCCGGCCACCGGCTGCTGATGCAGCAGCAGCCGCAGACACAGGTTCTCGATGTCTCGCTCCTTCCGGTCGATCTCCCGATCCAGCGGCGGCACCTGCTGGGCCAGCGCCTTATCCCCTGTGGTCAGGGCCTTGGCGGCCAGCGCGATCACGCGCTCGCACAGCGCGCCCATCTCGATCAGCTCCCGATGCAGCTGGGCCAGCTGCTCATCAAAGCGGCTCCTCATCAACCAAACCTCCCCGTGATGTAATCCTCGGTCTTTTTCTGGGACGGCGTGGAGAACATGCGCTCCGTGTCGTCGTACTCGATCAGCTCACCCAGCAGGAAAAACGCGGTACGGTCCGAAATACGCAGCGCCTGCTGCATATTGTGTGTGACGATTACAATAGTGTACCGTTTTTTCAGCTCAATTGCAAGCTCCTCTATTTTCGATGTGGAGATGGGGTCCAGCGCCGACGTGGGCTCATCCATCAGCAGTACCTGCGGCTCCACCGCCAGCGCCCGGGCGATACACAGGCGCTGCTGCTGGCCGCCGGAGAGGCCCAGTGCGTTTTTCTTCAGTCGGTCCTTCACCTCGTCCCAGATGGCCGCCGAACGCAGGGACTGCTCCACGATCTCGTCCAGCTTGGCGCGGTTGCGCACGCCGTGGGTACGGGGCCCGTAGGCCACATTGTCGTAGATACTCATGGGGAACGGGTTGGGCTTCTGGAACACCATGCCCACCTGCCGCCGCAGCTCATTGACATCCACATCGGGTGCAAAGATGTCCCTGCCATCGTAGCGCACCGTACCCTCGATGCGCACGCCTGGCACCAGATCGTTCATGCGGTCCAGCGTCTTGAGAAACGTGGACTTGCCGCAGCCGGACGGCCCGATCAGAGCCGTGATGCTCTTTTCCGGTATCTCCATGCTCACATGGTGCAGCGCCTGGGTACTGCCGTACCACAGGTTCAGATCCTCCACCGTGATGATATCGCTCATAGGCTCCTCCGTTTCTTGAAATAGCGTCCCGTCAGGCTGGCCGCCAGATCGATGAGCAGCGCCAGCGCCATCAGGATGGCGGCGATGGCAAAGGCCACATCGAACTCACCCTGCTCCTTGGCGTAGACGTACAGTGCCACCGACAGCGTAGCGCCTGCGCCCTGCAGCGTTTCGCCCAGGCTGCCGTACAGCGCGTGGGCGAAGCCTGCGGTATAGAGAAGCGCCGCCGTCTCGCCCAGGATGCGGCCCACCGCCAGGATGCAGCCGGTGATGACGCCGTCCACGCAGCCCGGCAGCACCACCGTCCGGATGGTACGCCACTTCCCTGCTCCCAGGCCGAATGCGCCCTCGCGGTAGCTCTGGGGTACGGTCTTCAGGCTCTCCTGCGTGGTGCGCATGATGGTGGGCAGGTTCATGATGACCAGCGTCATAGCGCCGGCGATCAGGGATTTCTTCATACCCAGAAATTGACAGAAGAACATCTGGCCCACCAGACCGTAGATGATGGACGGGATGCCGGACAGCGTCTCCGCCGCGTACTCAATGACCGCCACCAGCTTCCGGTTGCCCGCGTACTCCGTCAGGTACACTGCCGCGCACACGCCTACCGGCAGGACGATCAGCAGCGTGGTCAGCACCATGCAGACGGTGCTGATGATGTCCGGCAGGATGCCGATGGTGTCGTCCAGATAGCTGGGCTTGGTGCTCAGCAGCTGCCACGACAGGTTGGGCACACCCTTGGCCAGCACGTAGATGATGAGGAACGCCGCCAGCGCGCAGGTGATGACCGCGCACAGCACCATCAGTCCCCGCATCACAGCGCCCCAGACCCTGCGGCGGGCGGTAAAATTCATCTTGTCCATGTCTTACTTCTCCTTACTGCGCTTCAGGAAGAAATTCAGCGCCGCGTTGATGAGCATGATGAACAGTAACAGCACCAGTGCGATGGAAAACAGCGCCTGCCGCTGCAGGCCCGCCGCCGCGTACCCCATCTCGCTGGCCACGGCGGTAGTCAGGAACCGCACGCTCTCAAACAGCTTCGGCATATTGGGCACGTTGCCGGACACCATCATCACGGCCATGGCCTCGCCGATGGCGCGGCCCACACCCAGCACTACCGCTGCCGCGATACCGCTGCGGGCGGCGGGAACGGACACCTTGAACCATGTCTCCGTGGCCGTGGCGCCCAACGCCAGCGATGCGTCCTCGTACTCCCGCGGCACCGCCTCCAGTGCCGTCATGGCCACGTTGATGACGGACGGCAGGATCATGATGGCCAGCACGATGATGGCCGCCAGCAGACCGGAGCCGTCAGGAATACGGAATAGCTTCCGGATGCCCGGCACCAGCACCAGCATGCCCACCAGGCCGTACACCACCGACGGGATACCCGCCAGCAGGCTCACCGCCGAGGACACCACCGCTTTCAGACGCGGCGGCGCCATTTTCGCCAGAAACACGGCTGTCATGAATCCCACCGGTACGCCCAGCAGGATGGCCCCTGCCGTGCCGTACACGCTGGTGAGGATGAAAGACAGGATGCCGAACTGGGGCGTGGCCGCGTTGGAATCCCACACCTTGCCGAACAGGAACTTCACCAGTCCGATCTCCCGAATGGCGGGGATGCCGGAAATGATGAGGTAGACTGAGATCAGCAGCACACAGCCCACCGTTACCAGACCCATCAGCAGGAACCAGCCGTGTATGGTGTTTTCCAGAACTCGTTTTACTTTCATGTGCGTACCTCCGCATACGGGGCAAGGCGGCGCCCGTCGCCGAGCGTCGCCTGCCGCGCCTTACTTTCAGTTGGCCGCTACTGCGCCGGCCTTGGCGATGATGTCTGCCGCATCAGCGGAGGTGGCGTAGCCGAAGAAGGACTGTGCCGCAGCGGAGAGGGCCTTGCCCTCCACCGTCACCAGCACGAAGGGGCGCTGCACCGGATAGCTGCCGTCCTTGACGGTGGCCTCGCTGGGGGTGACACCGTCCACACTCAGGGCCTTCACGCTGTCCTTGATGGCCGCCAGAGAGGCGTAGCCGATGGCATCGGGGTTCTGGCTCACGGCGGTGATGACATCGCCGGTGGAGGTCAGCTCCTGACGGTACTGGCACTTATCCTTGGTGCCGGTGATGGACTCGAAGCCGTCGCGGGTGCCGCTGGCCGCCTCGCGGCCGATCAGAACCACCTCGGCATCGCTGCCGCCCACGTCCTTCCAGTTGGTGATCTCGCCGGTGTACAGCTTGGCGATCTGCTCGATGCTCAGGTCGCTGACGGGATTGTCGGGGTGGACAATGATGGCGATGCCATCGTAGGCCAGCACCGTCTCCTTCAGGCCGGCCGCCTTCTCCTCGTCCTTCAGGGCACGGGAGGAAAGGCCGATGTCACAGGTGCCCTCCTGCACGGCGGTGATGCCTGCGCCGGAGCCGGTGGGATTGTAGTTGACGGTGACGTCCTTGTTGGCCGCCATGTAGGACTCGCTCAGCGCGCCGATGACCTTCTCCATGGAGGTGGAACCGTCAGTGGAGACGGTGCCGCTGACGGAGGCGGCAGGGGTATCGCTGGCGTCGCCGCCGTTGTCGTTGTTGCTGCTGTTGTTATCGGTCTGATTGCCGCAGCCGGCCAGCAGAGCCAGCGCCATGACAGCGCTCAGTGCAAATGCAAGGATCTTTTTCATATTCGTACCTCGTTTCTTCTTTGATTTCGGATGTCCCTTACAGTTCACAGAATACGGCGGGCAGGTAAAATGAAAAAGCGTCCTCGTGTAAAATCCACGTAAAATCGCCCATCCGGCCAAAAAAGGGCAGAAATATCCCCCATGCTGCTGCACGGGGGATGTTTTTTGTCCTTATACGCGGACGATGTAGCCGTCCTTTCTTTTTGCCGCTTCGTGAATGGCGCCCGCCGGATAGCCCAGCGCGATACTGCCGACGCCCCGCAGCGTTTCCGGAAGGCCCCACGCCTGTAAAAGCGCCTTGCCCTCTTCGCTGTCGAAGATCTCCCGCTCTCTGTGTACCCAAACGGAGCCCAGGCCCAGGGATGCGGCGGCCAGCATCATATTCTCCAGCACGCAGCTGCCGTCCTCCACAAAGGTATTGGCCGTGCCGTCCGCCAATACGAGGATGATGACCGGCGCTCCATAATAGGGGTCGGAGTCGCTGCCCAGCACCGCCGCGTTCAGCTCTGAGATCTTCTGGCGATAGCCCTCGGATGTCACTGCGATGATGGTCGGAGACTGGCGGCCGCGGCCGGTGGGCGCGTAGGTCCCCGCCTCCAGCACCGCCTGCAGCAGCTCCTCCGGCACGGCATCGGGGCGATATGCGCGGACTGTCCTGCGGGACTTGATGGTTTGCAGCACTTCGTTTGTCATAAGTGTTCTCCTTTCTCTGCGGCAGCCGGATCCGACCGTCGCCATTCTGTGTCGTTTTCCCGTGCAAAAAAGCGCAGGGAGAGGCCCTGTTACAAAGCCTCTCCCCTGCGTAATTTCATACGATCAACGGCAATTACTTGCCCATGTTCATCTGAGCAGCGACCTCAGCGGCGAAGTCCTCCTGCTTCTTCTCGATGCCCTCGCCGGTCTGGAAGCGCACGGCGTCCACGAACTTCACGGAGCCGCCCAGTTTCTTGGCAGCATCGGCCACATACTTTTCCACGGAACCCTGGAAGATGTCGCTGCGGACGAACTCCATCTGCATCAGGCAGTTCTCCTCGTAGAACTTGTTCATCTTGCCCATGACGATCTTTTCCTTCACGGCCTCGGGCTTGGAGGCCATCTTGGGATCGGTGTCCATCAGGGCCAGAGCGATCTTCTTCTCCTCAGCCAGCACCTCGTCGGTGACCTGGGCCTTATCCCAGAAGCGGGGATTCAGGGCCGCGATCTGCATGGCGATGTTCTTGCCGATCTCGGTGGCGTCGATATCGCCCTCCACGGCCAGATTCACCAGCACGCCGATCTTGCCGCCGGCATGGACATAGCCCACGCTGGTGTTCTCGGCGAAGCGGACGAAGCGGCGGATCTGCAGGTTCTCACCGATGGACATGACCTTCTCGGGCATGGTCTCGGAGACGGTCAGATCGCTGTCCAAGTACTTGCAGTTCATCAGAGCATCCACATCGGCGGGATTCTGCTCGGCGATGACCTTGGCGATGTCCTTCACAAAGGCCACGAACAGGTCGCTCTTGGCGCAGAAGTCGGTCTCGCAGTTGACCTCCACCACGACGCCCACGCCGTTCTCGGTGAGTGCATAGGACATGCCCTCGGCGGCGATGCGGCCGGCCTTCTTGGCAGCCTTGGCCAGACCCTTCTCACGCAGCCACTCAACAGCCTTATCCATATCGCCATCGCACTCGACGAGCGCCTTCTTGCAGTCCATCATGCCCACGCTGGTCATTTCGCGCAGGGTCTTTACATCAGCGGCAGTAAAAGCCATTTTTATATCCTCCTGTAAAATATGATTGAAAAAGGGGCAGGGACACTTCCCTGCCCCGTGAGATACGCGGTGTGATTCCGGACTTACTCAGCGTCCTTGGCCTCGGCGGCCTCCTCGTTCTGCTCGCCCTGACGGCCCTCGATCATGGCGTTGGCCATCACGGAGGCGATCAGCTTAATGGCGCGGATGGCGTCATCGTTGCCGGGGATGGGATAGTCGATCTCGTCGGGATCGCAGTTGGTATCGGCGATGGCCACAACGGGAATGCCCAGACGGTGCGCCTCGGCGATGGCGTTGCGCTCCTTGCGGGTATCCACGATGAACAGAGCGCCGGGCAGCTTCTTCATTTCCTTCACGCCGCCCAGAT
>OHAF01001647.1_pt1 | contig 19534 bp, 20 predicted proteins | sample 1577041 | NCBI WGS metagenome assembly OHAF01 (sample SAMEA3541495, study PRJEB24748) | human gut metagenome | biome: human gut; feature: human-associated habitat; material: faeces | place: China | collected 2012
GCAAAAGAAGATGCAATGGGAAAAGCATTACAGGATTTAAGTCTTAAACAAAGGGAGAGGGCATCCAAAAAAGAATAAGGTATGAAAAGACTCTATGTATTTGCTGATTTTGATTGGCTGAAAGAACCAAGACTAATCGGAGAGCTGAGTTACGAATCCCTTCGTGGCTCTGACAACTATGGATTTTGCTATAATGATGAATGGCTCAAGGACTATGGAGGTCTGTTTCTTAGTGATGACTTGAACAACTATCCCGGTCAGCAATACACGGCTCCCGGCAAGGATATTTTCGGATGTTTTTCTGATGCCCTTCCAGATAGGTGGGGACGTACATTGATAAATCGTCGGGAGCAGATTCTTGCAAAGGAAGAAAAGCGTCCGGTACGTCGGCTTTCTTCATTCGACTATCTTATCGGGATTGAGGACTTTTCTCGCATGGGAGCTTTTCGATTCAAGGAATCAATGAATGAAGAGCATATCAATGCAAGCGAAGTCCTGCGCATACCACCACTGACAGATATTCGTGAGTTGATTGCAGCTAGTTCCGAAATAGAGAAAAGTGAAGATGAGAACAGGTTACCCGAAATGCGTTGGATTGCTCAACTGGTACAACCTGGTTCTTCTCTTGGCGGAGCGCGTCCAAAGGCAAGTGTAATTGATGAAAACAGAATTTTGTATATAGCAAAATTTCCGTCCCGTAAAGATGATTATGATGTTGGACTTTGGGAACATTTCTCACATCTGTTGGCCAAGAAGGCTGGTGTCAATGCTGCAGAAACAAGAGTAATCTCTACAAGCGACAAATACCATACTTTACTTTCCCGGCGATTTGACAGAAGGGAAGACGGTAAGCGCATACATTTTGCTTCAGCCATGACTCTTTTGGGCTTAAATGATGGAGATAATGCCAATACCGGTAACGGCTATCTGGATATGGTTGATTTTATACTTCAGAATTGTACTAACGTGGAGGATAATCTGAAAGAACTGTATCGCAGAGTCGCGTTCAATATCTGTATTGGTAATACAGATGATCATTTCCGCAATCATGGTTTTCTTCTGACTGCCAAGGGGTGGACTTTATCTCCAGCTTATGATATGAATCCCACTCTGAATGAGTATCAGAGCCTGTTGATTAATAGTCACTCCAATAAATCGGATTTGAATGAATTGCTGAATGCTTGTGAGGAATATATGCTCCAGAAACAGTCAGCTCAGCAAATCATTAGTGAAGTACTGAATGCAGTCAAGGAATGGCAATCATTGGCTACGAGACTAGGTATTGCTAAAAGCGAACAGGAACGGTTTGCTGCTGTTTTTGAGCGGCAAATTCACTTATATAATGTCCACTAATTTATTATATTGTATCAATTAAAATATTAGTTTACTCTAATAAATTACATAATGTCATTTAGATTAAAAAAATTAGTAATACATGAAGGATGTATGTATCTGAAATCATTACATCCTGATACCTATGTTTTTTTGGATGGAAACTCAATAAACGAATTCTATGGAAAGAACATTGAGATTAGTGCTATTGTAGGTAAAAATGGTAGTGGTAAGTCTTCATTGTTGGAAATTATTTTCAGAATGATGAATAATCTAAGTGTTTTTATCGCCCATGGTTATGACAGAATGCGACGTGTAAATAATGTTTTTGTTGCAGGGCTTAATTCTGATTTATTTTATTTAATCAATGATATTGATTGCAAGATCATATGTCGTGACAAGAGTGTTGCATTCTGTTATGCAAATAAAAATGGAGATTTGGAAATTATAATCAGGAGTTTGTCGGATATTTAGATGGAAATCACATGTCTACGAAAGAAAAAATAGAAATGTGTAAAAATTTATTTTTTACTCTTATTTCAAATTATTCCGTACAAGCTTATATTGATGAAGATTATTCAACAAATAAAACCTATAAACTAAATAAAAATGGCACCTTACGAACCGATGACTCTAATGAAGCTTGGATTCATTACATCTTTCATAAAAATGATGGTTACATGTCTGCCATTAATATAAATCCATTTCGTGATAATGGTACTATAGATATGCTAAAAGAAGAAAAGCTTCAAAGGCAAAGAATGGAACTATTATTACTTCATTATCATAAAAAAGATAAGGAGTTTATATATGGATATGAACTTGCAAATATTAAATATAAATTTGATTGGAAAAAGTTGTATTATAAATTTACCAGACTTGATGTAGGAGAAAAAATAAATGAAAAAGAAGAAAAGGAAGAATGGGAAGGACAAATATCAAAATTTAAAGATGTATTGCTAAAAGAGAGTTCAATAGCCAAAAAAATTCTACATATATTTAAAATTGACCAGCTTAATCTTAATAATAATATACTGGTTTATTCCTATTTATATGTTGTATATAAAGTCCTTAGTATAGCATGTACATATCCTTCTTATAGTAGATATACAGAAATAGCAGATATTGACAATGTATTTAGAGAAGGAAATAAAAAACAATGTAAAGATGTACAAGATCTTGCGAAAGATGTAAAAGCAGATCACTCACACATAACTAATAAAGTTAATCAGGCTATTAATTTTATTAAAATGGTAGAAAAAGGCTTTATATGTAATGAAAATGATACTTTCACATGGTCAGACTACAACAATGCTCGAATAGATGATAAAATAAATAAATCGACAGCAATAGAAGATGAAATAAAATGTTTACCTCCTGCATTCTTTGATTATAGGATATTTCTTAAATCAAAAAGGAAAAAAGATGAACTTCCTATAGAATACATGAGTGCAGGAGAACGGCAACTTTATTACATTATAAGTACATTGATATATCATATATTAAATATAAAGTCCGTTAATACAAGAAGAGTTCACTATAGAGATATCGCAATTATTTTAGATGAAGTAGAATTAGGATTTCATCCTGATTTACAACGTAAGTTTATTAACTTCATAATAGATACATTTAATAGACTGCATCTTAATACATATGTAAAATTCCATTTTTTAATTACAACTCATTCTCCGTTTATGTTGAGTGATATGAGAAAAAGCAATATTATATATTTAGAAGATGGATATAAAAAAGGTAAGGAGAACTTAATGAATCCTTTTGGAGCCAATATTAATGATATTTTGGCACAAAGTTTTTTTCTTGATGATGGTTTCATGGGAGATTTCGCAAAAAATAAAATAACATCTTTACTAAAATGGTTGGTACACAATATTGGAAAAGAATGGAATGAAGATCGAGCAGAACAAATCATAGACTCTCTTGAGGAACCAATTATAAAACGACATCTTCAATATTTATTAGATATAAAAAGATTAAAAGATGAGAAAGATTTTAATAACAGATGATATTAGGCGAATGGCAAATGAATATGTTGAAAAACTTTTTTCTGACCGAAATGGAAAATTTGTTAAGCCAATAGATGGATTACGTGATTTTGCTAATGAATTGAGAGACTTGGGCAAAATAAATTATGCCGATTATGTTGATGTGATAATAAACAATTATAAAGAGATATTAAAACTTGAACCGAATGAATTTGAAGATTATAAACATACACATTTCACTATTCTTACAAATGATGATCTAGTAAAAACTATAAAAGGATATCCAAACAATAAAAAATTCTATGAAATAATTGTGGATAAAATGAGATATGATGCAGTTCAAAAAAAAGAAATAAGGCCTTATATGAAAAAACTAGGTATAAAGGCTTGTGTATATTGCAATGCTTCATATACAGTTGCAACAGATGATGATAGAGCAACATTCCAAATAGATCATAGTTATCCTAAATCAAAATATCCTTTTTTGTGTACGTCATTTTTTAATCTCCAACCAAGCTGTATGCATTGTAATCAAATAAAAAGTAAAAATGATGATTATACTTATTCGATGTACACCAACGACTATAAAGAACTCAATCCTTTTTATTTTTCAATTGAAAGTGAAAGCATTATTAAATATATGCTAAATCATGATAGTGATAATTTGAAGTTTAGACTAAGATCAAACGATGACGATAAAATTGCAAATAAACATTGTGAATTTTTTCATTTAGATAATTTGTATACTCAGTTTACAGATGCAGCTGAAGAAGTGGTGTGGAAGGGTAAAACTTTTAATAAAGCATATAGAGAGCAGTTAATGAATATGTTTAAAAGATTTTTCCCATTTGGGATTGATGACTTCAAACGATTTTATCTTGGCTTTTATCCAGATCCTAAAGATGTCAATAAACGCCCCTTGACATTATTAATGCAGGGCATTGCAAAAGATATGGGGCTTGAGTAAAACTGGGTAGTGTAAAATAAACTGTGTCATTCATTATTTCTCTCCAGAAAATTCATCGGTCGGGGAAGGTTGTGTCAGATAAACTGTGTCAAGGTTAGTGTTATCCCTAAAAAACTCATCGGTCGGGGAGCGCCCGCGCGGCAAGGGGCGGGACCACCCGTCCCGACGAGCGTAAAATTACAATAATTTAAATCGACTTTAAAACTTACTCGTTATTGTCTTTAAGGTACTTTCTCAATTCTGAAAGTGTATTTGCGACCTCTTCAATGGGCAATAGTCTATTGAAATCAGCATTATGAATCATGTTATTTCTAAATCTTCTGATATTGTTTAACTTATGCTGTAACTCCTTATTATCTATATACTTTATAAGGGTGGATGGCGCAACAAAATTTTTATCATTGTGCGCCTTATATAAATGTTTTAGCTCGTTCTCAATATCTACCCATTTGAGCATAAATTCTTTAAAATATTCAGCAGAAATATCATTTTTTCTAGCAATATCTGAAAATAATTCTTTTTTAATCTCACTGCATATTGATTCAATAGGATCATTTTCTGGATACAAATCTTTTTTAGAAAACATTCTTTCAGAATCACCCCAAAAGTCTGCATTATTGGGAAACCTAAATTTAGCTATAAGTCGGTTATTCAAATCAAGTTCTGATTTTTCATCATAGGATTCACTAAATTCATCTTCCCCTATGAGAAATCCTTCTTGGAAGTATGGTCTTAAGGCTTCCGGCGGAGCAATGCTAATAAGTCGAACATTAGTTAAATAATGTTCTGAATTAACAGATATTCTATTAGTATAATATGGTAAACCAAATACAAAAATATAACCATAATTACCATCATTGTCTAATGAAGCAAACGAGCAAGCGACTTTTAGCGATTGTGTAACATCTATTAAAGGGGTCTCAGTTACTTCATAATGTTGAAGAATACTCCATTGGATAAGTTTTTTTCGTTTTAAAGTTTTAGCGATAAACTTTTTATTAGCAATACTTTCTACTAACAATTTGCTGGCAGAATGCAATTTATCCCATCTGAATCTTAATTCTTCTGAGCTTAATGGTTCTCCTCTGTATATTGATGGATAAAAAGACGATTTTCCAGTTTTATTTTTATAATCGTTTTTTTGCCCTCTAAAAAATAATATATAATCTTTATTGGCATATGATAGTTTGGCAATTATCCTCCTCAGTTCGCTATATGTTGAGACATCATATGCGTTATTACTGACAACATTCTTTGCTGTTATACCATTATTGTAAAATTCACTTGTTAAATGCGGTGTTATACTTCTCATATTTATCCCCTGTTATAAACTATAATAATACTTCTTTATCTTCTTCGCCATTAGCTTACGTCTTTCAGCAAGAAATTCTTCATAATCTGTATGTTCCATTTGTAATATAGTTTCAGGTATACAGTTCTGCTGGAGATTCTTGAGCAGTAATGCTTTATCTGTTATGTTTCCATAAACGGCAATACCAGTTTCGCACTGTTCGAAGACTTTAGAGAAATATATATTAGGAGAATCATCTCGCACAGCCTTATTAACCTGGGTGTCTAAATATGTGTAATTGGCTATCTGATTATATTTTGACTTCTCATTTACTCCATTCTTAATCAAGTATTTTTTAGGGAAAATATGATGTACATCACCAATTACAGTTATAAGGTCATTGACTTTGTATCCACATGTAAACAAGGCATCATCTGCATCATGTATTTGAGATGCCAAATAAAGATTGAAGTATGGACTATTTATCACAGATGTTTCAAGATATTGCACCAAAGCTATATTCCAGAAAGTATCGGAAAGATTCGCAGCTTCCACTTCACTAAAGTAGTTTAGGAACCCTCTTTCTTTGATACGTTTTATATCCATATCCATTACAGTTTCTGGCGATGTTATATATCTACTTGTCAAAGTAGTCATTACATACCATTTAACTACATAATGCTTGATTTGCGTCTTGTCTATATTTGGATCAGCATTCAATAGTAAGTATAGAGTGTAGGCAAAGTCAAGGGTCATTTGAGAATTGATTAACTTGCTGGCAATGAATCCTGCTGACTTGATAGCTAGAACAAAATTAGAGAAAGTATATTCATTCATAAAATCAATGACCCCACTCGTAAGTTGTCCGAATGAATTCTCCGCTATCTCTTCTTTATATTCGCGTGTTTCAAAATCACGTCCACCAAGTAAACTTACAAGATCTTTCATCTTAGCTCTACCAAACTTATACATGAATGCTATACGCAAAATATCATTATAATCCGGATCAAAGATTTCCTCACGATCATCCTTCAACCATTTCAGTTTTGAGGCAAAAATAGAATTCATAAATTCTTCATCTTTGATCATATCAGAATACCATTCTGGTTGAACTGATAAGTGAGAGAAGTAATCAATAGCTTTTCGAAGCATATTGCCTCCATAAGTAACATTGGCAGCTATTTTAGACATAGCGAAGTCTGCCTGATTTAGTTTTGCTCCTTGACTATTAATACGAATGAATATTTCTGTAACTTCATCGATAGTCAATTCTTTATCAAGCATGATAACTCCGATTTGTCTGTTCTTTATATCCAATAGTTGCATCAGAATCTTATTTAAAGCACTGCCTTTTATCTCTTGATTCTCTTCGCAATAATCGTTGACGAATTGCCACATATCAAATGTCGGTTTAAATACCTCTGCGATATCGGCAATCCATCTTTTGTCCTTCAAAATAGCGTTGTCTTGCACCTTAAAGCGTTCTTCATCGTTTTCCGGATTCGCCAATGGATTAAAGGCAATTTTAACGCGCTTTTTCTGAAAGTCGGCATTAATAATGTCCATCCCCATAATGGCAGTCATAAGTGCAGTAACACGTTGCTGACCGTCAATCATAATTTTCTTTCCTTCAGCAAGTGTACCATCTTTGAGCCTGATGTTTGGACTTTGAGAGATGATAAGATACCCTGTAGGATAACCAGTATATAAAGAATCTATCAGATCTCTTACTTGTTTGGGTTTCCATACAAAAGGACGTTGAATTTCAGGAATCGCAATTTCACCTGATTTGATAAAGTTCAGTATTTGCTCTAAGGCAATATTTGATGCATTATATTTTTCAGCCATGTTCTATTCATTATTTAGCTAAATTCTGTTTCGCTTTCTCCATCATTGTAATGATATCGAAATGCAATTTCATAATCTCATTATAATTTTCTTTGTTCTGTGGTATATGAATATATTTAAGATTTTCTGTTATGGGATACATTAAATCTATATAATCATTTGTTTTTAAGAAAAAAGAGATTTCATCATACAACTGTTGGTATCTAGTTAGTAATATATTACCAGGTGTAGCTTGTAAATCATCACAAACAATAGAACTAACACGTGCGGCAAAGCCTAGTAAAGACCCTTTTTCTACCACAGATAAAATACCAAATGCATTTGAAATACCGGTTTTAGATAAATGTATTTCATTTGAAATGGTTGCCTTGTATAATTCTAAATCTTTACGTTGCTTTTCAACTTGATCTATTTGCTGCTTTAAGTTGCGTAGCTCAAAAAAACTAGCAATCTGAAAACCAACAACTATTGTAGCACAGACACCAATTAATGAAGCTATAATCCCTATGTATGAATCAGTCGTTATAGTTCCATTATTTTTTATTTGCCCCCAGAATGTCAAAGCGACACAAGTTATACTACTTATTATACAAGTTGAATTGAGTATAATATTATTTTTGCAAGCCATACCTATTATATCAAATGTGTCACATTAATTTTCTTATACTTATTCCCCATACCCAGGGCAAAAGCCATCTGGTCTTTTATAATCAGCTCACCCTTTTGAAGCCCGGCTATAGCAGTCCTAATTTCTTGAAGTTCCTGACCACTCACGCCAAACAAGTCTTTGATGACCTTATCGTCAATAGTCTGCTGCTTCATAATCAGAGGATACTGAGCATTGGCATAAAAGTCAAAACCTTTTGATTTGAAACTGCTCATATTCTGAGTAGCAAGGATAATACTCAGACCTTTATTTCGGCCTACAGCAATTAGATTACGAAGAGGGCGATTGTCAAAGTCAAGCATATAGTGAGCTTCATCAATAATAGAAAAATGACGTATTTGTACAACTTCGTCATTTACTGCTTGCTTATCCAGTAGCTCATAAATGTTGTTAAGTTTAGACATCAAGAAATACACAATAGCTTTGGCAATAGGGCCATCTTTGGGATATCCATCCATTTTAATAATGTAGCTGTCATCAATCAAGGAAACTTTATCTTCTGATTCAAAGATATGCGCATTAACCAATTGTTTCAGAACAGAAGAAATACTATCATCATTATTTGCATCTTTCATTCGTGATTGATAGCATTTCAGCATTAATTCAAATGAAATAGGGGCGCCATTTGTCGATTTGTAGGCTTCTACAATAGCTTCACTAAGACGGTTGTTCATGTTGGCACTCGCACTTACTCGGTCTATAGAACATAAAGCAGAAGACATTTCTGTAGAGTACAGATTAATTTCATTGATAGAGCGTCCAGTGAAATCCTTAAATGGAGTAAAAGGCAATGGCTGTGTCAATGGATCCAGAATACAAGAACGGTCCACATCGAAGAGAGATAACCAATGGTTATTCTGTATATCGCTGAACTCTCCTTTGTAATCAAACAAAAGAAAATTCACGGGATATTGTGATTCTGTGGATAACATTCTGAATTGCTGAATCAAGACTGCCAGCAAATTGGTCTTTCCGGAACCTGTGGCTCCCGCAATAATAATCTGTGAGTTGGTAATGGAACGACTGTTTATATCCAAAGTTGCTTCCATTTCTTCATCACCATAATTACCAATCAGAAGATTCAGAACTGGAATATCTTTTGCCATGGCTACTTTGTTGTTCATGGCGTATAAGAAGGAATCCAGATTGTTGTCAGCCATCAGATAGTCACGCCCACGAAGCATTTCTGCTGCGATAATTCGAGAAAGGGTGGCGTTTTGAGTCCAATCAATGTTCAAGTCTGCATATCTTAGTTTTAACAATGCTGAATATAAGGTGCTTAAATCATGCATTGTGAAAAAACTGGGAGTAATTCTTATGGATGATACAGACAATTGTATGTCCTTGTAATCATCCATGGAACGCTTTGTAGGCAAACTTAGTCCTACGATGAAGCAGATACGCATTACCTTATTCTGATTCAAGTTTATACGTTTCTCCCGATCAGCCGTTCTCGAAAGATTGATTTTTGATTCAATCAGTTCCTTGATTGGATTGATTGCATCAAACAATCCTTCCATTTGGCGCGTATTTGAAAAATTTATGATGCTCATTTCTTTTACTGATTAAGAGTTAAACCAAAATAACCGTCTTCAACCGTAGTATTCTGTGCTTCTACATTGCGATGAAGTGTATAGGTTTTGGAAATAAACGGTTCCAGTTTGATGTAGTCGCTGTCTGTTCTGATTTCAGAGGTCGTACAAAGCAAAATAGTTTGTTCTGCCAATTGTGGAAAATATTCTTCCATCAAGGCATCACGACTTTCATTGTCAAGAACACCCATTACTGTATCAATCATTACAGGTGGATTATAATCTCCCAGGTTTCGCAATACTTTCAATAAAACTTGGATAAAGATTTGTTTGGATGCAGCATTAAGCTGATTCAATGAAATCTCATTTCCGGCAGTATGATAGAGTTTTATATTGAATTGTTCAATGCTGTCGGACAACTCAACTCTGGCTACATGACCTTTGTATGAAACAAGTAACTTGTTGAGCTGTTGCTGCATTTCACTTTCAATCTGGGCTTTTTTCTTCTTCAGCAAACTGTCTGCAATCTTTTCAAACAGAGGCTTGAGCTTGACCAAAGTGTCGAATTTAATATCAGGTTCTTGCTGAATTTGTACATCAAACTGATGAATCCGTTTCTCAAGACGTTGAATGTCTGCTTTCAGAGTCGCTTCCTGACCTTTCAGTTTCTCTATCTGTTTTTGAGCGGCTTCATAATTTTGAATTAGATATTCATTACCACCGGCCTGTGTTTGTTCCAAGGTCTGTTTTTGAGAACGTAAGTTATCCAACGTGGAAAGTTGAATTTCAAGTTCCTGGCGCTGGCGGTCAAGTGCAATGAACTGATTAGAGCCAGTTCGTTTTACCAAATTAGATAAAGCGGTTACTTCCGCTTCGTCAAGATAACCAAAAGGATCTTCTTTATTAGTGCTATTTTGGATAGCTACAATATGAGATACAACCTGTTCTTCATCCACCGATTCACTGCACAGTGACAAATCTTTTAAGTAAGTTATAATTTTGTTTGTCACATCTTTCAATGTCTCCAACGGATAGGCACCAGTATTCTCTTTCTGAAGCTGTTCTTTTATGTGCAGGATATTATTGATTTCTTGTGCCAGGTTTGCAGCTAATTTAGGCAAGAATAAATCAATTTCTACATTGTCAACAAATGCTTTCAAGTCCTCAGCATAAGTTGCTGCACGTTTTACAATATCGTCAATTTTACTGGCAAGCTCCTGTATCTTTTTGTTAAGGGCAGAAGCTTCTTGGGCACCGTCTTTTGCCCGTTTATATTCCACTTCTACCGACGCAAGATACTTATATTTTGTATCTTGTTCTGCTATACAAGTATTTAAGTCGGCGGTCAGCTTATCCTTTTGTGCGCACAGCTCATTATATTCCTGGGCTTCTTTTTCTGCTTCAAGACGTTGTTGAGCCCATTCCTGTTGTAGTTTTTCAGCGGCACGCTTTAATTGAAGGTATTTTTTGAAGCCCAATACATTCTCGAAATTATCACGAATGGTTTGGGCAAATACATTTTTCTTCAGTAATTCACTCGATTGCATTGCATCAAACAGGAAATACTGACTCAGCTCCTGAGGCAAATTGGCTTTGATAATTTTATTGATCTCTTGTTCTGCTTTTACCCTGTCCTTGGGAGCAGTCATCGTACCGTAAACATACATGTTCCCGTTCATGTTCAGCGATACGCTTTCCAATGGCTTTCCTTGCGGATTTAACTGATAAACACGCTTTAATATGTACTTCTGCTGCTGACCGAGTACTTTCCCTACAAATGTTATCTGTAAGGAAATCTCAGGTTTGGCTGTATTTAAGGCTCCCTGATTGAGCAATTCCATGAAATGCTCTTTGTTTTCAATTTTCAAACCATAAAGAGCTCCGCTTATGGCCTCGAATAAAGTAGTCTTACCGCCACCATTTGCACCGCCAATCAGAATAATAGGGCGATCGTCATCGACTGTCAAATCCAGATCAAGTGACAAGTAAGTCTTATAATTGCTTATTTTAATTCTCTGTATCAGCATAATCGTATTTATTGACGTATTTTTTGGATTGCATTACGGATGATGTCTTCCGTTTCATTATCACTCATTTCTATCACGTCAACTTTCTTGGCATGATAGGCTTTCAGAATATCTTCACTTAACCAGTCAAAATCTACACCTTCCGCTTCACAGATTGCTTCTATCATAGCTAAATCATCTTTGCGGATGCCGTAGTGAACAAATTTCGGATCTATACCTTTAGCCATAATCTTTATGCGTTTTCAGGATAAAAAGCATCCCAGTTTAACAAATCAGTTGTATTCTCAATGGGTAGTTTGGAATATAGCCAGTTACTTCCATCTTGAATGATAACTCCTCCATAAAGAGGTGTTTCTTTAGTTGAATGTTCCTGGATATATTTTAACAAGGCATTATGTTTCTCAGGAGCAGTTACATCACTTCCAGCACTTTTCGATGCAGCATACATAGCTGCCTGAATGATAGATTGTTGCAATTTAATCGGTAGAAAAGTTGTTTTTGAGACCTCTGAGACTTGTTTTTGAGGCTGTTTTACACTCTTTTCTTAATGAATCAGAACCATGAGGAAGTTTTGCATCCTCAATGAAGCTCACCTATCTTCTATCCGACTACAAAGGTATAAAATTCCGTGATGTTTTCGCCAAGAATGTCAACTAAATGCAAGATATTCTCATGGATAATGTTTGCTGACCAAAAGAGTAAAAATTGGTTGAAGCCTTTTCCCTTTTCTTCCCTTTGCTTGACTTAACTTTATTGCCCGTGTATATTATAACGGTCATTAAAGTCAAGTTGCTGGTGTGAAGTCATATCTTTTTCTTTTGGCAAGCAAAATAGTTCTTTGATATGATGAGTGTATGAGTAATAATTTGCATCTATATTACGAATAATATATTGTTTGTAGATAGGTGTATATAGCACTTACAAACCAAATTATGACATTTAGTCTTTGGAGTTTCTGCTCAAAAAGAGTTATGTGCATGGTTAATTATTTAATGACGTGCATTTTCTATGTACAACACATCATTAAATAAATAAAAAGTATTACTTTTGCATATTATATGATAGGTTGATTATGACAAAGTCATCGACATAGTCGTTTTGTACCTTAAAATAGATAACAAAATATGTCAAAGAATACAATGGGAACCAAACTTCCCCGAAAATTGGAGCAAAAGATGCAGATTGTAGGCGAGCAGATTAAGCTAGCTCGTTTACGTAGGAATCTGAGTGTGGCTCAGGTTGCTGAACGTGCCACCTGTTCACCGCTTACTGTGTCCCGAATAGAAAAAGGGATTCCTACTGTTGCAATAGGGATCTATCTACGTGTTTTGTACGCATTGCAACTTGACGATGATATTCTATTGCTTGCCAAAGAAGATAAAATGGGAAAAGCTTTGCAAGATTTGAGTTTGAAAACAAGAGAACGTGCATCCAAGAAAGGATAATCTATGAAAAAGTTGTATGTATATGCCGATTTCGATTGGCTCAAAGAAATGGAACTCATTGGCGAACTAGGCTATGAGTCTCTTCGTGGTGCGGACAGCTATAGTTTTACGTTCAATAATGAATGGTTAAGGCAGCACAGCGATTTGTTTTTGAGTGACGACCTAAATAATTACCCGGGACAACAATATACACAACCGGACAAGGATATATTCGGATGTTTTTCCGATGCTTTACCGGATCGTTGGGGACGTACTTTGTTGTTGCGTCGTGAGCAAATTGCAGCTGCGGAAGAAAAACGACTAGTACGGAGATTGTCATCCTTCGATTTCTTGACTGGTATCGATGATTTCTCCCGAATGGGTGGATTCCGTTTTAAGGAAGACCTCAATGGCGAATTTATCAATGTGAGTGAATCATTGAAAATTCCACCTTTGACGGATATTCGGGAACTGATTGCGGCCAGTGCCGAGATAGAGAAATGTGAAGAAAACAATATGCTCCCTGATAGGAAATGGATTGCACAACTTGTGCAACCGGGAACGTCATTAGGAGGTGCAAGGCCTAAAGCCAATGTTGTAGATACAGATAAGGTTCTTTATGTGGCCAAGTTTCCATCGCGCAAGGATGACTATGATGTTGGGCTTTGGGAGCATTTCAGTCATTTGCTTGCCACAAAAGCAGGGATAAACGCTGCAAAAACCAAAGTGCTGGCAACTGGAGAGAAATATCATACATTGCTGTCACAACGCTTCGATAGAACCCAAGAAGGAAAACGCATTCATTTTGCATCTGCCATGACCTTATTGGGGCTGAGTGATGGTGACAATGCAACTACCGGGCATGGCTATCTGGATATAGTCGACTTTATTATTCAGAGCTGTACCGATGTGGAACGAAACCTACAGGAACTATACCGTCGTGTGGCTTTCAATATATGCATAGGCAATAGTGACGACCATTTCCGCAATCATGGTTTCCTTTTGACTGCAAAAGGTTGGACACTTTCTCCTGCATACGACATGAACCCCACTTTGAATGAGTATCAAAGTCTGCTGGTTTCATCAACCTCTAATAAAGCAGAGCTGAGTATTTTGCTGGATGCTTGCGAAGGCTACATGCTAAACCGTAAAACAGCAGAAAAGATTCTTTCGGAGGTGATTGAAGCTGTAAAAGGATGGCGCGAATTGGCAACACGATTAGGAATTTCCAAGAGAGAGATGGATATGTTTGCCGGAGTGTTGGATGCAAGGTGGAACGATTGCGTTTGATTTACAGGAATAGAATATTGTTGGTAAACTGTTGCTGTCCATGCTTTTATAGGGCGGTGATGGATAAATTTTATTTATATGAAAAAATCAGATATATTTTGGCAGACATATTTGAGTCTCGAAAAAGAGTTCATTAATGTTTCTAATTTCATATTTATAACGGATGAAATTACAACTCATGAGAATGGTAAAGAAATTACTAAACCATGTAATTCCCAATTGGAGACGTTTTCACCCCATATAGCAGATTTACTTATACGATGCTGTGTCCAAATAGAAGCAATTTCTAAGGAACTGTATTATGACAATGGCGGGTCAAAACCACGTGGAGATAAAAGCTTGTTTTTTGATGAGGATTGCTTAAAACTTATTGATATAAAATGGGCGATACATGATAAACGAGTTTTGGTTGTTGCTCCATTCTTCAATTTGACCAAAGAAGAAAATCTAGTTCTAAGACCATTAAAGAATGCCCATAAAAGAGCTGGTACATTTTGGGAAAAAGCATATCAAGCTGTAAAACATGATAGATTTGCTTCTCTCAAAGATGGCAATATAAAAGCTCTTTTACATTCGATGGCTGCGCTTTATCTATTAAACTTATACTATAGAAATGACTCTTGGATTGTTAAATATCAAGAATTATCCAAGAGTGATTTTAGTATGGGGTCTTCAATCTTTGCAGTGAAACAACCAGAGGTTGGTCAATTATGGTATGGCAATACCCCAACCATAAGTGAAAGCCCTTATGTCGTAAGATACCAAGCAGAAGATTACAAACGAATTGAGGCAATGCAAAAAGCCGATAATGAAGCATTAAATCATTATTGGCAGCAACAGCCAGAAATCAGGGAGCCTGAGTTTTTGGCAATACTTGCATCAGAAAGGAAAAAACAAGAATTGGATCCTACTCATAGAATCTTATATCTTTGGGAGTTGGGTATTTATCGATTAAAAAAAATGTTACCCACAAATCTGCCGTTTGAGGAAAGAAAAGAAAAATTTATCAAGAGCGAGGCTTGGAATTGTTGGGTAAATCAACATAACATTCATTTAAATCCTGAAGAAATAACGGAAAATAATATTGATGAGGAGATTAAGAATGTCGGTAGGCGATGGGGCATGGATATAGAAAAGCAGTATAATACCATGAGTTGGATTCATTTAGCGATGAATGGTGCTATATGTAAAGTATATATACCATGATTCATTTTAAATTGAACGCTACATGTTAAAGTTCCTGTGTCGTGAGTTGTCGGCATTGGGTGTTAAAGAACCGCAATACCATTTCGTTGCCTTTATCATGAAAGCAATTGTTTGCGTGAAGGTTTTGGAGAAGGGACAAGAAACTAACATTCCGACCAAAAGAGATCAGCAAACGACCAGTTAGGGCATGACAATGGCATAACTGGGGCGCAATAGGGGCATAACAAGATACTTTCTCTATAGCAGAAAACCCTCATTAGTATTTCTACATTAGCGAAGCAATGCGAAGTTTCGGAGAAAGCAATGAGGGTAACACTGGAGCGCATGAAAGTAGGGAATGTTATAAAACGAGTTGTGGTAAGTTTTTTGGGACATTGGGAAATCCTTTTATCAACATCTAAGGAAACAAAATAATATGAATTATGGCAAAGAAAGCAACAAATAGGAAAGATGGCAACACGATTTGGAATTTCCAAGAGAGATGAATCTTTTGCCGGAGTGTTGGAGGGGCGATGTAAGGTGGAATAATTGTTTTGGTGTGCCAAATCACCAAGTAAAAATGCGCCAAATTGCCAAGCGACACGAGGTAGAGGGTTGATTTATATGTAGTTGAGCTATAGGGTGTGGGCGAACTTTGTATTATGCTGTGCGAACATAATGTTTGTGCAGCATAATTTTTTTGAAAGGTGAAATTCATTGATGGAACGGATAAAAACGATACATGTGTTCTTTTGCATATCTTTATGCCAACTGTAGTCATTCCTTTAAACGATGTTTTTGTTGCTTATCTACTTGGCTATATGGGAAATTAAATGTATCTTTGTTTGCAATATAACGAGTATAATTTGAATACTGATGTCGAACAATCAACAAATAATGATGAATAGGATTAAGGCAGTACTGGCTGAAAGGCAACGAACCAATAGATGGTTGGCAACTCAAATGGGCAAATCAGAGAACACAATTTCAAGATGGTGTTCCAATAAGTCGCAGCCCTCTATTGCCCAACTGCAAGAGATAGCAAAATGGTTGGATGTTGACGTCAGAACACTAATCACACCCACTAAAGAACAGTAAGAGAATATGGAACAAGCTCAATATAATCAGCTATTTTCTTTCATCTGGAATATTGCGACAGATGTACTTGTGTATGCCTTTGATAAAGGCGAATACAAGAAAATCATTATGCCAATGATGGTGTTGCGTCGTATCGATGTGCTTCTTGAACCAACAAAGGCAATCTTATTGGCTCAAAAGAAAATGCTTGATGATAATAAAATTGCCAATCAAGATCCAATATTGTTTAACACCACAGGATATCCTTTCTACAATACTTCACTTTTTACAATGAAGACCTTGAAGGGGGAGACCGATCCATTACGGCTAAAGATGAATTTTAATGATTATCTTAACGGTTTCAGTAAAGATGTTCAGGATATTCTTGATAAGTTTCATCTCCGTCAAATGGTTGATAACCTTACGGAGGCAGAACGTTTAGGGAGTATAATTGAAAAATTTACAGATGATAAGATAAATCTTAGCAATAAGCCTGTTCTTGATGATAATGGTAATGTGAAATCTCCTGCTCTTGATAATCATACAATGGGTACGATGTTCGAGGAACTACTCAGAAGATTTAATGAAGAAAACAATGTAACGGAGGCCGGTGAACATTTCACGCCTCGTGATTATGTAAAACTGCTTGCAGATTTGGCTGTTATACCAGTTGCAGACAAAATTAAAGACAATACATACACGGTGTATGATGGTGCTTGTGGAACAGGTGGTATTCTTACTATTGCACAAGATCGCATTAAAGAAGTTGCTAACGAAAGAGGCAAGAATGTTCAAGTGCTGATATATGGGCAAGAGCTTCAACCTGAAACTTTTGCGACCTGTAAAGCAGACCTGATGATTTCAGGCGATATTCAGGCATTTCAGTATGTACATGGTACAGAGATGCGTGAATACATAGCGTTCGATAGTACCATTTCACGAGATGGACATCCTGGCGAAACTTATGACTTTTGTATCTCTAATCCTCCATTTGGTACTCCTTGGAAGGAGGATCTCAAAAAGCGAGGATTAACTGAGACTGAGAAGAAAAAGTTTACTGACAGTCGCTTTACATTGATTGGGGAAGATGACATGGGAATATCATTTATCCCTGATATTGGCGATTGTCAAATGATGTTTCTTGCCAATAATCTTTCACGAATGAAAAATGCCACAGAGTTAGGTACTCGTATCGTGGAGGTTCATAACGGCTCTTCTCTCTTTACAGGCGATGCTGGTAGTGGTGCAAGTAACCTTCGTCAATATATTATTGAAAATGACCTGTTGGAAGCAATTGTGGCTATGCCAGAAAAAGACTTCTACAATACAGGTATTGGTACATTTATATGGATTGTAACAAACCGCAAGGAAGAACGCCGTCGCGGTTATGTTCAACTGATTGATGCAACTGATATTAAGTCTCCGTTGCGTAAGAATTTGGGAGAGAAAAATTGTGAAACAACCGAATCCGACCGACAGCAGATTGTAAAATTGCTTACCGACTTTGCAGAAACACCGCAAAGCAAGATTTTCCCGAACAATGAGTTTGGCTATTGGAGTGTGAAGGTATGCCGTCCTCTACGCCTTTGTTTTGAGTATAATGAGGAGCGTGAGGCTGAAATGTGCCGCAAGGAGAAGGATGCTGCTATTTGTTGCGAAGTAATGACCTTTGTCAAGCAATATGACCATTCGTCTGATTATGATTTCAATACTTTGCAAGAACTATTAAAGGTTGCAGTAAAAGGAATGAAGAGTAAACCTAAGAAAAAGCATGTTGATTTACTCCAGAAGTACTACACAACGACTTGTCTGGACGCAGAAATCGTTCTTGATTCAGATGGTCGCCAAGTTGCAGATAAAGCATTGGAAGATACTGAGATAGTTCCATTCCGTTATAAGGGCGGTATTGATGAATTTTTGCAGAATGAGATATTGCCATATACTCACGATGCTTGGATTGATGAAAAGTCTATACAAGTTGGATATGAACTCTCATTTACAAAATACTTTTATAAGCCAAAGGCGTTACGTTCCATTGAGGATATAACACGAGATATTCGTGCTGTTGAGGAACGCACCAATGGTATGTTGGATGATATTTTGGGTAAGGTATGAGACGGTACGATGAATATAAAGATACAGGTATAGGATGGTTGCCAAAGTTGCCAAGTCATTGGAAAAAACGAAAATTAAAATACTGCTTTTCTGAACGTTCAGAGAAAAACCATCCAGAAGAGCAAATGTTGTGTGCAACACAGTCTCATGGTGTGATTCCACAATCAATGTATCAGAATCGAGTTGTGGTCGTAAACAAAGGCTTTGAAGGTCTTAAGCTTGTAAAAGTGGGTGATTTTGTAATTAGTCTTCGCTCTTTTGAAGGGGGAATAGAATATGCGTATTATCAAGGTATAATAAGTGCTGCATATACTATCCTTGCACCAATAGAAGAACAATTTACAGATTATTTCAAAGTATTATTCAAAAGCTTGCCGTTTATACAGTTATTGCAGACATGTGTAACTGGAATACGAGAGGGACAAAATATTAATTATCCCTTATTAGGACGGAAATTTATACCTATTCCACCTCCTACTGAGCAAGAGAAAATCGTGAGTTATCTTGAAAGTAAAATCCTATGTGTAGATGCGTATGTTCGAGAGAGAGAGGGAGTTACAGCTGCTTAATGAACTAAAAGAGGCTGAAATTGCTAATGTCATCACACGAGGTTTGAATCCCGATGTGAGGATGAAGGATAGTGGTATTCCATGGATTGGCTTGATTCCTGAACATTGGGAGATAAAACAACTTCGTAGTTATCTGAAGATGATAACTATTAATTCCAATCAGCAGTTGAACTGCTGTGATTTATAAGTTTAACTGAGGTCATTTAA
>OHAF01001665.1_pt1 | contig 19426 bp, 19 predicted proteins | sample 1577041 | NCBI WGS metagenome assembly OHAF01 (sample SAMEA3541495, study PRJEB24748) | human gut metagenome | biome: human gut; feature: human-associated habitat; material: faeces | place: China | collected 2012
TGCGGTAGGCTTCAGCGTGATGATGGTGCTGGATGTGGCGCTGGGATAGGCGCGGAGGCATTTATGAAATACAAGATTGAGAAAAACACCGTGCAGGAAACGCTGGTCATTCCGCTTTACTCCCGGAAACTATGCACGGAACTGTACCCAAACCTTTTTCAAGATGAAACGGCGGTACGCTTGATCGATCAGATCGACTACAATTTTTCAGAGGCGGAGAAAAACTCCCGCGGCCTGATGCAGCGTTTCGGTTCACTGGAGGTGGGCGTGCGGCAGAATGACCTTGCCTTCGAGGTGCGGGATTATCTGAAATCTCACCCCAACGCGGCGGTGGTCAATCTGGGCTGCGGGCTGGACAGCACCGGCAGAGCCTGCGACAACGGAAGCTGCAAAATATACAATCTGGACTTTCCAGATGTCATCACCGTGCGCAACGAGCTTTTACCCGCTGGAGATCGGGAACAAAACATTCCCTGCGATTTGAATGACACGGCGTGGTTCTCCAAAATCAACGCAACCGGCGGGGCAATATTTTTTGCCTCCGGTGTGTTCTACTATTTTCTGACCGAGCAGATCAAGGTGCTGGTGCAGTCCATAGCAGACGCCTTCCCCGGCGGCGTGCTGGTGTTTGACGCAGCAAATCGGACGGCGGCGCAGATCGGGCAGAGCCGGAACCGCAGCAGCCGCAGCCAGAGCCGCCCCGGAGCTGGTGGAGCTGGTTTTGGGAAAAATGAAAAGGGTAGGAGAAAATTTCTCCTACCCTTTTTATGCGATTAAGGCGGCAATGTTGAGTTTGCTAGTCTTTTTGTAATTATCTCTTGTTTTTCTTTCTGATATAAAAAAGTAGAATGACAGTAGATAAGATTAAAATAAGTATTGCAATGAGTTGTAGCCCAAAAGGTGATTGTGGAATTGGACTTAGGTCAAAGTATGCTAAAGTCCAGAGAAGAAACAGGAGACATTCAATTATTAACATACATGTTAACAATAAACTAAGGATATGTTTCACTATATCTCCTTTCTGTAGTGCCGGTTTTAACCAATGGTCCATTGAACAGGTTCTAAGTAAAGTCCACGGTAGATCAATTGCTGGAAATGCGAAGCCATGGATTTATTTTTGTTTACAAAGTCTGTATATGTATAGTAGTGCACATCGCTATATTTTTCGTTCAGTTGTTCCTCGTCAGTAATGATATATTCGCAATCAGTGGTGAAATATGTGCGGTCAGCAGCACGGGTATCTTTGATTTTCCAGTGCATAGTTGTTTTTTTAGCATGAAGCATATAGTCTGGAATTGCAAATCCAACCGCACTGGCACCAAGACCGAAAAGTGCCATAATTGCTCCTGCAAGGGGGTGGGCAAAGCCAAGGGGCAAGCTTATTAAGCTAGCAAGAAAACTTGCGTAGGCTGCTTTGTTTTGACTTTGTTTGGCTACATTATATTGTGCAACAGGATCTACTTCTTTACGATAACTACAATCCATGTAAAAAGTTGATATAGTGCCTAAATGATCCTTAGGGGTGGAATATTTTATTTGACCAGCGTATGTAAGTGAAGTGTTAGATGCAAGGTTTCTTCATAAAATCACCTCCTTTCTATCTCGTACACTAATACGATGAAAGGAGGCGATTTTGGACACTCAACTCAAAAATGTTTCAAATCATTTTTCATAAAGACTTTCAGCAAGGTTCACCAAGTCTTCTTTTTCCAAATATGCAGAGATATAGAAAGCACAGTTGTTCGAATCTATCCACATAAGAACATTGGCAGCTCTCTCATCTCCAGAGATTATAAAATCTGCTGCATATCCATTGACAACAGCATCATCAACCGTAGCCGTCGGCGCAATTACATAAATGTCTGTCTCATTGGGATCATAAACGTAATTAAATTGGAGCATTTGCCCCGCTTCATTTTTATAAAGCCTAGTTATCCGAGACCCCGTATCTTTCTCGTACAACTTCACATATCCATTTGGCAACCATGTGAATTCGTACTCATAGGGTTCATTCTGAATATTAGTCTCATCATTAAACCGATAAACAAAGAACTCTTCATAGACTTCCTTTACCCAGCCAACGAAAGCTGCTCTTGCCTCCGCGTCAACAGTAATCCATACACCTCCTGTAATGAGGATTGCAAGCACAATTGATACTATGCGCTTCGTGGCGTGATAAAAAACAGGATGATCCGCTTTCCGCTTTAGTTTTTTTATCTTCTTTTCAAATTGTAGAGAGAATTCATGTTGGTTCTCAGGAGTATATCCACGTTCAAGATAGGACACATAAATTTCACAGGATCTGGCGGCAGCTGCACACAGCATTTCTTCCGTAATCATAAAATACCACCGCCTTCCAAATAAAGTTCCTCTAGCTTTTTCTTCGCACGCTGATCGATTTTTTGTGCCCACACTAATGATATGTCGAGTGCCTTCGCAATTTCTCGTAGGGAGTAGCCTTGCTTATACTTCATCCAAATTACCATGCGCTGCTGCTCAGGCAACTTTAAAATACACTCCGCCAGCAAATCCTCACGTTCATTTTCTGTGACAGGACTGTTTTTCAACTCGTCATCGTACATCACAACAGGATGCTTGCCTCTGACACGGAATACATCCGTCACCCTGTTGTCAACCATAGTTACGATAAGCTGCTTGGTTTTTGGACTCACAGGCTCAATATTTTTAATATTTTCAGCAATCTTAACAAATACATGGTGGACTACATCCTCAGCATCTTGTTCATGCTGCATTCGTTTGTAAGCCACATAGTACATTAGGTTTCTATATTCCTGATATATTTCTTCGAACTTGGACTTGTCCTCGTCCGTCTCAATCATTTGCAGATACACTATCATAGAACTATTCACCGCCCTCAAGTCGATTTCTCTGTTATAATAGCAGATACCGCAAATTAATTCCACATTTTATAGGGGAATGCTCATGCAGAGAGGACAGCGCAGAAAAAATTATTGAGGGCCTGTCCAAATTCACCTGCGTTCATCGTATAATTAAGGTGAATGCCCGCTGAGATGTCATATTGCGTGCAACCTTTCAGTGCTGGCTCAGACATGACTTTGTTGCTTTTACCAATCATTGAAACCGATAGATTGATACGATAGATGCAAACAAGAAGAATAAAGGAGTGTAGCAGATGAAACAAATGCTAAAAAGAGCTTGTATGGGTGTAGTATTGCTCATTCAGATTGATGTGGTAAAACTAAAAATGGTTTTTAGTCAAGAGCCGGACGTATAAAGCGCAGAGCCTGCTACCCAATCACAAGGGCAGCAGGCTCTTTCTGTTTATGTAGCTTTTTTGATCTCCACGGCCTGAGCGGATCGCAAAGCAGTTAAAACGGCCTCCATCACCGGGAGCAACGTAGCAGCTTCTTCTTCGCTGCACTCATAGACCAGTATTTAGATGAGAGGAGCAACGTTATACATGCGATTTCACGAGAGCATCTGCGCAGTTAGTGACTCGAAGTATGCATAGGTCTGCGGGGCAGATTGTTTGAACCGCTCCATACGCTTGGCGCTTTCGTTGTACATGATCCAGTACACAAAGCAGTCTGCGAAGTATTCATGAGCATTTGTTTTAGCGTAGTCGCGGAGAATGGAGCTTTCTGCTTCCTCACAGAATAGCCGCTCATGCTCTGCGGGGAAGCCAAGCACTTTATCAAGGAAATGTCCAAACTCGTGTACGGTGGCACTGGCCTCGGAAACATAGATGGTTTTTGCGGCGTAGTCCGTCACGCCGATGCAGCTCACATTCAGTTCCTCGGCAAACTGCGCCACGCGGTCAAAATCGATGCTGTAGGCCCAGCCACGCTGATTGAACTCCGCAAGAATGGCTTCCGGCACTTTCTGCAATTCCAACAGGAAATCGTTTGCGTTGATGTCGGTGGGATTCTTCAGTTTCACCGGCACGGTGGGGGCTTCCACGGTCAGATCCCGTGTGAGAATGGCGTGAAGAAGTCGGGCAGTCTCAGCACGGGTGACGATCTCCTGCGGATTGGAACAACTGTCGCAGAGCTGAAACTCTCCGGCAATCCGCAGGGTGTTTTCATAGGCGCTCAGAGCTTCTCTATCGTAGAGAGTGTTGTCGTAAATGGGGATACCTGCGGCGGCAAAGGCACTGTCATAGAGTGCGCCCCGGCACATCTGTGTCTCCGGCGCAGAGAAGATGGACGAATACATCCAGCCGTGGCTGTACGCCTCAACCATGGCGACGTAGCTCATTTCTTCCCATGTGTCGCCCTCAATGGGCAATCCATAGGCGCGGCATAGCATGACCGACCATTGGCGGACGGTCACGGGTGCGTCCGGAGAGAAGGTGTCCGCGCCGGTGCCGTTGGTAATGCCATGCTCTACCAGATAGGCGATGCTCTCAGCATAGGGTGCGTCCGGGGCAACATCGGAAAAGGGGCTGTCCGCCGCAAACGCTAGAACGGTCATCAGCAGGGGCAGTAGGAATGTCGTGCAAAGTACAGATAGTTTTTTCCGCATAAAGTTCTCCCTTCAAAGTGATAGCCGGTGCTGCTGCACCGGCTATCGGATAAATAAATGGCTTCTTTATCCAAGACGTTTACGAAAGATCACCACTTGCTCATGATCTTGCCGTACATCTGGAGCTTTTCATGATCGTAGCGCTGCACCATCAGCATAACATGCTCGCCTACCATGAAGTCTGCATCCTCGTGCTGATAGGAGTAGTTACACATACAGGTCACGCCATCAGGGAGGTTGCAGAACACGCCGCCGCCATATTTACCGGAGATCATCGCAAAGCGGCGAGAGCCTACAGGGTGACGCTCCTCCGCACCAAAGAAGGGATTGACCTCCGTTTCCTTGGCAGAGACGATCAGTTCGCCGGTACGGGGGTGATACTCCTTTACAATGCAGTCGATCTCCGAGCCCGGGTGGAACTCCGTGCGAAGATCCGGGATGGCCGCGTAGCGGATCTCTCTCTGCGTCATATCAAGGTCGTAGCCATAGCAGTCCACAAGGCAGCGGCGGGGGCCGACCGCCAGCATCCTGCAGGTAATACGGGAACCGACAGCATGAAGATCCTCACGGGCAGCAAAAAAGCGGCGCTGGCTGCGACTGGCCTGACGGCGGGACGCCTGTGCACGGTTAGCGGTACGCTCCACCTTGGTGACGATCACATCGATGCTGGCCCCCACCATATTTCGAAGCACGAAGTCGGGTCGCTCCTCTCCCAGCTCCCACATTTCGGACTCGCGGATCAGAATGGGGATGCGATACGGCACCACAACGGCACAGAGCTCCCGCTTATTTTCAAGCATTCTTGCCTCGCTGCGCGGAAGGTATCTTGCGTAGAGATCCACGCCGATGATCGTTCCGGTAATGGCGCTGCGGCCGCGGAAAGAGGCATAGATGGAGTTCCATTCCTTCCGCTCCTCTTCGCTCAGCCCCCGATCCAGTTCATTGAAGTCCAGCTCGTAGAAGAGCGTGCGCTCGCTCTTTTCCTCCGGTGCATCAGGCATTTCAGAGTTACCATCTGCCATGTATTCATCCTCTGCGGCTTCTGCAGCGGCTTCTTCCGTGACCGGCTCCTCAAAGCCCCAATCCGCTTCATCGGCCTCAGAAACCTGTGGAACAGAAGTGGGCAAATCTGAAATCAAATTCTCCTCTGAATCCGGAAATTCCGACATCTCTTCGTGCAGTTCCGCTTCTTCCACTCGCTCCTCTGCGGTATCGCTTTCGTCTTGGGATGCAGTTTTCTCTTCTGTGGAAAGTCCAAGCGGTTTCGCCTCGGCTGCCTCCATTGCAGGAAGCGTTTCCGACTGCTCTGCCGTTTCCTCCGCAGGCAAATCCCCCTCCGGCAACTCTGCGGGAAAGTCTCCGCTATCTGCGCCTGTCTCATCAGGCGGCGCGGTATCCGCAGGGACGCTCCCCAGGGCAGTTTCTTCACCGACAGCATTTACGATCTTTTCTTCCGGGGCAACTTTTTTCCTTGCCATATAATGTTCCTCCTAAGTGTTATATTTTTTCCGGCTCATTGGAGCCAAAAAAGCGATGGGTGCCGTTCTCCTGACGGGCGGCAAAAAAGTGGTGCCGGGGCAAATCGATTTCTCCAAAGGAACCGATCTCGGAAATCCAGATGATCCGCTCGCCCTTCATACGGGGAACGGTTGCAATGTGAGTAGCGGCGTCCAGCCATGCCACGCTGAAAAGGTATCCGGCCCCCTTTCCGTTTCCGGTAAAGCGCAGGAGAAAGGGTTCATGCAGTCCGTCTTTTGAGTAAAATCCAGGCTGCGCCTTTGTAAGCTCCAGCATAACGTCCAGTGCTTCCAAAAGCCGAGGGTCTATCCTGCGGTCTCCGTAAGAAACCACATCACCCCGCAGCCAGACATAATTGGTGCCTGTGCGCATCTGGCGAAGCATGATCTCCATGCGCCTTTCGTCAATTTTGATTCCCTGTGTACGGTAATGAGCCTGCACCAGAGCATGAAGCTGGCGGACACGCAGGTACTTAAACTCCTTGAGTATTTCGAGGATATACTTTTGCTGGTTGGATAGCAGCATTGTTTTCCCTCCCTTCAAACGGCCGCGCAGATGGTATTGAGATATGGGTCGATCATAAGATCGCTCTCACTTTCGGCAATGCAGTTGAACAGCACCGCCATGGTGTATGCCGTGCTGTTTTTTACGTTCCGCTCCTGATTGGCGCGGAGCTTACTTTCTGCCTCCCGCAGGATCATGCCGTCCAGCCGTCTGAGCTTTGCCCGCACGCGGCTTTGCGGAAGCGTGGCATTGCCAATACGGAAGCTGTCGGCATAAAAAAGCCGCTCAATGGCGTTTTCAAACACCAGAGCGGTTTCCAGTGCGAAGCATTCAAGCTCGCAGCCGTCCAAAATATCCAAAAGTTCTTCTTCTGCGTCCCCGTCGGTCCGTCCGTCCTGCGCTGGGGCTCTGACAGACGGACGGACTTCCATATGACTTTGATCAATCTTTCTTTTTTCTTTCTTACTTGGCGTCAATTTCTGCGGTTCTGGGAACGCGGATTTTGCAGTTCTTGAAGCGCGATCTTCACGATTCTTGGACAGCAGATTCTGCGGTTCTTGGCATGCTGCTGAGGGTTTCCCGTCAGCAAGACCCTCCAGATCCGAGGTTCTTGAACCGCGTACTTCCGATTCATCCTCTGTGATAAACGGCGCACAGGAATAGTCCGGATCTTCGATCGGTGTGACACGGGCAAGATAGATCTGATTGGCATCACCTCGCCCGCAGCGTTTTTCCCATACCAGCTTGAGCTCCACCAGCTTCTTAAAAGCTGCCGTGACCCGCTGCTCACAGATGCGCAGCTCTTTGGCAAGCGCTTTGCGAGGAAAGATCACAAAGACCTCGCCGCGGTCATTGACCCAACCGTTTTTGCGGGAAAGCTGGAAACGGTTTAAGAGAAAGGTGTAGGTCACCTTGGCATCCAGGCTCATCTCACAGTAACGTGGATCAGAAAATAACCAGCGCGGCATCTGCATATGATAAATACTCTGCACATCTGTCTGGCACATCAGTTGGAAAGTTGGACGCTCCTTCATTTTCGCTGCCCTCATAACGGGCACCTCCTCTTTCTTTTTCGATATAGGCAATGGGTCGTTTCTATTGACGCCATAAAGCGAGAGTACGGTCAGACAGCACGCTGACAATGGAATATCTTCTTTAAAAGAGGCCGATTGCTCGACCTCTTTTTTATATTCCGCGCCCGGGTGGAATGCGCGTGGGATCGTCCATCTCTTCCAGTTCCGGGTCATCGCCTTCCAGAATAGCTTCGCAGGTCATCTCCACAAGACCAATTTCCTCCGGAGTCATGTTGTCATTTCCGCAGGAGCTTCCGCTGGCTGCGGCTTCTTCGGTGGGAGAAGTCTGGGGCTGCATATCCGGCCGTTTCCCCGATGCAGGCGACGGCTGTGGTGCGGGCGGAGCGGACGATGTGCGATTTCCTGCCGTGCGACGCTTCGCCCCCTCTTCTTCTCTCTTTTTCCATTCCGGCACATAGTCAAAGACGCTGCATTTTTTCAGCTTTTTGTATTCCGGCAGTTCCTCCAGCATGATCTTATAGAGCTGGGCGGGCTTATAGTGGTTGAACATCACAATGCAGAGAAACTTATTGAGCCGCAGGAATTCATCGGGCTGGAGGAGGTCTCGCTGGGTGTTGCTTCGCGTCTGGGAATAGGGGCGGGTGGTACTGTAGATGGGAGAAAACAGCGGTGCCAAGGGAAACTGATTGTTGGTGACGGAGATCGTGACCTTACCGCACTTTTTAGCAAAGTATTCCGCGCTCGTCATATCGTTGCAGCCCATGTAGAGGGTCATGTCAAAGGAGCCGAGCTGATTTTCCCATTCCTTCCCCGGATACTTTTCCTGCCATTGGGAGAGGGACTGCACCGCCACCTGCACAGACATATTGAAGCCGCGGATGGAGTTGAAAACATCGGAGATGCCCTCCATATAGCCGATATTGAGATATTCCTCCAAACAGAAGTTTGTCAGAACGGGAAGCCGTCCTCCGTGGAGACGGGCGTAATTGGATAGTTGCGGGAAGGTCAGGGAGAAAAAGAGGGAGCTTAAAAATCGATAGGCGCTATCTTGTGCGGAGATGATGACAAAGTACGCACAGGGCTTTTGCCCGGGAAGAAGCAGGTCTACATCGTGGTTGCGGGTGATTTTGTCCACCAGCGGATTTTGAAAGACCGCGAGCCGGTTGCCAAGACCGATGATGATATTGCCCCAGAGGTTTTCCCTTGCCTTCAGAAAGAGGCCGTGGGGCCCTTTGGCGGGATGCTCCGGCGGCAGCTCCGCAAGGATGCGGTTGATCTCGTTGACGCTTTTATAGGCGAGGATCTTATAGACGTCTCCGAGGCTGCGCTGCTCCAACGGAAGAAGATTGCCGCGGGCATCCTTCAGATTGCAGACATAGTGGATAAGTGCCATCAGGAGGTTCAATTCCGCACGGCTCCAGAAGTCATCCGCCTCCTTGGGGCCGGAGGTGTTTTGAATGATGGTGTTGGCCACGGTGGTTACAAGGTCCGGATTTGCTTCCAGTCCCGCAAGGCAGTTCCAACCGTCAGAGTGTGCCATATCGAGGAAATTGACCGCCTTGACATAGAAGCCATGCTCCCGAAAATACGGCGCAAGGTTTTCAAAGAGTTCGCCTTTGGGGTCGGTCACGACAACGGATTCATGGTGTCCGCCGCTGCTTCGCTGCGCGCAGCCCATGAGGAAGGGAATGATAAAGCCTCTGGACTTATAGGAGCCGGGTGCGCCGATGCAGAGGATGTTATTGTTTTCCCCGGGCTTCATGCGGTGCGCCACGTAGGTGGCGTATTTTTCCGGATCATCCGGCCGCGCCTTAATGCGTCCAAGGAGCATTCCGGTAACTTCTTCGGCGCTGCCCAGCTCCAGATGCTCAGCAAGCTCCTTTTTTGTTGCAAATCCGGAGGTGCCGTGAGTGCCGTCCGGCAGGATATCAAAGCCGCGGGCGTCCCGGGTAAAATTGTAGCCTGAAAACCAGCTGTAGCCTTTTTTCGTAATGAGGCAGACCATAAGGGCAATGAAGGCGGAAACGCCAAGGCCAAAGGGCGTAAAAACAGCGAAGAGATTTTTTAAGGGGTTGAATACCCAAATGCTCTCGATCACTTCACCGGTGGTGTTGAATACGGATTCCTTTCCCAGCTTGAGGGAATTGAGAAACATTCCGTAGAGATACCAGCCGATGCCGCCCAGCACCGCATACAGCGGCACGCGGGCCTTATTTCGTTCATACCAGCAGCCCCATTTATTTGCGAGGCGATCCTCTATCTTTTCGATCAACTTGGATAAGCGGGGCATCCACCACGGCTCCTTTCTTCGTCAGATATTGTGTGCAAGGGGGAAGATAGAGCGACGGCGGACGGCCAAACAGCTCCGTCAGAACGCTCTCTGTCACCTTATAGATGACGGCGTAGCCGGTATCTTTATAGCGCCGCAGCAGCACCGCGTCACCCTGAGCGTCTAAGGCGGCCAGTGAAATCGGCAGGCATCCCCTCTTTTTTGCGCTTGCGATGGCGGCGTCGATCCGCCGCAGGTTCATATCCGCTCCAATGACGAAGGGGCGGTTCTGGTAGATGGCGTCCCACGCGGGAGCATCCTCCGGCGGAGGGCGGTAAGCAGAGCGCAGCATCAGCTTTGCAAGCTTCACGCGGTAGTCCGGAACAGCCATGATCTGAAGCTGCCGCGCGCCTGTTTCATCGCAGGAGAGCAGGTGAACGGGATAATGAAGTCCTCGATAGGCTTCGCTGTATCGGATCAGCTTGGTATCCCGCTTTTCATCACGCACCTTGAGTTCCTCTATGATGTCAGCGTAGGAAGCTCCGGCAAAAAGAAAGGCACGCTGCGTGTCTTTGCCGAAATTGGTGTGATTATGAAACGCTGCCAGTTCGTCATTGACCGCCATGCGGCCGATTCCAGAATAGATATAATGTACCGCGTAGTAAGTGCTGCCCAGATGTGCAATTGCCCCGACGCGGGCGCTGCCCCATGGATTGTGTCCGCGGCTTCTTGTAATCGCAGTAATAAACAGCGTGGAAGGCTCCGTCAGACTGTTCGCTGTTATTGTGAATACATTGATCCCCGCATGGTAAGCAGTCATCATCAGAGCGGAAAGCCGCACACGCCGCTCAATCGCCGCATCATGGTACGAGAGCGTCAAGTTTGGAACATCACCCTCTAAGGCTGCCTGCAAAAAGGCTCTACCGCTGTTTGTGAGAAGCAGGGTGTCACTTCGTTGATGGCGTTTGATCAAGCCCAGCGTTATCAAGTTTTCACGCTCTGTTTCTGTAGAGATACTGCTCAAATCATCGGGATGCACATTTTGACACCAGCAGAGAAGCCTCAGAACATCCATATCTCTTACGCTCATAAGCACACATGAACCACCCCCTTCCCAATTCCTGCGAACGCCGAAATCGCCCTTGCGCCGAAAACGGCGCAAGAACAATTTCGGCGTCCTTACGAGCCGCTATGTGGGTGCAGCCTGTTGCCCCCACATAGTAGACAGGTCAGTATGCGAAAACCGGCCAAAAACACTTCTCAAAAAAGCTGTTGTTTCAAGCCTTCCAAGCCCGCTGACACCCAACAGGCCAGCCGCGCTGCAAAGCAGCTCCAAGGCGCTTGAAATCAGGCAGCAATCTGTTGGGTGTTTTCGCAGCTTTTTCACCTGCTTTGCCCATCAGCACCATCCACCGAAATAGAAGTTTCCGAGGGCATAGTCACTGGAATGTGCGGAGAAAAAGTCATGAGCATCGGACAGGGGCAGGACGGTGATATGACAGCACTCCTGGCTTTGCACTGCCGTAGAAAGAAGGGCGACTGCCAGCGTATGCTGGTCATCATCCGGAATAAGTCTTCCTTTGATGGCGTTGCTGACCGCCTTCCACCCCTTGTTGTCCTGATCGAAAATATGCCGGCCTTCCATGGCGGTATGCTCATCAATGATCAGCATGGCCCGCTCAAAAAACGGCAATTCCTTTCCACACGCCTCATAGCTGTCCAGCAGCCGCCGAATGGTATCGCTGAGCCAGTTTGGGCTTTGATACCGGCAATGGGGCAGCAGCGTATTGATCGTGATATGGAGCCAGCCATAGCCAAAGGCCTCCACGCTGCCCGTTACATCCATGGATGGCAGAATCGGCTTTTTCGCAAAGCCCCCGCTTCCCGGTGCGTACCGCTCGCAGAGTTTTCGCAGTTCCAGAGTGGCTGCTTCAAATTGTTCCATCGTCTGCTCCAATGTCTTTTGCAGCTTGTTTGGATTCATCTGCCCGCCGTCTGTCAGGGCAACCAGAGAGCCGGTCTGTCGGAAGGCATTGCCGATCAGCTCCTGAATCCGCATCATATCCCGCTTTAGATCATTCATCGATTTGCCCCGTTCGCTTTACGCGCAGATCGGTGGGTGAAGTGGTAATGGCTTCATATTCCTTTGGTGTCGTGTGGAACGCAATGGGAACATGGTTGTAGCCGATGCAGAGAAGTCCCTCGCCGCGCCGAAAGCGGGTGATCTGCCGAACCTCATCTTCGGAAAGGTTCAGCTTATCCTGAATGAGCCGTGCCTCCTGCTCCTCCATCTGCATAACCAGTTTAATGCGGCTGGAATCGAGGATTCCTTTGCCGTAACTCCCGCCCTCCAGACTGAAAAGGTCCTGCATTCCCTGGGTGCTGGTAACTGCGATCCCGCCAAGGCCACGGATGGTCTTTACCATTTCCAGCACAAACCCGGCCGCCTGCGGGTTTGCCGTAGCACCCACAAGACTCCATAACTCGTCTGCCAGAAGCGCCGAGAGTTCGTCCTCACAGTTCATAATGAGGTCGTAGGCGATGCTGGTGGCCCAGAAGGTGCCGTCCGCGATCATATCATCCGGCATACCAGAGAGGTCGAGGACAATGTACTTATTGTTAAGTTCAATGTCGTTTCGGCCTGCCATTGCCGCAGCCGAGCCAGTGACATAGCGAGAGAGCACTACTGCCAGATGCCGTGTGTCCTGCTCTTGATAAAGAATCTCATACCAGTCCGAGAGAATGGGCATGGTGCGGAAATTTCCGTTCTCATCGACAATGGTGCTGTTGTCGAAGGTAATGCCGTAGCGCTTATAAACCTCCACCAGCGAGGAGTCAAGGCGGCTCTTATCCTCTTCGTTCAGATCCTTTTTCTTCAGAGAAAACCAGATGATCAGCTGCGCAATCTTGTCTGCCAGCACAGAGTCATCCCGCGCGGCGATATTTTTAAGCTTTGCGTAGGAGTCCAGCGATTTCCGCCGAATCGCCATCAGATTCGGACAGTCCTTTGAGGATGGCGACATCCGCAAATACAGCCCGCCCAGACGCTCACAGAGGGGGCGGAACTCATGCCCTTTCTTGGGAACGATGATGATGACCCGCTTGCCCTGTTCCCGCAGCCGCCCACCGAGACATTGCAGCGTCACCGTCTTGCCTGCACCGGTAGAGCCGCCGATCCACCAGTTGCCGCTGGTGTACTTATAATCATCATAGGGATTGAGAAATACCGGGGAGCGGTTATAGAGGTTCAGTCCCAGAAAGATCCCATCGTGGTCACTCAGCTCATAGGAAACGAACGGAAAGGCTGCTGCCACGCCGGAGGTCAGCGCATTGCGGCGTGCCTTACGCTCAATATCCGGATCAAGCGCCAGAATGGGAAGAGCCGAGAGAAACGCCTGCTCGTTTTTATAGTCGCAGCGCCGTGCGATCATATCCACGGATACGCACAACTTCTCCACCTCTGTGACGCGCTGTTCCAGCGTTTCGGGATCAGATGCCGTCACTTCAATCAAGGTATGCATATAATAGAAATTCTCGCCTTGCCGGTTCATTACATCCTTGAGATAAAGGCCGGAACTGATCGCACTATCCAGTTCCTCGTAGTCCTGCCGCGTATCGCCTACATCCCGCATACGGGAGCGGTTGACCATGGTGGTCTGAGCAATTTTGGAGAGGATCTTTTCCTTGGGCTGACGCTTGACGAGAAAACTCAGGTTGATCCCCTCGCCAGCCTCCACCAAAGGCGCAAGCCAGCAGGTGCCAACCGTGGTGGTGTAACCGTAGCCCGTGATATAGAGATAAGCATGATACACGTCGTCTACGATGATGTAGTCACGGCTTTTTGTATCCACCGTGGTGGGAGAGAGAATGTCGAGAATGGTGGTGGAGCCTGCTTCAAGCTCACTGAGATCCGGCTTTTCTTCGCCAAAGAGCATCCGCTTCAAAAAAGGCTGTTTTTTGATTTGATCTTCCGAAGGCTGTTTTTTCTTTCTGGACTTCTCTGGAACTGCTTTTGCAGTTTTTTTCGGTTTTTTCTTTACTTGCATCGTCTTACTCCTCATAAATGCCGTGAACGGCCGTTGTCATATCGAAAACGCCCTCCGGCAGACGCACACGCTGGCTGGTTTTCTTGTTCAAAATCTCATAGAGCAGCTTGAGCACAAAATTATCGGAATACTGAGGCTCTAATACCTCCAGTTCACATAGATCCAGATACCGCCTTGCGGTGTCGGCCTCTTCGTTGAGCCGCTGGATGATGGCCTGCACCGTGTTGCGCTTGGCCCGCATGGAGGGTTCATACTGAAACACAAGGAAAAAGCGATGCCGCATGGCGCCGCCGGCGATGCCATGACCGATCTCCCGAATGTTATCCTCGATCATCTCCCGGCACGCTTCGTTTTCCTCCTGTTCTGCATAGCGCCGCATCTGCTCTACATACGCCTGCGTGTCCGCGGGCAGCGTGCGGGCGATCATCTGCAGTTCATCCGGCGCGATCTGTAAATACGATGCAAAGGACGAGATAATATTCTGCCGGTCAATGGCAGACTTCAGATAGATGTTGACAGGCAGCACTTCCATGATCTTCACAAAGCGGTTATCTTTGGTGATGACTACGCCGCCGATGATATTTTTGATTGGAAGCCACGCCTGCACGCTGTCACGGTATACGCCGCCGCTGCCGCCGGTATGGACGCCTTCGCCAAAAATCAGTTCCTTGAGATTCATTTTCTGACCTCCCCTCGAAATAAGATAATCCGGCGGGATCTCCGCCATTTCCACCAGCTTCCCAGCCACCGTGTCATACTGTCATCACTGATGCCGATCAGCCCAAAGCCGCCCAGCGGCACAATGATCGTCAGCGTCACTATGATTTTCGGAGTCAGATCCAGCGGAAGAAAAGCAATGCAAAGATACAGTGCCGGGAGCGTCAGGAGGACAGCCTCCACCAGATTCCGCAGCTCAAAGAGTCCCATAACGCGGCCTGCATCTGTAAAATTGGTAGGAATGTGATAGACCTCATAGTTCATTCGGATCCACCTCCACGGCATCTAACAGATGTCCTTTGTGCTCATAGCAAATCTGTGCCAGCTTCATCAGCTCCTCTGCACGGGAGAGGATGATATCCAGCATGGCACGGTCCAGCGTTTCCGCATTTCTGGGCGTACAGTTTGCCCTGCCCAGTTCCAGCAGGCTCAAATACTGGTTGCTGAAGCTGCTGTGCTCTTCCAATTCCATCAGCGTAATGCCGCATTTCAGCCGTATATAGCGTAAATAGGTTGTCTCTGCCAATTACTCCACCTCCAGATAGTCGATATAGGGCAGCTTACACCACCCCTGCCAGCCGCGTCCGCTGACTTCGGTTTTCACAACGCCTTTTCGCGTTCCCATGGCTTCTATTGCGTAACCGCCGCCAATATAAACGCCGGCGTGTCCGCTTTTCCATAACATCAGTCCGGGGATTTCCGGCATGGAGGATACCGTGCCGTAGTCTGTTCCTTGAATGCCGGCATTCTTTGCCGCCTGATACATCTGATCCGCACCGTAATCCGGCATTCCGTTTGCGGCATAACCGATGCGCATGGTGGAAGCATCCAGCCACGCATAGCCTTTGATCAGGCCGATGCAGTCTGCCGTGCGCCGTCCCAGCCAGTTTGCTTCAATAAAATCAGCGTAATTGCCGACTCCGTCCGGGTACTGCTGCTTTTTATAGGCAAAGAGGGACTCTGTGAGAATATTGCCGTAGGTTCCCCACACATAGCCCCAGTTGTTCTCCCACGCCTGCACCGCATAGGCGGCAAGGTCGAGATTATTTTTCGTAGACGGGCTGACAAAACGGGAAATGTCAATGTCATTATCATAGCTTGTACCATGCTGAATATCGCCGGAATAGGAGCCATCCCCGCTGTAATCCGGTTGGTAGGCGCTGAAGTACCCGCCGTACTTCTCAAGCGCGCCGCTATCCTTCAGCGTTTCAAAGAGGGCGCCTGCCCACTGTCTGGCATCCTCATTGAAGCCCATCTGCTCCATCAACTCTTCCGGATCGATCCGCTTGATCTCTACCTCCAGCGTTGCGGAGGTGCTGCCACCCAGAAGAGAAAGCGATGGCTGATAGGACAGGGTGGATTGGCAGAAATTCTGAATCAGCTCCGCGCTCATGGCGTCCAGATCCTGCTCATAGGCGGCGGAATTGATTGCAATGATCCAGAGCAGGTCATCCTCTTTCATCGTGTTTTTGACTTCAATATGGTCAATTGCCGTTCCATCCGCCTCATATTCCGCCGCAATACCGGTTACGATGGAGTCGATCTGCGTTCGCTCGAAATCATCCAGACTCATATACGCCCCGCCTATACGCATGGCTTGTTCCGTCATATGGATCACCGAAGCGGTATCAGAGGAATCGTAGCCGAAAAAAATATTGGGCAGCGCTGTAAATACTACCATCGGGATCACGATCATGATGAGCAGAACGACAAGGAGAAACTTTACCAGGGCCGGAACGGTTTCTTTTACCGCAGCGGCAGCGGCACCGTGAACACCAGACACCGCAGCAGCCTGCGCAATCCGGTAGGCTGCTTTTGCGGCACGGCCAAGATCAGCCGCCGTTTGAAGGGAAGATCGGGAATTGTCTTTCTCATCCATGCTTCTTACCCCGCTGTTTTCTTGACGGTTTTACATCGCCGTCTGCCTTTACACTGCCTTTGAGTGCCGCAGTTGTGGATACCGCTTTCTTTCCGGGCTGCGCGCTGCTTTTCGCAGAAGGTGCGGACGGTCTGACTGTCTGTCGCGACTGTGATGCCGATGGGACGCCTGCCGCCGTTCCTGCCGGGTCGGGGTGTCGGTTAGGCGCTGTCCCTTTGAGTGTCGGCGCGGCGGCTGCGGAAGCACTGCGCGATTCCTGCCGGATCGGACTATGCTGCCGTGCATCCGGAGAAACTGCCGTGCGGCTTGGAATACCATTCCTGCCGGGTCGCGGTTCTCCAGACGGCCGCTGCGCAGAAACGGCGCTTTGCATTCCTGCGGTGCCGGGGTGCGGGCTTTCCGCCCGAGGCGGCGATGCCTGACCGGTTGGCTGCTTGGGTGGCCGCTGCGTATAGCGCGCATTGGGTGTATGTTGCTGCACGGTCTGTATTCCGCCGCGAACAGAGGCGGTGGTAAGCATCGCGCCACCAATCCCCGCCGCAGGTCTTGGAGAGTTGTCCTGCAAAGTGTTCACGGTGGTTTGTCCCACCGTGATCCCTGTGTGCTCTGCGGCCTGCGTCACCTGACCAGTTGCTCCACCCTGTACTTTTTGTGCGTTTATCTGACTCATACGGGAAGCGGATGGTGCTGCCGACGTTCCTGCACGGCCGGGCTGCGTTGTCTCTGGCGAATGTACTCTCATGCGCTGCGAGGCTGGGGAGCGCACGCCGCTTTGAAGAGTCTCTGCCGCTCCCGCCACACTGGGGCGTGCCGAAGCGCCAGCTTTTCCTGCCGTACCGGGTCTGCCGGATGCATTCTGCGCACCGACAGGCGGTATCTTTGTTGCAGCCTTGATATGTGTCGGAGAGCGGCGTGTGCCGAGAGGAACAGAACTTTTCCGTTCCTGCGAGGGCCTTGGCGCTGTCGAATTTTTAGGCATACTGTCCTGCGCAGCAGATGGGGCGGACTTTTCCTGCGAGGGTGATTGCGGCGCGCCTGTATGTACTGAGGCGCTTTGCGCAGCAGACGACTGTTGTGATGTGCTTTGATTTGTGTTGCTTTGCCGGACATACTCCGCCGTGTTGCCATGACCTCCGCCGGGCCCGCCCATGCGGGGGCCGCCGGACGGCGCGTTGGGCGCAGCGCCTTTGCCGCCGTTTCCTGCGGACTTGCCCACTGCCTTTGTAATTTGAGAAGCCGCACTGCGAACCACCATATAAGTCAGCGTGCCGGGGAGTCCTCTTCCCAGAGAGTCGCCGGTGATAGCGGGATTTAAGCCGATGCGTGTTACAATGGCGTCTGCTTTCCGTGCGACCTTGACAATCGTAAGGATCAGCACGATCCACGGGAGAACATCTAAACCGCTGGGAACTGTGGCAAGAACAGACAGCAGCATTTTGAAGAAAATCACATTTGTCACCATCAAAAGGCACATACTGCCGAACATCCGGCACCAGCCTGTGAAAATCTCCGAGGTGCTTTTGCTGCCGCCCATAGCAAAGGCCAGCGGCGCTGTGATCGTAAGCATGGCGAGGATGACATACCGCTCCGCAATCTCCAAAAGGAGCTTAAACACCTTGAACATCACGATAATGCCGAAAATAATGACCAGCAGCCATGCTGCACCTATGGCTCCGAATACGCTCTCATCTACAAATGTGACATTAACTGCGTCAGGAATCTGGAGCAGCTCAATGATCTTTGACGTCATACTCAGCCCGATCTCGCAGATCTGCGGACTTGCCAGCAGTAAAAACGCAAAAACGAAGGTGCGGGCAAAGAGCAGCTTTGGATCTTCTCCTTCAAAGCCAAGCCCCACCGCCATACTTTTGAGCGCCTGAAAAACCAGATTGCCGATCAGGAGCGCCCAACCAACTGCCAGAAGGATCTGCATGATCTCGTCCACAACGGGAGCGTGGATTTTCAGATATGCAAAATCCATACTCATAATATCCAGCAGCGCCGTAGAGAAATATTGCCAGCATTCCAGAGCGAGCCCATAGGCCCATTCGAGAAAGCCTTGAAAAATAAGCTCAAGCAACGGGGACACCTCCTTTGCGCCGGAGCTTTGACCTCATTACGGCGTCAGAGTGGCAAGGCCGCTGAAGAGCGGTGCAACATAGGCGATAAAAGCGCCGATGCCGTTAATAATGGCCCATGCGACCCAAATGCGCTTGAGCCAATCCCACGCCTGATCGGTCTTATGCTGATTATTTGAAATCTTTGCGCCGATCACGGCAACGGCGGACATTAAACCTGCCAGCACCGTACTGATGCCGACAATTTTTGTGTAAACATCTACGATAATGCGGTTGGCAACAGTCCACATATCGTCTACGGCAAAGGCTGATGCGGTCATCGCGGCCATAACCCACATCAGGGTCATAATAAGTGTGTAGAATTTGTAGCATTTTCTGATCATAGAAAGCGGCTCCTTTTTACGAGAGAATACTGGAATCGGGAATTTCGATCTTTTTGTCATATGAAAATAAAGCTAAGCTGCATAGTAAAATAGATTTTTTGATATTTGCCGTTACTCATTGTACGAGCCAAGAAAAGTGTCCTTGCAATCAAGGTATTGTTTCGTTATAATTAAATCGTTATGGGGTGATAGCTTTGATATTTACGAGCGAGGAAATTGCAATGATTGAAGGAGTTCTCGACTCCTTTTTTTCTGGTAATCATATATCAGAAAACCTAAGAAAGGCCTATTCCCGTGTATGGCAGCATCTTGCAGCGGATACATTAGATTCTGAGGATCTTCGGCGCATTTCCTCTGCGGTCGATTTTGCAATGAAAAATCAGTTCTGTGAATCATGCAGCAGAGAAAGCCAGCGTGTTCTGACAACGGTACTCATCAAGTCGATTTCCGCACAATGATTGAAGCATAATTTGTATATAGCAGGCGGCAACC
>OHAF01001673.1_pt1 | contig 19377 bp, 16 predicted proteins | sample 1577041 | NCBI WGS metagenome assembly OHAF01 (sample SAMEA3541495, study PRJEB24748) | human gut metagenome | biome: human gut; feature: human-associated habitat; material: faeces | place: China | collected 2012
AGCATGCGCGCATTCTGCAGCGCATCGGCGCCCGCCACATCATCAACGCGGAGACCGATGCCGGCAAGCGCGTGGGCCATCTGGTGGCCGGCAATTATCTGGATTACATCGAAATCGACGGGCCGTACACCGTCGTCAAGGTCCACACGCCCCTGTACGCGGTAGGCCGCAGCATCGAGGACGTACAAGTACATGACAAGTACGGCGTGACCGTGGTGGGCCTCAAGGCCCCAGGCAAGGAGTTCCAGTACGGCTCCAAGGAACTGGTCATGCATCGCAACGACGAACTCATCCTCATGGGCAAGCAGGATCAGATCGACCACTTCATCCAAGGCTAACCCCCTAACTGCGCTCGCTATACCCCCTATCTGCTCACATCGTGACCGATATAACCCCCTCAACATGGATGCGCTCATTATTGTGGCAATAAGCCATAAAGCTGTACGTCCATATTAATAAGGGGAGTTTTATCATCATGGGCAAGCATACGCAGAATTGCACGCTGATAGGCAAAGGAGTCTACGGCACCATAGGAGTGGACCAACGTTCCCGTCTTGCCGATGGCGCGCATTTTCACACCATGATTGTGACCAGCACCCTCGAGGCCTCAGTTATAGAAGGGGACAAACTGGTCATCAAAAGTGGCATTGTGCGGTGTGATGGTGATATTCGCGTATCCAGCATCAGCGGCAGCGGCGACATCGAAGTCGGCGGCGACATTATTTGCGATGAAATAACCTTTACCGGCAAACTACGATGCAACGGCGATATCGTTTGTTCCGGAAATCTGTCCGTCAATGGCTCCCTAGGCACCCGTCATATTAGCGGTCAGACAGTCCGCTTGAACGGCGTGTTGAAGGGTCATGACGTCAACAGCAGGGCTCTGGAAGTTCATCCACTCCGCAGTACGATGTTTTCCCGTTTTGATATGGATGGGTATGAGGATGGCAGCACGGTTCGCCATATCACAGCCGTCACGGTTGAAGCCAACCATCTGCAATGCCGGACTTTGACGGCGGACTCCGCCATGCTACGCAACGGCAGTGCGGTGGAAAGCGCCACGTGTGCCACCGCACTAGGCATCGACCGTACCTCCAGCGTGCTGCTGGTGAACGGAGACTGCCAACGCATTCATCTCAAGACAGCGTAAAGCAGGTATTCCTCATTACCGTGGGTGCCGATGATGGGACTATCGGCAGTGGCCACCACGTCAAGTCCGTGCTGTTCAGCACAGGCGACCACGTCGTGTAATGCCCGCTCCCGCAATGCCGGATCTTCAACGATGCCGTTTTTGCCGAGTCCTGCCCGGCCGACCTCGAACTGCGGTTTGACCAGTAACACAATCTGCGCACCGGGAGCCGCGATGCGCGCGATTACCGGGATCACATAGGTCAGGGAAATAAAGGAGACGTCGGAAACGATCATCACCGGCCGGTAAGGCAGGTCGTCGGCCTCTACTTCGCGAATGTTGACGCCGCTCATTTCGATGACGTGCTCGTCATTGGCGATGCGCGGGTCGAGCTGGCCGTGCCCAACGTCGAGCGCTACGACTTTGGCCGCTCCCCCGCGCAACAGTACGTCGGTGAAGCCACCGGTGGAGGCACCGATATCCAGACATTCCAAGCCTTCCGGCCCGGTAAGGCCATTGCCGGCAAAGGTTTCGAACGCGCCCAAGAGTTTGTAAGCGCCTCGGGAGACGTAGTCGTCGCCCTTATCCACGGCGAGTTCGCTGTGCCCGGCTTTGACCATGAACGATGGCTTGGTGATGGTCTCGCCGTCCACGCGCACATGCCCGGCCTTGATGAGTCGCTGCGCTTTGGCCCGCGATTCGACCAGTCCCGAAGCCACGAGCATCATGTCAAGTCGGTCAAGTGGAGTCGCGGGATCGATATGCTGCTCGGTCATATATCTTCCTTTCGGCCCACCATCCACCAACGGGGTGGCTCGGCATGGAGCCACCATCCAGCACTTCACGTCATCTTCCGCTGGCGGGAGAATGAATCACCTCTGCTAGCTGCGGCTGTTATCAAGCTCGTGTTGTAAGGATTCCAGCACGTTGCGATAGGTCTCAAGCTTGCGGTCGTTGTCTTGTTCATCGATATCCGCAAGTTCGGGGTATCGCTCGGTGACCGGCGCATGTTCGCTATCCGTAGGCATAGGACTATGCCTCGATGGCGAACACCGGTACCGTGGCCTCGCTAAGCTGTGCGCCTTGGTCGGCGGCTTCCCATGCGGCGCATACGGCGGCGCGCAGGCCGTCCATACTGGTGGGGTCGCTGACGTGTACCTGGCCGTTTTCAAACCAAGCGCTAGCCTTGCGGCATTCCCAAGTACCGCTCTCATCGCGGACCGGCTCCGGTTGGGCTTCGCCGAGTTCACGCAGATCAGGGGCGATGAATGTGGGCCTCAGGTGTGACGGAGCCAGCATCAGTTCGGTCGGGTTGGTGACACCGGTCAGCACCGCCAGCGAATCGTAGTCGCCGCAGTTACCGGCCTCGATATCGGTGTCGAGGCGGTCGCCAATGGCGATGGACGCCTCCTTGGGCACCAAATCGTGGCCTTCGGCGGCGTTCAGTTCGCGGGCCTCATCGTACATGTACGCTTCCGGCTTGCCAGCGGAGGCGACCGGTTCGACGCCGGTGGCCGTGATCACGGCGCGAATCATCGATCCGCAACCGGGGGCGATGCCCAGTTCACGAGGAATCGTTAGGTCGCGGTTGGTCACGAAATACGTGGCTCCGGCCTCGACCGCGAACGCGGCATCGGCCATCATCTGCCAAGTCATATCCGGATACCAGCCCTGAATGACGGCCTGCGGGCGGTCCTGAGGACCGTCCACGATGGTCAGGCCGTTGCGGGTGACCTCATCGCGCAAATGCTCGGCGCCCAATACCTGTACGCGCGCGCCGGCGGGCAACGCCTTGGCCACCATACGGGCGGCCACCACCGAAGAGGTGATGACCTGCCACGGCTCCACGTCCAAGCCGAAGCCCTTGAGCTGGTCGGCCACCACGTGCTGGAAGCGCGAGGAGTTGTTCGTGGTGTATTCGATGGTCATGCCGGCGGCTTCGGCCGCACGAATGGAATCGGCCGCGTATTCGACCGGATTCTTGCCGCGATACACCACGCCGTCGAGGTCCAGCAGCGCAAGCTGATAGGCCTCGGCGAGCGGGCGATCGGTGCCTTTGAGGAAACGGGTCATTACGCCGTTCACTCCTCGGTTTCGGGTTCGGGTTCGGTGGAGTCGGAGTCGGCGGATTCGGCGGAATCGTCAGCCTCGGCGTCATTGGCGGAATCGGTCTCGGTCTCGTCGGCCTCATCAGACTCGGCATCACCGTCTTCAGCCTCGTCATCCTCATCGCCGTATTCCTGCTCCGGATCCGGGGCGTACTGCGCCTCATCCGGATCGATGCCGAGCTTTTCGAGCACGTCGGAGTCGTCGGTGATGTCTTCGAGATCGTGATCGATCACCACGTCGTCGCTGTTTTCGTCAATCTCCTCGTCGGCATACTGGTCCTCAAGACGGTCCAGCAGGTCGTTGAGCTGCTCGGCTTCCTTGCTGCGGCCGGCCTCTTCAAGGAAGTACTGCTCGGCCTGCACGGCACGCATGCGGTACTCACCCGGCAGCCCCTGGGAACGGCCGACGGTGTGAACCACTTCAATGGCCTTGTCCCACATCTCCAAATCGCCAAGGGCACCGGCGTACACCAGGAACATCTCGACCTTGGGAGCGCCATGCAGCTGCTTGCCCTCATCGGACAGCGCCAGTTCCACGGCCTTCTTCGGCTCTCCGACGCCACGCTCGCAGTCAGCGATGAACGGCAGGTAGTCGAGGAAGCCGTTCATACGGTAGGCGGTGCGGAACTCACGCAGGGCCAGCTTGTAGTCGCCCTGACGGTAGGCCACGAACGCAAGCGTCTCGCGGGCGAAGTCGATGCGGGAGGCCTGACGGGCCACCCACTTGGCGTGCTCCAAGGCAAGTTCGGGGTCGCTCTCCTCCAGCGCGAAAGCGGCGAGGATGTGCAGACCAATGTTCTCCGCGTGCTCCTTGGACAGGCCGCGCAGACGTTCGCGCTCATCCTTGGACAGCATCGACCATTCCATGCCCTTGGGCATCTTGGGCTCGTCGGGACGACGGTCGGTGTACGGGTTCTGCGAGGGGAAGCTCATCGTGCCGTCGGAGTTACGGCGCGGGCGCCTCATGTATTCAGAGCGCTTCTCCTCACGGTACTGGCGCTTCTCTTCCTGCGAAAACTCGCGGAATTCGCCGTCACGACGGTTGTTGTCGCGGCGATCGTCACGGCGGAAGTCACGACGATCATCGCGGCGGTCGTCCCTGCGGAAGTTGCGACGCTCACCATCGCGGCGGAAATCACGACGATCGTTATCACGGTGCTGGTAGCGCGGATTCTCGCCGTTCTCGCCTTCGTGGGAACGGTAGCCGCCTTCGCGGCGCGGCTTGAAGCCTTCGCCGTCACGGCGCGGACCATTGCCGCGGTAACCGCCCTTGCCGCCGAAGCCGGAGCGGCCGCCCTTGTGGAAGCCGCCGGACTTGCCGTACGACTTGCGGTAGCCGCCGTGGCCCTCGCCATCACCGTCACGGCGCGGCGCGTAGCCCTCGCCATCCTCACGGCGACGCGGCTTGAAACCCTCACCATCATGACGCGGCTTGAAACCGCCCTTGCCGCGCAGCTTGAAACCCTTGCCGCCGCGGTTGCCCGGTCGGCGATCGCCATACCCCTTATGGCCGCCGCCGTAAGACTTGCCGGAACGCTCGTTACCTTCTGCCATTACTTGTTTTCCTTAATTCGTTGTTGATTAACGGTTTTCCACGGCGCCGAGCGCCTTCTTGCCACGACGGATAAGCGCGAAGCGGCCTGCCAGGAAGTCGGCTTCGGCCAGCACCTGCTCCTCATCCTCGATACGGTTGTTGTTGAGATACACGCCACCGGACTTGATGGCGCGGCGTGCCTCGGAAGCGGACTTGAACAGTCCGGCAGCCTGGGCGGCGTCGATTACGCGATCGCCGGGCTTGGAGACGGGGAAGACGTGCTCGCCGTTCTCGTCGACCACCTTGAAACCGTCGAGCACGGATTCCAGCGTTTCCTCGTCGATGTCTTCGAGGTTGCCACCGCGGCCGAACAGCGCACCGGAAGCATCGATGGCAGCCTGGGTAGCGGCCTCGCCATGCACGAAGCTGGTGACCTCCCAGGCAAGGGTCTTCTGGGCCTCGCGCTTGCCGGGGTTGGTCTTGGATTCCTCGACCAGTCGTTCGATTTCGGCCTTGGGCAGGAAGGTGAACGCCTTCAGCAGGCTTTCCATCTCCACGTCCGGGCGGTTGATCCAGAACTGGTAGAACTTGTACGGGCTGAGCATCGTGGCGTCGAGCCAGACGGCGTTGCCTTCGGACTTGCCGAACTTCTTGCCGGAAGCATCGGTGATAATCGGGCTGGTGAACACGTTGACGTCCACACCGCGCACCTTGTGGATCAGGTCCAGGCCGGAGGTGAGGTTGCCCCACTGGTCGGAGCCGCCGAGTTCCAGCGTGCAGTGGTATTCGTCAAACAGGTGGAGGAAGTCGTTGCCCTGCAGCACCTGGTAGCTGAACTCGGTGAAGGAGATGCCTTCCTCAGAGTTCAGGCGGCGGGCGACCGTGTCCTTGGCGAGCATGGTGCCCAGACGGAAGTTCTTGCCGACGTCACGCAGGAAGTCGATGACGGTCATCGAGGCGGTCCAATCGTAATTGGACACGAAACGTACGGCGTTCGCGCCTTCGGTGTCCAGAATGCCGCCGATCTGATTCTTCAGGCGATCGGCCCAGCCGGCCACCACGTCCTTCGGGTTAAGCGTACGTTCGCCGGACTGGCGCGGGTCGCCGATGAGTCCGGTGGCGCCACCGACCAAAGCGATCGGATGATGGCCCGCAAGCTGCAGGTGACGCATGTTGATGAGCTGCACGAGGTTGCCGATATGCAACGATGCAGCGGTGGGATCGAAGCCACAATAATAGGTGATGGGCTCGCCGTTCAGTGCTTCTGCGAGTCGATCCCGGTCCGTGGACTGGGAAATCAACCCGCGCCATTCCAGTTCCTCAAGCAGGGTGTTGAAACCCGCTTCCTTGAAGTCGGTGACGTGAGCCATAGCTTGTCGCTTCTCCCTATCGAATTGTGAATAAGACTGCCCAATTGGGCACAGTCAAGTTTCGCAGAACATGGCGACAGTGCCGAACACCAGCCGAGCCGCGCGATTCAGTAAAACGCCTTATTCTAGCGGCGCGGGCCCATAAGTTCGCGCAAAGAGTCGATGATGTCCTGACGATCCGGCACCTGGAACTTCGGGAAGGACTTGAGCATACGCTTCTGCTGTGCGTTGATGACGCCATTGACGGCCCAGCGCAGACGCTCAACCGTATCCTGCGAAAGCTCACGCATCCTGTCGGATACCGCACTGGAGCCCCACTGCCACGTGCCACCGGCGCGTGCCGCCACATCCTGCACCACCTGAGAGACGGAATCGAGCACCCGCTCGAATTCGAGCATGCCCGCAACCGTGACCGCCAAGTCGATGATGGTGATCAGGGCCAGTACCGTGACCAGCGTATGCAGCATCGGCAGCGGAATCATATCCGTGACCCGCTCGACATATGGCTGCGAACCAAGTACCACGCCCACGCCGCCGAGGCCGAAAATCAACGCGCCCAGCAGGCAGACGCGGCCTTGGAGGTTGAAGCGGAAGTTCGAGTAATCCCACCAGCGGGCGTGGAACAGCTGCTCCATGACCCACGAGGTTGTGTATTCGAGTATCGTGGCGCCCACCATCGAAATCAGGAAGATGATGATCGGGTTATGTACGTTGCCGAGAATGGCGACGCCGAGTATCGCGCCGGTGCCGTAGATCGGGCACAGCGGGCCGTTGAGGAACCCTCGGTTGACCAAGCGGTGCTGTTGGCAGGAGACGAGAATGGACTCGTACATCCAGCCGACGAAACTGTAGAACAGAAACCAGAGGAAATAATGTTCGAGTGTGATGATCATCGACGGGCTTCGATCTCGGCGTAAGGCTTCGCGGCGGGCAACGCGCGCTTGTTGAACCGGTCGAACGAGAAGGTCTCGGCGGTGGCGGAGCATTTGTCCGCCAAGGTGACCAGATAGCCTTCGATATAGCGCGGCGGCACCGGGGTCATCGGGAACATGTGGTTCTCGATGCTGTTGCGTTCGATATCGTTGAGCTTGAAGTCCTTCAGGGCATTGACCAGGGCGGCGTGGCCATGGGTGAAGCCATGCCACTGGTGTTCGCCGTTATCCCAGTCGTGCCAGTCGTACAGGAAGTAATCGTGCAGGAGGGCCGCGCGAATCAGGGATTTGAGGTCGACGCGGTACCACAGGTGTGCGCGGTCGGCCATCCACACAGCCAGGCAGGCGACACGCACGGAATGTTCGAACGTGGTGACATTGCCGTGCTGGTAGCAGCAGCGTTCGATCTGCATGTGGCGATGCTCGATGACCTCACGGCCGTGCTTGGCGACCAGGCGTTGAATCTGCGTTCGGGTGAGCAGATGTCCCACGATTTTCGGTCCTTCCCGTTTTGGGTTGGTTCAGTGCAATCCCCTGTTGTGAATTACGATTACCCGGCGATATTCAAGAATCCATCGAGTAATACCGTGACCGATTGTAGGGCACAAATATGTCCGTGCACACTCATCCAAAAGAACGACAACGGGAACCGTTAATCGTGGTGGGTTTCAAGATAGTCGAGATAACCTTGAAAACCGCCATCGAGGCTTGCTACATCGTAGCCGCGATCGGCAAGGATTTCAGCTACTTCCTCGCTCCACCATCCTTGAGCACAATAGACTACGACAGTTCGATCTGTGGGCACGGTTTTGAGCACATGGGCCAGAGGGTCGAGTGGTGCATTGATGGCACCTTCGACCGGGTGGGCGGCAAAGTCGGCTGGTTCCCTCAAGTCGAGCAGCGTGACCGTATTCGGGTCGAGCTTGGCAAATTCCGCCGGCGTGATGCGGCGGTACGATGCTTCACTGCTCTCATCGTCATCGACCGCATTATGCAAAGCAATAGGCATGTTCTTCCCCTCTCGTTCTGATCTTGGCACCCCTCAAGGAGGGGCACCACATAGCTCTAAATCGCGCAGGCCGGCTGAATATAGTTGGCCGGATCAATAGCAGTAATGGTCGGCTGCTCACCGCACACCGGGCAATCCGGCACATGCTTTGGCAGTGGGACCCGTCGAATATTCATGGTCAGGGCATCCACAGTGAGCATGCGAGCCACGAGCGGCTCCCCCACGCCGGCAATCAGCTTGACGGCCTCAGTCGCCTCCAGACTGCCGATCACGCCGACCACCGCGCCCAGTACGCCGGCTTCCTTGCAGGTCGGAATCTCACCGGCGGCGGGCAGGTCGCGGAAGATGCAGCGGTAGCAGGGGCCTTCGCCGGGAATGACGGTCATCACCTGACCGGCGAATCCGACCACGCCGGCATGGATATACGGCTTGCCGGCCAGCACGCAGGCGTCATTGATGAGGAATTTTGCGGCGAAGTTGTCGGTGGCATCGATCACCAGATCGTACGGTTCGATGAGGCCGGCGATGTTGCTCGCGTCGACGAGCTCGTAGTAGGTATCAACCGTCACATCCGGGTTGAGCGCGCGGATGGCTGTGGCCGCGGATTCCACTTTGGGCGCTCCGACACGTGCAGTGGTATGGATGATTTGGCGTTGCAGATTGCTCATATCCACCACATCGCCGTCCACCAGTCCGATATGGCCGACGCCGGCCGCCGCCAGATACAGGGCGGCCGGAGAACCAAGACCGCCCGCTCCGATGATGAGCACGCTGGAGGCCAGCAACCGCTTTTGCCCTTTGACCCCCACACCCTTCAAAATCAGATGGCGCGCGTACCGCTCCACCTGTTCATCAGTCAATGCCATGTTTTCTCCATGTTTCCATCTCCCCTCAGTCCGCTACGCGGCCAGCTCCCCTCAGAGAGGGGAGCTAATAAAAGTGTCAGTGCAAATACCCCGTAGTCGGGCTGGACGGCACAGCCTGTCCCTCGGTCACTTTGCCAAGGCCAGACAAATACGCCGCACGACCAGCATCGATGGCGTGCTTGAACGCCTCAGCCATCAGCGGGATATTGCCAGCAGAGGCAACGGCCGTGTACGCCATCACCGCATCCGCACCCATCTCCATCGCATCGCAGGCCTGGCTCGGACGGCCGATACCAGCGTCGATGATGACCGGCACATGCGCGTTGGCGATGATGATTTCGATGAAGTCACGCATGCGCAGGCCCATATTGGAGCCGATCAACGAACCGAGCGGCATAACGGCAGCGGCACCGGCCTCCTCCAGCTGACGGGCCGCAATCGGGTCCGGGAACATGTAGGGCATGACCACGAAGCCTTCCTTGGCCAGCATTTCGGTGGCTCGGATGGTTTCGGCGTTGTCCGGCAAGAGGTACTTGGTCTCGTGTTCGATTTCGACCTTGACGAAGTCGGTGTGGCACACTTCGCGTGCCAGTCGGGCGATACGCACGGCTTCCTCGGCGTTGCGCGCACCGGAGGTGTTGGGCAGCAGCGTAATGCCTTCGGGAATGTAGTCGAGCACGCTGTTCTCGGTGGTCTGCGCGCGGCGCAGTGCCATGGTGACGATTTGCGTGCCTGCATGTTCGACCGTAGCCTTGATGAGGTTCAGGTCGTAGCGGCCGGAGCCCAGAATGAATCGCGACTGGAACTCGTGACCGCCCAGGTTCAGCGGCTTGTCTTCCACCGGGAGAATCGGCGCGGCGGTGCCGACCGGATTGGTGACGGCGGGCTGCGGCGGCAGCGGAGTCGCCTCAACAGATGCTTCAGTAACCGGATTAATATTGCTCATAGCTTTTCCTTTCATCCACCCTGTACAAACTGCACAATTTCCATGACGCACTGGTCGTCGAGCATGGCGTCGGCACGCTTATCGCGCGGGATAATCTCACCATTGAGTTCGATGGCCACACGCTCGGCGCGGAATCCGTGCGCTTCGAGATAATCGGCGACGCTGACCGGCGTCTCGAGCGTGACCTGCTCTCCGTTGACCTGCATAATATCCTTTCAGATAGTAAAAAAGGGTGCACGAAACGAACCGTACCTTAAGTGGTGCGCCCATTCATGAACCCAATCATGCGACCGTTCGACCGCTGTGATGTATTGGCTCCATCACGACCGTCTCACGGCTGAATTATGCAAACGGAATGAAAGCTGTATCGGAGAACCCGGCAAATCTGCGACAACGATTCCTTACGGCGGCATGACCCGCGTCAAGTTCCCCGGTCGAAGTCTGGCGACTTCCTCTCAGCCTCACGGCTCCCGTTCGTTACGGTTTCTCAGTGTATGCCGTTGCAGTGACAACAACAAAATAGAGCTCCCTCATCAGAGGGAGCTTCATTGGGACTAGAACGTGCCGGGGGCTTTGTAGGCGGAGCCATCCGACGTGGATGCGGGGAAGAGCTTGAGTTCTTCGACCTCGGCCTTGGCGTCGGCGATCTGCTCGCGCACGCGACCGTAAGCGGTGCCGCCCTTGCCGTTGCGGGAGTCGACCGAACCGTGGCTGGAGAGCACTTCGCGTACTCCCGGAGCCTTGTCGGCCGGCAGGAACGCGGCGAAGGTCTCGATGAAGTCATTGTCGGTCAGATCCCACAGTTCCTGGCCGCGGCCTTCGGCGAGCTTGACGCAGGCACCAGAGAGCTCGTGCGCGTGGCGGAACGGCACCCCGTTCTTGACGAGCCATTCGGCGATGTCGGTGGCCAGCGCGAAGCCGGTCGGAGCTTCCTCTTCCAGGCGGTCGCCGTCGAAGTGCATGGTCCTGACCATGCCGGTGAAGGCGGGCAGCAGCACTTCGAGCGTATCGACCTGGTCGAACACGGCCTCCTTGTCTTCCTGCAGATCGCGAGCGTAGGCGGTGGGCAGGCCCTTCAGGGTGGCCAGCAGGCCGGTCAGATCGCCGATGAGTCGTCCGGACTTGCCGCGGGCGAGCTCGGCGATATCCGGGTTCTTCTTCTGCGGCATGATGGAGGAGCCGGTGGAATAGCCGTCGTCGAGCTTGACGAAGGCGAACTCCTGGGTGTTCCAGATGATGATCTCCTCGGACAGGCGGGAGATGTCCACGCTGGTCATGGCGGCCACGAACGCGAATTCGGCCACGAGATCACGTGCGGCGGTGCCATCGATGGAGTTGTCGGTCACGCGGGAGAAGCCGAGCTCACGCGCCACGGCCTCCGGGTCGAGGCCGAGCGTGTTGCCGGCCAGTGCGCCGGAGCCGTACGGGGAGGCGTTGATGCGCTTGTCCCAGTCGATCAGTCGCTGCACGTCGCGAATCAGCGGCCAAGCGTGGGCCATGAGCTGGTGCGCGAGCAGCACGGGCTGGGCGTGCTGCATGTGGGTGCGGCCCGGCATCACGGTGCGGCCGGCCTTTTCGCTCTGCTTGATCAGGGCGTTGACGAGGTCAAGCAGGAGTCCGGCGATTACGCGGGAGTGACGGCGCAACCACATGCGAATCAGGCAGGCGATCTGGTCGTTGCGGGAACGGCCGGCCCTGAGCTTGCCGCCGAGTTCATCGCCGGCAATGTCAATCAGACCGCGTTCGAGGGCGGTGGCCTCGTCCTCATCGTCTTCGATGGGGGCGAAGGAGCCATCGTCAACGTGGCGCTGGAGCGTGTCGAGCGCATCCTCCATGCGCTGCAGCTCGTCGGCGGTCAGAAGTCCCGCACGGCCGAGAGCACGGGCGTGGGCGCGGGAACCGGCGATGTCGTCGTCGGCCAAGCGCCAGTCGAACTGCGTGGACTTGGACAGTCGGGCCAATTCCGGCGACGGACCAGACGTAAAGCGACCACCCCACAGGGCCAGATGTTCGTTGTTCTCAGTCATGAAGGCTCCTTGAAACCATGGATTGCAAACAAATCAGACTGCTTGTCAGACTATCAGCGTTGGGCTACATACCGGTGGATTCAAGTTGTTCGTATTCCATGGCGGCAATGTCAGGGATACTGGTCACGTCGTATTGATGAAAAGAACCGCATCGTATACCGCATTACGGGTAACGATGTTCAAAACCTGGAAATAGCCGTCTGCCGAACTCATTACGGAGAGCACTGAGCTTCTTCCGTCATCGGCAAAAAAAACGAGGGGAGCACGAGCATAATCTTTGCTCGTACTCCCCTCAGTCATCTGCGGCGACAGCGTCCTGTAATTACGGACAGCCTGACGGCTGCTGATTGTTGGCTCACTGTCGTTCGCACCTCACCTGCAAACAGCCCACTGGGCTGTTTGCTTTACGGCGCGGCCCCTCAACGAGGGGAGCCAAAGTAAATGATTACTCGACGGTGTTCTCCGGGACCTCGATGCCGTTGCCGAACTTGACGTCGCGCGCTGCGGCCACGCGGGACGGCAGGCCGTAGATGTCGATGAAGCCGTTGGAGGACTTCTGGTCGAAGGTATCGCCGGAATCATAGGTGGCGAGCTTGTAGTCGTACAGCGAGGAGTCGGAACGACGGCCGGTCACGACGGCGCGACCGCCGTGCAGGACCATGCGAATCTCACCGGACACGTACTTCTGGGTGTCCTCGATGAACGCGTTGAGCGACTGAGTCGCCGGGGAGAACCACTGCGCATCGTAGACCAACTCGCCCCAGCGCTTGTCGATGTCGCGCTTGATGCGGTGCTGTTCGCGTTCGAGGCAGCAGTTCTCAAGCTCCTGATGAGCGGTAATCAGGGCCACGGCACCCGGGGCCTCGTACAGCTCGCGGGACTTGATGCCGACCAGGCGGTCCTCGATGAGGTCGATGCGGCCGACGCCCTGGGCTCCGGCGCGGCGGTTCATCTCTTCGATGGCCTGCAGCGGAGTGACGTCACGTCCGTCGATCTTGACCGGCACGCCTTCCTTGAACTCGATGACGACTTCATCTTCGACCGGCGGGAAGGCCGGGTCGTCGGTGTAGGAGTAGCAGTCCTTGGTCGGGCCGTTCCACGGATCCTCAAGGAAGCCGGTCTCAATGGCGCGGCCCCACACGTTCTGGTCGATGGAGTACGGGGACTTCTCGGTCTGGGTGATCGGCAGCTTGTGCTCCTTGGCGAACGCAATCTCGACGTCGCGGGTCAGGGACAGGTCGCGAATCGGGCTGATGGCCTTCAGCGTCGGGTCGATGGAGGCAATGGAGACCTCGAAACGAACCTGGTCGTTACCCTTGCCGGTGCAACCGTGGGAGATGGTGTCGGCACCGAACTGGTGGGCGGCGCGCACGAGGTGCTTGGAGATCAGCGGACGGGAGATGGCGGAGACCAGCGGGTAGACGCCTTCGTACATGGCGTTGGCCTTGAGGGCCTTCATGCAATATTCGTTGGCGAACTCGTCACGGGCGTCGACCACGTAGGATTCGACGGCTCCGCAGGCGAGGGCGCGCTGCTTGATGGTCTCAAGGCTTTCGCCGCCCTGGCCGACGTCGAGGGACACGGCCACGACGTCCTTGCCGGTGCGCTCCTTCAGGTACGAGATGGCGACGGATGTGTCAAGACCGCCGGAGTAGGCCAGAACAATGCGCTTGTTATCTGCCATTGGTTCCCTTTCGTTCAAGGTCTGAAAAACGAACTGATGCAAGTATATACAGAAGACTGTATATTTATGCACGGCGTGTTGGTTATTTGGAGGCGAGGCTTAGTAGCCAGTCGGAGCGGAAGACGGCGGTGTCGTCATTGGTGCAGATCACCATGACGGTGTCGTCTCCGGCGATGGTGCCTAGCACGCCTTCGATCGACTGCTTGTCAACCACCGAGGCCACGTATTGTGCGACACCGGAAGGCGTGTGCACCACGACCAGATTTCTGGCGGCGGCCACCGAGGTGACCAGTCCGTTCAGCACGCGAGACATCTGTGCCTCACCGCGCTCCCCTACATCCTCACCTTCCGAAGCAACGACGCTGCGACCCACCGTGTAGGCCACCGTGCCGTCCTTCAGCCGGGTCTTCACCGCATGCATCTCATCAAGATCGCGACTCAGGGTCGCCTGAGTCACCGCAATACCCTCGTCGATAAGGATTTTGGACAGCTGTGATTGCGAGGTGATGATATGCGTGGCGAGCGCCTGTTCTATGGCACTCAGCCGCGCAGCCCTGCTGGCAGGGCGCTGCAGGGACGGACCGGTTTCACTCATGCGAGCAGGCTTTCGTCTCCACGGGCCTTGCCGGTCAACCAAGTCAGCAACGCTTTCTGTGCGTGCAGACGGTTCTCGGCCTCATCCCACACCACGGACTGCGGGCCGTCGATCACTTCAGCGGTGACTTCCTTGCCGCGGTAGGCGGGCAGGCAGTGCTGGAAGAGCGCATCCGGCTTGGCCAATGCCATAAGTTCGGTGTTGACCTGGTAATCCCAGAACGGCTTGGAACGGATGGCGTATTCGGCTTCCTCGCCCATGGAGACCCAGGTGTCGGTGAACACGCAGTCGGCGTCCTGCACCGCTTCCTTGGCATCGGTGGTGACCAGGATGGAGCCGCCGGTCTCGGCCGCGATGCGCTTGGCGTCGGCCACGATGTCCGGGCGGGGCAGGTAGCCGTGGGGGCCGGCCACGCGCACGTCCATGCCGGCCACGGCACCGCCGAGCAGGTAGGAGTTGGCCATGTTGTTGGCCGCGTCACCGAGGTAGGCGATGGTCTGGTTCTTCAGGTTGTCGACGCCGCCTCGGTGCTCGGCGATGGTCTGGAAGTCGGCGAGAATCTGGCAGGGATGGAAGTCATCGGTCAGGGCGTTGACCACCGGATGGGTGGAGTACTTGGCCATTTCTTCGACGCGGTCCTGACCGAAGGTGCGCCACACCACGCCGTAAGCCATGCGGTCGAGCACACGAGCGGTATCGGCCACGGGCTCGCCACGGCCCAGCTGGGAGCCGGACTTGTCGATGACCAGCGGGTAACCGCCAAGCTCGGCAACGCCGATGGAGAAGCTGGAACGGGTGCGGGTGGAGGGCTTGTCGAACAGTACGGCGACGGCCTGCGGACCGGCGAACGGCTGCTTGTAGAAGCGGTCGTGGTGGAACTTGATGGCAAGTTCGAGCACCTGCTTCTGTTCCTCATGGTTGAGGTCGTCGTCACGCAGCATGTGGCGAAGTTCTGGGGTCATGATGATCTCCTTGGATCGGTGGGGCGGCAGTGACGGAGAGAAATCAGTCGTCGGGCAGGTCCGTAGGCACATCCTTGAGGATGGCAAGTGCCTGATCCACGTCTTGTGCGGTTATAATCAGCGGCGGTGCGAAACGCAGCGCATTGGGAGCCACCGCGTTGACGATGAGCCCGTGTTCGAGGCAGTAGTTCATCACCGCGTGGGAGCAGGGATGCTTGAGCTCGACGGCGTCCAGCAAACCACGACCGCGTACGGAAACGAACAGCGGATTACCGGTGGCCATAATGCCATCGCGCAGCTGTTCGCCGCGAGCTTCGGCGTTGGCCACCAGATTCTCGTCTTCAATCACGCCAAGAGTGGCGAGTCCCGCAGCCGCACCCAGCGGATTGCCGGCAAAGGTGGAGCCGTGGGAACCAGGAGTGAACAGAGCCGCAAGTTTCTCGCCGAAAGCGATCATGCCGCCCATCGGGAATCCGCCTGCCACGCCCTTGGCGAAAGTCACCATATCCGGCGTCACGCCGCCGGACAGATCGTCACGCTGGAATGCGAACCACTTGCCGGTACGTCCGATACCGGTCTGTACTTCATCGATGATGAGCAGCGCGTGGTTGATATCGCACAGTTCGCGCACGAACTTGACGTAATCGGCGCCCAACGGCTGCACGCCGGCTTCGCCCTGGATAAGTTCCAGAATCACAGCAGCCACCGGACCCTTGCCATAGCGGCCGAGACCGGTCTGTGCAAAAGCGTCGTGCAGGGCGACCTTGTCGCCGGCGCGTACGAATTCAATGTTCGGCACCAGCGGATCATACGGCTTGCGGATACCGGGTTTCCATGTGGCGGACAGCGCACCCATCGTACGGCCATGGAAGCCGTGAGTCATTGCGAGAATGCGTGCGGGCTTGCCGCCGATGGAAGGCAGGGCACCAGGCAAGGTGCGGCCATACAGCTTGGCAAGCTTGAGGGCAGCTTCATTGCCTTCAGCACCGGAGTTGCCGAAGTAGACTTTGGAGCCTTCAGGTGCACCAGCCAGCTTGACCAGTTTGGATGCCAGCTCAATTTGCGGCTCGGACGCGAAATAGTTGCTGATATGAGCCACCTTGGCAGCCTGATCAGCAACCGCTTTGACCCACTTGGGGTGGGCGTATCCGAGGGAATTGACGGCGATGCCTGCCAGGAAATCGAGGTATTCGTTACCGTCAACATCCCAGATGTGGGCACCTTGGCCGTGATCCATGACGCGCAACGGCGTACCGAACACATTCATGTGGACCTGAGAGTACTCTCCCAGCCACTTGCTGTCCTCCGTACCTAGTTTTTCCTCATGCTCAGTAGCCATAAGAGCTCCTCATTTCCAGTCCTTCATCGGGCATAACCATGGTACCGATGCCTGCGGAGGTGAATATCTCATTCAAAATCGAATGCGGCTTGCGCCCGTCGATGATATGGGCTTGGGGCACGCCACCGTCGATGGCCCTGACACAGGCCTCCATCTTGGGTCGCATACCGGATTCCAGGTCCGGCAGCATATCGCGCAGGTTTTCCACACCGATCCGGCCAATCAGAGAATTCTTGTCCGGCCAATCGGCGTACAGACCATCCACATCGGTCAAGATAACAAGCTTGCGTGCGCCCACAGCGGCAGCCAAAGCGGCGGCGGCGGAATCGGCGTTCACGTTGAGCACTTCAGTGGCATCTTCTTCGTTCGGAGCCACGGAAGAGACGACCGGGATACGACCGGCAGCCACCAGATCCTCGACTGCCGAGGCATCGACGGAAACCACATCGCCGACCAAGCCGATATCGGTGGGCTTGCCATTGATGATGGGCCTGCGCTGCATGGCCGAGAACAGGCCGCCGTCTTCACCGGACAGGCCTACGGCCAGCGGGCCGTGCGCGTTGATCAGGCCGACCAGTTCGCGTGACACCTTGCCGGTCAGGACCATGCGCACCACGTCCATGGCCTCGGGGGTGGTGACCCTCAGGCCGCCTTTGAATTCGGATTTGATGCCGAGGGCCTTGAGCATGTGGGAGATCTGCGGGCCGCCGCCGTGCACGACAATCGGGTGCAGACCCACCTGACGCAGGAAGACCATGTCTTCGGCGAAGCACTGCTTCAGATGGTCATCGACCATGGCGTTGCCGCCGTATTTGACGACGATACGCTGGCCGGCGAACTCCTCCAGCCAAGGCAGCGCTTCAATAAGCACTTCTGCCTTCTGATCGGCGCGCAAATCGGTGTGCACGTCGAAATGGAACCCAGGTCCCTTCAATTCTGTAGCCAATTTTTCTCTTTTCTGCGACGCCGGCGACGCTATCGCTGCCGGCTGCTACAAACAGCCCACTGGGCTGTTTGTCAGCTTTCGTAGTCGGCGTTGATGTGGACGTATTCGTGGGTGAGGTCGTCGGTCCAGACGGTGGCCTCGGCGTCCGAGCCGGTGTTCAGGTCGATGTCGATGTGGACTTCGCGCGGGGTCATGTCGACCTCGCTGCGGTCGCGGCCGGCGCCGCCGTTCTCGCAGATGCGCACGCCGTTGACGTCCACGGTCACCTTGTTCGAATCGTAAGGCGCGACTTCAGGCGGCACAGTGCCCAGGGAGCTGACGATGCGGCCCCAGTTCGGATCGTTGCCGGAGATGGCGCACTTGAGCAGGTTCGAGGCGGCGACGGCACGACCACAGGCAAGTGCCGCGTCTTCGCTGGTGGCACCGGTGACGGTGATACGGATGTCGTGGGAGGCACCTTCGCCGTCGCCGATGATCTGGCGGGACAGGGATGCGCAGGCCTCACGCACCAGCTTGTTGAATTCGTCCTTGTCCGGTTCGATGCCAGAGGCACCGGAGGCGAGCAGCAGGACCGTGTCGTTGGTGGACATGCAGCCGTCCACGTCGATGCGGTTGAACGAATGTTCGGCAGCCACAGCGAGTGCGGCCTGCATCTGACCGGCGGAGACAACCGCATCGGTGGTGATGACGCACAGCATGGTGGCCAGCTGCGGGGCAATCATGCCCGAGCCCTTGACCATGCCGCCGATCTTCCAGCCGTTGGAGCCGGTCAGTTCGACCGTCTTCGGCTTGGTGTCGGTGGTCATGATGGCGTGGGAGGCGTCGGTGCCGGCTTCGGCGGTGGCGGCAAGAGCCTCATGGGCACTCTTGGCACCAGCCAGCACGTTGTCCAACGGCAGCAGTTCACCGATGAGACCGGTGGAGCAGACAGCCACATCATTCGGTTCGGCGCCGATGAGCCCGGCGACCGTTTCCGCGGTGGCGACGGACTGGGCGTAACCGGCCTCGCCGGTGCAGGCGTTGGCACCGCCGGAGTTCAGAATCACGGCCTTGACGTGACCGTCGGCGACGACCTTACGGCTCCACTGCACCGGGGCGGCACAGAAACGGTTCGAGGTGAACACGCCTGCAGCCGCGTCGAGCGGGCCGTTGTTGACCACGAGGGCCAAGTCCTTCTTGCCTTCGACGGATGAAATACCAGCCGCCACGCCGGCGGCGGAGAAACCTTGTGCAAATGTAACGCTCACGGTGCTACTCCGATCTTGGTCAGGCCCGCGTCTTCCGGCAGGCCTAGTGCGATGTTCAGTGATTGGACCGCTTGTCCGGCGGTACCACGGTTGAGGTTGTCGATGGCGGCAAAAGCGTAGATGCGGCCGGCCTTGCGGTCGGTGACGACCTGCAGGTGGGCTGCGTTGGATCCGATGATGTTGCCGGTGGCGGGCAGCGTGCCCTCGGGCAGCAGCACCATGAAGTCCTGACCTTCATAGGCCTTGGACCATACGGCGCGAATCTCCTCATCGCTCAGTGCCTTGGCTTTGTCCGTCATGCGGGCGGACACGGTGGCGAGGATACCTCGGGACATGGGGGCGAGAATCGGTGTGAAGCCGAGCGTGAATTCGCTGGCTTCGGCCGCGCTCTTGCCGGCCGCGTGGGCGAAGTTCTGCAGGATTTCGGGAATGTGGCGGTGCTTGCCGCCCACCGAATACGGCAGGGCGGATTGCAGGGCCTCGGCGGCAAGCAGGTTGGTGCGCTTGAGATTCTTGCCGGCGCCCGAGTATCCGACGACCAGATCGGCCACGATATCCTGCGATTCAACCAGTCCTTCGGCGATGCCGGGCTGGAGGGCCAGCGTGGTGGCGGTGACGTTGCAGCCAGGACCTGCGATGCGCTTGGTGCCAGGAAGCGCCGCACGCTGGCGGGTGTAGGAGCC
>OHAF01001676.1_pt1 | contig 19358 bp, 10 predicted proteins | sample 1577041 | NCBI WGS metagenome assembly OHAF01 (sample SAMEA3541495, study PRJEB24748) | human gut metagenome | biome: human gut; feature: human-associated habitat; material: faeces | place: China | collected 2012
CATCGCGCGCGCCGCCGTCGCCGACCCGCCGGTGCTCATCTTGGACGAGGCCACTTCGAGCATCGACACGCGTACCGAAAAGCTTATCGAGCGCGGCATGGACCGCATCATGCGCGGACGCACCACCTTTATGATCGCGCACCGCCTGTCCACCGTCCGCGACGCCGACGCCATCATGGTCCTCGAACACGGCCGCATCATCGAGCGCGGCACCCACGAAGAGCTGCTCGCCCAGCACGGCGAGTACTGGCAGCTGGCGCATGGCTTAAAAGAGTTGGATTAACCCGTTCGAGCACGATGCTTTGACCTCTCCGTGCTCTTCACCTCGCCTCAAACCATCACAACATTCGACGTTTTTTGCCAAAAACGGGAAAAGCATCGAATGTTGTGATGGTTTTTCTACCACTCGACCGGGTGGAATCGCTTTCTTGCGCACGAAGGTGTGCGGACCCGTGGGCAGGGGAATAAGGTTGGTTATCCGACTCCATTGGAGGGCTCATGGACCTGCCGATCGTCCTGTCCCATAAGACTGCCTGGCTGTACCACAACGTGGCGCGCCCGTCCGAGCCGCTCTCGCGAGCAAGCAGCCTATACGATGAGGACTCGCTTGCTAACGAGGCGGAGCCGACTGCGGGCCTGTCCAAATTGGGACTCGATGTCAAGGGGCTGAGGGCTTCAGGGGCAGTTGGGATCGTTGCCGACTATCTGGTTTCGCTTGGTATTCCACGAGAAGAGCTCGGTCATATCGACACGCTCGTCAACTTCGATTTTGAGCGCTCGACGCCGGCTGGATTTAGGTGCCACGTGTTTGGGGCGCCGGTACCTCCAGACCATCTTCTTGAGGTGGCAGAGGGCCTTCTAGTGGTTGATGAGGTCATGTGCTTTGTCCAAGCGGGTTCGTGGATGAGCGAGCCCGAGCAGCTGGAATATGGGTATGAAATCTGCGCCCGATACCATTTGAATCATCTGTCGACAGACGATTATATCGAGATGGGGCAGAGGTATACCGTTGCCGACTTGATTGCTTATTGCGATGAGAATCGATCTCGTCAGGGGGCTATACGCGCGGCCGGTGTGCTCAGGCGCGTGCACGATGGCGCGCGATCGCCCATGGAGACGGCCACCGCAATCATGGTCGTAGCAAAACGTTCCCAGGGCGGGCTGGGATACGTCAAGGTTGAGCTCAACCATCGGGTCGATGTTCCCAGCGAGTTCAAGTATCTCGCTAAGGCCGGGTATTTCGAGATTGACGTATATGCGCCTGCGAGCGGTACGGGAATTGAATACAACGGCTCGGACCATCTTGATAAACAGCGCAGCGCGTCGGATGCGGAGCGTATGACCGTGCTGAGCGCGCTGGGCTTTAGAATGATCGTCCTCACCGGGACTCAGTTTGCCCATCAGCTGCAATTGCACCGGGCGATGAACGCCATCGCACTCGCTATGGGCCTTAAGTGCGACCGAAGCGAAGCGTTCCAAAAGCGGCAGAACGACCTGCGAGAATTCGTGATTCGGCACTGGGACGGCGGCCTTTAGGGGCGTTTTGGTCCTTCTACGGGGTGCCGTGGGCAGGCAGACCATCACAACATTCGACGTTTTTCGCCAAAAACGGGAAAAGCATCGAATGTTGTGATGGTCTGTGCTGAGGATGGGCTTGGAAAGTCCGTTTTGCTCGAAGCGGCCTGTCCTGTCGTACGGGTGTCGGCATGATTCTCCCGTAGGGTATTATGTTTTCCGAAGAATAAAACGCCGCGTGAGGGGAGGGCTGCGTGGACGGGCGCGTGCAACATGACGGTTTTGGCCGCGATATCAACTACCTGCGTATTGCCGTTACCGACAAGTGCAATTTCCGCTGCATTTACTGCATGCCGGCCGATGGCGTGGCGCCCCGCGCGCACGACGAGCTGCTCAGCGCCGAGGAAATCGCCCGCTTTGTGCGCCTGGTGGCGGGGGAGGGCATTCGTCGCGTACGCCTGACGGGCGGCGAGCCGCTGGTCAGCCGCCGTATCATTCCGCTCATTCGTGACATCCGCGCGATTCCGCAGATCGAGGACATCTCGCTTACCACCAACGGCGCCCTGCTGCCCAAGCTGGCGCCGCAGCTCAAAGATGCCGGGCTTAACCGCGTCAACATCTCGCTCGACACACTCGATCCTATGCTGTTTGGAAAGATCACACGCCTGGGTCGACTCGAGCAGACCATGGCTGGCATCGACGCGGCGCTGGCTTGGGGCTTTGAGCCCGTTAAGGTCAACTGCGTTGTGGTGCGCCGGCTCAACCAGGATGTGACTGCCCTTGCGCGGCTGACCGTCGACCGCCCCATCCACCTGCGCTTTATCGAATACATGCCCATTGGCGACGAACACACGAGCTCGCATTGCGCTGTGGACCCGCATGCGCCCGCGCTCAATCCCGAGTTGTGGGATGCGAGCGACACCGTGCCGAGCGACGAGCTGCGGACGCGCATCAATGCCGGGGCCGCCGCGGCGGGACTGGGCGAGCTCGAGCCGCTCGACATCAACGACGCTCCTGCCGGCGCGGGCCCTGCGCGCTATTGGCACTTTCCGGGCGCGGCGGGAACGGTCGGCTTCATCAGCGCCATGTCCAACCATTTTTGCGCGAATTGCAACCGTCTGCGCCTGACGGCCGACGGTAACGTGCGTCCGTGCCTGTTCAGTGATGCCGAGTATTCGGTGCGCGATGCCCTGCGCCGTGGTGATGATATGCAGGTAGTTTCGATTTGGCGCGATGCCGTGGCCCACAAACCGCAGGAACACGCGATAATTGAGGGCACGCAACGATTTATGTCCCAAATCGGAGGATGATCATATGGCCAAGAGCAGGTACGCCGATGCCACCAAGGCCGCTCGCAGGGCCGCGATGTCTGCCCACAAAGTCACGGCTGCGGCGAATACAGGCAACGCCGCCGTGCCCGCGCAGCCGACTGCCAGCGCTGTCGCCGAGCCCGCCCGCGATGCCCGTCGCGACGAGCTGACGCACGTGGACGCCAAGGGCGAGGTGCGCATGGTCGACGTGTCCGACAAGGCCGAGACCCATCGCATTGCCATCGCCGAGGGCACCATTCTTATGCACTCCGAGACGCAGGCCATGGTGCTGCAGGACCGCGCCAAAAAGGGCGACGTGCTTGCCTGCGCGCGCGTGGCGGGCATTATGGCCATCAAGCGCACGAGCGACATCATCCCCATGTGTCATCCGCTGCTCATTACCAAGAGTAAATGCGACATTGCGCCCATCGCTGCGGCGGGGACGCCTGCCGAGGACGTGCCCGAGGGCTGGGTGCCGGCGCGCACGGACGGGCGGGTTGGCTTTCACGTGCTGGTCACGGCGGGCGTGACGGGCAAGACGGGTATTGAGATGGAGGCTCTGACTGGAGCGAGTGCCGCGTGCCTAACGATCTATGACATGTGCAAGGCGGTCGATCGCGGCATGGAGATCGTCGACGTGCGCCTGCTGCACAAGGAGGGCGGCCGCTCGGGCGTGTGGGATCGTGCAGGGCGTCAGGCCGCTGCTGTTGAAGCCGTGGCCGCTGACGGTGCCGCGCCCGCGAGCGCACCCGTCGCCGTCGCGCCCGCAGCTCCGACACCGGCCGTCCCCGCGATCGCGTTTATCGGCTACCAGAACTCGGGCAAGACCACGCTCGTCGAGAAGGTCATTGCCGAGCTCACCCGCCGCGGTCTGCGCGTGGGTTCGCTCAAGCATCACGGGCATCACGGCTTTGATATCGATGTACCCGCTAAGGACACCTGGCGCCATCACCAAGCCGGATCCAAGCATGTGGGCCTCATCTGCGCCACGCGTTGGGCGGAGTACGCCGACACGCGCGAGGAGGACGAGATGCCCGCGCGCGAGCTGCTGTCGCGCTACAACGATGTCGACGTGGTGATCATTGAGGGCTACAAGACCGAGGGCTTCGACAACATCGTGGTCGCGCGCTCCGGTGTCGACCGTCTGCGCGGCAAGAGCTCACTCGACCTGGTCGACGGTCACACGCTGGCCCTTGCCTGCAACGAGGCCCTGGCACGCCAGGCCTTCGACGCCGGCTTCGCGACCCGAGCCATCAACATCAACGACGCCCGAGCCATCTGCGATCTCATCCAAGATCACCTCGCCTAAAACCTGCCAAAAAGGGACAGGTTTATTTTGGCAGGTTTTATCTGGGCAAATGCCAGTTCCACCACGAGGGGCTGGACGCTTTTGCGATATTTTGGCTAACATGTATTGACTTAAAGTTACTTTAAGGTGCCATAATCGCTGACAAACGATTGCGATTATGGAGGCAACTATGTCCAAGCTGTACTTTATGCGTCACGGTCAAACGCTCTTTAACCTGCTTCGCCGCAAGCAGGGTTGGTGCGACTCGCCGCTTACCGAGCTGGGGATCGAGCAGGCTAAAACTGTCGGCGCGACCCTGCGAGAGCGTGGCCTTGCGTTCGACCATGCGTACAGTTCCACGTCCGAGCGTGCGTGCGACACGCTTGAGCTTGCGTTTCCTGATCAGCCTTACGAGCGCGTCAAGGGCCTTAAGGAGTGGAACTTTGGCAAGTTTGAGGGCGCGAGCGAGGATTTGAATCCGCGCCTGCCGTACGGCGATTTTTACAAGCAGTATGACGGCGAGGGCGAAGACGAGTTTCGCGAGCGCATCATGGCGACCATCACCGAGCTCATGCAGCGCCCTCGGCATGAGAGCGTGCTATGCGTGAGCCATGGCGCCGCAGCGGCTCAGGTTATGCGCGGCGTGGGCGTGGAGCCGCTCAAGATGAAGAGCCGCATCGGCAACTGCTGCGTGCTCGAACTCGACTTTAATCCCGCCACCAGCACATTCGCTCTCGCAGATCTGTACAACCCCTACGGTACCCCGCGCGAGTAGCATCGGGGCATCAGCCAAAACCACCACAAAGGGGCCAGGCGCCTTTGTGGTGGTTTTGCCGCTTACGGGCGATTTCCTACCGTTCGGCGGACTTTCGCGTCAATGGGGCTTACGCTGCATGCAAGTTTCATCCTACAATCGCCCACGTTCTCACAAGTTTGTTACTCCTCGGGAGGCATCACTTGCGCATAATAGAAGACGAGGAATAGCACCCCCGTCGTCTAGCGCCTATGTCCGAGGAGTTTTTTCATGCTCATTTTAAAGAAGATCAACAACAACGTTGCTCTTGCCGCCAGCGATGACGGCCGAGAGGTTGTTGTCTTTGGCAAGGGCATCGGTTTCCACGAGATGCCCTACGAGCTTGCCGATGAGTCCCTTATCCAGCGCAAATTCTATAACGTTCCCGAGAGCCTGCAGGATATGGTGGGCACCCTTCCCGACGACGTCCTGCTCGCCGCGAGCGACATTGCCTGCTTCGCGTCGCAGCAGCTTGGCTGCAAGCTATCCGGTGGCCTGCCCTTTATCCTGGCTGATCACCTGCAGTTTGCCGTCCAGCGCGACGACGACCAGCTCAGCGCTCCCAACCCGCTCGAGCACGAGGTAGCCTTCATCTACCCGCGCGAGCTCGAGATCGGCCAGGCCGCGCTCGCCATCGTGCAAAAGCACACCGGCGCCAAGCTGGGTCAGAACGAGGCCACGAGCATCGCGCTCCACATCGTTAACGCCGAGGTCGATGGCATGGGCCGCGCCAAGGACATGGACTTCATCATGAAGAGCACCCGCGTGCTCGACGAGGTGACCCATTCCGTGGAAAAGCAGCTTGGCTGCTCGCTCGACACGGCGTCGTACTGCTACATTCGCTTTCTTGCGCACCTGCGCTTTTTGGTTCGCCGCCTCTGCAAGGGCAAGTGCACGCAGACCGAGAACTCCTCACTGTTTATGCAGGCCGCCCGCGATTTTCCCGAGGCCTACCAGTGCGCATACGCCATCAACCGCGTGTTCGAGAAAGAGTTCAAGCAGAGCTGCTCGGACGAGGAACTCTTGTATCTGATGATGCATATCAACCGTCTGCGATCGGCTTCGCAGACCGAGTGAGTAAAGCCGCCAGCCCGGCGGCAATCGCAACAATCCTTTTTGGTTTCTAACTGCGGGCAAGGTACCGGCTCGCGGTAGGGGATATTTTTGTCGAAATTTGGAAAAGAGAGGACAGATCATGGCAGGTAAATACGACGATCTTGCTTCCCAGATCGTAGAGCTGGTTGGCGGTAAGTCCAACGTCAAGTGCGTGGCGCACTGCATTACCCGCGTTCGTTTTAAGCTCAAGGACGAGTCGAAGGCCAACGACGAGGCAATCTCTCAGCTGCCCAACGTCATCAAGGTCATGCGCGCCAACGGCCAGTACCAGGTTGTTGTGGGCAACATCGTCGAGGACGTCTACGATGCCGTCCTCAAGGCCGGCGGTTTTAGCGACGGCGGCGCCGTCGACGCCGATGACGACGAGGCCGCTCCCAAGAGCGCTACCGATGTGATCATCGACCTCATCTCGGGCATCTTCGCCCCCATGCTCGGCACCTTCGCCGCCGCCGGTATCATGAAGGGCCTGCTGGCGCTCGCTACCTTCCTGGTCCCGAGCTTTGCCAACGACGGCGCCTATACGCTGCTCTACACCGTCGCCGACGGCATGTTCTACTTCCTGCCCGTGGTGCTTGGCTACACCGCCGCCAAGAAGTTCAAGATGAGCGAGTTCAACGGCATGGCCATTGCCTTTGCCCTGGTGTATCCCACCATGGTTGCCCTGACCTCGGGCGAGGTTGTCGGCTCCGTCGAGCTCGGCTTTGCCGGTACCTTCTCTTGGTACACCACGTTCCTGGGCCTGCCGCTCATCATGCCTGCCTCGGGTTACACCAGCTCCGTTATCCCCATCCTGCTCATGGTTTGGTTTGGCTCCACCCTCGAGCACTGGGTTAAGAAGTGGATGCCCGCTTCTATGAAGATGTTCTTCACCCCGCTGATCGTCGTCAGCGTCACCGTTACCCTTGGCTACCTGGTCATTGGCCCCATCGCCACGCTCATCACCAACCTGCTCGGTGAGTTCTTCGCACTGCTGTTTGGCCTGCCCATGATCGGCTCCCTCTTGGGCTGCACCCTCGTCGGTGCCTTCTGGATGTGCCTGGTCATCTTTGGCTTCCACTGGTCGCTCGTGCCCATCGCGCTGGTCAACCTGTCCACTCTGGGCCACGACTACATCCTGGGCTCCGTTATCGCCCACTCCTTCTCGCTGGGCGCCGTGCTCTTTGCCATGTATCTCAAGAACAAGGACGAGAAGTTCCGCGGCATCGCGCTGCCGGCCATGATCTCTGCCTTCTTCTTTGGCGTCACCGAGCCCGCTATCTACGGTGTCGCCCTGCCCGATAAGAAGGCCTTCATCAACGCCAGCATCGGTTCTGCCGTGGGCGGCCTCATCATCGGCATCTCCGGCGCCGTGGTGTACATGTCCGGCGGTCTGGGCGTCTTCAACTGGCTGTCCTTCATCGACCCCTCCGGTGTTAACGGCATCAACCACATGATCTGGGCTATTGTTGCCTCGCTCGTGGGTGCCGCCGTGGGCTTCGCGATCGAGTTCGTCACCTACAAGCCCGAGGCTGCCAAGTAGCCCAAACGACAAAGACTCGGTACCAGGCCGGCGGGGGAGCGCCCCGCCGGCTTTTTTCAAATGGACGAGGGGTCCCGCACAGGCGTCGATAGAGGCCTCGCCACGAAACTGGCCTATCTACTACCTTTTAACGGTAGGGGCCAACCATACGGCGGTTTACCAAAAATCGCCAAGCCGTCTACCTGCGGTTTTATTTTTGGCAATTGCGGTGTGGTCAGGGGTTTGCGGTAAAAAGTAGTAGATAGGCCGGTTTCGTGGCGGCGGTTCCTGCGCGGGCCTCGCTCCGGACGCAAATTTCCCTGCGGACGCCGCTTCGACGTCCGCGCAACCACCCCCAACACGTACGAAAGGAGCCAACATGGCTTTTCCCGATGGATTTCTGTGGGGCGGCGCCACTGCCGCCAATCAGTGCGAAGGTGGATACAACGAGGACGGCAAGGGCCTCGGTGTTCCCGACATCATGACCGGCGGTACGGTCTCCGAGCCGCGCCACATTACCGACGGCATTCTGCCCCAGTACCACTATCCCAGCCACGAGGCCGTGGATATGTACCATCACTACCTCAACGACATCAAGCTCTTTGGCGAGATGGGCTTTAAGTGCTACCGCATGTCCATCAACTGGAGCCGCATCTTCCCCAACGGCGACGAGGCCGAGCCCAACCAGGCCGGCATCGAGTTCTACCGCCGCGTGTTCCAGGCCTGTCAGGAGCAGGGCATCGAGCCCATGGTTACCCTCAGCCACTACGAGCTGCCCTATGGCCTGTCCAAAAACTACGGCGGCTGGAAGAATCCCAAGCTCATCGATTTCTACCTCAACTACGTCCGCACCGTCATGACCGAATACAAGGGCCTGGTGCGCTACTGGCTCACCTTTAACGAGATCAATTGCCTGCTCATGGGCGGCTTTGGCGGCGTGATGGGCGGCGGCATGGTGCCCAAGGCAACTGACACGCCCATGGCCTTTGGCAACTGCGACTGGGACGATCCACAGGCGCGCTTCGATGCCCTGCACCACCAGTTCCTGGCGAGCGCCAAGTGCGTCACCATGGGCCATCAGATCGATCCCCAGAACAAGATCGGCTGCATGATCGCCGGCAACGCCTGCTACCCGCACACGTGCAATCCGGCAGACGTTCTGGCCGCACAAAAGCAGCAGCGCGAGATGAACTTCTACTGCGGCGACGTGCAGGTGCGCGGTGCGTATCCCTCGTGGGCGCCCAGCGTGTGGCTCCGCGAAGGCGTGCACGTGGAGGTTTCGCCCGAGGACGCCGCCACGCTGGCCGTCGGCAAGGTCGACTTCTACAGCTTTAGCTACTACATGAGCGCCACCGCCACGGCCGATCCGGTGCTGCTGGAGCAAGGCAACATTTTTGGTGGCGCCGGCAACGAGTATCTCAAGAAGAGCGATTGGGGTTGGGCGATCGACCCCGAGGGCCTGCGCTACTACCTGGAGGAGGTCTACGACCGCTACCAGGTGCCGCTGATGATTGTCGAGAACGGCCTGGGCGCGGTGGACGAGGTCGAGGCGGACGGTTCGATTCACGACAGCTACCGCATCGATTACCTGCGCGAGCATATCAAGCAGATGGAGATTGCCATCGAGGACGGTGTGGACCTGATGGGCTACACCATGTGGGGCTGCATCGATTTGGTGAGCGCCTCGACCGGCGAGATGAAGAAGCGCTACGGCTTTATCTACGTCGACAAGGACAACGACGGCAACGGCACGCTCGCCCGCAGCCGCAAGGACAGCTTCTTCTGGTACAAGAAGGTCATCGAGTCCAACGGCGCCGACCTGGCCTAGCCAAGTCTCAACCAGCGTAAACGTCGCAACCACCACAAAGGGGTCAGGCACCTTTGTGGTGGTTTTTTCTTTGGTAGATGCGTGGGACATGCCTTACAATCTACCAAGTAGTTCATGACGGGCGAAAAACGGAGAAAAGGGGCTTGATGTGTCCTTAACGTTTCATGCGGATAGATTGATTTGACAGACGGTGGTGAATGCCCGCCGTCCGCATTCGTATGAAACAAGGAGTCTCCATGCTCGCATCTCTTTTCTCAAAGCCTCAATCATCGCTGTCCGTGCAGGCCAAGCGGCTGGTGGCGATGCGCTTTCTCATCTACACCGGGTTTCAGACCAGTTATTTTATCGGCGTCATCGGAACGCTCACCTATGCAGACGATGCCTCAGTCGTGGCGACATCGCTGGCCGTTCTGTTTATGAACGTTTTCGTGATCCTGGGATCCTTTGCGGGTGGCGCTGCGCTCGACGCATGGGGTCCGCGCCGCCATTTCTTGCTGAGCATCATCGGCGCTCTCGCAACTGGCACGGCAATCATCGCCTTTGGCAGCGCGACCGGCGTCGTCCTACTCGGCGCGGTGTTTCTGGGCTTTGTGATGGGATTCGCCCAGCCCATCGCCACATCCTATCCGGCTTACCTCACCGACGATCCTGTCGAGCTCAAAGACATCAACTCCGCCATCGCCATGTTTTCAAACGTGAGTATCATCGTTGGCCCCACGCTGGGCGGCTTTGTCGCGGCGGCTGCGTCGTCGCGCGCGGTGTTTGTGCTCATGATGCTCTTTACCGTGCTGGCGCTCGTCGCCGGTTGGGGCTTTAGGCCGCAGACCAGCCATGTCGCCGGGCATGCGGATGCCGATTCGGCAGAGGAAGGGGAGCGTGCGGGACAAAGCTCCAACCCCAGCGCATCCTCCCGCGCTACCTTCGCAGCCAGCATCAAGACAGTCTTTACCAACAGCGTTCTCGCCCTGCTGTTTTGCATCATCTTCCTCTCGAACTTTGGCTACGGTGCCTTCGATCCGCTCGAGTCGTTTTTCTATCGCGATGTTCTGCACGTTGGCGTTGAGTGGATGGGCTGGCTCTCGTCTGCCTGCGGTGTCGGCGCGGTGCTGGGTGCCGTGCTCGCGCTCCGCTTGCCGCCGCACCTGGTCAACCTTAAAACGCTGCTCGTGGCGCTTATGTCCGTGGGCCTGGGAAGCCTGCTCTATGTGGGGACGCCGTACGTGGGCGTGGCCCTTGTCGGCCAGATTGCACTGGGCATAGCTTGGGGCATCGTCAACCCGCTCCACAACACCATCGTGCAAACGACGGCACCGCTCGAGCAGCTCGGTCGCGTGAACTCGGTCATGGGCTTTGGCAATATGTTCGCCGGCGTGGCGCCGCTGGCGATTGCCCCGTGGCTGGCGGCGACATTTGGCGTGCAGCAGACGCTCGTTGGTGCGGGCATGGTCGTGACGGCGGTTCCCGCGGCACTGCTGCTGTTTGGACGCCGACATTTTGATCGTGCCGCAAGGCAGTAAAAACCATCACAACATTCGATGAAAATTGCGATTTTGCCGAAAAACATCGAATGTTGTGATGCTTTGCACCTCGGGCCAGGCCACCCTTCTGGTCCGGCCACCACAAAGGGGCCAGGCACCTTTGTGGTGGTTTTTGCTTTGACGGGCCGCGGCTGCGCCTTGGTATACCATGTACGCCGTTCACGACCACACCCCACACCGCCGCACAACCCAGAAAGGCCCCCATGGACACCACCTTCAGCCACATCAAAGCCGTGTTCTGCGATATCGACGGCACGCTGCTCACGAGCCAGCACACGGTGTCCCCGCGCACCGTGGCGGCGATCCGCGCCCTGCGCGAGCGCGGCGTGCTCTTTGGCCTGTGCACCGGGCGCGACGCCCATGCGACCGAGGCCATGTACGAGCTCTGGGGCATCGAAGGCCTGGTGGACGTGCTCGTGGGCTGCGGTGGCGCCGAGGTCATCGACCGCGCGCACGACATCAACGAGCTGAGCTATCCACTGCTGGGCGAGACTATCGCGCGCATCTGCAAGCACATGGCGGACCTTCCGGCAACGCCCGTCTGCCCCCGAGACGGCGTGTTCTACGTGCCCGAGAGCAACGCGTGCGTCGAGCACCTGTCGCGCGTCGACGGCGTGCCCTACCAGGTGGTCGATTTTGCCGAGTTCTTGCGCGAGCCGCAGCCCAAGGTGATGTTTACCATGGCGCCCGAGGTAATGCCGCGGGTGATTGAGCGGGCGTCGACGTTTGCCGATAACACTGTTAAGGCGGCGGCTCTGCAAACCACGCAGCGGCTCTACGAGTTCATGGATCCGCGCGTGTCCAAGACGCGCGGCCTTGTGCGCGTGGCGGAGCTCAACGACATGGAGCTCCAGAACATCTGCGTGTTTGGCGATGCGGACAACGACACCTGCATGGTGGCTGACGCCGGCGTGGGCGTGGCCATGGCAAACGGCAGCGACGCCACCCGTGCCGCCGCCGATTTTGTAACCGCCAGCAACGACGAAGACGGCATCGCGATCTTTATCGAGGAACATCTGCTGTAGCGCTGGGGGAGAACCACCGCAAAAGGGGACAGGCTCTTTTGCGGCGGCCTCAGGCGATTTGGGCGAAATGATGCCTAAAATCTGCGCGCAAATTCAAATATGGTCGTCAGAACATTACGCTTCTAACCACCGATGGGTTAAAGATATTCTCATCAGTTTGGTAGGGTGTTTCTCCCGGTAAATGACCTGCCGCTCATGGTCAATTATCGACCGTTCACAGGATGTTTGCTCTTGAGCAAAATGTTGTGCAAATAAATCTAATGCCATTAAAAAATAATAGGCAACTAAATTACCAGCAGAAACAAAAAATAGATAGCGAATAAACGAGAGCAAATCTGAGTAAATGTCAAGAGAATTGAGAACTCACTACAAAACTATCGGTTTTTGTTGCTCAGATGTTTAAACAATCGTTATAATTGCATTACTAAACGAGCGCAATTACAGATTGCGCAGATACGTTTGATGGTGAAAGAGCAAGATCGTGGTCTCTTGGGGAGGAGACATCGATGAAAGCGAATTCAGACAAATCTAAGCAGAGTAAAAAAGTGACGCGCCGTGTACTGGCAGGCGTTTTGTGCGGAGCCTCCGTTTTGAGCCTGGTACTGTCGCTCGTCATGCCCCCGATCTCGCAGGCCATTGCCAACGATGCCCAGACGGTTTCTGCCGAGGAAACTGTGATGGGGGGGGGTTCCTCAAGTGAGTCTACTGGCGTAGACAACACTGCCAACGGGGATGCCGAAAACCAGAATAGCGATGATGCTGAGACCGGCGACGACGATACCCAGTCGGAGGAGCAGTCCAAGGACAAGTCCCAGGCAGAAGATAATGAAGCGATGGACGCTAACGCTGTCTTGTCAGCCGAGGAGGCTGTGGAGAGCGAAGAGGCAACTACAGATATTAATAATGCCGAAGATTTGCGAGCAAAGCTTCTAAGCGTTGGGGAAAATCAAGCAGCCAGTTTTAAGCTTACAGCTGATATTGACTATGCTGGCGAAATCACACTTAACAGCGGCATTAAAATAACGCTGAACTTAAACGGCTGTAAAATCACCCATTCGGGTGACAATTCAAACAAGCCGCTCTTCAACATCGCCAATAGCGCGACGCTTACCCTTAAAGATTCTAGCCAAGGGCAGGATCAAAAGTCGGTTCAGAATGGCGATAATAATGGGCGAGTCGCCTCGATGGAGTACGACACCAGCTCTGGCATTCCGACCAAGCTCACGTATTACGTGACCGAATCGACGCCGAACGGTACGGGGACAACCGAGACTCTCTATAGGCACGAGGTCAGCATCAACGGTGCCATCGTGGGTACCGCTGCCGGCTCCACGATGAGGCTCATCAACGTTTATGCGGGCGGTACGTTTAATCTCGACAGTGGCGTACTTACCCAAAAGGAAAATTGCAACGTCGGCAACCTCATCTATGCCGAGGGCGGCTCTACCGTCAACATGCGCGGCGGCTACGTGTGTGGCGCTTCTAGCTCGGGTGCGGGCGCGGGCATTATGGTGTCCAACGAGAAAGGTGGTGCCTCGACCCTTAATTTGACCGGTGGCGTAATTGCTGGCAACAGTGCTCCTAGTGGCGGCGGTGTGTATGCTAAAGACTCCACGGTCACCATGACTAATGGCGTAATCTCCGGCAACAGCACACTTCCTTCTGGTGCTGGTTTCGGCGGCGGCATCATGGCCGAAAACGGCAGCGTCACTGTTTCCGGTGGCTACATCACTAACAATAAATATGCCAATTTCTGTGGCCATGATGGTTATGGCGATCATGGCGGCGCTGGACTTGCCGCTAGAAACGGTACTCATGTCACCATTTCGGGCGGCCAGATCACGGGTAACTATTCTGAGGAAGCAGGCGGCGGCGTTTACATTACCGATGTCGATCGACACGGGGCGAGTTCTCGCGAGAAAATGGCATGGCTCAACATTACGGGGGGAACTATTGCCGCAAATGTGAGCAATCGTTCCGAGGGTGCTGGCATTCGCGTGGGCCAGATGGTTGACGCGATGATAGAAGGTGCGTCAAAATCTACTCCAGTCTATATCACTAATAACTCCTGCATGTCTCGCTTTGACTGGGGCGGAGGCGGTATCTTTGTCCAGGGCGATTCGGATACCGCATCTAATGCGGGCAGGCTATTTGTCTATAACTCCTATATAAGCAGCAATGAGGCCGGTGGCTACGGTGGCGGCGTTGCGGTTTGCCCGACGGGTAAGACCTTGGTGACGAATACCGACGGCACGGCAATTTTTGGCAATACGTCTGCTCGAAACCAGCAGAGTGCAAATGACTATGATCCTGAAAACAATAGAGGCAACGATGGCACCCCTCACCTATCCGCTGGTGGCTACGAAGGCCTTGTCAACAAAAAGAACCAGGATACTGACGCCTACAATAGTTCTTTCTTTCGCGAAAACGGCCACGCGGACTTCTTCCTTGCGGCGGAGGGTCATAAGACCCCGATCGCGGCGGTGATTGGCAAAATGCTTGGCGGCGGTGACGCCAAATACAAGGGAAGTAAAGAGCTTACGCAAGCCATTACTATCCCTGCTAACGGTGGCGTGCAGGTATATAACAGCATCGGTCTGAGCTCGGGTGTTCAAGCTGGAGACGCCGCGGCAACTGCCGCGCAGACAGCCGCGACAACCTTCATCACGGGCAATTATTCCTGGAACCATGGCGGCGGCATCATGTCGAACGGCGACCTGTACTTGGGCGTGCCTGCGGATACGTATGTCTATCCGAGCCTTAAGCTGAAGGCAACCAAGGCGCTGAAAATGAAAAATAAGCAGACCGAGGAAAGCATAGCGCTCGCCAAAGACCAGTTCTCCTTCTCGGTCTACCGTAAGGATTCGGATGGCGCGACGGAGCCCTCTTGGAATGACAAGACATTCAACAGTGGCGGCTGCACCTTGGTCGGAACCGCCAAGAATGATGCGGACGGTAACATCACCTTTGACCTTGGCGAACAGTTCATTGATAAGACTGTTGAGGCTAACAAGATTACATACTACTTGGTCGAAAATGCTGGCAATGATCTCGACATCACGTACGACCCAGCCGTGTACAAGATTGTGGTGACGGTTCAGGACAACCAAACGCTACTCATGAAGGTGCCGAGCAGGGAAAATCCAAACTCGGACGTTCCTCTTTACGTTCACAACTACACGATCACAAGCGTGAGTCCGGGAGATTCAACTAACTCGCTGGAAAAGGACGACCAAGGCTATTATTCGATTAACGGCCCCGGCGGGGAAAAGACCTTCACCAACAAGTACACTCCGTACACCTCTACCGGCACCTGGACTCCTAAGGTGACCAAGGTCGTAAAGGGCGGCGAGATGAAGGAGTTTAAGCTCGAGTTTGCGGATAACGCGGACTTCAAAAATGCCAAGACGGTTGTGACCAACCTCAAGGGCGAGATTATCACCACTGCCGACGGCGGCAAGTCCCAGACCCTGAGCTTCGACAAGATCGAGTACAAACTCGATCAACTCAACAAACTTCCGACTGACTCCACTGGCCGCGGTGCAAGCAAGACCTTTACTTATTACGTTCGCGAGCAGCAGCCGACCACGCCGTTTACGAACTACAAGTACGACCAGTCGATTTATCAGATTACGGTCAATGCAGTTGATAACACTGACCACAAGATCAACGTCACTGCGACCTACAAGCAGATTCAGGATCGTGACGGCAATGAAGTGACCACCGACACGGACCACAACCTCACCGACTCCACCCCCACCTTCACCAACACCTACTCCACCTCTTTGCCCCTTTCTGGTATGTCGGGCGTCACTCTGACGTACCTTGCCGGCGCGGCGGTGCTTTGCGCTGCTGCGGCCTGGATGCACGTTCGTCGCAAGGCGAGCGCGAAGGGAGGTGAGCGTCGTGAATAAGAAAGTTTGCTCCTTCCCGATCTTGTTTGCGCTGCTTGCCCTCCTGATCGGTACCTGCGTGGTTGTGTTCCCCGCTTCCGCGCAGGCCGCGCCGACCTCGACCGGTTCCATCACGGTGGGCGGCACCGTGGCGAGCAGCTACGACGCCTATCAGATCTTTAGCGCCAACGTCGTCGACGGCGACAGCGACGCCAAGATCGCCACCGACCTTGCCTGGGCAAGCGACGCCGTGCGCGACGCCGCGCTGCCTGTGCTGCACAGCGCCGGCATGCCCAATTCCCAGACCACCGCGCAGGAAGCTGCCGAGTGGCTCAACACCGATTCCCACCTTACGAGCGCGTTGAGCGCACAGCTCGCTCGTTCCCTCCAGAGCTCTGGCGCCGTGTCCGTGGCCCTCAACGCGGGCACGACGGCCGAGCTGCCCTGCGGCTACTGGCTCATCGTCGCCGACGACGACGCCATCGCCCAGGGCGAGGCCGGCACCGCGCCGATCATGGCCCTAGTCGGCGGCAGCGCCGTCACCGTCAAGCCCAAGGCCGCGACCCCCAAGGTTCAAAAGCACGTGCTGGAGGACAGCACCGCCGCCTGGCAGAAGGCCGCCGACGCCACGGTCGCCGACGACCTGTACTGGCGCCTCTCGGCCACGGTCCCGGCGGGGCTTTCCGCCTACGACACCTATACGGTGCAGTTCGTCGACACCATGAGTGCGGGACTCGACCCCTCCAAGGTGGTTGCGAGCATGCGCGTGTACGCGGCGGCGGGCGCGGACGGCGGCTTCGACGCCGTCTCGGCCGGTAAGGACGGCCGCGCCGGCACCGAGCCCGCGAAGGGCTGGACCGACATCACGGCCCAGTGCGCCACCAAGGTAGCGGCGGACGGCAAGACCTTCACCGTGCGCACCGGCGACCTGATCGCCGCGCTCGGCGGGGCCGACGCCTTTACCGCGGGCGCCCGCGTGGTCGCCGTGTACAACGCGCCGCTCAACGGCGCGTGCAACCACGGCATCGCGAAGGGCAACCCCAACGAGGTCTACCTGCGCTACCCGCGCTCCCCCTTTGCCGACCAGTCCGGCGAAGCCGGATTCACCCGCACGCCGAGCGATGACGCGACCGCCTACACCTGGGATCTCGCGCTCACCAAGCGCAGCAGCGACGGCGACAAGCCGCTTGCCGGGGCGGTCCTGAGCATCGCCGACGACCGCGGTCGCACACTGTCGGCCAACGGCACGTGGGATGCGGAGGGCAAGGCCACCGTCACCACGGGCGAGGACGGCCGCGTGACCGTCTCGGGCGTGGACTCGGGCAAGCTGGAGGTCCGCGAGCTCAAGGCGCCCAAGGGCTACACCGCCTTTGAGGGCGCGCGCTCCGTGACGGTTAAGGCCGAGGGTCTGGACGTCGACCAGGTGGCCGCCGCCAAGCCCAAACTCACCATCACGGCCGAGTCGCCCCTGCGCGCCGACAGCGCGGACGGGTCGACGGGCAGCCTGGAGGCGTCGCTCATCAACACACCCACCGGCACACCCCCTAGCATTACCACCGGAGGCTTTATGCCCTCGACTGGCGATATGGCAATGTACGCCGCGGCCGCCGCAGCGGTCGCCGGAGCCGCGCTCATCGTGGTCGCGCTCCTGGTCAAGCGGGGAGGTGGCAGCCATAAAGAGTAGCTGGCAGCCCCACAGAGAGCGGGGCGAGACGTAGCGAAGCAGATGCTAAGACACAGACAGATGATGACCGATCGAATGAGAATCAAACGGAAAACGGAGGAAAAGAAGATGAGCATGAGCAAGAACATCGCACGCCTGGCAGTAACCGCCGGCCTCACAGCAGCGCTGAGCTTCGGCGGCGTCATGGCCCCGGTGACCATGGCGTTTGCTGAGGGTAGGCCGACGGTGGCCGAGAATGGCAGCGTGACGATTAAGGAGGATACCTACAAGGATACGGCCTTTAAGGGAATCAAAATTTTCTCGGCGAAGGTCACGCAAGACCGGAAGGATGATGGTACCTGGGACTCCACTGTGGAAAAGACGCTTTCCGATATCGATTGGGCAAGTGGTCCCGTAAAGAGCGCAGTGACTACGGCATTTAATAACGATGACCCCAAGCCTGATGGCTTGCCGACTGGCGAAGATGCTGAATCTGCTCAGGCGTGGGCTCAGTTCATCAAAACGCACGGGAACGAAGTTGTGGGTAATAACGTCAAGGCCGGAAGCGTGCTCGACAAGATCGCTGCTGCCGTTGAGAAGGCGAACATTCTTGAAGGCAATGACGGCTGGCTAAATGCTGACAACACCGGTTCTTTTAATAACTTGGCTACTGGTTACTGGCTCTTCGTGACTAAGAGTGTCGGCAAGGATGCTAATGCTGAAAAGGGTAACACGGATACCTTCAGTTCGCCCATTTTCGCCGTTGTTGGCGGTTCCGCTGAGAACTTAACTCCCAAGAAGCAGGTCCCCACTGTAACCAAGGCCGTCAAGGATGACAAAGAAGGCAGCTCTTTTGGCGATAATGTGTTCACGAATCCCAACATGGCTGCGGACTCCCGAATGGATCAGTTTATCGATTATCAGCTTACCGGTACCGTTGCGGGTAACATCGACACTTACAGCACCTACAGGTACACCTTCACGGATAATCTTCCCAAATCCATGACGCCTAGTCTTGGGGCTGACGGCAAGACGCCAGTTGTTAAGGTCAAAATTGGCAATACCGAGGTTAAGAACGGCTACACTGCCAAGTACGATAGCGACACGCTGACTGTCGACTTCCTTAATCTCAAGAATTGCACGGCTGAGGGTGGCACTCCTATCTTGCTGAACGGCAACTCTAAGGTGACCGTTGAGTACCAGGCCAAGCTCGACTCTAGCAAGGTTTGCAATACTGACGGTTCGCTCAAGTCAGAATTCAGCAGTTTGCTCGGTACCGCACAGAAGAATACGGTTAAGCTTACCTACTCCAACAACCCGCACGGTGAAGGTGAAGGCACTACGGTTGACCATCCTGCCTATGACTACACCTATGGTATCGATGTTACCAAGGTCGGTAGCGACGAGGATGAGGCTGGCAAGCCTAAGAAGCTCGAGGGCGTTGAGTTCACGCTGCAGGAGAAGGATGATACGAACAACTTTATCAAGGCGGATGGTACCAAGACGAAGGATAGCGAGCAGGCTAAGCTGAAGACCGACGCAAGCGGCAAGATCAACGTCGTTGGTCTTGATGAGGGTACTTACGTCCTTACGGAGGTCAAACCGGCGCCTGGATATAACAACTCCCACAGCGCTGGCATCACGTTCACCATTACTCGCGGGACGCTTCCGGCAGACGATACGACTGTTGTTAACCCGGGCTGCACTCTTGCTGCTGGTACTGATGAGAATCTCGTCAAGGTGGCTCAAACTAATACCGAGGCCGCTGACGGCAAGGTACACCTCACTGTCACCGACCAGAAGGGCACCGGCCTTCCCCTCACCGGTCTTAACGGCGTGACCTTCACTTGGATCGCTGGTGGCGCGGTGCTGTGCATCGGCGTGGCGCACC
>OHAF01001697.1_pt1 | contig 19179 bp, 16 predicted proteins | sample 1577041 | NCBI WGS metagenome assembly OHAF01 (sample SAMEA3541495, study PRJEB24748) | human gut metagenome | biome: human gut; feature: human-associated habitat; material: faeces | place: China | collected 2012
GGTGGCCGTGCTGGAAGCCGGGCCTGCCCAGAAGGCCTTTGCCGTGCTGGCCAAGATGGGCCCCCTGGCCCTGCTCCTGCTCCTGGCCTGCCAGCTCTGGCCCACCTTCCTGACCGGCGGCCTGTACTGCCCGCCGGAAATGAAACTGATGGATACCGTCCGAGAAGCGCTGGCCAGTGGACAGTAGTTCGCGCCCCTGCATAATGGAGGAAGAGGTATGCTGATATCCTACAATGCAGATCTGCTCCCGAAGCGCCCCTGCATAACGGTGATGCCCAGCTGCCCGTCTTCGTCTGGATGCTGGCCGCCCTCGACCTGGTGGCCCGCATGGTGCCGCAGCTTTCGGTCTTCGTCTGGCCGGCGGGCGCCGCTCTGGGCGGGCTGGCTTGTCTGTGGGGCACCTGGGCCCTGAGCCGTGCCGCCGGTTTCGGCCCGCAGGCCGCCCTGGCCTCCGGCCTGATCCTGCTCTCCAGCCTGCTGTTCCCGCAGCTGGCGCATTTCATGGGCCCGCAGGGGCTGGCCACCGGTCTGTGCCTGCTCTCCATGGCCTTTTTCTGCATGGGCTGGAAAAAGGAACACGCCTGGATCTCCCTGCCGCTGGCCTTCCTGACCTCCGGTCTGGCCGCGCTGACCGGCGGCCTGGTCTTCCTGCTGGCCATCGTGCTGTTCGCCAGCATCCGTGAGCGTCTGGTGTTCGCTGACTATCCCAAGTGCTGGGACGGTTTCCCCATCGCGCTGATCACCGCAGGCCTGATCGCCCTTGCTTTCATGGGCTTCTCCGGCCTGCAGGTGTGGCCCATGTAAGGAGGGGACGAAATTATGATTACAAACGTTATTTACGCTGTCCTCGTGCTGGGCGTGATCGCCGTCGTGTTCGGCCTGATCCTGTCCGTTGCGGCCAAGGCCTTTGAGGTCAAGGTCGATGAGCGCCTGCCCAAGATCCAGGCCTGCCTCGCCGGCGCAAACTGCGGCGGCTGCGGCTACCCTGGCTGCGCGGGCTGCGCCGAGGCAATTCTTGCCGGTAAGGCTCCCGTCACCGCCTGCGCGCCCGCGGGCGCAGAGGGCGCTGCCAAGATCGCTGAGATCATGGGCATGGAAGCCCCCAGCGGCGAAAAGCAGGTCGCGCACGTGCTGTGCAACGGCGGCGAGGCCTCTGTGAAGAATTTCGAGTATGTCGGTCTTCACGACTGCGTCGCCGCGACGAAGGTCGCCGGCGGTCCGACCGCCTGCTCCTTTGGCTGCATGGGCTTTGGCACCTGCGTTGCCGCCTGCCAGTTCGACGCCATCCATATCAATGAGCAGGGCGTCGCCGAGGTCGACAAGGAGAAGTGCACCAACTGCGGCGCCTGCCGCGAGGCCTGCCCGCGCAAGCTGATCGTCGAGGTGCCCTACAAGCAGAAGGTCTTCGTCAACTGCTCGAACAAGGAGAAGGGCCCCGCCGTTACGAAGGTGTGCGCCAACTCCTGCATCGCCTGCGGTATGTGCGAGCGCACCTGTAAGTTCGACGCCATCCACGTCATCAACAACGTGGCCGTCATCGACTACACCAAGTGCAAAAACTGCACCATGTGCGCCAAGGCCTGCCCGCGCAACGCCATCGAGCCCATCCCGACCCCCGAGGAGAAGGAGAAGTTCAAGGCCGCGCAGAAGGCTGCCGCCGAGCGCAAGGCCGCTGCCGCCAAGGCAGCCGCCGAAGCTAAGGCTGCTGAAGCCGCGAAAGCCGCCGAAGCGCCCAAGGCCGAATAAAGGTTCTTAAAAAAAGAGGAACGCGAAAGCGTTCCTCTTTTTTTATTCTTCCAAAAGCGGCGCTGCCGCTTTTGGAGAAGGCTTGCACTGCGCGTGCGTTGCAGCGGAGCGCATCCCTTTCAAATGAGGGACAACGTCACTCATTTGAGACGTTCACAAACTGTTTACACTGCCTCCTATTGACAATGGGAAATGTCGGTGGTACACTGCGTTTAGCACTCGAGGGAAAGGAGTGCTAAAGCTACGAAAGGAGCGCGGCGTATGGACTTGACCGAGCGCAAAAAGCAGATTCTCAAGCGCGTTGTCGAGGATTACATCGCCGCGGCTGAGCCGGTCGGCTCCAAGGCGCTGGCCGAGGAGATGGGCGGTTCGGTGAGCTCCGCGACCATCCGCAACGAGCTTGCGGACCTGGTCGAAATGGGCTACCTTGAGCAGCCGCACACGTCCGCCGGACGCGTGCCGTCGCCGAAAGGTTACCGCTTGTACGTCAACGAGCTGATGGAAAAGCGCGAGGTCTCCGAAACAGAAGCGGAGGAGATCAACGAGCAGCTCAAGTCCAAGCTCAGCGGCACGGACAGCGTGATCGCCAAGGCGGGGCAGATGGTGTCGAGCATCGTCAATTACCCCGTGTACAGCGTGACGGGCGGACGGCGCGAGGCGAGCGTCAAGCGCTTCGAGCTCATCGCGGTCGATGAAATGAGCTTCATCGTCGTGGTGATGGGCGAGGATAACCGCGTGAAGAGCCAGCTCCAGCGCTCGGACCTCCCGTTCGACAGCCAGCGGCTTGCGGACGTCAAGGAGCTTTTGAACACGCACTTCACCGGCCGGAGCGCCGATGAGATGAGTGCAAGGCTGATGAGCCTTTCCGAGCAGCTTTCGCCAGAGCTATTTTTAGTGGTGTCCAAAGCGGTCGAATATGCGATCGGTGTGCTCGAGCAGAGCGCGCAGCGCAATGTGGAGACCGCGGGCGCGAGCCAGATCTTGAAAATGCCTGAGTACCGCGATGTCGACAAGGCGCACGATCTCGTGACATTCCTTGTGGATAACAAGGAAGAGCTTCCCGTGCCGGATGACGGCGCGCCGCTCAAGATCCTGATCGGGCCGGAAAACGTGAACGAGGCGCTCAAGGAAACGAGCGTGGTCGTCGCCAGCTACGATATCGGCGACGGGATGCGCGGCCTCGTCGGTGTGGTGGGTCCCACCAGAATGGACTACGCCACCGTGACGGCGCGGCTGAGTTATTTTGCAGACAGCCTGACGCGGATGTTCGGCAAGAACGAGCTTCCGCCCAGGGAAGAAGATAAGGAGTAAGAAATGGGTAAGAAAGACAAGCAGAACGCGGCGGAGAGCACGCCGGAAAAGAACACGGCGCAGCAGCCGACAGCAGACGAGGCGGCCAAGACCGCAGAGACCGCCAAGGCTGACGAGACCGCTGAGAAGAGCGCGGAGCCCGAGACCTTCACCGTCACGCGCGAGCAGATGGAGAAGATGGAAGGCCTTGCCAAGTCGCTTGCCGACGAGCAGGACAAATACCTGCGCCTTGCCGCCGAATACGACAACTACCGCAAGCGCACCGCGAAGGAAAAGGAAAGCCTTTACGCCGACGCGAAGATCGACACGATCAAGGCGCTGCTGGGCGTTTACGATAACCTCGAGCGCGGCCTTGCCCAGTACGGCGACGAGGAGTCGCCCCACCGCAAGGGCCTTGAGATGGTGTTCAACCAGTTCAAAGAGAGCCTCAAAAAGCTGGGCGTTGAAACGATGGACGCCGCCGGAAAGCCCTTTGACCCCGAAAAGCACAATGCCGTGATGCATGTGGAAGACGAGAACTACGGGGAAAACACCGTGGTCGAGGTACTTCAGCAGGGCTTCACGCTGGGCGATAAGGTGCTGCGATTTGCCATTGTAAAAGTGGCCAACTAAAAGTTCCTCAAAAATGTGTGGCACACATTTTTGAAAGGGCTTGCAGCCCTGTGCAGCGCACTCGCTGCGCTCGCACGTTTCAGGGCTGAGATGTGTTTTTTCTGACGCGCACGCCCCAGGGCGGCTTCTCTTGCCGCTTTGCGGCAATTCACCTTCTGTCGCGCCAAAAAACGATTAAAATTTATTTCGCGTCTGCGGACGCGAAAGTCTGCGACGCTGGCGCCTGTTTTCTGCCCGTGAGGGCAGAAAATGCGGCGGGTGCGAGACGGAAGTTGGTGCGTCGATTTTTAGTGCGGAGGGCCTGTTCACTGCCGGAGGCAGTGAATGCGGCACGGGAGGGATTTTGCCTGTTTGCCGCCGGAGGCGGCAAATGCGGCGGGAAAAATTACCGTTAGTTGCCGTTCATTGCTTCTGTGGGGACAAAGTAGTTTTCTGAGGCGATGATCGTGCCGTCGTTCAGGGTGACCATCATACGGTCCATATCTTTGTCGATGTCGATGCTTTTCACGTCGAGCTGTGAAAAGTCGCCCGCATAGAAAAAGGTGAGGATCGGATACTCGTTGTCCCCCCAGTTGATCTTGGCTTCTGCGCCGTCTCTGCACGAGGGCTCGTAACTTTCCATGGCAAAGGTCCCCACGAAGCTGGTGGAAGACCACGTCTTTTTGAGCGTGCCGGAAATGGTGATGGAGGAGGTCGCGTAAGTCGTACTGTTGTCCTCGTAGACCCTTGCGGGGACGGTCTTGTCGATGTTTTTTCGCGTCCCGCGGATGCCGAGCAGGACGATGGCGCAAAGGACGGCAACCAGAAGAATGAGGGCCGTTTTTCTCTTTTTGCAGTTCATCGTGTGCATTTCCTTGTCCTGTTAAGTTTTGATGTGAAATTGCCCCTCAGAAAAGCGTGCAAACCCACGCGAGGGCGGCGGAGAGGGGGATGTAGAGCAGAAAGTGCGTAAGATACGCTTTTTTGTTGTACCCGAACAGCTGCGGGGCGGCGATGCCCTTGACCTCGGGGTAAAAATGAGGAAAGAAGTTCGAGTGGCACAGCAGCACCCAGTCGAAAAAGAGAATGTCGTAGGCCTCCATGACATAGAGGATTACGAGATACCGCGTGAAAAACGCGCCGAAGGTGACACCGTTCCGAACGCCGTCCCACGCGGCGAGGACTGCCGCGCCGAGAAACAGCAGCATCGCCAAGATGCCGAGGCACCAGCCGAGGATATGCGCGCCGCGGAAGCGCTCGGCTTTTCTCTTAGAAACGGCGGCGAAGACCTCACGCGGCGCGGAGGAGAAGAATTTCTTCTCCTGAATGAGCCCGACGCCGGCGTACAGCAGGAGAAAATACGCCGCCATGACGAGAAACGATGCAAGCAGGGTGATCTTCATTTCTGTTGATGCCTCTTTTGCTGTCGTTTTTTGCCGCCTTACAGCCGGTAGAGCGCGGGCCGCCGGTCGTGGAAAACGGGGACGCGGGCGCGGAGGGGCGCGATGGAGGAAAGGTCCAAGTCGGCGGTGACGATCTCCTCTTCCCCGCCGCCTTGGGCTAAGACCGCGCCCAGCGGGTCGATGATGCGCGAAAAGCCGCCATACAGCGTGCCGTCGCGCTCGCCGCAGGCGTTGCACGAGACGACAAAGAGCTGGTTTTCGATCGCGCGGGCGGCGGTGAGCGTTTCCCAGTGGTACTGCCGCGCGGCCGTCCACTGGGCGGGCAGGAAGACGACTTCCGCCCCGCGCAGCGCAAGCGTGCGCCAGAGCTCGGGGAAGCGCACCTCGTAGCAGATGAGAAGGCCGCAGCGCACGCCGTCGAGCGTGAAGGTGACGAGGTGATCGCCGGGAGTGTAGACCTCATGCTCGCCCATCGGCGTGAAGGGATGGGTCTTGTCGTATTCGGCGAGGCACGCGCCCGCGCGGTCGAAGACGCAGGCGGTGTTGTAGATATGCTCGCCGCGCTTATTCGACACGCTGCCCGCGACGATGTTGACGTTCAGCTCGCGTGCGAGCGGGGAAAAGCGAGCGCGAACGGCCTTTGCGTTGTCATCGCACGCCGCGGCGAGGTCGCCCGCGGGCATGAAGCCCGTGTTCCACGTCTCGGGCAGGACGACAACGTCGGGGCTGTTTTCCCCGGCGGCGCGGCGCACGAGCGCCTCCGCGCGGTCAAAGTTCGCCGCGCTCTCGAGCGAGCGCATATTCATCTGGATCACGCTGACCTTCATGGTGGTGTCCTCCAAAATCGTTTTGATACGGTCATTATACGAAAAGAAAGCCTGCATTGCAATGCACAACAAAAAGAGGACGGCAAATGCCGTCCTCTCGTTTGTAAAAGCGTCGCAGACTTTGCCGCCCGCAAAATAAGCGTCGCAGACTTTGCGCCGCGCACGGCGCAAATAAATTGAAATCGTTTTTTGGAATGACATGTGCGTGCCAAAAAACACTTTGCACGGAGCGAACGTGCGCGCCTTTGGCGCGTGCGCTGAGCGCAGTGAAATTCTGCTCAAAAAACTGACAAAGTCAGTTTTTTGAAGTGCGCAGCGCTCTGATTGCATTGAGAACCGCTAAGACCATCACGCCGACGTCGGCGAAGATGCCCATCCACATGTTGGCGATACCGATGGCGACGAGCAGCAGACACGTCAGCTTCACGCCGAGCGAGAAGACGATGTTCTCGTACACGATGCGGATGCACTTGCACGAGATCTGGATGCCCTTGGCGATCTTCATCGGATCGTCGTCCATCAGCACGACGTCCGCTGCCTCAATGGCGGCGTCGGAGCCCATCGCGCCCATCGCGATGCCGATGTCCGCGCGGGAGAGCACGGGCGCGTCGTTGATGCCGTCGCCGACGAAGGCGAGGCAGTCATCCTTGCCCTTTTCACCCAGCAGGCGCTCGAGGCGCGCGACCTTGTCGCCGGGGAGCAGCTCCGCGTGGACCTCGTCGACGCCGAGCTCCTGCGCCACGTGATCGGCGACCTTCTGAATGTCACCCGTGAGCATGACGGTCTTCTGCACGCCCGCGCGCTTGAGGGCCGCGATGGCATTGCGCGCGTCGTTCTTTACCACGTCGGAGATCACGATATGGCCGGCGTACTCGCCGTCGACCGCCATGTGGACGATCGTGCCGACGCTGTGGCAGTCCTGCCACTTGACGCCGAGCTCATCCATGAGCTTGCCGTTGCCCGCGGCCACGCTGTGGCCGTCCACGGTCGCGACCACGCCGCGGCCGCCGCGCTCTTCGATGTTCGTCACGCGGGAGCGGTCGAGCTCCACACCGCAGGCCTTCTGCAAGCTCTTGCTGATGGGGTGCGAGGACGCGCACTCGGCGAGTGCCGCGTATTCAAGCAGCTTGCGGTTCTCCATCGGGCTGTGGTGCACGCCCGTGACCTCGAACACGCCCTGCGTGAGCGTGCCAGTCTTGTCGAAGACAATGATCTTGGTCTTGGACAGGGCCTCCAAGTAGTTCGAGCCCTTGATGAGAATGCCCTCGTGTCCTGCGCCGCCGAGGCCCGCGAAGAAGCTGAGCGGGATGCTGATGACCAGCGCGCAGGGACACGAAATGACAAGGAACGTGAGCGCGCGGTAGACCCACACGCCCCACGAGGCGGCATTGCCCATCAAAAGATTGATGACTGGCGGAAGAATGGCCAGCGCCAGCGCGCTGTAGCACACGGCGGGAGTATAGACGCGGGCAAACCGGGAGATGAACGCTTCGGAGCGGGATTTGTGCGAGCTGGAGTTTTCCATCAGCTCCAAAATCTTCGAGACGGTGGACTCGCCGAAGGCCTTCGTGGTCTTGACCTTCAAAACACCCGTCATGTTGATGCAGCCGCTAATGACCTCGTCGCCGGTCATCACGTCGCGCGGGAGGCTCTCGCCCGTCAGCGCCGCGGTGTTGAGCGTGGACGTGCCATCGACGATCTCGCCGTCGATAGGAATTTTCTCGCCCGGCTGGACGGTGATGACCGTGCCGACGGCCACGTCGTCGGGGTCGACCTGCTCGAGCTTGCCGTCGCGCTCAATGTTCGCGTAGTCGGGGCGGATGTCCATCAGCGCCGTGATGTTGCGGCGGGACTTGCCGACGGCGTAGCTCTGGAACAGCTCGCCGATCTGGTAGAACAGCATGACCGCCACGGCCTCGGCATAGTCGCCGCTCTTTTCATAGATGGCGAGCGCAATGGCGCCGATCGTGGCGACCGCCATCAGGAAGTTTTCGTCGAACACCTGATGGTTGCAGATGCCCTTCCATGCCTTGCGCAGAATGTCGTAGCCGATGGTGACATAGGCGGCGAAGTAGAGCGCGGTGGAGACGAGCATCGGCATGGGAATGAATTTCGCGGCGAGGAACAGCACCGCCGCGATCAGGATGCGGTAAAGCATCTTTTTCTGTTTTTTCGTCATGGAAATGACCTCCTTGAAAGGGGAGAATTTGAATTCTGCCTAAGAAAGCGCCCCGGTGCGTTCGTCCGGGGCGAAGGGAGGGAGAAGATCTCTTACAGATAGATCTCGCAGTCGTCCTCGACCTTCTTGCAATTCTTGAGGACGGCCTTCATCACGGCCTTGGGGTCCTGACCCTCGGCGAACTCGACGGTCATCTTCTGGGTCATGAAGTTCACGACGGCGTCGGCAACGCCCTCGGTTTTCTTGGTGGCTTCTTCCATAAGGTTGGCGCAGTTGGCGCAGTCGACTTCGATCTGATAGGTCTTTTTCATGGTATGTTTCTCCTTTTCGGCACGAGATATTTAACGATTAAGTGCTTGTTTAATCTTGATGACCGTACTATAATGTCCGCAAAGGCAAAAGTCAAGGGCTGCACGCATGTCTCTTCCGTTCGGGCGAAACAAACTTCCAAACGGGATACGGACGCGCCCGCAGGCCCCAAAAAGAAAGGCGGAACAACGATGAGCGAAGTGCATTTACCCCACCAGCACAGCGACGAGGGCACGATGCGGGAGCTGCAGGAATCGGTGGAAACGATCGGCAGCTTCCAGACCGTGGCGGACGTGTTCAAGCAGCTCTCCGACAGCAGCCGCGTGCGCATTTTCTGGCTGCTGTGCCACTGCGAGGAGTGCGTCATCGACCTCTCCGCGATGGTCGGCATGAGCTCGCCCGCGGTGTCGCACCATTTGAGGCAGCTGCGTGAGAGCGGACTTCTCGTCTCGCGCCGCGTGGGGAAGGAGGTCTACTACCGCGCGTCGGACAGCGAGCAGGCGCAGCTATTGCACCGCATGATCGAGCGCACGATGGAGATTTCCTGTCCCGAGGAGGAGAGCAAGGCCGCCACCGGCGCGCCGCACCTGCCCCCGCTCGACGCCGAGGTGTACGAGGGCGGCGGCACAAGTGAGCAGATCGAGACCATCCGTGCCGTTCACGACTACCTGACGCAGCACCTTTCAAGCCGCGTGACGATCGACGAGCTGTCGCGCATGTTTTTGATGAACCCCTCGACGATGAAGGCGCTCTTCAAGTCCGTCTACGGCAGTTCGCTGGCCTCGCACATCCGCGAGCACCGCATGCAGCACGCGGCAAAGCTGCTGCTCGAGGGCGACGAAAACGTTGCGCAGGTCGCGCGCGCCGTCGGCTATGAGAGCCAGAGCAAGTTTTCCACCGAATTCCACAAGGCCTTCGGCGTCCTGCCGACGGAGTACCGGAGATCGCAGAAAAAGTAGTTAGATAAGCGCGAACGTCCCCGTTTCCCACGGTGTTTCGCGGAAGCCGACGCGCCAGCCGACGTGGTCGACCGCCGCAAAGTGCAGCGACGAGCACGCGGTGTGGAGCTTGCCCTGCGCCGCTTCGCCCACGACGATGGCGACTGGCCCGTCCGCGCCGCCGATGATGCCGAAGCAGAAGGCGTTCTGCGCCTCGGGCGCAAAGGAAGCGGTCTCGCGTCTGACCTGGCGCGGGCGGTCGCTCTCGGCGCAGTCCTCGACGAAGATCGAGTTTTCCGGCGGCTCGGGCATGAGCGTGTAACTGATGGCCGTAAAATGCGTCGGATAGTCGAACCTTGCATCGAGCGCCATGCGCTCGCGCGGCAATTCCTGCGGCTCGACCTCCTGTACGGCGAGCGTATACTCTGTGCCGCGGTAGGAGAAGGCAAACGTATCGCCCGCCCTGTCCGCGCGGAAGCGCGCCCCGGGGACGCGCACCTCATCCGCCGTCATCGTGACGGCGAGTGATTTGAGCTTCGGCGCGCGCTTCGTGACGAATGGGAACGCCGCGCGGCGGATGCTCCAGCCATACGCGCGGTCGAGGCCGTAGTGCGCCATGGCGGGCTCTGCGTCGGCGCAGAAGCCGGGCTGCTCCGGCAGGAAAATGACGCTGCAGCCGTGGCTCGTGCGGAGCTTCGCGCCGTTCAGGATGAGGCAGGGGGTAAAACCGAGGCTGAGCGGGTGCTCGCACTCCATCTGCTCGCGCTCGTCGCGCGAGAAGTCGATGGACTCGTCGCTTTCGGGATCGATCCCCCACTTTTCCATGAAGCCGCGCAGCGCGGAAGCCTCCGCGCGCATACAAAAATCAACGACAATGCCCTTTGAACAAACGTAAACCGACGGCACGAACCAGTCGCGCCCCGCCCACGAAAACCACTTTTGTACAGGCATTTCCCTGCCCGCGCGCTCGCGCCCGTGGTGGCCCCAAAAGCTGCCGTCAAAGTAGACCTTCCAGTCCTCTTTCTGTTCGGGCGCGTCGGGATTCATTTCGGGGTCATAAAAGTCCTCGGTGAATTTGAGCTTGCTGAGATCGAACTCCGCTTGCAGCTTGCGCAGGTATTGCCACGGCCGCTCCATCGGCGTGAGGGAAAAGACTGTGGAAATCTGCGAGAGCACCGCCTTCTGCTCGTCCGTCGGCGGATTCTCGGCAAGGAAGGCGTCGAATTGCGCCTCGTCCCACTGCCACGCCTGCTCGAGCGCCGCACTGTCGCCGGTCGCGAGCAGCAGGCGCAGAAAATCGGAGAAATCGCGCGCGATGACGTGCACGCAGTCCTTGCCGCCGTTCATCGGGCTCACGGCGAAGACCGTTTCGCCAAAACCGCGGACAAAGCAGAAGTGGATGCCGTCCACGCCCGCCCAGCCGAAGATAGAAGCGCCCTTGGGCGTGCAGAAATAGGGATCGTTGTCCTCCCGCCGCATCACGCTGAGAGACGATAAGTCAAGATGCTTGCGCAGAAATTTTTGATAAAACGCCGCCATGGAAAGCCCTCCTTTGGAGTTCAGGTTTTCCATAGCATACCACACGGGTGCGGAAAAGTCACCGGAATTGTAAAAGCTGTGGATTTTTCGCGCCGGAAGCCGCGCCGCGGCCTTGCCACGCTCTCGCGAACATGATATACTATATTGCTAAACTATCGAGATTCGGGAGGAAACATCCCTTGGAACGCAAAGAAGTCATCGTCAGCGAGCAGGAGCTCGCGCGTCAGAAGGAATTTACGCGCAAGATGCGCGAGATGAACGACCGCCGCACCCGCACGCCGCTCGCGCTGGTCGACACCTTCGGCTGCCAGCAGAACGTGGCCGACGGCGAGGTGCTCATGGGCATGCTGCGCGAGATGGGCTACGAGCTCACGCGCGACGAAAATCAGGCCGACGTCATCCTGCTCAACACCTGCGCCATCCGCGAGCACGCGGAAAAGCGCGTTTACGGTCACTTGGGCCGCCTCAGCCACACGAAGGCCGCCAAGCCGGACCAGATCATCTGCCTCTGCGGCTGCATGGCGCAGCAGAAGGTCGTGGCCGACAAGGTAAAAAATTCCTACCATCACGTCGACCTTGTGCTCGGCCCCCAGGCCGAATGGCGGCTCCCCGAGCTGCTGCACGAGGTGTACACGAAGAATAAGCGCGTTTTCTCCATCGAGAACGAGCATGGCCGCATCGCCGAGGACCTTCCCATCGTGCGCGAGGGCGGCGTGCGCGCGTGGGTGAGCATCATGTACGGGTGCAATAACTTCTGCTCGTACTGCATCGTGCCCTACGTCCGCGGCCGCGAGCGCAGCCGCGAGCCGGAGAAGATCATCGAGGAGTGCCGCGGCCTCATCGCCGAGGGCTACAAGGAGATCACCCTCCTCGGCCAGAATGTGAACAGCTACGGCAAGGACTTGGGCACCGATTACGACTTTGCAGACCTGCTCGCCGCCATCAACGCCATTCCCGGCGACTATTGGCTCCGCTTTATGTCGAGCCAGCCGAAGGACGCGACCAACAAACTTTTCGACACGATGGCACGCTGCGAGCACGTTGCAAAGCAGCTCCACCTCCCCGTCCAGTCCGGGTGCGACCGCGTTCTGAAAGCGATGAACCGCCCCTATACGCGCGCAAAGTACGAGGAAATGATCGCCTACGCGCGAAGCGTCATGCCAAGCATGGTGCTCACGAGCGACGTCATCATCGGCTTCCCGGGAGAGACCGAGGACGAAGCGATGCAGACTGTCGATCTTGTAGAAAAGACGCAGTTCGACGCGCTTTTCACCTTCATCTTCTCCCCGCGTCCCGGCACGCCGGCGGCGAAGATGGACGACCCCATCTCGCGCGAGGAAAAGCAGGTCTGGTTTGAAAAGCTCGTCGACGCGCAGAACACCATCAGCGCGAAAAAGCACGCAGCCTACATCGGCAGGACGGTGAAAGTCCTTGTCGACGGCGAGAGCGACGACGAGGACTTCCCCCTCGCCGCGCGCACGGAGGGCAACCGCCTCGTGCGCATGAAGGGCGACAAGGCCCTGATCGGCACATTTGCCAAAGCGAAGATCACCGACAGCAACACCTGGGCGCTCTACGGCGAAGCGGTAGAGGAATAAAGAAAAGGGGGGCTTTTTGATGAAAGTCGTCATTTTGATGGAAAACAGCACGTGCAGAGACACCGTCGCCTGCGCGCATGGCCTGTCGATGTATATTGAGACAGACAAGCACAAAATTCTTTTCGACATGGGGCCCGACGCGCAGTTTATCGACAATGCCAAGGCGCTCGGCGTCGATTTGACGCAGGTCGACATCGCCTTTTTGTCCCACGCGCACAACGACCACTGCGGCGGCCTCGAAGCGTTCTTGAAGCTGAACGACCGCGCCAAGGTCTATATGCAGAAGGCCGTCTGGGGCCAGTACTACGTCGTCACGCCCAGCAAGTGCGCCTACATCGGCATGGACGCGGTGCTCAAGAATTACGAGGACCGCTTCGTTCTCTGCGATGGCGTGCAGAAACTTGACGAAGAACTGACGGTTTTCTCCGCCGTTCCGGGCCGCGAGCTGTGGAGCGGCGCGAACGACACGCTGCGCGAGAAGATCGGCGACGACTATCCGCGCGACACGTTCCGCCACGAGCAGGATCTATTGGTCACGGAAAACGGCAAGACCGCGCTGTTCGCGGGCTGCGCGCACTGCGGCATCGTGAATATCCTGAAAAGCGCCGAGGACGTGCTCGGCAGAGCGCCCGACGCGGTGTTTGCGGGCTTCCACCTCTATAACCCCTCGCTCAGCAAGAGCGAGCCGGACGAGCTGGTCGACGCCGTGGGCGAAAAGCTGCGCGGCGACAAGGTCGCGCACTACTTCACGGGCCACTGCACGGGCAAGGAAGCCTATGAAAGATTGAAACGTAAGCTCGGCGACCGCCTCGGCGAAATGCCCGCGGGCTCCGACTTTACCGTGTAAATTTTAGATTTTAGAGAGAAAGAAAGCGAGGACGAATCATGGCCGAGATCACGCCGATGATGAAGCAGTATTTGGAGATCAAGGAACAGAATAAGGATTCGATCCTCTTTTTCCGCTTGGGCGACTTCTACGAGATGTTCAACGAGGATGCTCAGCTCGCCTCGCGCGAGCTCGATTTGACGCTGACGACCCGCGACCGCGGCAAGGCGGCGGAGGATCAGACGCCGATGTGCGGCATTCCCTATCATTCGAGCGACGCCTACATCGCGCGCCTGATCGCCAAGGGCTACAAGGTCGCCATCTGCGAGCAGACCGAGGACCCTGCGCTCGCCAAGGGCCTTGTCAAGCGCGATATCATCCGCGTCATCACGCCCGGCACGGTCATCGACAGCGCATGCCTCGACGACCGGCGCGGCAACTTCCTCTGTGGCATCTTTTTGGACGGCCAGAACGCCGGCGCGGCCTTCTGCGACATGACGACCGGCCACACGCACGTGACCGCCTTTTCGGGCGACGACCGCGCAGAGCACCTGTATAATGAGTTATCCCGTTTCTCCCCCGCCGAGGCGGTGCTGAGCGCGGGTGCTTACGACAACGGTGAGCTGGTCGAATACCTTCGCGATAAGCTGTCCTGCGCGGTCGAGCGCGGCGAGAACCGCTTTGAGCTCAAAGCGTGCGAAAAAGCCATTCGCGCGCAGTTTGGCGAGGAGCGCTTTGCAAGCCTTCCGCGCAACAATCCGGCCGCGTCGCTCGCGCTGGGCGCGCTGCTCTCGTATCTGCACGAGACGCAGAAAACCGATCTTTCCTACATCAAGGATTTAGAATACTACGAGCAGGGCCGCTTCATGGAGCTTGACCTCTCCGCGCGGCGCAATCTGGAGCTGACCGAGACCATCCGCGCCAAGGAAAAGCGCGGCAGCCTCCTCTGGGTGCTCGACAAGACGAAGACCGCCATGGGCGCGCGCAATCTGCGCGCGTGGCTGACGCGCCCGCTGCGCGATGTTGCGGCCATCGAGCGCAGACTTGGCGCGGTCGAGGCGCTGACGAAGAACACCGTCGCGCGCGAAGAGCTGATTCTATCGCTCTCCGGCATCAGCGACATGGAGCGCCTCATCGGCCGCATCGCCTACGGCACGGCGGGCGGACGCGACTTTGCGTCGCTTCGCAACTCCATCGAGCGCATCACGGAGGTCAAAGCCCAGCTCGCGGCGTTCACGACGGGCAGGCTGCATGAGTTAGACAACGAGCTCGACACGCTCACCGACGTGGCGCAGAGCATCCGCGACACGCTCGTCGATGAGCCGCCGTTTTCCGTGCGTGAGGGCGGCTTCATCCGCAAGGGCTACAATGCCGAAGTCGACCGCCTGCACGAGATCTTATCCGGCGGCAAGGGGCTTCTCGCCGACATCGAGACGCGCGAGAAGGAAAAGACCGGCATCCGCACGCTGAAGATCGGCTACAACAAGGTCTTCGGCTACTATATCGAGGTCTCGAATTCGTTCAAGGACCTTGTCCCCGACACTTATATCCGCAAGCAGACGCTCGTGAACGGCGAGCGCTACATCACCGAGGAACTTAAAAACCTTGAGCAGGAGATTTTGACCGCGGGAGACCGCGACAAGGCGCTCGAATTTGAAATTTTCACCGCCCTGCGCGAATCCGTCACCGCCGAGAGCGTGCGCATCCAGCGCGCGGCGGGGCTCATCGCCGAGCTCGACACGCTCTGCTCGCTCGCGTCCGTCGCGGTGAACAACAACTATTGCCGTCCGAGCGTGGACGACAGCGGCGTCATCGAAATTCACGACGGCCGCCACCCCGTCGTCGAGCGCGTGCTCAAGGACGCGCTCTTCGTCCCGAACGACACCTATATGGGCGAGCGCGAGGACCGCGCCGCCATCATCACCGGCCCCAACATGGCCGGTAAGTCGACCTACATGCGTCAGGTCGCGCTCATCACGCTCATGGCGCAGATCGGCTCGTTCGTGCCCGCCAAGAGCGCGCGCATCGGCGTGGTCGACCGCATCTTCACGCGTATCGGCGCGAGCGACGACTTAGCCGGCGGCCAGTCGACCTTCATGGTCGAAATGACCGAGGTGAGCGAGATCCTGCATCAGGCGACGCCTCGCTCCCTGCTCATTCTCGACGAGATCGGCCGCGGCACGTCGACGTTCGACGGCATGAGCATCGCGCGCGCAGTGCTCGAATTCTGCGCCGACCCGAAACGCTTAGGTGCCAAGACGCTGTTCGCCACGCACTACCACGAGCTCACGGAGCTTGAGGGCATTCTTCCCGGCGTAAAGAATTACAGCATTTCCATCAAAAAGCGCGGCGACGAGCTCATTTTCCTGCGCAAGATCGTCCCCGGCGGCGCCGACCGCAGCTACGGCATCGAGGTCGCAAAGCTCGCGGGCCTACCCAACGAGGTCGTCAAGCGCGCGAACGTCATCCTAAAAGAGCTTGAGCAGGGCGGCGCGTATCAGGCAAAGCCGCGCGAGGAGACCGAGCAGGTCAGTCTCGACGCGATCGGCGAGGCTGAGGTGCTTGCGGCCATCCGCCGCGCCCAGCCGGACACGATGTCCCCCATCGAGGCGATGCAGCTCCTCTACGAGCTCAAGCAGAAGCTTTCGTAATTTCCCCGGAAAAGAGGTCTCCCCATGGCAAAAAAGAAAACCGCCTCCGGCGGCATGAACCGCACCGAGCGCGTCGCCGGAACGATCTTCTTCCTCGTCTATCTTCTGGTGATGCCGCTTTTGGCAACAAGAATATTCGACCTTCTGGAGGTCGTGCTCGACACCACCATCAACGATTCCCTGCGCAATGTGCTCTATTACTACACGCTCTTCGCCGTCACGGTGCTGCTGTTCCACTCCTACCTTGCGCACACGTCCTCGCGCTTTCTCGACAACTTGAACCGCGCGCTTTCAACGATGCTGCTGGGACTTCTCGTCTTCTACGGCGCGAACGAGCTCATATTCCGCGTGTGCAATGTGCTCTTTAACAGCCGCACGAACTTAAACGACATGACCATCGCCGCGCAGGTGGCCTCCGCCCCGCGCATGACGGCGCTCATCGTCGTGCTGCTCGCGCCGTTTGTGGAAGAAGTGCTCTTCCGCGGCCTTGTGTTCGGGTGTCTCAAAGAAAAGAGCAGAATATTCGCCTATATCCTCTCCTGCGCGCTGTTCGCCTTTCTGCATGTGTGGACGGCGGCGCTCTCTAACTGGGACTTAGGCTATCTCATTTTGATGCTGCAATACCTTGTGCCCGGCCTTGTGTTCGCCTGGGCGTATGAGCATTCGGGCACACTGTGGACGTCGATCCTGCTCCACATGCTCGTCAATGCCCTTTCCCTTTTCACCATCGCTTCCTAAAAGGAGGAAATCAATGCCCCATATTCAGCAATTATCGCCGCATGTCGCCGACCTCATCGCCGCGGGCGAGGTGGTCGAGCGCCCCGCGAGCGTTGTCAAGGAGCTGCTGGAAAACGCCATCGACGCCGGCGCGCAGAGCGTGACGGTGGAGATGAAAAACGGCGGCATGACCTATCTTCGCGTCAGCGACGACGGCTGCGGCATCGCGCCGAGCGAGCTGCCGACGGCTTTTCTGCGCCACGCGACGAGCAAGCTGCGCACGGCGGAGGATTTGGCCGCCATCGGCACGCTGGGCTTTCGCGGCGAGGCGCTCGCGGCGATCTCGAGTGTGTCGCGGCTCGACATTTTCTCGCGCGAGCGCGGCGCGCTCAGCGGAGCAAAGCTCCATCTGGAGGGCGGCGTCCCCGGCACGGTCGAGGACGCGGGCTGCCCCGAAGGCACGAGCATCATCGTGCGCGACCTCTTCTACAACACGCCCGCGCGCTTAAAGTTTATGAAGCGCGACAGCGCGGAGGCCACGGCCATCGCGGGCCTTGTCGGGCACCTTGCGCTCTCGCATCCGGAGGTGTCGTTCAAGCTCATCAAGGACGGCACGCAGACGCTTTTGACCCCCGGCGACGGCGCGCTGCGCTCCGCCATTTACGCCTCTCTCGGGCGTGAGTTCACGCTCTCGCTTCTTGAGGTCAAGGGTACGGACGGCGACATGGGCGTCACGGGCTTTGTGACCTCGCCCATCGCCTCGCGCGGCACGCGCGGCATGCAGACATTTTTTGTCAACGGGCGTCTCGTCAAATCCCAGCTTCTCACCGCCGCGCTCGAAGAAGCGTACTCCAACCGCATGATGAAGGGCAAGTTCCCCGGCTGCGTGCTGCTCGTCGAGCTGCCGCGCGACATGGTGGATGTGAACGTCCACCCTGCCAAGACCATCGTGAAGTTCGTGGGCGAAAAGCGCGTGTTTGATCTCGTTTACCACGCGGTCATGGCCGCGCTCGACAAGCGCGAGGAGGCCGAGCGCCCCCAGCCAAAGCCCGCGTCCCAAGTGCAGAATCCGCGCGGCGATTTCTTCGCCAACATGACCTCGCAGCAGTACCGCGAGAGCCAGAGGGCGGCGGAAAAGCCTGCTTATACGCCTGCCGGTGCGCGTCCCGTGTCCGCGCCGCAGAGCGCGCCGGTGAAGCCCGCGCCCGCCCCGCAGTGGCAGACGAGAGTGCCCGCCATCGACACGCAGAGCGGCGGCAAGGCGGCGCTTTCCGACTATGTGCGCCATGAAACGCCGGTTTCCGCGCTGGTACTGTCAGCACAGCAGTCACAGCCTGTGGAAAAGTCTGTCCATTCTGTGGAAAACCATGACGACGAGGTCGTCACGCTGCCGATGCCGGAGGAAGACGCCCGCCCCGTCGTGACCGGCCCAATCATCGGACCGGCGGCGGAGACTGCGGCAGAGCCCGAGCCGGAAGCGCCCGCCGTCCCCGTGTTTGCCCCTGCGAAGCAGGAAGAGCCCGAGATCGAGCAGACGACGTTCGTTCCCCCGTCCGCCGCGCCGTGGCGCATCGCGGGCGAGGTGCTCGACACCTACATCGTCTGCGAGGACGAGGACAAAAACATCTGGCTCATCGACAAGCACGCCGCGCACGAGCGCGTGAATTTCGACCGCATGAAGGCCAACCAGGAGCCACTGATGTGTCAGGCCTTGCTCGCTCCCCTCGTGGCGGAGTTCGCCGCCGAGGAGTACAGCGCGCTTGCGGCGAATTTGGAGCTTTTGCGCGAATTCGGCTTTGAGTGCGAGGAGTTCGGCGGCGGGAGCCTGATCCTGCGCGCCATCCCCGCCGATATCGACAGCGGCGACACGCTTTATCTGGTCTGAGGCGCGTTTTTCGGGCGGAAATTTACCGTTCATCGCGCCAAGTGTACCGTTCGTCGTCATTTCATCCCAAACCCGGTTCGCTGTGTTAGACTACAATCACAGCAAGGGAACAGACAAAAAACAGAAATGAAGAGGTGAGAAAATGGCAGAAATCGCATGGAACACCAATGAACTTGAAACACTCGCGCGAAACATCAATAACTGCCGGAACGCACTGCAGACGCAGCAAAGACGTCTGATTCAACTCAGCCGCGAGACACAGGACGGATGGAAAAGCGATGCAGGCAATCTGTATGCGACAAGGCTGAACGAGGATATTCAGGAACTGAACCGGACGATTCAAGCGCTTTCGACCGCGATCACAAGGCTCCGGGAGGCAAAGGGAATTTACCAAAACGGAGAAGAGCGGATGTACGGAGTTCTGCGCAGAGCGCTTGCAGGAATGTGACGAACCGAGGTGAACAGGCATGAAATTAGAATTGGAACTTGCGGCTCTCGTTGAGGTTCATTCGGGGATGGTCGAATGTATGAACGCACTGGAAACGCTGAAGCCGTCTCTGGAATCCAGCGCGAAGTCCGTCACGATATGGACCGGCAAGGGAAAAGACGCATTCTTCCGGATGAACGAACAGCTGAAGAATCGCACAGAGGCCTGCGGC
>OHAF01001702.1_pt1 | contig 19145 bp, 19 predicted proteins | sample 1577041 | NCBI WGS metagenome assembly OHAF01 (sample SAMEA3541495, study PRJEB24748) | human gut metagenome | biome: human gut; feature: human-associated habitat; material: faeces | place: China | collected 2012
CAGTTAATCCTAACGGATTAACGAGTATTTTAACGCGGCAATGCGAGAAATCCGCACTCAAAAAACGGGTTCGGGTTATTCTCGTTTGCCTAAGGAGATGCAATTATGATTGAGCATAAAACAATATCCCTTGCTGATCAGGTATTCGATCATCTTGAAAACGATATTTTAAGCGGCAAATATCAGCGCGGCGAAATTCTGACCGAGAGCAAATTAAGCGCGGAGTTGGGAGTCAGCCGCACACCTATACGAGAGGCGCTGCGCCGCTTGGAGCAGGAGCACATTATAGAGGAATCGGGAAAGGGCTCTGTAGTTATCGGTATTAACGAAAAGGATCTTGAGGATATTTTTATGATACGCAAGAGCCTTGAATGCCAGGTTGCGGCGCTTGCGGCGAAAAACCGCACCGAGGAGCAGCTGAAGCAGCTGCGCGAGGCGCTTGAATTCCAGGAGTTTTACCTGAATAAAAAAGACCCCGACCAAATAAAGCTGATGGACAGCCGCTTTCATGAGACTCTTTACAAATTGAGCGGCAGCACCGCGTTTTATGATACCCTTGTGCCGCTGCACAAGAAGATTCAGAAATACCGCCGCGCCTCTGTTGCAAATTCAAGCCGCGCGGAAGCGTCTGTTGCGGAGCATCGCAAAATTTACGAGGCTATTGAGGCAAAAAACACCGCTCTTGCCGCAAAATATGCGTCGGAGCATGTTGAAAACGCTTATAAACACATTATGAGAAAGGATTAACAATAATGGGCTACACTATTGCACAGAAAATTATTAAAGCGCATATGCTCTCGGGCGATATGACCGTGGGCAGCGAGGTTGCGCTTAAAATCGACCAGACACTGACGCAGGACGCTACGGGCACCATGGCGTACCTTGAGTTTGAAACCATGGGGCTTGACCGCGTTAAAACCGAGCGCAGCGTGGCTTATATAGACCACAATACACTGCAATCGGGCTTTGAAAATGCCGACGACCACCGTTACATTCAGTCGGTTGCCAAAAAGCACGGCATTTACTTCTCACGCCCCGGCAACGGCATTTGCCACCAGGTGCATTTAGAGCGTTTCGGCAAGCCCGGCAAGACCCTTATCGGGTCTGACAGCCACACCCCCACAGGCGGCGGCATAGGTATGCTTGCCATGGGTGCGGGCGGACTTGACGTTGCGGTTGCAATGGGCGGCGGCGCTTACTACATTACAATGCCCAAAATGTACAAGGTAAATTTAAAGGGTAAATTAAAGCCCTTTGTCACCGCAAAGGATATAAGCCTTGAAATACTGCGAATACTCTCGGTTAAGGGCGGCGTAGGCGCCATAATCGAGTGGGGCGGCGAGGGTATAAAGTACCTTTCCGTGCCGGAGCGCGCCACAATTACCAATATGGGCACAGAGCTCGGCGCTACCACATCAATCTTCCCGTCCGATGAGGTTACAAAGAAATTCCTTGAAGCCGAGGGCAGAGGAGAGGATTATACAGAGCTTTCAAGCGACGCGGACGCGGTTTACGATAAGGTAATAGACATTGACCTTGATGACTTAAAGCCGCTTATAGCATGTCCTCACAGCCCCGACAATATCGTAACGGTAGAATCCTTAAAGGGCACAAAGGTTGACCAGGTCTGCATAGGCTCCTGCACCAACTCTTCACTTTTTGATATGCTGAAGGTTGCGGCGCTTTTAAAGGGCAAGACCATTTCGCCCAATGTCAGCCTTTCAATTTCTCCCGGCTCTAAACAGGTGCTTTCAATGCTGGCGGATTGCGGCGCGCTTTCAGATATATTAGCAAGCGGAGCAAGACTGCTTGAATGTGCCTGCGGGCCCTGCATAGGTATGGGATTTTCGCCTAATTCCGCGGGTGTATCATTACGCACCTTTAACCGCAATTTCTTAGGTCGCAGCGGAACTAAGGACGCAAGCGTGTACTTAGTTTCCCCCGAAACCGCGGTTGCCGCGGCGCTTACGGGCGAAATTACCGACCCGAGACTTTTGGGTGAAGAACCGCACGTTACAATGCCTGCCGCTTTCAAAATTGACGACAGCGCTGTAATCCCCCCCGCAACACCCGAGGAAGCCAAGGATTTAGAGGTTCTGCGCGGACCGAATATTAAGCCTTTCCCGAAATCGGAACCGCAGACCGATACTCTTTCAGCCGAGCTTGTGCTGAAAGTCGGTGATAATATCACCACCGACCACATTATGCCCGCAGGCGCTAAAATATTGCCTTACCGCTCAAATATTCCGCACCTTTCGCAGTTCTGCTTTGCGGTGTGTGATGAGACCTTCCCCGAGCGCGCAAAGGCACTGGGTAAGAGCATAATTGTAGGCGGCAGCAACTACGGTCAGGGCTCATCGCGCGAGCATGCGGCGCTTGTGCCCATGTATTTGGGCGTTCGCGCGGTCATTACAAAGAGCTTTGCACGTATTCATGTTGCAAACCTTATAAACGCGGGAATTATGCCGCTTACCTTTAAAAATCCCGATGATTACGATAAGCTTAACCAATCAGATAAATTAACGCTTACAAATGTGTTTGCGGGAATGGACAGCGGCGAAATAATGCTGAAGGATGAAACCACGGGCGATGAAATACCGCTTGTATGCTCCTTTACCGAGCGTCAGAAAGCAATTCTCAAAGCAGGCGGACTGCTTGAATATACCAAAAAGGAAGGCTGATATAAAATGGAAAAATATATTGACGCGGCGGTTGAACAGTTCCGCACACTTTTAAACGAGCAGATTGCGCGCGAGTGCAAAATGGAGCAGGATAAGCGCTACACCGATTATAAAAAGCTTGATAAAATTATAATCGGTATTTGCGGCGGCGACGGCATCGGGCCGATAATTTCCGCCGAATCCGAGCGTCTTCTGCAGTTTATTTTAAAGGACGAAATTGCGGCGGGCAAAATTGAGCTGCGCACCATTGAGGGGCTTACCATTGAAAACCGCATTGCGCACAATCAGGCAATACCCGATGATGTTTTAGCCGAAATCAAGGCTTGCAACGTTATTCTTAAAGCACCCACCACCACGCTGAAAGGCGGCACGCTTGAAAGCGCAAACGTGGCAATGCGCCGCGAGCTTGATTTATACGCTAACGTTCGCCCCGTAGCCGTGCCCGAGCTTGGAATTGACTGGACATTCTTCCGTGAAAACACCGAGGGCGAGTATGTTCTCGGCAGCCGCGGCGTCGAAATTCCCGATACCTTGGCTTTCGATTTTAAGGTTACCACCAACGAGGGCACAAAGCGCATTGCGCGCGCCGCTTTTGAGTACGCTAAGAACAACGGCAAAACCAACGTTGCAATAGTTACAAAGGCTAACATTATGAAGAAGACCGACGGCAAGTTCTCCGAGCTTTGCCACGAGGTTGCGAAGGATTACCCAGGCATTACCGCCGAAGACTGGTACATTGATATTATGACCGCGAACCTTGTAAACGAGCGCGTAAGAAGCAACTTCCAGGTAATTCTTCTGCCGAACCTTTACGGCGATATTATTACCGACGAGGCAGCGCAGATACAGGGCGGCGTAGGCACGGCGGGCAGCGCCAATATAGGCGATGTTTACGCTATGTTCGAGGCTATTCACGGCTCTGCGCCGCGTATGATAGAAACGGGCAGGGGAGCATATGCTAACCCCACCAGTATGTTCAAGGCAACCGAAATGCTGCTGCGCCACATCGGCTTTACCGAAAAGGCGGATAAGCTGAATAAAGCGCTCCACATCTGCACCGAGGTTGATAAAAAGTATGTTATCACCGGTCATGAGGACGGCGCTACCTGCTCGCAGTTCGGCGATTACCTTATGGCAACGATTGAGCAGCTGTAAGAAATTTCCGTCATAGCTTACGCATGACACCCGCTGACTGCGGCGGTCACCTTTTGTTGTTTCATGACATTTTCCCCGCACTGCGGGGACATCCTTCACTTACACAGAGGAGCTGTCGACGCGGCTGATTGAGGTGTATTAATCTAATGCCCGCCGTCTAATATCTATCGTATAAAGCATAAACCTGCTGCTGTCGGTTAACCGACAACGGCAGGTTTTGGTATATGTGCGCCGGCGCACCCATCGTTATTTAATGCCTACTGAACAATTCAAAAGTACCTTAACCCAAGCATGTTGGTGTAAACTTTTGAATTGTTCAGGTGCAAGGTTTTTGCGCAATTTTGCGAAAAAACCTTGCACTTTAAAAAGAATCACATTTTGATTCTTTTTAAAATCAGGCGACAATCAATGGATACTGACGGTCAAAACAAAGGTTTTGACCCATAAAATCGAGATTTTAACTCGATTTTATATAATTGCATTTGCTAATGCAATTATTCAGTAGACATTATTTAGCCGTTTTTAACATCTCAAAAGCTGGCTATAAGCTTTGTAAGGGTGAAATTATCCGAGTCCGAAGACCCAAAAAGCGCCGTCATACTGCGGTTTCGCAACACTGTTATTATATGACCGAAAAGTAAAAATGTTAATACCGAAATTCAAAATTCGGCATAGATTCAGAAATCCTTTTCAAGGCTCATTAAAAGCTTCGCTATTATCGGTTGTTTAACTGCCTCGTCTATTGAAATTTCCTTTTTGCATACCTCAATAAAGATTGTAAATGCAGTCATACCGTCATCGGGACGCGGTAATTTAAGCCACATTTCGCAGTATTCGTGCGCTGTGTCCGAATAAACCGCGCGTTCTCCGCAGATTCCCGCGTACCCGCCCTCGGTTATAGATGACACGGTAAAGCCGTTTTCCGCAAAATCGTCCGATTTGATATAATCCTTGAGACTTTGAGTGACTTCCTCTGTCGAGACCGTGATTCTGATCTTACGGTCATGGCTTAAAAAAGCAAATCCGTTGGGCGTGTCGCGTTCATAGTCCGTATCGATCAAAATATTCTCGGGCAGAGCAAAGCTCATTCCTCCGAAATGAAACCGACTGTTTTTATAATAAAGCATAATTTTCCTCCCAAGGCTCAAAGCCGAAATATTCGCCGAGATTTTTGTGACGGTTCAATATATATCTTCGGGCGCACCGTTTCCTTTGCGGCTTTACCGGACGAATTATCGCAGTACATATTTTCTCCGTCAATTTAATAATTATAGCACAGTTAATACACCATAATCAATAATATCATAGATATTGCGCATTTTTTGTCGAAAATTGTAAATTAAAATGCATTATTGATAATATTGTGAGTCGAAAAACGAATTCAAGCCTTTCCGTCGGCAATATATCTGCCCGGGAATTGTATGAAAAAACCTCCCAAAGACATTGGGAGGTTATGATGCGAAATGAAAAATATTATGAAATGATAAAATTCCGAATTGCGTTTATTGTTTATTAAGCTCATCGGGTAAAGCGATTTCGCCGTTTTCAGCCTCAAACTCCTTTATGCATCTTCTTATCAGATACACAATCTGCCCGTTGGTTGAGCGCCCCTCGTATTTTGAAATGTAACGCAATTTGAAGTGTAAATCGGGTGCAATCTCCATGCCTAAATGTTTATTGTTTTTATTTCTCAATTATATCACCTCAATCTTTTTTTAAGTTGATTTTAAGATTATGTTGTGATATAATGTTGAAAGTATACTTAAATTAAGTATACTAAATTTTAGGAGATGATTTAATGGAATGCGAAAATTCACTTTGCATTTATGAAAGGGACAGAAAGTGTATTTTAGAAAAAATATCCGTAAATATGCTTGGAATCTGCGATGATTGTATTTACCCGAGTATAGACGATGAAGTATTGAACAGCTTAAAAGAAAAAACCTTAAAAAGACTTGAGGATGATAATGAAATCTGTTAATCCCTTAATTCTCAGTAAGCTTTAATTATTACCGCGAGCGAGAGAAATGCGGTTAAAATTTCCGCTGCGGGCATTGAATAAAGCACGCCGTCAAGTCCGAAGAATACGGGCAGCGTGACCGAAAGCCCGACTCCCAAAACGATTTCCCTTACCATAGAAAGCAGGGTAGAGGCAACCGCTTTTCCCATAGCCTGCAAAAAGATGAACGCCGCCTTATTTATACAGGCGAAAACTATCATGCAAAGGTAAATACGGAACGATTTCACGGCAAAATCGGTGTAATATGCACTTTCATTAGCCGCGCCGAAAATTTGTATCAGTCCGTGTGGGAATATTTCAATTATCAATAGCGCGATAAACCCGACCGCAGCTTCGGCGACAAGCAGCCTTGTGAAAAGCTCCTTTACGCGACTCCTGAGCCCCGCCCCCATATTGTAGCCGACTATCGGTATGCAGCCTGCCGCCATGCCCACGACGATTGAAATTACGATTTGGAATACCTTCATTACTATCCCGAGCACCGCCATAGGAATTTGTGCATATTCCGCCTGCCCGAAAACGGGGTCAAGGTCGCCGTATTTTCTTACCATATTATTAATTGCGGCCATTGCCGCCACCAGCGATATCTGCGATAAAAAGCTGCACATTCCGAGGGATAAGGTTTCCTTTATAATTGCGACAGATAAACCGAAATCCTTTAGCGAGGGCTTAATAATTTTCATGTGACAAAGATAGTAAACTGCTAATGCGGCGGTTATGATTTGCCCTATAACCGTCGCAGCTGCCGCGCCCGTCATACCAAGACGAAAGCCGAAAATAAAAACAGGGTCTAAAATTATATTGGCAACAGCGCCCGCAAGGGTCGAAAGCATGGCGAATTTCGGGCTGCCGTCCGCACGGATTACGGGATTCATCGCCTGACCGAAAATATAAAACGGCAAGCCTAAGGTTATCCAAAAAAAGTATTCCTTTGAATAATTATAGGTTTCTTTATTTACCATTCCGCCGAAAACGATTATGATTCCGTCGGAAAAGGCAAGGTATATCGCCGTGAGTATCAACCCCGACAGTAAGGAAAGCAAAATAGAATTACCGACGCTTTTCGCAGCCGTATCACCGCGGCTTTTACCGAGTGAAATACTCGAAAACGCGCAGCATCCGTCGCCTATCATAACGGCTATGGCAAGGGCAATTACCGTAAGCGGAAAGACGACCGTGTTTGCGGCGTTGCCGTAAGAGCCCAGATAATCCGCATTGGCAATGAAAATCTGGTCGACTATATTGTAAAGCGCACCGACCAACAGCGAAATTACGCAGGGCAGGGAGTATTTAAGCATTAGTTTGCCGGTTCCTTCACTTGAAAGATAAGAATTGTTTTGTTTGTTTTCCATTATTCGAGCCTCCCGCTGCGGCACAAAAAAACACGCACCCTCAAAGGATGCGTGTTTTTTTAAGTGACACGGTACCTTTTCGGGGCTGTCCTCGGTTTCGTATCAGGACAGGAGGAGTCCGTGTATCGTGTCAACAGCAATATTATTTTTTGATATTATAATGCATTTTTTTCGATTTGTCAAACATTAAAAAATTTTGAAAGCCGCTGCCTTATAGGGCTTTTTTCGCCGAAAAGCAAAAAAGTAAGGACTATTTGAAGCACAGTCATAATTCCCGCCTGGATGATTCTGCCGGGAAGCAGCGCGATGTATCCCTTGCCGTAAAGCACCGATATCCAAAGTGAATTAAGCAGCACCGAGCCGAAGAGCTGATTTATTATAACGCTCAGCGTCACCCGTAAAAGGGTGGCGTTTTTATGTATGAAAAACGCGGTGCAGGCGGCTGTTAAAACGGCGGTGAGTGTAAATCCGGGGAAATAGGCGCCGCTCGGAAAAAGCAAAGCGCCCAAAATATCGCCGATGCCCGCCACCGCCATCGCCCACGGCGTGCCGAGCATTGCTGCAGCAAACGCCACCGCAATAAACGCAAAGCCGAAGCGCTGATTCCAAACGCTGTAGGACATAAGGCGTTCGAGTACAATCTTAAGCGCTATGAGCAGCGCCGCGGTTACGGTTTGCAGGACATACTGTTTGTTACTTTTTTTCATAAAAAAACCTCCTTATTTACCCGTTTTACCGATAATAAGGAGAAAAGTATCTTCATATTAGCCGGCAGCGGGATGCGACTGCCGTACCGCGGAAATATCCTTCGTCTGCCGGGCAACTCCCCGTCCCGACAGCACTTGACGCACGACCGTCTACTCTGCAACGGTGTTTTAAACACCGATAATTATTTTACACTTATTAAGTCTGTGTGTCAATAATTACTTGCATATTGCGGAAAAATCAAATATAATGAGGTTATAAAATACACAGGGGAGGGTGTGCTTTGCGACGCCTTTTGGCAAAAGCTGCGGACTTTATCCGCGAATCGGATAAAATTCTGCTAATAATCTGCATTTTCACCAGTCTTTACGGCTGCGCGGCGGTTTTTTCCGCCACCCATTACAGGGCTACATATCGCCCGTTTTTAATCCAATTTATCTGCTTTGCGGCGGGGGTCGTTGCCGCGCTTATAATTTCGGCGGTAGATTACTCAAAAATTCTTCGCTACTGGTATCTTGCGGCGGCACTGGGTGTAATTCCCGTTATGCTTACATTCTTTATAGGCTTTGCGCCCGAGGGTACCGACGATAAGGCATGGCTTGACTTAGGCTTTACCACCTTTCAGCCGGCGGAGCTTTTGAAAATTTGCTTTGTACTGACCTTCAGCGCGCATATAAGCGCCGTAAAGCCCAATATTAACAAGCTTAAATACTTAATACCCGTTTGTTTGCACGGAGCTTTTCCGGTCTTGCTTATACATTTTCAGGGCGATGACGGAACGGCACTTGTTTTTGCGGTCATGGTCGTGTTTATGCTTTGGGCGGCGGGCGTTTCAAAAAAATATTTTTTGGCTATGATTCCCGTAATCCTGATTGCCGCGCCCATTCTTTATTTCTTTATTATGAATGACGACCAGCGCGATAGGCTTACCGCAATCTTCGGCGTTTTGAATTTCGGCGCGAAGCGCGACCCGAACGAGCAATGGCCTACCTATCAGCAGTGGCGCGGCAGAACCGCACTTGCCAACGGCGGCTTTGCGGGTCAGGGCTTTTTAAACGGCGATTTCACGCAGAACGGAATCGTTCCCTACGGCTTTAACGATTTTATTTTCGTAAGCATAGGGGAGGAGCTCGGCTTTTTTGGCTGTATGGCTGTAATTCTGCTGCTCGGCGGCATCTGCTTCAGGTGCCTGCAGGTTGCGCGGCTTTCAAAAAAGGACAGCGGCAAGCTTATTTGCGTGGGAATTTTCGCAATGATATTTACCCAGGCGGTAATTAATATAGGTATGTGCACATCTGTCCTGCCGGTCATAGGTATAACCCTGCCGTTTTTCAGCGCGGGCGGAACCTCGCTTTTATGCTTGTATCTCGGTATAGGTTTGGTGCTTAATGTTTATCTGCACCGCAATTCGAGAACCATATATCTGCACGATAATATGAAATGATTTCCAAGCATAGCAATATTTGTCTATAAAATACAATATATTTTACTTGATAAAACCTCGGGGAATTTGTAAAATTAGAATATAAAATAAGAAGGGGCGATTATATGATTCGCGTAACCGTTTATAATGAATTTTTACATGAAAAAACCGATGATAATGTCAAGGCGATATATCCCGAGGGAATACATAACGCCCTTAAAGAGCACCTGACAGATGATGAGATTACGGTAAAAACCGTAACGCTTGATAATGTCGGGGACATTACCGATGAATTGCTCGGCAATACCGATGTTCTTCTTTGGTGGGGGCATATTGCACACGATAAGGTGCCGGACGAGGTGGCAAAGCGTGTGCAAAACGCAGTGCTTTCGGGCATGGGTGCCGTATTCCTTCATTCTGCACACCATTCAAAGCCGTTCAAGCTGCTTATGGGCACACCCTGCTCGCTCGGCTGGCGTGAAAACGGCGACCGTGAGTATGTTTGGGTTTGTGACCCCTCTCACCCGATAGCCGAGGGTATTGACCGTTACATAAAATTAGAGCACGAGGAAACCTATGCCGAGCCTTTCAGCATACCTGAGCCGGATAAACTTATATTTATAGGAAACTATGAGGGCGGCGAGGTATTGCGCGCAGGCTGCTGCTACAGGCGCGGTTACGGAAAGATTTTCTATTTCCAGCCGGGGCATGAAACCTTCCCGACTTACCACAACCCACAGATAATTCGCGTTATTAAAAATGCAATTCATTGGGCTTACAACGATTACCGCAAGGAAATTGATTGCCCCAATATTAAAAAAATCGAGGAATGATACCCTTTATGAAAAAGAATTTTGCGGTTATAGGCTACGGCGGTCAGGGCGGCTGGCACACAAGGCAAATACTTGCGAGCGATGTTGCCGCACTTACCGGTATTTACGATATTGACCCCAAAAAAGCCGAGCTTGCCGAGAAAAACGGAATACGCGCTTATGCTTCTTATGATGAAGTGCTGGCGGACAATGCGGTTGACGCAGTTGTAATAGCCGTACCGAACGATTGCCACAAGGAGCTTGTTATAAGGGCGCTGGAGAAGGGCAAGAATGTCATTTGCGAAAAGCCGGTTGAAATGTCAGTTGCGGCGCTTGATGAAATGATTGCCGCCGCCGATAAATCGGGAAAATTCTTCACCGTTCACCAGAACAGACGGTGGGACGTTGACTTTCTTGCAATGAAGCAGATTGTAAATTCGGGCGAGATAGGCGAGCTTATAAACATTGAATCGAGAATACACGGCTCGCGCGGAATACCGAGCGACTGGCGCTGCCACAAGCCCTACGGCGGCGGTATGATACTCGACTGGGGTGTGCACCTCATCGATCAGATACTGCAGATAATAAAGGAAAAAATCGTAAGCGTATACTGCACGGTTACCAATATCACGACCGACGAGGTTGATGACGGCTTTAAGCTTACCCTTTATTTTGAAAGCGGAAAGACCGCCTATATTGAGGTTGGTACATATAACTTTATTGCAATGCCGCGCTTTTATCTGCAGTGCAAAAACGGCAGCGCAATCATTGAGGACTGGCAGAAAAAGGCACAGGTTGCGCGCATGAAGGCATGGAACGAAAAAGAGGTTCTGCCCGTGCAGACCGCCGCGGGAATTACCAAAACCATGGCGCCGCGCGATGAAATTACCCTTGATATGTATGAGGTTGAGCGCCCTGTAAGCGACGTACACGATTTCTACCGCAATTTCTGCGCCGTGCTTGATAAAAAAGCAGAGCCTGCCATTAAGCATAGCGAGGTTCGCCGCGTTATGCAGGTTATGGAAGCAGCGTTTGAGTCGTCCGATAAAAAGCAGCGTATTGAGGTTAATATTTAATGCTTGACCTTTCTGTAATAGGCACGAGCGGGATTACCGAAAAGTTTTTATCCGCCGCGCGTAAAACAGGACGCTATAAATTCAGGACCGTTTATTCGCGTACCGCCGAAAAGGGCAGAGCATTTGCCGAAAAGCAGGGCTTTGAGGGCTTTTGCACCGATATAAACGCTTTGGCGGGCGACAGCTTTACCGACGCTGTGTATATAGCCTCGCCGAACTCCTGCCACTTTGCGCAAAGCAAGCTTTTTTTGCAAAACGGAAAGCACGTTTTTTGTGAAAAGCCTATCGTAACAAATGCGGCGGAATATGATGAGCTTTTGTCCCTTGCCGATAAAAGCGGACTCATTTACGCCGAGGCAATTATGAGCCGTCACTATAAAGGGCGGGATATGCTGCTTAAGGGGCTATCGCAAATCGGAAATATTTCGGTTGCGAGAATAAATTTTTGTCAGCGCTCAAGCAGATATGACGCTTTTATGGCTGGCGAACATATGAATATTTTCGATATGTCGCTCTGTGCGGGAACGCTTATGGATTTAGGCGTTTACTGCGTGTATGCGGCGGTTGATATGTTCGGTATGCCGAAAAACATTAAAGCCTGCGCCTCGTTTTTTGAAAACGGCGCGGATAAATCGGGCTCCGCAATTTTTGAATATGACGGATTTACAGCGGTACTCACCTACAGCAAGGCGGGGCAATCTGTTTCGGATTCCGAAATAGTGGGGGACAGCGGCGTTTTAAAAATCGGCTCTGTTTCGCAATACGGCGATATTTCGCTTGTAAAGGGCGGCGCCGAAACAATTCTTTCGGAAATGCCTGCCCGTGATGAAATAATGGGCGATGAAGCAATTAAATTTGCCGATTATATTGAAAACGGAAAAGAATTTTATAACGATTACCGCACGGTATCGGCTCTTACGCACAATGTCCATACCTGTATGGACTTAATAAAGCAAAGCGCGAACATTAAATATCCGGAAAGGAAGATAAATCTATGAAATTAGGCATTGTAAGCGCAATTTACGACGGCTTTACCTTTGAAGAAGCCGTTGAAAACGCCGTAAAGAACGGCTGTGAATGTATGGAAGTTGCCTGCTGGCCGCAGGGCAAGGCAGAAAGGCGTTATGCCGGGGTAAGCCACATTGATGTGGATAATATGTCCCCCGAGTATATCGCCTATATAAAGGATTTCTGCGCGAAAAAGGGCATTGAAATTTCCTCTCTCGCATTTTACCCGAACACTATGGACGGCGACCTGCAAAAACGCGAGGCAAACATTGCTCACCTTAAAAAGGTAATAAATATGAGCGCGCTTTTGGGCGTTAATATGGTTACTACCTTTATAGGCAGGGATCAGACAAAGACGGTGGAAGAAAACCTTGAATTATTTAAGGAAATTTGGCCGCCGATAATAAAGCTTGCCGAGGAAAAGGGCGTTAAGGTTGCAATTGAAAACTGCCCCATGCTTTTCGGCGCGGATCAGTGGCCGGGCGGGCAGAACCTGTTTACTACCCCGAGGCTTTGGCGCAAAATGTTTGAACTGCTGCCCAGCGATAATTTCGGCATAAACTATGACCCGAGCCACTTTATTTGGCAGCAGATCGACTACATAAAGCCGCTTTATGAGTTCAGGGATAAAATATTCCATGTTCATTTTAAGGATATCAAGCTGTTTAAGGATAAGCTTGACGACGTGGGCATAATGGGGTATCCGCTTGATTTCATGAGCCCGAAGCTGCCGGGACTCGGCGATGTTGATTGGGGCAAATATGTTTCAGCCCTTACCGATATAGGCTATGACGGCTATGCCTGCATTGAGGTTGAGGATAAAGCCTTTGAAGGCTCAAAGCAGCGCGTTATGGATTCCGTTGCGTTAAGCTGCCGCTATATGCGTCAGTTTGTAATATAATGTCTACTGAATAATTGCATTAGCAAATGCAATTATATAAAATCGAGTTAAAATCTCGATTTTATGGGTCAAAACCTTTGTTTTGACCGTCAGTATCCATTGATTGTCGCCTGATTTTAAAAAGAATCAAAATGTGATTCTTTTTAAAGTGCAAGGTTTTTTCGCAAAATTGCGCAAAAACCTTGCACCTGAACAATTCAAAAGTTTATACCAACATGCTTGGTTAATGTACTTTTGAATTGTTCAGCAGGCATTAATATAAATTCGGCTTAAGCCTGAATATAACATTTTTTGGAGGAATAAAAAATGGCACTTGACATGAACAATTTCACAAGCAACCAAAACGAACAGGGCGAGGTCAAAAGCGACCGCAAGCTGCGTATCGGTATAATCGGTACGGGCGGAATTGCAGGCTCACACATTGCAAGCTACAAAAAGCAGCCCGATGTTGAGGTAGTAGCCGGCGCCGATCTTATCCCCGGAAAGGCTGAAAAGTTTTTCAAGGATAACGGCGTAGAGGCTAAAGCCTTCACCGATTACAAGGAAATGATTGACACCATGAACCTTGACGCGGTAAGCGTTTGCACCTACAACCGCACCCATGCGGAGTGCACCATTTACGCGCTTGAGCACGGTCTTCCGGTGCTTCTTGAAAAACCGATGACTGTTACTCTTGATGAGGCTATCGCTATCCGCGAGGCAGAAAAGAAGAGCGGCAAAATTGTTTCCGTAGGCTTCCAGCCCCGTTTTGACGCTAATATGCAGATGATTAAGAAGATAGTTCAGTCTGGCGAGCTCGGCAGAATTTACTATGTTCAGACCGGCGGCGGCCGCAGACACGGTATTCCGGTAAGCTGGTCGGAGACCTTTATCGAGAACGATAAGGCAGGTCTCGGCGCTCTCGGCGACATCGGCTGCTACTCAATCGACCTTGTTATGAACGCTCTCGGCAATCCGAAGCCTTTAACCGTTACAGGTACCGCTACCGATTATTTCGGCACCACTCCCGAGGCTTATTCGCAGGTCGGCAAGCCCGAGTGCGCCAAGAAGTTCAGCGTTGACGATTTCGCGTCCGCTTATATCCGTCTTGAGGGCGGCATAATCCTCGACTTCCGTATTGCGTGGTATATGCATCTTGACACTCCCGGAGACACCATCATTATGGGTACAAAGGGCTCTCTCCGTATTCCGTCAACCGATTGCTGGAACGGCTCCTTCAATAAGCCTATGACTATTTATCATGATGTTGCAGGTGAGCCTGTTGAGACCGTTGTACCGCTGCTGCCCGCAACGACCGATCTGTTTGACCGCAAGATCCGCTCTTTCCTCAATGCTGTCATCACCGGCAGCGAGGCTCCCGTTCCGACCAGCCAGATCATCTACAACCAGGCTATACTTGACGGTATTCAGCGTTCAAGCGACTGCGGCCACGAAGTAGAAATTGAGATTCCGGAAGTTTAATTAAAATAAATCGGATTGACTTTCAATTTATTAAGGAGTAAATTGTTATGTATAATTTTCCTATTGCGTTACAGCTTTATTCGGTAAGGGACGATATGGAGGCAGATTTTGCCGGCACCCTTAAAAAGGTTAAGTCCTTCGGGTATGACGGAGTTGAATTTGCGGGACTTTTCGGTCATACCGCAGATGAAGTCAAGAAAATGTGTGCCGACGCAGGTGTCACCCCGATTTCGGCGCATGTTCCCTATGACGAGCTTAAAAAGGGCGACGAAACCTTTAAGACCTATGCCGAAATAGGCTGCAAATATATTGTTATTCCGTGGATAAATGCGGAATATCTCGCGGGCGGCGAGAAAAACGCCGAGTTTTATGAGAATGTTAAAAAGTTCGGCGAGCTTGCAAATAAGCACGGTATGAAGCTTTGCTATCACAACCACGATTTCGAGTTTGAAAAGTTTGACGGCGAGTATAAGCTTGACCTGCTCTATAAGGCGATTTCACCCGAGCTTTTATCAACTCAGCTTGATACCTGCTGGGTGAATGTCGGCGGAGAAGATCCGGCTGAATTTGTCCGCAAGTATAACGGCAGAATCGAAATCGTCCACTTAAAGGACTTTGCGGGAACAAAGGGCGGCAATATGTATGCTCTTATCGGAAACGATGAAAGCAAGAAGAAGGAAGCCTCGGGCACCTTCGAGTTCCGTCCGGTAGGCTCGGGTCTTCAGAACTTCCCGGCAATTCTCGAAGCATGCAAGGATGTTAACGCTAAATGGGTAGTGGTTGAGCAGGATCAGCCCAGTATGGGTAAAACTCCGCTTGAGTGCGCCGAAACCAGCATTAACTATTTAAAGACGATTTATTAAGGTGTATATAGACCGACCCTCCGCAGCATACCGTACAGTATGCTGCGGAGGGTAATGTAATTTCGGCTTATCTGAACGGTAATGAGCTGTCGTTTGCTTACGATTCCGCAAACAGGCTTATTTCCGCGGTCAAAACAGCTATACCTATAATGTTGAGGATGTTCGCGTCCGTAACCTTTGCGGTGAAAGCGAAACAACCTATGCGTATAATACAAACGGCAGATTAAGTCAGTTATTGGTTAAAACAACAGACGGTGTTATAATGACTATCGAATGTAGAAATAACACAAGTTTGCGTTATTTCTACGCCAAATTAAAGATTTGGCATCAAATTTTCTTTGAAAATTTGTCTATATTCATTGCAATGAAATTGATACAAAATCGCAGAGCAATTTTGTATAGACGATTTTATCGGCTTGTCGAAAACTCGAAAAGTTTTCGACATTCAATTATTATTATAACAAAGTATGTTTACGGTATAAATCTTATAGGTGAGGAAACAAGCGGAAGCTTTAAAACATATCACTTCGATTACCGAGGCAATACGGCAGCCATCACAGATATTAACGGAAATGTAACAAATATTAAAATAGAGGTATTAGATTGATATGTTGAAAGAGATATATTTTAAATCAAAGCCGCTTATTAAACGATATTATAATATTTTGGCTTTGCCCGCCTTTTTGTTAATGATGCTTAATGCTGTAACGGTTGCAATAATCGAATATGCAGGATATGAAAATGTATGGAATAAAATAAATACTTTGTTTAAAGGCTTATTGCTGTTTATTTATTTTATAGTTAAAATAGTGCTGATTCCACTTGTTTCGGCAGTGCTTTTTAAGGTGGTTGTTGCCATTCAAGATGAAAAAGGATATAATATCAGATCGGGAATAAATAATTTTTTGAATTTTGAAAATATTAAGAAAATCTTTCTTATAAATTTTATTCCGACCGTTGTTAATCTATTTGCATACAGCAGTAGTATTGACTTTTTAAACGTATTCAATTTTAGGCTTGCGGCAGGAGAATTTTCAATTATATTTAAGTTGATTTCGCTTTTAGTTTCATATAAGTTTATGGCGTGCAACTATTATTTTGCGATGAAGCAATCCAGTGTAAAAGATACAATTGCGTTTTCTTTTAAAGCCATGAAGTGGAAAAAATTACTCAGTGTAATAAAGCTATCAATTATATTTTTACCATGGATTGCCCTTGATTGCATAATATATTTTATATTACCGATTATAGCATCCGCTTTAAGCGGTAATTATATGTCTCAAACGGTGTATACCGTTTTAGGTGAATACACAATTCCATTGGTATCATATTCATTATCTAATGTACTAAAATGCTTTTGGTTTGCTTTAGGGTTTTATGTGTATCCTTATGCGTTCGTGGTTTCAACTGTTTTTTTAAAAGAAATATGTGATTCTTACAACACCTGAAAATGTTTCCTCTTTTATATTTGAGGAAAATATTTTAAGTGTTTAAAAGCCTACCTACGTAAGTGATTGCGACAATATTGAACCGCAATCACTTATGGCAGTGTAACGGTTACGGTTAATGGGGCAACTCTCTCAAGGGGCAGCATAATTGCGCAAATAGTACAAGCAGATTGGTTAAATGCCAATCTGCTTGTGAAAGCGAGGACTTATGAACATTAAATATTTACTTATTGATATTCCGTGGTAACTTTTGTTTTGTATTCTTTTGGCTATTGCTTTATATGTAAAATTTTATTATGATACCAAACATTTAAACAACCTAAAGCAATTGTCAAAATTCAAGGAACAGATACTGTAAAATCAAACGATTTTTTTAAAAAATGCTTTGAAGTTTGCGGAATATCCTCAATGAAACGTGCAATATTAAATCGAGGTGGAAAAATTGAATAAAAGAACTTTAATAATTGTAATTTCAGCAATTGTGTGTATCTCTGTGCTTGTTGGACTTAATAATATTAAATCTTTTGATGGATATTATAGTTCAATTGAAAATGTTGTTGCACACGAAACGACAGTCCGAAAAGGTGGAGATAAAATTGCTTTAATTAAAAATGGTTCTGGTAGTATTGCGATAATAAGATTAGAAAATGCATTTACTTTTTACAATTTTAAAACAAAAAGCACTTTGACCGGGAAAAAATATGCTGTTTCAAGTTACCAAAGATATAATATCGATTATGATAGTGTAACCCAAACACCACCGGTGTTTAATGAATGGAAATCTTTTTCTACAACAATCTTTAATAATTCTGATGAAAAAGATTTAATATGGTGTGTGGTGAAAAAAAGCAATGAAACTGTGCTTGAAGACGATGTAAAAAGTTTGGGCTATTCATATGATGGAACAGAACATTGCCTGTTATACGCTTTTGTTTGAGTGTTAATGGTGTGCAAGGCGGCGATGCAATATCCGAGCTATATAGAATAGCTGACGAATGGGCTTCAAAAGAATTGTCGAATGTTATTTTGGATGAATTCAGTCGATACATTTCTAATGCTATTTCCGGCAAGGGTAATAACGAAAGAGTGTCTTTATTTTTAGGGGCATATGCGTGGCAGCATAAAGCTGATTGTTTCACCGGAGAATGGACTACCTCCTACATAGGATACGGTACCCCTTGGTCTAATGATATTATACCTAATCGATGAGGTGTTTGAATGTTTAAACAAATAAAGGCAAAATCAAGGGAAGCCTATGCACGCAATTACAAAATCCTGATAACGGTTTCATTGCCGTTAATGTTTTCAAGCTTTGCGGCTGATATTATTATAAATTTCTTGGCTTCCAAGTTGCTATGGTCGGATTTAACCGATTTTTTCAGGCTTATTATATTGCTTGCATTTTTGTTTTTAGAATTTGTAAGTATACCTGTTTCACGCGTTTTAATCTTTAAAGCTATAATTATTATAAAAAACAACGACGATAAAAAGGTTGAAAGAGAATTAAAAAAGTTTTTTAATTTCTCTAATGTAGGTAAAATAGTATTAATAAACTTTATTCCCTGTTTATTTGCAGCTTTTTTGAAGCTTAATTCTTCAAAACTTACCGCTTTTAATCTTTTTAAAGTTAAAGGTACGCACCTAATCATATTATCGCTTATCGCAATGGTCGTAACTTATATGTTTTTTGCCTGCAATTATTATTTTGCTTTAAAAGAATATTCTGTAACCGAAACAGTTAAAGCCTCTTTTAAAATTATGCATAAAAATATTTTTAAAGGCATTGCATTAGCATTCTCATTTTTGCCGTGGGCTTTCTTAATCGCGTTAATCTATTTGGCAATAAAAGCGGCATTTACAGGGTCGCTTACATACGCATTAAATGCATATACTCCAATTTTAGATTCATTTATTTCCTTTGGCTTCGGTGTGGATTTATATTTGATCCCGTATATGTATTTAACTGCTGCCGACTTTATTCAACATTTAGTTGATAATGAACCGAATCAAAGAATTCCCGACAAATATGACGCTCTTTAAAACCTTATTCGATAATAATTACAGCGGCATTTATTAAAATGTGTACCGTGCAGTTCTATTTTTAACTGCGCGGTACACAAAAAGCAAACCGAAAATTTTCTTTCAGACTATTTAACAAGGTATAACTACCGTTAAATATTTAGGAGTATAAAATGCGAAGAAGAATAGGTTTAATAAAATTTTTTATATCTGCAGCCATC
>OHAF01001709.1_pt1 | contig 19029 bp, 13 predicted proteins | sample 1577041 | NCBI WGS metagenome assembly OHAF01 (sample SAMEA3541495, study PRJEB24748) | human gut metagenome | biome: human gut; feature: human-associated habitat; material: faeces | place: China | collected 2012
TAAGAAGAGTTTGTTGTTTTATGAATCTACAATGTGTACTTTATCGGATGCTTACGAAAGATCGTGCAGAAGCGACAATCCGTAAGCATCAACCGCAGCGATACCTCGACGTCGATAAATACCCAGCTCGACAGTCTTATTCCTGCGTCGAAAATCTCGACGCTCTCGCAGGGCGTGTTTGTCGGAGCCGTGAGCGACAACTTCGGAGAGGAGATCGAGCAGAAGATTTTCCATGCCCGGATCGTCGTGGACAACGACGCCGTGAAACAAGAAATGGCGGAGTACAAACCCATACCCACAATATCGTCGTTCCTCGACGCCAGCGGGCGAAACATCATGCAGGAAAAGATCAAGGAGAATTACCGCCGCATCAAGCAGGATGCACTCGACATTATCGAAGCCGAGATGAAACGCATAGAGAAGGATGAAAAATTGGCGGAGAAATTATTGTAAAATAAAGGGAGACTGAAAAATTCAGTCTCCCTTCTCGATTAATTTTCATTTATAAGAAGTTCTTCTAATTGTTTTCTTGTTTCTTCGACCATGTCTTTTTTTGAAGCTCCCGGCAATGCAAGATATTTCTCTACGGCATCTAACATTTCGTGACAAGCTATAAAAAAATCATAGCGTTCATGGAATGAAAAATCTTTGTGATATATAGAATAAAAAGTAGAATAATGTCTTGCTACACGGAAACTATAATGTTTGTATTGATTTCCCTTTTGCGATGCCATGAGCATTCTATGAGCGCGTTTAAAAACTTCAATTGGCTCAATTACATTTTTCTTTTCGTTTGCATCTTCCAAAAGATAGCGGGCAAAATGATTATCTATTTGGAAGGTATCAAAATTTGTATTTTTTGCATATGAGTATGCATTGTCAAAACATCTTGCTGCATCAGAATACTCACCATCAGCTAAACGAGCAATAGCAAACTGTAACCAAAATAAAGGATTCTCTCTATTATATTCTAAATATGCGACTTTTTCATAAATATTAAAAATAGCTCTATTAAGTCCTCTCTGATCAGAATCCTTTTTTAATATTCTATTTAGATTCTGATATAACATAATTTCTTTCAGATATTTACGAATTCGTTTATGAGAACGTTTTTCATGTAATCGTTCATAAATTTGAATTAAAGGAGTATCAATATCTGAATAATTCAAAAGATTTTTCAATATATAATTTGAGAGTACAGAAGATTTGAAAACTATTTCTTCTGTATCAAAATCAATAAATTCTCTTAAAAATTTATTTTTCCTAAAAGATATGTTATTTAATGAATCTAATCCTAAATCATCTACAATATCTACCAATCTTAATCTGAAATCTAAAACAGCTCCAATTAGTAAGTATAATAATGCTTGATAATAATCACTTCTGTGTTTGATCGCTGTTACGATCTCATTATAGCGATTTCCTAAATCATCTGATTTAACTAACTGAATTATAAATTGACTTAGATGACGTTTGCATCGTGTTTTAATAAATTGTATCTTCTCATCGACTGTAAAGTGGGAGCGTTTTTGCCATAATCCATTCTTTTCGACCACTTGAATTAATGACTCAACTTCCTTGTCAGTCAACTCATTAAGATCTATTTCAAAAGGATCATCAAGCATTATGTCACGCAAAAATAGATGTGCTGTTTCATGGGCAGGAGTCCTTTCTGACAATACTAATGAAATGTGATTATGCTTATAACGTCCAATTTTTTTCAGCAGATTGACTGTATCTGCATAATTTTCAATAATTATAACAGTTGGATCATCTGTTTGATTACAAATGTAATCTAATTCATCAATTGCAGATAGTGCGTCTCTTTCAAGATAAAATACTTTTTTACCTTTCTCTAATAAACATATAGATAATGCTTTCAAAAATAGCGTTTTACCATTTCCTAAATCAGAGAGGACAACTATAAAAGGACATCCTGATTGTATTTTTTGTAGAACTACCTCTAATTTATCTCGGAAAACAAAATAAGGAAATGAATCTGCATTTTTTATTGAATATGCAAGCAAATTTTCATCGACATTTCCTTTGACTAACAAATCAATAAAGCTAATGCGTTTACGTTCAGGCTTTTGATTAGTTATTCGAGGAGTAACAAAATGATGAAATGTATATGGTATATCCACATTTATAATAGGTACATTCTGCAATTCTCTCACGAATCCTTCTGTCCCCAATTTAAGAGGTGTACCTAAATCTTCTAATTGCATCAAATCAATATCATTTTCATCGGGGCCAACGATAAAAAATGTCTTTTCTTTGATATTTTTTGTTCGATCCAATAAATGAATAAGGTCAGTATCAGATTGAAGAGAACAACCTACAAAAAATATTGCATCACATAACAATAAATCATCTTCAAATATCTCCCACCAACCTGTATTTTTGATGTAATCTTTATTATAACTCTTATATGTCAATTTGAAAGAATTATCAATTGTTGCTCTTGATAATTGACTAATTACTCCATTTAAATGAACACAAACTGATGAAGTGCGGTATTGTTCACTCTCGTCGGAAAGAGTGACTGATGACAATAGTTTATTGTTTTCGAGGTAAGCTCGTTCTAAAATTTCATCATAGTTTAGCGTATAACATCGTCGCCAAGGAAAATTTCCGAGTTCTTTTTGAGTCGGAGAAATTTCCTTGATTATAAATTCCCGTTGGAGAAAGGCTATGATTTTATCTTCTCCATACTGTCGAATATACCATTGTGACGCTCGACGTAAATCGTCATCTTGATTTTCTTTAGGAACATCACATTCGTTGTATAGTTCATGTGCAATATATTTTGCAATACGAAATGCAGATTTATCTTGCTTGTAATTTTTTGCACCAAGAGAAAATCCTGCACCTGTAAGTAATAAACATTTACCATATTGAATTTTTTGTATGGCTTCTTCAAATTTCATGGCAATATTAAATTTATGCATAAAAATACATTAATTCAATGTAATATCAAAATTATACTTGCCATTTCCCGCCATCTCGCGCCTCTTCCCGCCAGAAGGGGCGCATTTGGTGTTATGAACTGGAAAAAGGTCTTATCTTTCCGCCGGATTTTCACCATTCAATTTACTCATTTAATATTGGCATTATGGCAAGAGAACAGGAAAAGCTATCGAAGGACGTGCTGGCCGTCCTCGACAAAAAGACGAACGATCTGCGTCTGGTCAGCGAAATGAACGAGCAGACGGGAGAGTTCAACACCGTGAGCACGGCTCCGGGCGATCGGCGCAGAGCCCTTTCGTTCGACAGCCGAACGGTTTTGGGAACCTTTTTCGAGAACCTTCGCAACCAATACGGACGCCCGTCCGACCTGGGTTGAAGTTTCTTCCGGATCGGAATCGAAAAACTCGACCGTATCCTCGATTCCATCATCCAAGTCCGCGAAGGCAAGGATCAGGACGGCTCCCTGGCCAAAGAGGTCTCCGACTACGAACTCAACAACGAGGGGCGTATCGCCAAGTTCGCTGACCGTTATAAGTTCGAGGAACGGGAACTTCCGTGGGATCAGATTCAGGCGTTGGGTCTGAACAAAGAAATCCTGCTGGAGAATCAAAGCATGGGCGACATCCTCAAGGGACGTATTCCCAACAAACTGGTGCCGCTCAAACATAAGATGGACGGCCGCTGGGTCGATCTGGGCCTCGGTACGATTTCACCGATCCGCGACGATGCGGGCAATGTCCAACTCCGTATCTTCACACGTCTGGACGAGCCGCAGTACAAAATATCGCCGTATAAGGAGCTTTTCACGGACAAGGAGATCGAGCGTCTTGAAACCGACGGGCATCTGGGTTCCACCAAGAAAATGAAAGATTTTACCTCGGGCCGCGAGTGCGAGTGTTATGTCAGCGTCCATGAGGCGACGAACCGCCTGACGACGCTTCCGGTCGATGCGCTGACGCTCCCCACCCGAATTTACGGCAAAGAGATCGGCGACGACATCGAGCCGCTGCGCTCCGGCAAGGAGATCTTCGTCGAAGACATCCACCTCAAGGACGGCCGGGTCATCTCGGGCCATGCCCGCGTGGACGCCAACCGCGGAGACGTGGTGTTCCGCAACGACAATAATCCGCATCTGCGCATCCACGATACGGTTTTCGGAGTCAAGGTAAGTGCAGACATCCAGGCGAAGCTGGCCAACCACGAGGTCGTCTTCATCCCCGGCATGAAAGTCGGCGGCAAGACGATCAGCACCGACCTTCGTTACAGCGACACGGGCCGGCCCCTGTTCGGCAACAACGCCCGCAATTACCGTTCGCGTCTGGGCGAGGAGAACCCGCGTCCGCGCCAGCGCGTCCGCCGGCGTCTTCCGTCGCTTCCCGGCGCACAACCCAAAGGCATGAAAATCGGTTAGCCATTATGAAACGACACGTAGAAGAGAAAGAGTTGCCGTACTTCGCGGCAACTCTTACCGCTTATTTGCGCGAAAGCCATCCCGAACTGCTTCCCGACAAACACTTCATCGCCGAGCGGAGCGACCATGCGGCGCAGACCTATGAACGTGCCGTTCGCAACGGCAACAGCGTCTACGAGGCACTGGAACTCTCGAACGCCGTTTTATACCAGGACTTGCGCTTCTCGAAATACGATGCGATCTTCGAGGTCGTATCGGAATGGTTCCCGGAGGTCGCAGCCCGGCAGCGCACCGCTTTCTGCCTGAAACTGCTTCCCGTCTGCGAAGAGGTGTTCGAGATGTACGATCTGACCGACGACTTCGAGAGCAGTCCGTCCTATAAAAATCTTCTATTGGAACTTACCGGACTCATCCAAACCCACATCGAACTGCATGGCATACAATAAAAGGAAACATCTGGAGGCGAACATCGCCGCCCTGCGTATCGCTTTCGCTCCATCGACGGTACTTACCCCGCAGCAGCGAGACGCCCTGGCTGCGTACAGCGGCTTCGGAGCGTTGAAATGCGTCTTGCAGCCGGCCGCTGCGGACGACGATCTCGCGCAATGAAAGACCGACCGGGAACTCTTTCCGCAGGTGAGGGAGCTGCACGAACTGCTGCGCCATTATGCCGGCAGCGAACAGCGGTATAAAGACTTCGTGCAGAGCATGCGCAATTCTACGCTGACGGCATTCTACACACCGCCGGCCATCGTGCGTGCACTCGCCGAGGCGCTCCGGGATGCCGGCGTCGTTCCCCGGCGGTTGCTCGACCCCAGCGCCGGGGCCGGGATTTTCCCTTCGTCGTTCCGGGAGACCGCCGACGGCGAAGTCGAAATCCTCTCTTTCGAGAAAGACCTGCTGACCGGACAAGTGCTCTCTGCACTGGCCCGGGAACGAGAGCAGGTTGTCATCGACGGTTTCCAAACCATCGAATCGGCCTATGACAGTTATTTCGACGTGGTAACGTCCAATATTCCCTTCGGTGATACCCGGATTTTCGACGCTGCCTTTCGGAAGAGCGACGACCCGGTTCGAGGACAAGCGCTCAAGGCCGTTCACAACTATTTCTTCATCAAGGGACTGGATACGCTCCGCGAGGGCGGCATTCTGGCGTTCGTCACCTCGGCGGGCGTCATGGACGCTCCCGGCAACGAACCCGTCCGCCGCTATCTGATGGAGCATACGCGGCTGGTTTCGGCCGTGCGGCTGCCGAACAACCTCTTTACGGAGTATGCCGGCACGGAAGTGGCCAGCGATCTCATCGTCCTTCAGAAACAGAGCGAAAAGCGGGAGCTTACCCCCGACGAGCAACGCTTCGTCAGTTCGTCCGAGATCGGCAACGGAATTTACCTGAACGACTACCACCGGGATTTCAAGCACGCGATCCATACGACGGTTTCGCATGAAAAAAGTCTCTATGGACAATCCGCTCTCGTACTGCACTACGACGGAGGCCCGGAACGGATCGCCGAGCGGCTGTGCGGAATCCTCGCAAATGATTTCGCAGCCCGCCTCGACACCGAACGATATACACAATATCTCCGTCCGCTCCATATCCCTCAGGCGCAAACCGTGCCGCCGACCGCCCGGAGGCAAAATCGGGTCGCGGCTCCGCAATCCGTGCTGCCACCGGAGCCGGCATCCGTTGCACCGACTCCGGAAGTACCGGCTCCGGCCGCATCGCTTTTCGGCAGCGCTGCCGCCGTTCTGATCGCCCGCCGTCCGCTGGGACAGCGGCGGGCCGGGCGCAGAACGGATACGACCGGCATGTCCGATCTCTTCACGCAGGGAAATCTGTTCACACAACCGGCGGAGGCAGCGGATGCCCCGGCAGCAATCACTGCGCCGGCTTCGGAGAATAAAGATCCGCGGCCCTTTACCGGCACGATGCTTCCGCACTACAAAGAGCGGTCGTTGGTTCTGTTCGAAGGGCAGGTCGGACGTCTGGACGGCCTGACACGACAGGGCTGCACGTTCCATCCCGAAGAGCTGGGAACCTTGTCCCGATACCGGGCCGAACGCTATATCCCGCTACGGGATACCTACCAGCTGCTCTACCGGCTCGAAATGCAGAACGAGATCGAATACAAGGGTCTGCGGCGCAAACTCAACGGATGTTACGAGAACTTCACGGCTCTGTTGGGCGATCTGAACAAGAAGGAGAATGCCGCCTTCATCCTGAACGATCCCGGCGGGCGGGAGGTGCTGGGGCTCGAACGTTTCGTCGAAGGCCGAAAACAGCTCTCCGACATCCTCCGACGCCCCGTATCGTTCGACCCTAACGAGATCAAACACGTCGATACGGCGGCCGAAGCGCTGGCTGCCTCGCTCAACAAGTTCGGACGGGTGGAGTTTCCCTATATGGAGTCGCTCGCATCGCGTTCCCGGCAAGAGCTGACCGACGAGCTGGGCGCTCGCATTTTCTACAATCCGATGGTCAAGGGGTATGAAATCCGCGAACGGCTCGCGGCAGGGAATGTCGTCGCCAAAGCCGAATGAATCGAAAATTACCTCAAGGAGAACCCCGACGACGATGCCTGTCGCCGCTCGCTCGCGCTGCTTCGTGAGGCCGCACCCAAACGCATCGAGTTCGAGGAGCTGGATTTCAACCTCGGCGAGCGATGGATACCGACCGATATTTACGAAGGCTTCTGCGAGCATTTCTTTCAGGTGCCCGTATCGGTAAGCTATTCGGCGAAGATGGATGCCTTCGGCATCGAGAACCACGGGTACAGCCCTCTGATCTCCCAAAAATACGTCGTCAAAGGAGACTTCGAGGTCTACGACGGTATGGATCTGTTGCATCATGCCATGCTCAACACGCTGCCCAACATCAACAAGGACGGCGGCAAGGACGAACACGGCAAGACCATCCGGATTCCCGACTTCGAGGCCCGGCAGAAGGCCGACACGCTCATCAGCGAAATCCGGCAGGCGTTCGTCGAATGGCTGCATGCGCAGCCCGACGATTTCAAGGAGCGGCTGACCGATCTCTACAACCGCAAATTCAACTGCTATGTCCGTCCACGCTACGACGGCAGCCACCAGCAGTTTCCGGGGCTCGACCTGCGGGGGCTGGGTATCGAAGACCTGTATCCCAGCCAGAAGGATGCGATCTGGATGATCAAGCAGAACGGCGGCGGCATCTGCGACCACGAGGTCGGTACGGGCAAGACGCTTATCATGTGCGTCGCAGCGTATGAGATGCATCGTTTGGGACTGGCCCGCAAGCCGATGATCATCGGTATCAAAGCCAACATCCACGAGATCGCCCGAACCTTCCGCACGGCCTATCCCAATGCCCGTCTGCTCTATCCCGGCAAGGAGGACTTCACGCCGGAGAACCGCCTGCGGATCTTCAGCGACATCAAGAACAATAATTGGGACTGCATCATCCTTACGCACGAACAATTCGGCAAGATACCCCAGTCGGCTGAGGTGCAGCAACGGATTCTCCGGCAGGAGATGGACGACATAGATGAAAATCTGGCGTCCTACGAAAAGCAGGGCGGACATGTGGACGGCTGGATTCTGCGCGGTCTGGAGAAGCGCAAAGAGAATCTGGATGCCAAGCTCCACGAGTTGCAGGAGACAATCGACGCGCAAAAGGACGATACGGTGGATTTTCAGCAGATGGGAATAGACCATCTGTTCGTCGATGAATCGCACAACTTCAAGAATCTGATGTTCAACACCCGCCACAGCCGTGTGTCGGGACTGGGAAATACCGACGGCAGTAAGAAGGCCATGAATTTGCTATACGCCATCCGCACCATTCAGCAGCGCACGGGGCGCGATCTCGGAGCGACGTTCCTTTCGGGAACGACCATCGCCAACTCCCTGACGGAGCTGTATCTGCTCTTCAAATATCTGCGTCCCAAAGAGCTGGAGCGGCAGGACATTCCCTGCTTCGATGCGTGGGCCGCGGTATTCGCGCAGAAAACATCGGAGTTCGAGTTTTCGGTGACCAACGAAGTGATCTCCAAAGAGCGTTTCCGCTATTTCATCAAGGTTCCGGAGCTGGCCATGTTCTACAACGAGATTACCGACTACCGCACGGCCGCAGACGTGGGAATCGACCGTCCCGAGCTGGACGAGGAGCTATGCCAGATACCTATGACCGACGATCAGCAGGCATTTTTGGACAAGCTGGTGCTCTTCGCCAAGACGGGAGATCCCGAACATATCGGACGCGCCGACCTGAGCGACGGGGAGGTCAAAGCCCTGATGCTGTTGGTGACGATGTACTCCAACAAGCTCTCGCTCGACATGCAGCTGATAAGTCCCGCGTATGCGGATTCACCGGGCAACAAGGCCAGCCGCAGTGCCGCCAACATCGCTGAATACTATCGGCGATACGAAGATCAGAAAGGCACGCAGATGGTTTTCTGCGACCTCTCGACCTATAAGCCCGGCATCTGGAACGTCTATTCGGAGATCAAACGCAAACTGGTCGAAGACCACGGTATTCCGGCGCAGGAGATCCGCTTCGTACAGGAAGCCGCGAGCGACAAGGTGCGGCAGGCGATGTTCGATGCCATGAACGAAGGGAAAATCCGGGTGCTCTTCGGCTCGACGCAGAAACTCGGAACGGGAGTCAACGCCCAGAAACGAATCGTCTGCATGCACCACCTCGACATTCCGTGGCGGCCGATGGATCTGGAACAGCGCAACGGCCGCGGCGCACGGAAAGGCAACATAGTCGCCAAGGAGTATGCCGGCAATAAGGTCAAAGCCTATGTCTATGCCGTTCTGCGCACGCTCGATGCCTACAAATTGAATCTGCTGCACAACAAACAGCAGTTCATCGACCAGCTCAAACGTAACCGATTAGGTGCGCGGCGGTTGGACGAGGGGGCCATCAGCGAGGATTCGGGGATGAACTTCGCGGAGTGGATGGCCGTGGTGTCGGGAAATACCGACCTGCTGCAAAAAGCCAAGCTCGAAGGCCGGATCGCGGCGCTGGAGAGCGAGCAGACGATCTTCATGCGCACCCGGCACGAGGCGCAGAGCCAACTGCAACGCTACACGGCGGAGATCGGGCGACGGGATGCGATGCTCGAACGTCTGAAACGCGACTGGGACTATATCAACGAGGTGGCGCCGCCGGACGCCAAAGGCAAGCGGGCCAATCCCCTGCGGATCGACGGCGTGGAATCCGCGGATATTGTCGCCCATGGCAAGCGCCTCGTGGAGATCGACCGCACCGTAAATACCGGTGACGATTACCAGAAAATCGGCACGCTGTTCGATTTCCGCATTCTCGTCCGCACCGAGCGAATGCAGAAAGACGGGCTGGCGCTCACGGTCAATAAATTCATGGTCGAAGGGTTGGACGGCATCAAGTACACGTTCAACAACGGGCATCTGGCTGCGGAGCCGAAAACCGCGGCGACGAACTTTATCCGGGCGCTCGACACGATACCGTCACTAATGGCGACCTACGAGAAAGAGAAAAAGCAATTCACCCGCGATATTCCGACCTTCGAGCAACAGATCGCAGCCGTATGGCCCAAAGAGGAGGAGTTGAAGCGGCTCAAGGCCGAGGCAGAGTCGCTGACTCGGAAGATTCAGCTCGACATCGCACAGAAGCAGCAGGAGATGCAGGCGAAAACAGCAGATAACGGCAATGGGCTGAAGATCGAAAACGCGGAGGTGGTGGACGAGGTCGTCAAACCGTCGAAGGCAGAGCCGCTTTCTACGGCATCCGAGAGCCAAGAAGAACCGCCGGAAGAACGGGAGCACGTCGTGTCTCCGCCCGAATCGGACTTTATTCGCAATCATATTCTTCTCGTGCGGCCCGCGACGAACATGAAGGCCAAAGGGCCGAAAATATAAATCAATATCCCGGCAAAGCCGGGATATTGATTACAAAAGCTCACACTAAATTCATTTCGATTTGCAAAGGTTGAATATTTCAATTATCTTAATTGCATCAAATGCGATTTTAATGAATTTCCTAATTATGTAATATGTACATAAAATCAGTACACATTGAAAACTACAAAAGTTACAAAGGTTGTTTCGATATATCGTTGAACGACGGTATAAATATTCTTGTCGGCAATAATGAAGCAGGAAAATCTACGCTTATAGAAGCAATACATCTGGCCCTAACCGGAATACTTAATGGCCGGTATCTTAAAAATGAGCTATCACAATATCTGTTTAACAATGATATTGTTAATGAGTATCTGGACAATCTTAAAAATGGTCGCCCTGCATCTCTGCCGCATATTCTTATAGAGTTGTATATCGGGGGCGATGACTGTCCTCTGTTTTGTGGAAACGCGAATAGCCACAGAGAGGATGACTGCGGACTGTCATACAAGATAACCTTTGACGAACGTTATAGGGATGTTTACGAAGAACTCATCAAACAGGATGTCAAAACGTTACCCATTGAATATTACGATGTCGTTTGGACGTCATTTGCACGGGACGGCTCGATAACAAGTCGCAATATTCCGTTGAAGTCGGCTCTGATAGACTCGTCCAATACTCGCTATCAGAATGGGTCGGATGTTTATATATCCCGTATCGTCAAAGAGTGTCTGGAACCGAAAGAGATCGTGGATATTACTCAGGCGTACAGAAAAATGCAGGAGGTGTTCATGGGGGAAGAATCTATCGGAAATATCAACACTCGATTAAAAGGGGCCAGCAGAATCTCGAATAAAGACGTGGAATTATCCGTCGATTTGTCCTCGAAAAACGCATGGGAAAATTGTCTGATGACCTATCTGGATAAAATCCCGTTTAATTATATCGGTAAAGGCGAGCAATGTATCGTCAAAACCAAATTGGCTTTAGCCCATAAAAAAGCGAAAGAGGCGAGTATAATTTTAATGGAAGAACCGGAAAATCATCTGTCTTATTCCAAACTGAACGAATTGATAGCTGCCATAAAGGAGCATTGCAAAGAGAAACAGATTATCATTTCGACACACAGCAGCTTCGTTGCGAACAAATTAGGTCTGAAATCTTTGATTCTGTTGCATGATCGAAAGACATTGCGGCTGCATGATTTGTCGCCAAGCACGATTGATTATTTCGAGAAATTATCGGGGTACGATACACTGCGACTTTTGCTCTGCCAAAAGGCAATATTGGTAGAAGGTGATTCCGACGAATTGGTCGTGCAAAAAGCCTACTTGAAGAAATACGGAAAACTACCAATAGAAGATGGCGTGGACGTAATAGCTGTCGGCAATCTGTCGTTTTTACGATTCTTGGAAATTGCCAAATACCTTACGATTCAGGTGACGGTAGTTACAGACAATGACGGGAACATTGATGCTTTGAATGAGAAATACAAGGAATACAAGGATTTACCCAATATTTGCATCTGTTTCGATGACACGATAGATGCCGGGGATTTGCGTATTGGCGATAAGCCGTTCAACTACAATACGATGGAGCCTAAAATTGTAAAGGCGAACTCATTGGATAAAATGAATATCATAATGGGCACTGCATATGAAAATATTGATGATTTGCACAAATACATGAAAGCACATAAGACGGATTGTGCTTTGGCTATTTTCAATACAACCGAAGAGTTGGTATTTCCTGAATACATAAATAAAGCTATTCTGTGAACAACAAAGTCATTATAGCAGCTGCGGGTTCCGGCAAAACGACGCATCTTATAGAAACGGCACTCCTATTGCGGAATGCCACTATACTTATCACTACATTTACAGACGAAAATGAGAAGGAAATACGAACCCGTTTTTTTGAAAGAAACGGATGCATACCATCCAATGTCGTCATTCAAACATGGTTCTCATTTCTGTTACAACATGGGGTCAGGCCCTATCAAGGATATTTATATGACAAGAATATCGTCGGGTTATCTTTAGTAAACAGCCAATCCGCTTTGCGTAGTCAAGAAACGAATGTCGAACGTCATTATCTTACTGGGGATAAAAAAATATATTCCGACAAAATCGCCAAGTTCGCCTGCCGCTGCGACGAACGCTCCAATGGAGCGGTAATATCCCGATTATCCAAAATATATACTCATATTTTCATTGATGAGGTGCAAGATCTTGCCGGATATGATTTGGAATTTTTAGATAAGTTATTTCTTTCTCCACTGGAAATTCTATTAGTAGGAGATCCTCGTCAAGGAACTTTCTCAACAAATAGTTCTGCTAAACACAAACAATTCAGACGGTCTAATATATTGGATTATTTCAAAAGTCGCAAAATGAAATTTAACCTCGATATTGATTCACAATCTTTGAATGTAAACCATCGGTGTGTATCTGAAATCTGTGATTTTTCAAATAAACTATATCCTGATATGATTGCAACAACGTCTGATAATACATCTGAAATAGAGCATAAAGGGGTATATTTTCTTCGGCAAACAGATGTGGAAGAATATTTACAGAAATACAGTCCTATTCAGTTACGACAGAGTAAAAGTACCGATACCCATCCTGCATACCCGACATTGAATTTCGGGGTATCCAAAGGTTTGTCATTCGATAGAGTTCTCATATATCCAACAAAGCCTATTTTAGATTGGATTATCAGAGGAATAGAATTGAAACCGACAAGTAAGTGCAAGTTATATGTCGCTATAACGCGGGCACGATATAGTGTCGCCATTTTATATGATTATAACGACAATGTAAATATATGTGGAATAACAAAATATAAATGATAAATCATGGTTGCATTAGACAAAAAGAAGCTGTCTATGAATGCATTAGACAACTTCTCTTTATTCGAATTTCCATTATTCGAGGCCTTTTCTTGAATATGCAATTCTTAATGAGGTAGAAATCTGTTAGACAGTATTTTGAATAAATACTTCAGAATAGATTATTCTCGCTTAATTATAATTGCGGTATCCGGCACCGCTTGTTCCATTGTCTGATAAAAGATACGCTTACTCTCCTGCATGTCTTTCAGATTGATGAAATCCAGTACATTGTAGTATTGCTTGCCATCCTGATCCTCAACGGGACAGAGTTTCCCGCGACGTTTGTATTTCTCGACGAAATCCGGATCGAGTCGGATGAGCTCGCAGACTTCCTCCTGCGTCATCGAAAGAGAAATACGGCGCTCCCGGCAGACATGCTGCAATACGAGGAGCATGTTCGAGGCTTTCATGTGGCTGCGAACGAGCAGAGCGAATTTGCTTCGCTCGATAAGAATCATCTTTTTCATGACTTCTTTACTTTATTAGTTGATGTGGTGTTGGGTTCATTCCGGAGGGCTTCGAGAACGCGCGATCTGCTGTAATAGATTTTGCCGCCGTGCTTGACATAAGGGATCGTACCGTCGCTCCGACGACGGGAAAGGGTACGGTCGGACATCCGGGTAAGCATGCGGACTGCCGGAGTGTCGATCAGGTCATCGGGTAAAGGTCGAGAATTGTTTTGGATCAGTAGTTCGAGACGATTGAATCGTCGCAATACCAGACGTAACAAACGCAGAGTCGGATTACCTTTTAATGGCTTCATTACAGTGATCGTTGGTTAGACGATGCAATGATAGGAAACATCCCGATAGCAATAATTTAGTTAAAACAGGCAACTAAATAATCAACCCGCTCGGAGCACAAAAAAGCATATCCAAGTTGGATATGCTTAAATAGTACTTAATGCTTTTCTATTCGTTAATTTGCTTATGTATAATATTTTAACTATCTTTGTCGTGAGTTCTTGGATTTATTGTATAAGGGTGCAACAGAATGTAAGACTTCCGTCACCAATTCGTAACCCTTCCTCTTTTCAATAAAAATACCGTCCTGATTTACAGAACGGTATCTCAAAAACAGTCAGCCGCAATAGCAAGGGGCGGTTTTATTTTTGTTCCGTTCATGTTACGTTTTTATTTCACTTTTTAAGGCAGAAATTTTGCAGTTCCGCAAAATTGTATTAACTTAGTGATGCAGAACTTCAACTTAAAATTCAACGGATATGATTATCACATTTAACGAGTTGCGCCGCATCAAGGACAGGCTGCCCAGCGGCAGCTCGCAACGCATTGCAGATGAACTGGGACTCGACGTAGAAACCGTCCGCAATTATTTCGGGGGCAAGCACGAGGCTAAGGAGTGCGTGGGGGTTCATTTCGAACCGGGCCCGGACGGTGGAGTCGTTACACTGGACGACACGACGATCCTCGATGTTGCAATGCGTATCCTTGGCGACCAGAACAAATAGTTGTTAAGATTCAGACCGGCTTTCGGGCCGGGTCGTAGGGCCTGCGTTTTCGCAGGCCTGTTTTTTTCGCTCTATCCTTTCTCCGCTTTCTCCGCCCCGTCTGCCAGTCCATCGGGTTGCCGATTCGCACCAGTCCGCACCGTTCGCACCGTCCGCACTGCTCCGTATCATCCGTATCATCCGTATCGTCCTTGCCGTCCGTATCGTCCTTTTCGTCCGCATTGTCCGGCTTCCGCAATGTCTTTCCGCAGTATTTACCGTTGTCGCCGCTCCCCGAGGCATCCATGTTTCTGTTTTCTTTACTGTTTGCTCCTGCATACCTGTCTGCGTGGCATCACCCCGATTGCCGCCGGGTGCCCTTGTCCGCCCTCCTGTTTTTTTGCCGTCCTCCCGCTTGGCATATTCCGTTTCGCCCCGGCCTTTCTGCCAAAATAACACCTGGGCCGGAGCTGCCGGGACGGTCGTGCGGGGGAATTCTGCCATTATGCTGACAATTTGGCAGGGATTGCCGTTTGGTACAACCTTTGTTCGATCTACGGGCGTGACCGGCAGCCGGAACCGCAGGGCGAAGGGGCGGGGCACAAGGCAACGTAAAAAATAACATTAAACTTATATACGATTATGGCAAAGATTATTGGTATTGACTTAGGTACTACGAACTCCTGCGTAGCAGTGATGGAGGGCAACGAGCCCGTGGTTATTCCCAACTCCGAGGGACACCGCACGACCCCGTCTGTGGTGGCTTTCACGGCGGACGGCGAGCGCAAGGTGGGTGACCCGGCTAAGCGTCAGGCCATCACCAACCCCAAACGTACGGTCTTTTCGATCAAGCGTTTCATGGGCGAGCGCTACGATCAGGTTACGGCCGATATAGAGCGTGCCCCCTATCCGATCGTCAAGGGTGACAACAACACCCCGCGCGTCGATATCGACGGCCGCCAGTATACGCCGCAGGAGATTTCGGCCATCATCCTGCAGAAGATGAAGAAGACGGCCGAAGACTACCTCGGACAGGAGGTTACAGAGGCTGTCATCACGGTTCCCGCCTATTTCTCCGACTCGCAGCGCCAGGCTACGAAGGAGGCTGGCGAGATCGCCGGGCTGAAGGTGCGCCGTATCATCAACGAGCCTACCGCAGCCGCACTGGCCTACGGTATGGACAAGAAGAGCAGCGATATGAAGATCGCCGTGTATGACCTCGGCGGCGGTACGTTCGATATTTCGATCCTCGAGCTGGGCGACGGCGTCTTCGAAGTGAAGTCGACCAACGGCGATACCCACCTGGGCGGCGACGACTTCGACCACGTGCTGATCGACTACATGGCCGAGGCGTTCAAGGCCGAGCACCAGATCGACCTGCGCCAGGATCCGATGGCCTTGCAGCGTCTGAAGGAAGCTGCCGAGAAGGCGAAGATCGAACTTTCGTCCTCGACCTCCACGGAGATCAACCTGCCGTACATCATGCCCGTCAACGGCATTCCGCAGCACCTCGTTATGTCGCTCACGCGTGCCAAGTTCGAGCAGCTGTGCGACCACCTGATCCGCAAGACCATCGAGCCTTGCAAACTCGCTTTGCGCGACGCAGGCCTCGACGCTTCGCAGATCAACGAGGTGATCCTCGTCGGCGGTTCGACCCGTATCCCCGCGATCCAGAAGATCGTCGAGGAGTTCTTCGGCCGCACGCCCAACAAGAGCGTGAACCCCGACGAAGTGGTGGCCGTAGGCGCCGCTATCCAGGGCGGTGTGCTCACGGGCGAGGTGAAGGACGTGCTGCTGCTCGACGTTACGCCGCTGTCGCTGGGTATCGAGACCCTGGGCGGTGTGATGACCAAGCTCATCGACGCCAACACCACGATTCCGACCCGCAAGTCGGAGACTTTCTCCACGGCTGCCGATAACCAGCCTTCGGTCGAGATCAACGTCTGCCAGGGCGAACGTCCGCTGGCCCGCGACAACAAGTCGATCGGCCGCTTCCACCTGGACGGCATTCCTGCCGCTCCGCGCGGCGTGCCGCAGATCGAGGTGACGTTCGATATCGACGCCAACGGTATCCTGAACGTCTCGGCCAAGGACAAGGGCACGGGCAAGGAACAGAAGATCCGTATCGAGGCTTCTTCGGGCCTTACCGAGCAGGAAATCCAGCGTATGCGCGACGAGGCCAAGGCCAACGAGGCCAAGGACAAGGAGGAGAAGGAGCGTATCGACAAGATCAACGCCGCCGACTCGAACATCTTTGCCACGGAGAAGCAGCTCAAAGAGTATGGCGACAAGCTCCCCGCCGACAAGAAGTCCGCGATCGAGGGTGCGCTGGCCAAGCTGAAGGAGGCGCACAAGAACGCCGACGTGGCGGCTATCGACACGGCTATCGCCGAGCTGAACGCCGCATGGCAGGCTGCATCGCAGGACATCTACGCACAGCAGCAGGCGCAGGGCGCACAGCCCGGGGCCGATGCCGGCCAGTCGCAGTCGCAGGCCAATGCCGGCGGCGCGTCGAATGGCGGCGACAGCTCTCAGCCTGAGGACGTCGAGTTCGAGGAGGTGAAGTAATACTCGAAGTGTTCGGGACACTTCAGCCGCAAGGCTTTCATATAAATTCCCAAGGGTGCGATCCGGATTTTCGGGTCGCACCTTTTTTTGTCCGGCGGCATCCTGATTTCCGGTTATTATCGCTATCTTTGGGATACCTGCCAACTCCCTGCGTATATGGGCCGCCCAGCCACGTTTGCTGTTTGCACCGTGCTGCTCTTCCTGGCTGGTGTGGCTGTCTTTCGGGTTCCTGATTCCGTTTACGCGGTTAGTTGCCGGAAATAGCCCTTTGAGGCGAGATCCCGCGCCTATCCCCGTTCTGCCCGCCACATGCCGTAGAGGATCAGTGCCGCGCCTGCCAGTGCCGCGGGGGTGATGCGCTCGCCGATGCAGGCCGCCGCCGTGATGATCGTCACCAACGGGTTGAAATAGATGTAGTTGGTCGTGCGCACGGCTCCCAGCCTGTGCATCGCGGCGTTCCACAGGACATAGCAGAGCATCGAGGCTACGATCCCCAGGAACAGTAGGTTGCCCCACACGGCGGGGCGGGACAACACCTCTGAAGTGATCGAAAAAGGCTGGAAAACGAATACCGGCAGGATGGTCAGCAGCCCGTAGAAGAATACCTTGCGGGTGATGAATACGGCAGGGTAGCGGCCGCCGATGCGTTTGATGACCAGCGAATAGACCATCCACAGCAGCGCCGCCGACAATGCCAGCATGTCGCCCCTGGGCGAGAGCCGGAGCACGAAACGGCCGTTGAGGACGACGAGTACCATGCCTGCGAACGCCAACGCCGAACCCACGGCCTGCCGCCGCGTCATCCGTTCGCTGCGGTAGAGCAGGCTCAGCAGTACGGCCGTCCATACGGGCGCCGTGCACACGATCAGCGAGACGTTCGAAGCCGGGGCATATTCCAGCGCCATGTTTTCGGTCAGGAAATAGAGCGAGCCGCCCGTGATTCCGGCCACCGAGAGCGTCAGCTCGTCGCGCCATCCCGATGCCCACAACCGCCTGCCGGACAGGGGCAGGATGCAGAGGTATGCCATGGCGAACCGCAGCAGGAATATCTCCGCCGGGGTCAGCGAATTGGCGATGAGCACCTTCGTCGAAACGAACGTCGCTCCCCATACCGCCACGCTGAAGAGCGCCGCAAGGTGGTACTTGTACTCCGTATATTTTATCATACGGCTTCAAAATTACAGTTTTTTTATCTTCCCGACGCAAATCTTAATTCGTTATTTCCGATTTTCAATTCTTTTTTCCTATCTTTGCGTGCTATTATGCGTAATGACAATAATTACAACAAATAATAACAAAATTTTTCAACTCAAATGCAAAGTAAAGGTGCTATTAAATTACTCGCGGTCCTTTTGGCTCTTGCGTGTATTTACCAGCTCTCCTTCACGTTCAAAACGCGGAGTGTAGAGAAGAAAGCGGCCGAGTACGCCGCGCAGTTCCCCGTCGGACAGCAGTCCGAGGCGGAGCAGCATTACCTCGATTCGGTCCAGAATGTCGGGGTCTATAACCTCGGATTCAAGAAATTCACCTACAAGGAGTGCAAGGAGAAGGAGCTGAACCTCGGTCTGGACCTCAAGGGCGGTATGAACGTCATGCTGGAAGTGCAGGTCGAGGACGTCATCAAGGCGCTTGCCGGCGACAGCCAGAACGACCCCGCATTCGTCGAAGCCATCGCCGAGGCGAACGCCGCGCTGAAGGAGGGCACCTCGAAAGACTATATCTCCGACTTCGTGAAGGCTTACCAGCGTCTCTCCAACGGCGGTTCGCTGGCGGCGGTTTTCGTCAGCCCCGACCGTAAGGACATCACGCTCGAAAGCTCCGACGCCGACGTCGAGAAGATCCTCAAACGCGAGACCGACGCCGCCATCGCCG
>OHAF01001710.1_pt1 | contig 19008 bp, 13 predicted proteins | sample 1577041 | NCBI WGS metagenome assembly OHAF01 (sample SAMEA3541495, study PRJEB24748) | human gut metagenome | biome: human gut; feature: human-associated habitat; material: faeces | place: China | collected 2012
TGATACGGGCATAGATTTGCGTTGTTCGGATATTGGTATGCCCCAGCATTTTAGATACACTCTCTATCGGAACTCCCTTGCTCAGCGACATTGTCGCAAAGGTATGCCTGGCTAAGTGGAAAGTCAAGTTCTTCTTGATACCACAAATATCTGCAATCTCCTCCAAATACGAATTCATCTTCTGATTGCTAAGGATAGGAAAGAGCTTGCCATCTCTATATGTGTCATGGTTGTACTTAGAAATAATGGCTTTGGGAAGATCAAGGAGTAGGACATTAAATGCAATGTTAGTCTTTTTCCTTTTTGACATAACCCATTCTTTGTCATCCATAACTACTATATCCTCTGGAGTTAGGTTGCGTACATCAATGTAAGCCAAACCAGTAAAGCAAGAGAATATGAATATATCTCTTACAAGCTCCAACCGTGGCAGTCTTGTTAAATCTTTGGCAACAATAAGGGATACCTCATCTTCCGTTAAAAACCCTCTGTCAACAGGTTTCGTGTGGAATTTGATGTCAAGGAAAGGGTCATGCATGATTATGCCCCTCTTTTGTGCGAATATTGTCATTGTCTTAAGAAGTTTGAGCTTCTTCTGTGCCGTGTTATGAGCTAAATTAGCTTTCGTCTTAAGATAGAGTTCAAAGTCCATAACCACTGAGGGTGTAAACTCTAAGAGACCTATATCCTCTCGGTTGTAGGTGGATTTTAAGAATCGCACGAAGTGTGTCTTAACCACGGTGTATTTCTGCAAGCTGTCTTTACTAAGAGACTTTCCCACTTGTTGTGCTATATGGTCTAGATATCTGTCTATGACTGGGAGTAAAGTAGTAAACTCCTTGTCTCTGCCAAGATATACTTGCTTTAGTCTTTCGACTGTTAAGTCCTCCTCTTCTTTCATTTTCCCAAACATCTCATATAGAGAGGTGGAAAGTGAGTCTAAGGAGGCGTTAAGGGTTAGTGCTTCAGCCGTACGTCCTTTCATCCGACTGGTGGAGTTATTCCACATACTCTTCTTTACAAAGAGCTTTGTAGTGCCAAGGTTTGCCATTTCTCGATTGAGAAAGATCCTAAGCATGATTGGAGATTTCCCTTCTTTATTCTCGTAGTTAGAGCGTAGGTAGAAGGATACCTTAAACTGTCTTCTCATGTCACTTAGTTTTGTGTAGCAGAAGCACACTAATTCTGTAGCAAAATGCGCCAAAACTAATGTAGCATAACTGCCACAAAGTTCGTAAATATCTTTCTGAAAACAAGCGACTTACAGCGGTCAATTTAGTGGTCATTTGGTAGTCACTGCTACATTTTTCGGTTACCCAAAGTTAGTGTAGCAGAAAATGACCTTTTGGCGAATACCTAACACCATCTATAGGTATTCATCGGTAGTCAGTGTATACGAGAAAAGTCGCTGTAGAAGCTTGTTCTACAACGACTTTTCCTTGATTTGAAGCCTTATTTGAATACCTTGTTGAAACTCTAAATAAGACCTCTTGCGGAAGCGGGGGTTCCAAAACCTTTGGAATCGCAGAATATCACATAATATCAATTCACTGTATTTCAGCAGAATATAAAATCTCCCCTTAAATAGAATATCATACGACCTCTTTCCATATGTCGAAAATTGGGTGTAAATTTGGGTGTAGATTTAATCCGCGTATGAACTATGAATATTAAGAGGAACATTATTTTCGCACTGGAGAGACGCAAGAAAGATGGAGTACTCATTACAGAGAATGTGCCCATCAGAATGCGTGTGATTTATAACAGTAAGCGCATTGAGATTGCGACTGGATACAGAATTGATGCTTCAAAGTGGGATAGTGATCTTCAGCAGGTGAAAAGAGGATGCACCAATAAGCTCAAGCAATCAGCTACTGAGATCAATGCAGACCTGCAGAGATATGGATCTGAAATGCAGAAGATATTCAAGGAGTTTGAAATCAAGGAGCTAATCCCAACCCCTGAACAAATCAAGGATATATTCAATTCAAGGTTGAGAAATGAAGAGCAACCTGAGGGAATATGCTTTATGCAGGCATTTGATGAGTTTGTCAGTGAAAGAGGTGTACAAAATAGCTGGACGCACTCTACCTATGAGAAATTTGCAGCTGTAAAGAACCATCTTCTAGAGTTTAACCCCTCTGTATCCTTTGAACTATTTGACGAAGTCGGGTTGAATAAGTACGTCCTTTTTCTTCGAGATAAGAGAAAGATGAGGAATAGTACTATAGAGAATCAACTCTCATTCCTCAAGTGGTTTTTAAGATGGAGTTTTGGCAAAGGCTATACGACTCTTACCGCTTATGAAACATTTAAGCCAAAACTAAAAAGCACCCAGAAGAAAGTAATCTTCCTCACATGGGATGAACTGACACGTCTAAGGGAGTGTGAGATACCTGAAAGCAAACAGTACTTAGAGCGAGTACGAGATGTTTTCCTTTTTTGTTGCTTTACAGGTCTCCGCTATTCTGATGTTTTTAATCTCAGAAGGAGCGACATCAAAGAGGATCATATTGAGATTACTACAGTCAAAACAGCTGATAGCCTAATCATAGAACTGAACAAACACAGCAGATCAGTTCTTGAAAAGTATGAGAATGTGGTCTTTGAGAAAGACAAGGCTTTACCAGTAATCAGCAATCAACGAATGAATGATTACTTGAAAGAGCTGGCAGAACTGGCAGGGATTGATGAACCAATAAGAGAAACCTACTATATAGGCAACAAAAGAATTGACGAAGTGACTCCAAAGTATGCACTACTGAGTACTCATGCAGGAAGGCGAACTTTCATTTGTAATGCGCTCTCCTTGGGAATACCCGCTAATGTAGTGATGAAGTGGACTGGTCATAGCGACTATAAAGCGATGAAACCATACATCGATATTGCTGATGATATAAAGGCTAACGCAATGAACAAGTTCGATCAGTTATAGCCGAACTTGAAATTTCAAGCAGACTTGAAACTATGATATCCACAACAGAAATTTCAAGTGCGCTTGAAAATCCCTATATTTGCAGAGAAATTTCAAATACACCTGACAATGCTCACGCCGATAAGGAAATACAACTTTTGGGATGAGAACCCTATAGACTTAGGGTATCCACGCACATTCTACACAGATAAGATAGGTCAATACATTGATAACAAACTGATCAAAGTATTGGTAGGTCAGAGACGTGCCGGAAAGAGCTACATCCTAAGGCAAATAGCCTCACAGCTAATTGCCAACGGCACTCGTCCCAATAACATTCTTTACATCAACAAGGAATACCTGGAGTTTTCAGACATTCTTGACTATCAAGACCTCGAGAACCTATTTCAGCAATACAAGAAAGACCTCAACCCGCAAGGGAAAGTATTCCTCTTCATCGATGAGATACAGGGCATTGAAGAGTGGGAACGATTTGTCAACTCACACTCCCAAGACTTTGCTGAGCCTTGTGAGATATTTATCAGTGGCTCCAACTCTAGTCTGCTATCTGGTGAACTTGCAACGCTACTATCGGGAAGGTATGTAGCGTTTGAAATACTCCCCTTTAGTTTTTCAGAGTTCTGTGGTATCACTCAGAAAGAGCCTAATAGAGAGAGTTATATAGACTTCCTTCAAACTGGAGCCCTGCCAGAGCTTTTCAACCTCCCCAATGATGAGATGAAGCAAAACTACGTCTCTTCAATCAAGGACACTGTTATGCTTCGTGACATTGTCGCTAGGTATAAAGTAAAGGATGTGAAGCTCCTAGACGACCTCTTTGTGTATCTAGTCAATAACGCCTCCAACATTATCTCCATCGCCAACATCGTCAACTTCTTTAAGTCTCGAAATAGAAAAACCAACTACGAGACGCTCTCCAACTATATCTCCCATCTCGAGAGTACTTTCCTCGTGCATAAGGTAGAGAGATATAATATCAAGGGCAAGGAGACTATTTCGGCCAATAACAAGTACTATTTGAATGATTTGTGCTACCACAATTACCTCTATTCTGGATTTGGCTATGGAATGGGGTACTTATTGGAGAATGCTGTCTATTTAAGCCTTAGACGAGCTGGATATCAAATCTATGTAGGCACAAATAAAGAGGCTGAGGTAGACTTTGTCGCTATCAAAGGTAGCAAGAGGTTATATTTCCAAGTCTCGCTACAACTAACGGAGCAAGAGACAATAGAGCGAGAGTACCGCTCTCTTTTGTCGATAGAAGATAACTTCAAGAAGTATGTGGTCAGTTTGGATGACTTCAAGCTTCCGACAAATGAAGGTATTGACCATATTTTGGCATGGCAACTTGACACTATTCTGTAACGCATAAAGCCCAACCTAATTACTGCCCCTTGTTCAAATCGACAGGGGGCTTTTTTTGTATTCAAGTTCCGCTTCCAAACGCTCAAATTATTGAGGAAATCTTCTCTCTTTACCTCCTTAAACTTCTCGACACTTCCCGATATATCCCTGACCCTTTAAACTCTCAATATAGTATCATAGATTTGCACTGCAGACTGCAAAAGATCAATGCTTTACATGACCAGTGAAGCACAATGTTTAACAAGCTTATCTGAGAGTTTATGACAGATGAAAATAAGCCACTATGGCAAATGACGAGTGGCGAATTTATGGAGTTCCTCAAAGAGGGACTTAATCGAACTGTGGCAACTGAACCAGTTTCTCCTTTAGCTAATACCCACAAGACATATGTCTATGGTATTGCAGGTATAGCAAAGCTATTTGGGTGCAGTATTCCAACAGCCAATCGCATCAAGAAAAGCGGGAAAATTGACCAAGCCATTACACAAATTGGTCGAAAGATTATCGTGGATGCTGAGCTAGCATTGGAGCTGGCAGGCAAGAAAACTGGAGGAAGGAGATGAGTATGATTCCACAGAGCCAAAATGTAGACTATGACTCCCTTTGGAAGAAGTCTTTAGTCCGTGTAACGGATGAGTTCTCTTTACCACCCGTTATCCTCCAAGTGGATGATGCCATCATTGGCTCATTGGGAAACTTTAGTGCCTCGACAGGCAAAGCCAAGGCAAAGAAGACCTTTAATGTTTCTGCCATCGTTGCAGCCGCACTTATCAACGGACAGGTATTAGAGTATAGAGCATCTCTTCCTTCAGAAAAAAGAAAAATCCTCTACTTCGATACTGAGCAGAGCCCATTTCACTGCAAACTGGTATTACAGCGAATACTGAAGTTAGCTGGACTACCACTTAACCAACAACCTGAGAATCTCATCTTCAGTCACCTTAGAGAAATATCTGACCCTGCAATCCGATGCGAGGTGATTCGAAAGGCGATCTATGAGATTGAAGGGGTGGGACTTGTCGTTATTGATGGAATTAGAGACTTGATACTCGACATCAACAATCCTACTCAATCTACGATTCTTATCGGGAACCTTATGCAGTGGACTAGTGAGCGAGGTATCCATATCCAGACTGTGCTTCATCTAAATAAAGGTGATGACAATAGTAGAGGTCATATTGGAACTGAACTCAACAATAAGGCAGAAACTGTCCTTCAAGTAACCAAAGATCCGACAGCCCCCGATAGATCCATCGTATCACCCACATTTATCCGCTCAAAGCCTTTCGAGAATTTTGCTTTTCGTATCACTGATGAGCCAGACCATATCAATGTCCCCGAGTTGGATACAAACTTTCAAGATGAAGCGATTACTTCAAAAACGGCCTTTGACTATACAGAGCTTACAGAGGATCAACACCGACAAGCTTTAGAAGTGGTTTTCTCTGAAAGTGAAGGGGGATTAGGTTATGGTGAGCTAGTGGATGCCTTACGAAAAGGATACGCTGAGATTGTCGGTACTACGTATGGTATAGGGAAAACAAAAAAGCTACTCACTTTCCTGAAGAATAAGAGAATGATCACACTCAAGAATAAGAAGTACTTGTATGAGCCTAATTTCTACTATTGATTATCGGTTCAGTCCGATATGGGCATATAAGGTTTTGACCCATACCATACCAATTGTAAATCAGTTCGGTTCGGTATCAGGATATATATTCCTGTACCATACCGAACTGAATAGAGACTTCCTTTGCTAACGAAAAGAAAAAGAGATCAGAAGATGAATGCAAAACAAGCAAAGCTAATTCCGCTACAAGATTACCTATTCACGCTCGGCATAAAGCCTGTCAAAGTACTAAACAATAGTCTTTGGTACTACTCTCCGTTGCGGTCAGAGAGTACGCCCTCATTCAAAGTCAATACAAGCATCAACTGCTGGCACGACTTTGGAAGTGGGGAAAGAGGGAATATTATTGATTTGGCAATGAAGATCAATCATATTGTGACTGTTTCTGAGGCACTCATCGCCATAGAACAAGCATGCCCTCTCCACAATAGCAACTCTTTTTCTTTTCGTCAGCAAACACCCTCTCATAAAGGGCTATCAGACATTAGAGTTCAAGAGCTACAGCACCCAGCGTTAATTCAGTTGTTGAAAAATAGGCGAATTTCTTTTCTCATCGCTCAGCTGTATTGCAAGGAGGTTCATTATAGAGTAAATGGTAAGACCTATTTCTCTATTGGCTTTCCGAATAATGCTGGTGGATATGAAACCCTTAACCCATTCTTCAAAGGCTGTATTCCACCAAAGGAGATTTCTCTATTTGACGATGACGCCAAGTCAATCCATCTCTTTGAAGGGTTTATGGATTACCTAAGTTTATTGACGATGAATCCCAAAGAGCAAGAGAGTTCAGCTTTAATCCTTAACTCTGTTAGCAACCTCGAGAAAGCAATTCCTCTCCTTGCTAAGTACGAGAAGATAAACTCCTTTCTCGATAACGATACCGCGGGAAAGGATGCCCGAAATAGACTCTTGAGATTGAATCTCCCTGTCGAAAACATCTCAGAAAGGTTTTCGGACTTTAAGGATCTGAATGACTTCCTATGTCAAAAGCGAATTCCTAAAGAGATAAGTATGAAGTCTAAGCAAAAGATAAAACTCAGGTGATCTTTCGTCACGTGATCGTTAATCACTCTTCACGAGATCTGTTTTGCTTCGTCACTTGAAAAGCCTCAGTACAATTACGGTTCTTCCAAAAGCAATCAAGCAGAGATTGGCAGAGCCATATCTATCATACAGATTTTCTGAGAAGCAAGTTTGTGTTTTGGGTTACCCAAAACCTACTTTTCCCCCCACCAAAGGGAGGCGAAAAATCATCCCGATGGTCTTATTATTGACAGAATATTTATGGACGATAATACAACGAACAAGGGCGGTCGCCCTAAGAAAAAGTTATCGGAAAAGCGAAGCTATTCCGTATTGCTCAAACTAAATACCAAGGAGTATTTTACCCTTAAGAGCAAGGCGAACGAGGCAGGCTTAAATAAGAGTGAGTATCTACGCACACTTATTTATGAGAGCCAAGTGAAGGCTCGCATTACCCCTGAACAGATGAATGAGATTCGTCAGCTCACAGGTATTGCGAATAACATCAATCAGATTGCTCGTCGCCTTAATACCTATGGCATTTCTGCAGCCCCAACAGAGCTTAAGCTACTAAGGATATACGTGGACAAACATCTCAAGGATCTGAAGTTATGATTGCAAAGATCATCAAAGGGACATCATTCTCTGGAGTGATTACCTACATGCTGGGTAAGCGTGAAGGGATGGCTCGTATTCTTGATGGCGAAGGTGTAAGAGTTGATGCTACATCAAATGAGATTGCTGGTGACTTCAACCTGCAAGCCTCTATGCGACCCAATATCAAGAAGCCTGTCTGTCACACCATCCTCAGTTTTTCCTCCGAAGACAGTGAGCGACTGGATGACGATAAGATGGTTGATATTGCACGGGAATACCTGAGGCAGATGGGTTACTCAGATACTCAGTACCTAATTGTTAGACACGTGGATAGGGAGCATCCGCATCTTCACATTTGCATCAATCGGGTAGACAATTACGGCAATACAATCTCGGACAGCAATGAGAAGTTTCGCTCCACTAAGATATGCAGAGAGCTTACAGACAAGTATCAGCTGAAGCTCGGAGAAGGCAAGACGGAAGTTAAAAGAAATAGACTGCGTGGCAGTGACAAAGTTCGCTACACCATCTACGATGCTATTACAGAGGTATTGCCCAAGTGCAAGAATTGGGAACAGCTTGTTTCGGCTTTGCAAAAGCAGAGTATTGACGTGCAGTTCAAGACCAAGGGCAAAACAGATATCATTGAGGGCGTAGTCTTTAGCAAGGATGGAGTTAGCTTCAGTGGCTCACACATTGACCGCTCTTGTAGCTACTCAAAGTTATCTACACTCCTCCAGCAGAATGCAAATGTTCTCAGCTCTCAAAAAGCACCAGAGATTTCCGAAGAAAGAGAGTCTGAGAGTTCATCTGAAAACTTCATTGAAGAACTCTTTGACAGCAATGTCCCAGCAGTTGACGTTGCTGAACTCGTATTCCAACGTAAACTAAGAAATCAAGCTAATAAGAAACTAAAACGCAGAAGATTATGAACGAACAAATGAATATTCTCCTTGAAGTACTAGAGGAGATCAAACAACAGAACAGAGACCTCAAAGCAAGTATCACCAACCTTGTATCTCAACCTAACCCCACAACCAGTTCCTCAGAAGATGACGCTATTTCTCTTATGGATGTAGCACGCCTTATTGGGCAAAAGATTGAGACAGATGGCAAATTCAAGAGTGAACTGACAGATGTCGCTATCGTCCTAGGCAAACGAATCCGAGAAATCAAAGATAGCATCGCAAAGGACCAAGAGCGACAAGCTAAAAGCATAGCCTCTCTATCCGAGAAAATTCAAGAAACTCAATCTCCTCCAGAGATCAAGAAGTACTACCTCTTTGATGTTAAACGTTGGATAGAATGGCTGATCTGGGGAATATCTATCGTACTCATCGCCTGCACTATCGGTTGGGCGGTCTATCTCCACAATGCCAATCAAACCCTCGAAAGCTACGCCCTACGATATCGCATCCTACGTATGGAGCACTCAGTCAGTAACACTTCCTTCGCCCGACTCGATAGCATCTTTGAAAATCACCGCTCTAACGAAGCCATTGCCACTCTAGAGCAACGTGTCATTAACCACGAAAAGGCAGTTCAGCGACAGGCCGAACTCGCCATCCAGCAGCAACGACTTACGGAGGAGCAAACCTCACTCTCTCATCAACTTCAGCAGTAATCCTTTCCCTTAAAAAACAAGCATTTCCCGCTACGGAAATGACCCTAGTGGGCATCTATCGTCTTTCGCCTATATGTTACTTTAACACGTACCCCTAATTTGGTGGATGGTTACCAACACTGCGATTTAATAAAAAACTATACAACCGACGTCTGTTTATGTAAGTAGACTGTAATTCTAGACATCTATAACCAACTCAATCCACAGTAGATTCACTTTTTTGCCACTCATTGGCAATAATGTCCCAGTCTATTTTTCGTTCTTTGAATCCAGTCCAAACATCCCAATAATCGGGATCATTAGACTGTGGACGCTGCTCATCTTGCAATGTTCGCATCTTTACCATAACAGGCAACTCTGATGCCCATCCTAACAACACAGCATATTGCGAGGGCAGTGATGGTATTTCTCGAAGTATCCCTCTCATATTATCTGGCAATAAACGATGAATTAGTTCTTGATCCCTATCATTTGATATGCGGTGTAGTAGGAACGAATTACATTGCGACAAAACTGTCGGTGATAATTCAGAAGGTCTTTGCGATGATAAAACCAATCCCAACCCGAACTTTCGTCCCTCCCTTGCAATCTTCTCAAATATTTTACAACATTGAATAGTTGAGCTTATGTTTTCAGCATCATCGTTATATCGCTTAACGAAATAGTGAGCCTCTTCCATAACCAGTACTGTTGGCAAACATTGCTTTTTCAGTTTGAGATAACGTTGCTGTGTTTCAAATATCATACGAGCTATAACTGCTGTAATGATACTCGTCACATCTGATGGAAGTAGAGATAAGTCAATTATCGTCAGCGATTCTTCATTATTAGCTCCTATATAGTTATTCAGCCAATCACTTAATTTGAGAGTATTATTATCAATGACCTTCTTGACACGTACATCTGTTAGTAATGTTTTGATACGAGGCATTAGAGTCACAATATAGTCTGTTGTTTTTAGTATCTCTGCATTAGCCTCTACGGAACGAACAAAATTCTCTCCAGTAAATGGAATAGGACTATCCTCATCTGTAGGCAAAAACTCCTCTTCTGTACCTCCAGCTTTTGTATATATATCTCTTAATAGTCTAATCAAGGTATCAACCTCCTCTTTAGTATAATTATAATGAGGGTATGGTTCTGATCTTGATTTTTTTAGTGTCTCTATCTGATTTTGATATGCTTGAATAGCATTATTCAGCTCAGAAGAATATTCCAAAGTACTCACAATTCCGCTTGCCCATTTTTCTACAGACAGGTGAAAATTCTTTGGACGAGGAAATGGTCCCCATGGATCACCAGATGCTTTATTAACTTCAATAGCATCAATTACAGTGCGAACATAACAAGCCAACTCTCGCTTTTGTATCTGCCCATCAAAAGCATTTCCACTTCTTACCGATTTTAGGGCATGGACAATGGTTGTCCTATGTGTTTTTGGCGATGCTTTAGTAAATCCACACCACTCGTCTGTATTCCAAAACCATAGCGGAACTTCAAGTTGTTTTTCAGAATTCCCTTCTACATTTACCGTATATATATTTGCATTAGGCTTATCCGCGAAGGCTTTGCTATACTCCCCATTCGGATCTAATACAATAAAGCGACTATTTACTTTCCCGTCTTTATCAACAAGTTTCTCTCTGGCACTTTCAATAGACCATCGTATCAAACCTGCTACAGAACAAGATTTTCCGCTTCCTGTATTTCCAAGCACAGCAAGATGACGTCCAAATAGACGATCAGGGTCAACCATAACCTTGGCATTGCCTACTAACGGACTATTGCCAATATACACTCTTCGGTTATCTCCGGATTCTACAATAGAACGCAACTGTTCATCTGTGGGCAATATAACTATATCACCAACAGATGGAAAGGATTCTAAGCCTCGCTTAAACTTATAATTACCCTCGACAGAGCGAAGAGTGCCTATTGGTTGAAGTTCCATTTTTCTTAAAGGGAAAGGCAAATCGATCAACCCAAAGTCTTGAAAGCCTCTCCGCTTAGGATAAGGAGAACGTTGGATGGTGATCCATGAAACCTGCCCAACGACAAAACCGAGGTCTACAGGTACCATAACATAACCATTGATATGCGGAAAGTTACGTGGTGTTCCTGTATTAAGTGCAACGTTTTCTGGAGACTCTACGTCAAGTTGCACTTCTATCCTATCTGGAGATACATATTCTACCGTACCTATGCGAAGTGAGGCAAGATATTCAATAGGAGTTGTAGCCATAATCATTAGGACTCTAAGTGAGTTTGTATTTCTACCTCTGCAATAGGCTCCGACTGTATAGATGTAGTTTGCTTGTCTAAACTCGAAGCCCCCATACGATGCTGTAACAACTCAGCCATTCTAATCGTAGCTTTGTCAATGGCAGATTTAGGAAGGTAATCATTGGTCAGATTAGTAATATCGCCCAAATTATTTCCCAGCAATATCGACATCTGGTCCTTTTGTGCACTCTCCGAGTAAAATTTTAAGATGCGACCTATTGGATCGTTATATGAGATAATAACCAGGTGGGTGGATGGGATTGTGAGCAAATCTTGTATAACTCTATTAATATGCTCATCAGCAAATCCGTAGCCATAGGTAACTAAAGTGCTATTAGGTCTGCAAATTGAGGCTGCAAAATCTCGGAACAATTCCACATATGGGTATTCTGCCGTTTCACGATCCTTAGCGGAATTTGGATAAATCATCAATTGCAAGGCATTTACGCTATCTAGACCAGGTGCTTTTAGATAGGGATTAACATTTTTTGCACCAAACGGAAGTCCAATACGACGAATTTCTCCACCATTCTGCACCCAATCAACCGATCCATGAAGTTTTGTCAGACGTGCTACACCCTCTAAATAACGAGGTTCTCCTCTAATACCAGGGGGATTGTAGTGAATGTCAAGGTTGAGCCTCGAAGAACGAAATATAGGCATCATAATGCCCACAAATCTATCCATAAGGTGAATTCCAGCCAATTCTGCTCCGACTTCTATAAGACGATCATAATTGGTTGTAAAAATGTTGAGCCTTTCTTTGTTCCCTGTACGACTCGCAAAACTTAGGAGGAAATTAACTAGTACTCGATATGCATTCTCTCGTTTATTTTCCTCAGCTGTCGCTATTCCACACTCTGAGTTTAATATGGATTTTGCAAAATTTGAGATGATTAAATTCAGTTCCTGCTCCAATTTTGTGGCATTGTCCTTATCTCGAAGAATTTTTAATCCTCGGAGTAAGTCGTTTGCACTTCTTATTTGGTCTTCAATATTACCTTCCTCACGGCCACTAACTTGCGCTGATTCCTGAGCTGCAGATTCAATCTCATACTTATAGTTGGAAAATGTAGTCTCATCCATTGTAGCACCAAAACCTGCTCCTGCTAAGAAGCTGATGGCATTAGTTATGCCAGATCCGCACAAAAGTGATAAGTGTTCAGACTGAAAAAGTGACGTTAGCCAAGGCTCTATACGTATGCGGAAAATGTTGTTGTTCACAACAGAATTCTCGTCATCAGGACACCAACTACAATCTTCTGTATTAAGTATTTTCCCATCTTGGTCTATGACAATCAATTTGCGATCATCCCTTGTCTTAATCACATTACCACCGTTCTTTAAAACCGCCTTAATTTCCTTCTCGTTCATATGCATATAAGTCAATGTTGTAAACAAAATCAGATCTTTAGATCAAAAACGCTTCCGATGTTTAATGCGATTCTTCGGAATACTTCTTGAAGTTCTCCACCTGCTCAAAGATCTCTTTGTACACTTCATCGTGAGTTACAGGTGGATAGCCATACTTACTAAGTACTAGTATGAGGTCCATCTTTAGCTCTGCCTTGATATCAGTGCGATTCGCCCAGTCGATGTACTTCGACTTATCATCTACGATCACCCTGACCTCAGTAGCCAATGCGAGAAACTTATCCTCTGGATACTCGAAGCCAAACTTCGTGGAGATCGCTTTAAGGATATCGTAAAACGCCTTCTCCTCATAGGATATCCCCAGCTCTTTGTACGAAGCCTTCTCCTTATTGATATCCGCAAGTAGCTGAGCCATCTGATCAGCCACCTCGTTGATCACATCATTGGCAAAGACGGCGTCATCTTTACGGCTATTGTATTTCTGCACCAGTGCGTTTAGGCGCTCCGTGAAGTCCACCCCCTTGATTTTATTCACCTTCTTAAAGTCCGTGATCACCATCTTAAGGAGTCGCTCCATCAGCTTCACCTTCATATTAGGCAGCTTAAGCTTTTGCAAGCGTCCCATATACTGCTCACTCAGTAGATCCAGGTGCTCCGTCTTACTATCCACTTGGATAATCTCCTCTACACCCTCAGACAGGATCGCCTCCTCGATCATCTTATTGACCCGTGCATTCATCTGAGAGAGGTCTGGAGTATCTCCTTTAGTCAGCTTATATATGATAGAGCGCACCCCAGAGAAGAAGTGTATATCCTCACGCTCCTCGTAGCTGATCTCCTCCCTATTGGAGCAGAGACTATAGGCAGACTTCATCTTCCGTACGTGACCCATGAAGCGGGTCTCCAGCTCCTTGGTCGCCTGTATATGCTCCGCACCCATCTTGAGACATTCTAGCTGCTCCAGAGGCTGACCATGTGTAAAAGGTGAGCGGTCAAAGCCGTGGAACATACGACGGAGGATGTCCAACTCATCCTTTACCATATTGATAGACTCCTCCACCATCTCCACGCCATCCATCTCATCGCCACCCGAGGCGTACTTGCTGAGGGCAGCGTTCATATTCTTCTTGATTCCGATATAGTCCACCACCAGCCCCTTCTCCTTACCAGGATATAGGCGGTTGACCCTAGAGATAGTCTGTATCAGTGTGTGCTGCTGTAGCGGCTTGTCTATGTACATCGTATCTAAACAGGGAACGTCAAATCCCGTCATCCACATATCCACCACAATCACCACCTTAAAGTTGGAGTCAGGATTTCTAAACTCCTTAGCCAGCCCCGCTCGCTCCTCATCACTACCCAATAGGTCGTACAGCTCCTTGTCGTCATCCTTATTGCGCGTCATCACCAGCTTGATCCGCCCTATCGGCTTCGACTCATCACCATACGGAGCCAGCTCTTCGGCCACATGCATACGGTAGCTAAGCTCCTCCTCTTGCTCGCTCTTCTTAGCTTGCGGTGCCCGCTTCTCTAGCCACTCTGGGCGGAGAGCCACAATTCGCTTATAGAGGTCAAAGGCTATAGACCGGTTAGAGCAGACGATCATCGCCTTACCACACACGGTGCTACCCTCTGCGATGCGTCCCTCATAGTGCTTGAGGAAGTCCTCTGCCATCGCCTGTAACCTATCGGGACTGCCGAGGATACACTCCATACGTGTCACCGCCTTCTTGCTCTCCTCTATCTGATACTCGTTGGCACCCTCCACAGCACACTGCTCATAGTAGTGCTCTATCTCCTCCAGCTTCTTGTGGTCGAGCAATACCTTAGCAGCTCTACCCTCATAGACTATGCGGCGCGTGATACCATCCTCCACCGCCTCCGTCATCGTGTAGGCATCCACCACCTTGCCGAATACATCGATCGTCGCATCAATAGGCGTACCAGTGAAGCCCACGTATGTCGCATTAGGTAGCGAGTCGTGCAGATACTTAGCAAAGCCAAAGCTACGCTTCACCCCCTCCTCCGTCTGCACCACTTGCTCTTGCAGATTGATCTGTGATCTGTGAGCCTCGTCCGAGATACAGATGATGTTCGCACGATCAGAGAGCAAGCCACACTCCTTGGTAAACTTGTGAATCGTCGTGAGCAGTACGCCACCGCTCGGCCTAGCTCGTAGCTCAGTCCCCAGTTTCTCTCGGCTCTCCACCTGTTTCACATAGGCGTCACCGATGAACTTCTTACCATTTACAAAGAGCTCAGAGAGTTGGTCGTCCAGATCCGTGCGGTCCGTGATCAGTACGATCGTAGGACTGGCAAAAGCCTTACTCCGCACCAGTAAGCGGGTGAGGAAGAGCATCGTCAAGCTCTTACCGCTGCCCGTAGCTCCGAAGTAAGTACCGCCCTTGCCGTCTCCCTCGCCATGGATGCGTGAGCGCTCTAAGATATTATTGTAAAGCTTGCGAGCTGCAAAGTACTGAGGATAGCGACAGACGATCTTCACCTCCTTCTTGGTGTTCTCCGGGAAAAAGATAAAGTTGTGGATCACATCTGGTAGTCGCTCGCTGGGAAATAGTCCGTGGATCATCGACAAGAGCGACTCCACCCCCTCTCTAGGTGCCTCATCGGGGTGTACCTTGCGCCAAGCGTAGAAGTAGTCATAAGGAGCAAAGAGCGAACCATACTTACTATTGACCCCATCGCTGATGACCACAAAAGCGTTGTACCTAAACAGCTCCGGTATATCTCTCCGATAGCGTACCGTCAGCTGTGTATAGGCATCGCGTATGGTGGCACTCTCCTTCACAGCACTCTTAAACTCCAGCACGACCACCGGCAGTCCATTGATATAGACCACGCCATCAGGTATTCGGCGCTCTAGCCCCACGACCTCCAGCTGATTGACAATCCTAAAGATGTTGTTAGAGACGCACTCGAAGTCTATCGGTCGTATATGGATATTGGGCTTGCTGCTATCTTCCCGCTCTATACTAAATCCATTACTTATCAGGCGTATTATACGCGCATTCTCCCCATAGAGCGATAGCCCCGTATGAGCCGTGAGCTTCAGTATGACACGCTTCAGCTCTAGGTCCGAGAGATCAGGGTATTGGCTCTTCAGGTAGAGCATCAGGTCATCACGTAGCAGCACATCTGACGCCTCCTTCTGAATGGTGTCTCCACAGCTATAGGTATACCCCTCCTCCTGGAAGAGCTCCATAATCCCCTGCTCTAAAGCGTGTTCATTGAAGTGTGGCATGATTCTTCTACAGTGGCGCTAGTTATTTAATGCAAGCTTGAATAAATAGCCTTCCAAAAGGCGTTACTTGATAGTACGATTCATCGACATCAATAGAATTAAATTTCGTTGGAACATATTCCTTAGTTAATTCCTCAACCTTATACTTCTCTCTAATTCTATTATATTGAGTTTTGTCTGTTCTAAATATTCCTTTCTTATCACGAAGAATTCCAAGACTTACAAAGTTCGCTAAGTATGCATTAGTATTCTGCGGATAGTTTAATGGAACATCAACATCAAGTACTGTTACATGCTCATAAAGACATACAAAACCAGAACCCTCGTTTAAGTATGCATTGATGTCGCAATACTGAATATCCTCTTTATCCTTGAGATATTCCAAAATTCTCGCTTCATCTGGGGACATCCTTTCAATCATTGAAATAAATGCAGGATGAGCTGTATTGACTGTATCACTACTAGATGCACTTGCCAGTAAGCTGGTAAACAAATCAGCTATCTCATCACAGGTGGTATAAGTGAGTTTTTCAATGATAGGCAAACCAATTTGAGGATGAACCTCACACCTCTTATCTTCAGGTATAGCTTCTAGTTTAGCCTTGTATTCATTCAGCCTTTTTGCAAAGTTCAACTTAAACTTTTCATTCAGAAGTTTTATCGGGAGCAATAAAGAAGTACAGAATTCTAAGGCGGTTCCAAGTGCTTGACCGATAGCCTTTACTCCAGGTTGCGCTAAGTCTCCATATAGTGATTCCAATACTTTCGGAGAGCTACTAACGATGTCCTTTATATCTTCATTCATGATCTCCTATTGTTGTTTTAGATTATTGATGTAGAAATCCATTATGCGGTACAGAATCTCATTTTCTCTTAGCAGCTCTTCTCTATACTTACGAATAGGGTTGATTCTTAACTTGAAATCAAGAGTGAGTTTATTTGGCGGCAATATAATGTCAAACAACTCAAGACTACTAATGGTTATTTGAGCCTGAGCAGACCCAGATCGTAATGACATTGTGTCTGCTTGACTCAGAAAATAATACAAGTAGTCTTTAATCTCATGAGGAACTACAATGGAAATGGCCAGGTTAGACAGAAAGCATTTAGATGGTGTCATACGAATTTCTCCCGTACCTGAATTTCCTCTCGCTATAATGACTATAGTTGGCTCGTAAATATTACAACTCTCAGAATAACCTGTTATAGCATACCCACTATAAACAGGATACATATACTTTTCAGATTTATCGTGTCTCTCTGTTTGTTGACCATATCTAAATGTCGCTATTTCATCTAGGGTGCCCATTCTCCAGCCGTCGGGGAGGTTGTCGGGGGCAATGTCCTGGACAAACATCTTGTTGTAGAGAGCTTGGGCGGTCTCTTCGAGGTTGGCACAGATGCGCTCATTCAGGGCGATGCGACGAGTGATAGCCTCGTATTGAGCCACGATCTCTCGCTGCTCCTCAATATCTGGGATAGGCAGTGGGACTTCACACATCTCCTCCCAGTCGAAGATCTCTCGAGCACTACCGTGGGACTTAAAGCGCACATAGCGATCAAACTCAGGTCGTCTGAACCACATCATTAAGTAGTCGGGTAGGAGCTCTGACTTATCCGCCACTTCAAAGACAGTATAAGCTTGGGACACGATCGCCTCTTCATTCTGCATCAAAGCAACTGAGAGCTTATCTCCATTACGAGAGGTGACAGTGACATAAGCAAACTGCCCTTTCGTTATGACTTTGTAGTTGGACATATCTGTGCCAATCGTATTGGCAATGGATGGGATAAACTCCTTCGCATTGCTTACCCCCAACAGAGTCTCCACGGTGCACTCTTTATTGCGGATGTCCATAGGTTGAATATAGTCGCCCAACCTCTTATAGCTTGATCGACCCATTACGCTTCTCCTTTGGTTAGCTTTGACATTAGGGTGATCAGCTCCTTACGTGAGGCTGCCTCTTCCTCTAGTAGTTGCATCAGCTCGGCATTGAGCTCGTGGAGTCGCTCATTGTAGTCGATACCCTCATCACGATCGACAAACTCGATGTACTTACTAGGCACTAGCGAGTAGCCGGTCTCAGCTATCTCCTCAATGGTGGCGGAGTAACAGTACTCAGGCACATTTTGGTACGGCTTGCCACCCTCCTGCTGCCACGTGTGGAAGTCATTGGCTATCTCAGCAATCTGCTCAGGCGAGAACTGGATGTACTTCTTCTCAAAGGGCTCTCCCCTCTGGCGCAGATCCATAAAGAGCACCTCTCTCTCTCGATTGCGATACTTCACCAGCGCCCCATTTTGATTGATGGTGCGTGCCTTCTTATTCCTATTCAATATCCACAGGGTGACACTGATATCTGTGGAGTAAAACATATTGCGGGGCAGTATCACGATCGCCTCTACCAGCTTATTCTCTATCAGCTGCTTGCGGATCGCCTGCTCTGTACCCTCACCGCTGAGTGCTCCATTGGCGAGGAGGAAGCCCGCCACGCCATGGACCGATAGCTTGGAGACAATGTTGAGGATCCAACCGTAATTGGCATTGCTCGTAGGGGGTACCTCGTAGCCAGCCCAGCGAGGATCGTCTACCAATTCGTTTTTGGCACGCCACGACTTCTGATTGAAGGGAGGATTGGCCATGATGAAGTCCGCCTTGAGGTCTTTGTGCTGATCATTGTGAAAGGTGTCAGCAGCTACTGCGCCCAGATTGGAGGCGATACCACGTATGGCGAGGTTCATCTTCGCCAGCTTGTAGGTCGTATTGGTGTACTCCTGACCATAGACCGAGATATTCTTCTTATTACCGTGGTGCGCCTCGATAAACTTCATGCTCTGCACAAACATACCGCCCGAACCGCAGCAAGGGTCGTATATCTTCCCCTCGTAGGGCTGTATCATCTCGGCAATCAGAT
>OHAF01001716.1_pt1 | contig 18963 bp, 15 predicted proteins | sample 1577041 | NCBI WGS metagenome assembly OHAF01 (sample SAMEA3541495, study PRJEB24748) | human gut metagenome | biome: human gut; feature: human-associated habitat; material: faeces | place: China | collected 2012
GTGGAAGAGCACCTCATCGTCGAGCTGTACTCTAAGTAATTCGCTTAGAAAACCCTCAGAATTGGTGAGCTGAATGAGACAGTGCTTGCAAGCTGTCGCGAAAAGGAGGGTATATAGCATATGGTAGAAATCGAAAAGCCCCGCATCGAATGTATTGAGAACCCCGGCGATAATTCCTATGGCAAATATGTAGTGGAGCCGCTGGAGCGAGGCTATGGCACCACGCTGGGCAACTCTCTGCGCCGCATCCTTCTCTCCTCTCTGCCAGGCACGGCGGTGACTTCCATCAAGATCGCCGGCGTCCAGCATGAGTTCACCACCATTCCAGGTGTGAAGGAGGATGTGACCGAGATCGTCCTCAACGTGAAGAGCATCATTGCCAAGCTGTACAGCGAAGGCGTCAAGACGGTCTACATTGAGGCAAACGGCGAGTGTGAGGTCACGGCCGGCGATATCAAGTCTGACGGCGAGGTGGAGATCCTCAACCCGGACCTGCACATCGCCACTCTGGGCCCCGACGCCAGCCTGAACATGGAGCTGACCCTGTCCCACGGCCGCGGCTATGTCCCCGCCGACAAGAACAAGACGCCCCAGACTGTCATCGGTGTGATCCCGGTAGACTCCATTTATACCCCGGTGCGCAAGGTCAACTACACCGTGGAAAACACCCGCGTGGGCAACATGACCGACTTCGACAAGCTGACGCTTGAGGTCTGGACGGATGGCACCATCAGTCCGCGTGACGCCGTCTCTCTCGGCGCTAAGATCCTCTGCGATCACTTCTCGCTCTTCACCGACCTTTCCGACGCGATGGGCAGCAAGTCCACCGTCGTGGAGAAGGCCGAGGCGCAGCGCGACAAGGTGCTCGAGCTGACGATCGAGGAGCTCGATCTCAGCGTGCGCAGCTTCAACTGCCTCAAGCGTGCCAATATCAACACGGTCGAGGATCTGATTTCCAAGACCGAGGACGATATGATGAAGGTGAGAAACCTCGGCCGCAAGAGTCTCGAAGAGGTCATCAACAAGCTGGCCATGATGGGCCTGTCCCTCGCCAGCGAAGACAACAACTAAGACCGGCACCCTACGCCCACGCGTAGAACGACGGCCGACAACTTATCCTTACAAGGAGGAAAACCACTATGCCCGGAACTCGTAAGCTCGGTAAGACTACCGATCAGCGTATGGCGATGCTCCGTCAGCAGGTCACCGATTTCCTGGATAACGGCAAGATGGAGACCACGGTCACCCGCGCCAAGGAAATCAAGCCCGTGGCTGAGAAGATGATCACCCTCGGCAAGAAGGGCGATCTGGCAGCTTACCGCCAGGCGATGAGCTTCATCACCCGCGAGGATGTCTGCAAGAAGCTGTTCAAGGAGATCGCTCCCGGCTATGCTGAGCGCAACGGCGGCTACACCCGCATCGTTCGCGCCGGCGTCCGCCGCGGCGACGCCGCCGAGACCGCGATGATCGAGTTGGTCTAAACCAACCCCGCAGTCGAAAGCTGAATTATAAGTAAAAAGCCCTTTTGTATGGCAGATCGCGAAGCCATACAAAAGGGCTTTTTATCGTTTGGAAAAGGATTGACCAATCAGGCGGAATGGCGTCGGAACGCACAGCGCAGTGCGACTTGCAGATAGTAACAATTCCCGCCATTTGTAGCAGTATTTCAAAGATGCAAAAGAAGAGCGGAAGCATTGCTCCCGCTCTTCTTCATTATGGATTCGTTTGCTCTTACAGCATGTTCAGCACGAGCGTCAGGACAATGAACGCAGCGCCGACCCACTTGGTGGCACGCGCAAGACGGGCATCCGTGCTCTTGGCCTTGTTCTTGGCCATGAAAGAATCGGCCACGCCGCCGATTGCGCCGCTTAAGCCCGCGGACTTGCCGCTCTGGAACAGGACGATGCCGATGACGATGAGACCGCAGAGAAGCTGAAGAATCGTAACGAATAAAGTCATGGTGAAAACCTCCAAATTGTTGAACGTGTGATCACGCTATATTCACAGGTACTCATAATACCATAGAAAGGTGCGGAAAGCAAGCCTATTTTTCAATTTCTGCCGCTTTCTGCGCTCAGAGCATTGCGACCTTGGGGTGCGGCAGGCTGATGGACGGAGCCTCGGGCGGCTGCGGCTTTTTCGGGGTGGCCTCCTGCGCGTGCAGCGCGCGCTGCGCCGCGGTGAGCATCAGCTTGATGCGGTTGAGCTGGTTCACTTCGCTCGCGCCGGGGTCATAGTCGACAGCGACAATGTTCGCGCCGGGATAGGCCGCGCGCAGCGCCTTGATGACGCCCTTGCCGACCACATGGTTCGGCAGGCACGCAAACGGCTGGATGCACACGATGTTCGGCGTGCCGGAGGTGATGAGCTCTGCCATCTCACCGGCGAGGAACCAGCCCTCGCCGTACTGGTTGCCGATTGAAAGGAAGGGCTTGGCAAGCTCCGCCACATGGTTGATGGCCATGGGGGGATCAAAGCGCTTGCTGGCCTTCAGCGCTTCGATCGCGGGGCGGCGCATGCGCTGAAGTGCCGGAATGCCGAGCTTGGCGGTCGCCGAAGCAGTCCACCCCTTTCCAAGGTGGGTGTGCTTGAAGTCCTGCTCATAGATCGTGGCGGCAAAGAAATCGAGAAGATCGGGAACGACCGCCTCTGCACCCTCGCGTTCCAAAAGGTCGACAACATGGTTGTTGGCAAGTGGCATGTACTTGACCAGAATCTCACCGACAACGCCGACGCGGGGCTTGCGGATCGTTTCGTCGATGGGCAGCGCGTCGAAATCCTTGACAATGCCGCGGCAGAGCTGGGCGTAGCGGTACTTGGGATGCTCGCTCGTGAGCGAGTCGATGCAGATGTCGCGCCACTTGTGGTGCAGCGCGTTCGCGCTGCCTTTTTCGAGCTCATACGGGCGCACGCGGTACAGGCAGCGCATCAGCAGGTCACCAAGCACGACACCGTGCGCGGCGTCTAACAGCAGTGACGGCGAGATGCGGAAGCCCTCGTTCGTCTCCATGCCGTTGGCGTTGAGCGAGATGACAGGGATGTGTTCAAGGCCCGCTTTTTTGAGCGCGCGGCGGATGAAGGCGATGTAATTGCTCGCGCGGCAGCAGCCGCCGGTCTGCGACATGATGAGGGCGAGGTGGTTGGTGTCGTACCGGCCGGAGGTCACAGCCTCCATCAGCTGGCCGACCGCCGTGATCGAGGGGAAGCAAGCGTCGTTGTTGACATATTTGAGGCCAACGTCGATGGCGTTGCGGTCGTCGTTTTGCAGTACCTCAAAATTATAGCCGTGGTGGCGGAAGATGGGCTCGAGCAGGTCGAAGTGGATGGGACTCATCTGGGGGGCGAGGATGGTGTAGTGCTGCTTCTGCATCTCCTTGGTGTAGTAGACGCGCTCAAACGGCTGCACGTGCGAAGTCGAGTGAATGCCGCGCTCGCGCCGCATGGCGACGGCGGCGAGCAGCGAGCGGATGCGGATGCGCACCGCGCCGAGGTTGTTGACCTCGTCAATCTTGAGGCAGGTGTAGAGCTTGCCGCCCTGCTCCAAAAGCTCGCAGACCTCGTCGGTCGTGACGGCGTCGAGACCGCAGCCGAACGAGTTGAGCTGAATGAGCTCAAGATCGTCGCGCCCGCAGACGAATTCCGCCGCGGTGTAGAGGCGGGAGTGATAGACCCACTGGTCATTCACGCGCACGGGGCGCTTGGGGACAAAGTCGATGGGCAGGCAATCCTCGGTCAGCACCGTCAGGCCGTAGGCCGCGATGAGCTCGGGGATGCCGTGGTTGATCTCGGGGTCGACGTGGTAGGGACGTCCGGCGAGCACAATGCCGCTGCCGCCGTTTTTCTCCATGTCGGCGAGTGCCTTCGCGCCCGCGGCGCGGACGTCGGCCTTGGCCCTGCGCTGCTCTTCCCACGCGAGGTGGGCGGCATGGCGCGTTTCCTTTTCGGGAATGTTCCATACTTCCTTGCAGAACTGGACGAGGCGGTCGGACGCGACCTTCTCATTTGTAAAAGCGAGGAAGGGATGGAGATAACGCACAGAGCCATCGGTCACGGCTTCGACGTTGTTCTTGATATTCTCGGGATATGAGACGACGATCGGGCAGTTGAAGTGGTTCTGCGCGCCCGGCACCTCCTGATGCTCGTAGAACACGCAGGGATGGAAGATGGTCTTGATGCCGTGGTCGATGAGCCACTGGGCGTGTCCGTGGGCGAGCTTGGCAGGATAGCACTCAGATTCCGACGGGATGCTCTCCATGCCCAGCTCGTAGATCGCGCGCGTGGAGAACGGGGAGAGGATGACGCGGAAGCCGAGGTCGCGGAAGAACGTCGCCCAGAACGGATAGTTTTCGTACATGTTCAGTACGCGCGGAATGCCGATCTCGCCGCGCGGCGCATTTTCGGGCTCGAGCGGGGGATAGGCGAACATACGCTCGCGCTTGTAGGCGAAGATATTTTCACCGGGTTTGGCGGCACTTTCGCCGCGCAGGGCTTTTTCGCAGCGGTTGCCGCTCACATGGCGGCGGCCGCCGGGGAAGATGCTGACCGTGAGCATGCAGTGGTTCTGGCAGCCCTGACAGCGTGCGGCAGAGGTCTTGTACGTGAGCTGCTCGATCTCCTCAAGCGGGAGCATTGTGCTCTGCTGCCCGTGGTAGCGGTCGCGCGCGAGCAGTGCCGCGCCGAACGCGCCCATGATGCCCGCGATGTCGGGACACGTGACCTGCGCGCCGGAGATGCGCTCGAACGCGCGCAGCACGGCCTCGTTGAAGAATGTGCCGCCCTGTACGACGACGTGCGAGCCGAGCTCGCTCGCATCGGAGAGCTTGATGACCTTATAAAGAGCGTTCTTGATGACGGAGTAAGCAAGGCCGGCGGAGATATCGGAGACACTTGCGCCCTCCTTCTGCGCCTGTTTGACGTTGGAGTTCATAAACACCGTGCAGCGCGTGCCGAGGTCGACAGGGGCCTTGGCAAAGAGCGCTTCGTGCGCGAATTCCTGCGCCGTCATGCCGAGGGAGTTGGCGAAATTCTCGAGGAACGAGCCGCAGCCGGACGAGCAGGCCTCGTTCAGAAGCACCGTGTCGACCGCGCCGTCCTTGAGCTTGATGCACTTCATGTCCTGTCCGCCGATATCGAGCACGCAGTCGACCTTGGGGTCGAAGAACGATGCGGCGGTGCAATGGGCGATGGTCTCGACCTCGCCCTCGTCGAGCGAGAACGCGGACTTGAGCAGCGTTTCGCCGTAGCCCGTGGAGCAGGAGCGCGCAATATGCGCGCCCGCGGGGAGCGCTTCACGCAGCGTATGTACGGCCTGCATGGCAGTCTTGATGGGATTGCCCTGATTGTTGGCGTAGAACGAGTACAAAAGCTCGCCCTTTTCGCCAACTAACGCGAGCTTTGTCGTCGTCGAGCCCGCGTCGAAGCCGAGAAAGCAGTCGCCAGTATACGTTGCAAGATCGCCGCGCGGCACGACCGCCGTATGGTGACGGGTGCGGAAGGCCTCGAGGTCGGCTTCGTCTTCAAAGAGCGCCGGCAGGCGCTTTAATTCAAAATCCATCTGCACGCCGCTGTCGAGACGCTTGATGAGCGCGCTGAGCGGCTGCGCCTTGGCAGGCGTTTCGTCGATGGCCGCGCCGGTGGCGGCGAAGAGATGAGAATTTTCAGGGTCGATGGTCGTCTCATCCGTCAGCTTCAGCGTGCGGATAAACGCGGCCTTGAGTTGGGGGAGGAAGTGCAGCGGCCCACCTAAGAACGCGACATGGCCGCGGATGGGCTTGCCGCAGGCAAGGCCCGAAATGGTCTGGTTGACGACCGCCTGGAAGATCGAGGCGGCGAGGTCGGCCTTCGTCGCGCCCTCGTTGATGAGGGGCTGAATGTCCGTCTTGGCGAACACGCCGCAGCGCGCGGCGATGGGGTAGATCTGCTGATAGTGCGCGGCCTCGCGGTCGAGACCCGAGGCATCGGTCTGCAGCAGGGCGGCCATCTGGTCGATAAACGAGCCGGTGCCGCCAGCGCAGACGCCGTTCATGCGCTCTTCGAGCCCGCCTTTGAAGTAGATGATCTTGGCATCCTCGCCGCCGAGTTCGATGGCGACATCCACCTGCGGCGCGACGCGCTCGAGCGCCTGCGCGACGGCGACGACCTCCTGCACAAAGGGGATGCCGAGCGCCTTGGCAAGGTTGATCGCGCCGGAGCCGGTGGCGCGCAATTCGAGCGCGCACTCGCCAAGCGCTGCGCGCGCCTGCTTGAGTAAGTCGGACAGTGCGCGCTGTGTGTGGGACAGATGGCGCTGGTACTGCCCGAAGATCATTTGTCCGTTTTCATCCAGCACGACGAGCTTGACCGTGGTGGAGCCTACGTCGATGCCTGCTTGATACGTTTTCATGGGGAACCTCTCTTTTCATGTCGATGCGATTTGGCGGTAAAAGAGTCCCGCCGGATTTTCAGATTGTTATTATAATTGTATGCCGCAAAAGGACAAGAAGTAAAGTTTAGGGTCTGTTAAGAAAATGAACAAAAATTTACAAATATTTTTGGCTTGACATACCTCGTAACTCTATGTATACTATAAGCATAGATACTCTATGTATTATCGGAGGTGCAACATGAAGAAAAAGAGCATTGACCACACACAGCTTTTGCTGCTCAAGCTCCTCTCGACCGAGGACATGTACGGCTACCAGATCATTCTGGAGCTGGCGCGCCGCTCGAGCAATGTCTTCGAGATGAAAGAGGGCACGCTCTACCCCGTGCTGCACGGCATGGAGCGCGAGGGCTATGTGGAGGCCTATGAAAAGGCGGCGCCCACCGGTCGGATGCGCAAGTATTATCACCTGACGCGCGCCGGCCGTGCCGCGCTCACGGAAGAGGAGAAAGCCTGGCAGGAGTACAGCGGCGCGGTGAACGCCGTGCTGCACTTTGCTTAAAAAAGGGTGAGGCTATGGACAGAAAGGAATATTGCGACCGCGTGCTCGCACAGGTCGGCCGGCTGACGACCGATGAAGCAAACGATCTGAGAAATGAGCTCGCCGGTCACATCGAAGATCACGCCGAAGCGCTGGTCGAGCACGGCTATACGGAGGAGGATGCCGCTGCGCGCGCCGTGGAGCTGATGGGCGATCCGGAGGAGACGGGCAGGGCCCTGCGCGAGCAGTACCGCCACTTCTGGCTCGTTATCGTGCAGCGCATTGCCCTCGCGGTGACGGTCGTCGCCTGCGTGCAGGCGTTTTTCCTGCTGCCGATGCTCGGCGGCGTGTATGAGAGCCTCCGCGAGCGCGTGAGCCCGACGGTGAACAGTATTTCATGGGAAGAGCTCGACGGCGCGGCAGACCTGCACGAGCGCATCCTCGTCGGGGACGATATCGTGCAGCTGAACCGCATCGAATACGGTGTGCGCGAGGGAGAGCGGCAGGCGGTGCTCTGGGTGAGTTCCTATGACCGCATCCCGGGAAGAAGAGTCTTTGAACGCCTGATCGAGACAATGTCGCTGCAAAACGAACGCGGCGAGACGATGTACGACTATGAGGATACAGGACGGTATCCGGGCTGGTATTCAAGCTGCCGGAGCAGCAGCGGCAGCTTGTATGTGCACTACGGCCAGCATACCGTGCCGCTTGAAGTGGGCGATACTTACGTGACATTCGTCTACGACCGCTTCGGCGAGCGCATCGAGACGAGGATCGAGCTTCCGGAAGGGGGAACGCAGCCATGAAAAAGCAGAAGATCGAAAAGCGGCCGACGAGAGCGCGTCGCGCGGTCAAGAGCGTTGTCATCATGCTCTGCGCGCTGCTCATCTGCAATATGCTCGGCGGCGGACACCTGACGCGCGCCATGGCCCTGCGCGACGGCGAACAGCGCTACGGCGTGTATGAAAAGACGCACGAGATCACATCCCTTCCCGCCAAGAACATCTATAAGACGCTGCGCGTTACGCTGATGGCCAGCGAGAATGTGACCTATTGCGGCACGAGCCATTTCTACACCTTGTTTGGCTGGCAGGACGATTTCGGTGTGCCGCTTGACTGCTCAGACGGTGAGAGCATTCACGCGGGCTGGTGGGATATGGCGCGCAACGGCGTCGTAAGGGATATCTTTTACTGGGGACGCGTCGACGATGCGGCCATCGACCGTGCGGAGATCTTGCAGCAGCGCACGGTTGACGTGCAAAGCGGCGAATATGTCGTCGAAACGGTCTGTACGACGCCGCTTGTATGGATCGAGGACGGCGGACACCGGTATTTCCTCGCCGGCGGCGCGATCACGCAGGAGCTTTCCGGCGACTATGGCAGCGACGAATTTCTCTTCGTCGGCTACGACGAAGCGGAGAACGAAGTGCTGCGCTATGAGATCGAGCGGCAGATGAGTACCTCGTTCGCTTAAAAGAAGATCAGGGAGCGCTGCGGCGATGCCGCGGCGCTCTTTTTGCCGAATAGTAAACAAAGATGAACTTTCGGTGAATTCTCGACCGCGCCGGTTGACGGTAAAAGGTCAAAATGGTATCCTACTCTGGAATTCTTATTCATTCATTTCCTCAGAAAGAAGGCAGGATATGCTGAAGCTGCAACAGATCGTCAAGGATTATCAGGCGGGCGACACCACCGTTCACGCCCTGCGCGGCGTGAGCCTACAGTTCCGCGAGAGCGAGTTTGTCGCCATCCTCGGCCATTCGGGCTGCGGCAAGACGACGCTTTTGAACATTATCGGCGGGTTGGATCAGTACACGAGCGGCGACCTTGTCATCAATGGCAAATCGACGAAGGACTTTTCTGATTCGGACTGGGACAGCTACCGCAACCACTCCATCGGCTTCGTCTTCCAGAGCTATAATTTGATCCCGCACCAGACGGTATTGAGCAACGTGGAGCTGGCGCTCACGCTCTCGGGTGTGAGCAAGAGCGAGCGCCGCGAGCGCGCGGTCAGGGCGCTTGAGAGCGTGGGCCTTGGCGACCAGCTCGACAAAAAGCCGAACCAGATGTCTGGCGGCCAGATGCAGCGCGTCGCCATCGCACGGGCGCTCGTCAACGATCCGGACATTCTGCTCGCCGACGAGCCGACCGGCGCGCTCGACAGCGAGACGAGCGTGCAGGTGATGGAGATCTTGAAGAACATCTCCAAGGACCGCCTCATCATCATGGTCACGCACAACCCCGAGCTCGCCGAGACCTACGCGAGCCGCATTGTGCGCTTAAAGGACGGCGAGATCGTGGACGACAGCGCGCCGTATGAGGAGGCCGTGGAAGAAAAGCCCGCCGCGGGCAAGAGCAAAAGGACCTCAATGAGCTTTGGCACGGCGCTGTCGCTGTCGCTCAACAACCTGATGACGAAAAAGGGACGGACGTTTTTAACGGCCTTTGCCGGCAGCATCGGTATTATCGGCATCGCGCTCATTCTGTCGCTGAGCAATGGCATCCAGACCTATATCGACCGCGTGCAGGAAGATACGCTATCGAGCTATCCCTTGACCATCGAGGCTGAGAGCATGGACATGTCCAGCATGGTCAGTTCGATGATGGGCGTCCATGCGCAGGACGAGGGCGACGGAGAGCAGCATGACCTCGACGCCGTCTACTCCAACAACATTATGTACGACATGATGAGCTCGTTTGCCTCGGCGGAGACGCAGACGAACAATTTGAAGGACTTCAAGACCTACCTCGAGGGCGACAACGAGCTTTCGCAGCATATCAGCTCCATTTCCTATGACTACGACCTCGGCATGAGCATCTATGCCAAAGACACCGACGGCAAGGTCTTCAAGTCCGACGTGACGGAGCTTTTGCAGACCTGCATGAGCGAGCTCTACGGCGGCGATTACAGCAGCTATTTCGAGCGCTTCGGCTCGGCCTACTCCGCAATGGAGACCTGGGAGCAGATGCTCCCGCCGCAGGATAGTGAGAGCGGCGAGCTCGTGGGCGACCTCCTGCACGAGCAGTATGACCTCATTTACGGCTCCTGGCCGCAGAATTATGACGAGGTCATGCTCATCGTCAACAAGGACAATGAAATTTCTGACCTTGTCATCTATTCGCTGGGCCTGAGCGCACAGGACGAGGTCGTGGAGTCGATGCAGCACATGCTCGACGGCTCGGAATTCGACAGCAAGGACATCCAGAGCTGGAGCTATGAAGACCTGTGCAATATGAGCTTCAAGATCGTCCTGCCCGCTGAGCGCTACCAGTACGATTCCGCAAGCGGCACATATACCGACGTCAGCACGACGGACACGGGGCTCGACTTCCTTTACAATTCCGACGACGTCGGCACGCGCGTGAAGATCGTCGGCATCCTGCGCCCGAATGAGAACGCGGTATCCTCCATGCTCTCCGGCGCGATCGGCTATACGTCTGCGCTGACGGACTATCTCGTCGAAAAGGCGGGACAGACCGAGATTTTGCAGAAGCAGAAGGAAGACCCCGCGACCGATGTGATCCTCGGCCTGCCGTTCCTGACCGATGACTACTCCGTGAGCGACGAGCAGAAGGAAGCGGACGTGACCGACTATCTCGAAACGCTTTCCGTCACCGAGCGCGCCGCAGCCTACACCGCGATGATGAGCGTGCCGAGCGAAGAGTATCTCTCCGCCATCGTGGACCAGCAGATGGGCTCGCTCGACCGCGCGAGCATCGAGCAGATGGTGATCTCGACCTACGCCCAGCAGATGAGCGTGGACGAGGCGACCGTCAAGTCCTACATCGCGCAGATGGACGACGAGACGCTTTTCGGCTACGTGGAGCAGTCTATCCGCGAGCAGGTGACAGAGCAGTACGCCGCGGGCGTGCAGGCGCGGCTATCTAACATGACAAGCGATCAGCTCGCCATGGCGCTCGACCTGGCGCTCGAAAAATCGCCCGCTGTCACGCCGCTGACGAGCGAGCAGTACAACTGGCTTTATGATAACTACATGCCTGCGACGGTCTCGAACGGCACGTATGAGGACAATTTGAAGCTGCTTGGCGATGTCGACCTCGCAAGTCCCAAGACCATCAACATCTACGCCTCGACCTTTGCCGACAAGGACGCCATCGCCGATGCGATCGAGCAGTACAACAGCAGCGTTTCCGAGGACGACCAGATCGATTACACCGACTATGTGGCGCTTCTGATGAGCTCGGTCACGACGATCATCAACGCCATCAGCTATGTGCTTATCGCATTCGTCGCGATCTCGCTCGTCGTGTCGAGCATTATGATCGGCATCATCACGTATATCTCGGTCCTCGAGCGCACGAAGGAGATCGGCATTCTGCGCGCCATCGGCGCGAGCAAGCGCGATATCTCGCGCGTGTTCAACGCGGAGACGCTCATCGAGGGCTTCTGCTCCGGTGCCATCGGCATCGGCATCACGCTATTGCTGATCATCCCCATCAACCTCGTCGTGCACCACCTGACGGGTATCGAGAGTCTCAACGCCATCCTGCCGCCTGTCGGCGGCACGGCGCTCGTGGTCATCAGCATGGCGCTCACGTTTATCGCGGGCCTCATCCCCTCCGGCATCGCCGCGCGCAAGGACCCTGTCGAAGCGCTGCGCACCGAATAACACGATATTTGACCTTCAAAAAGGACGTTTTCCGACGGAAAACGTCCTTTTTCTCTTTTACCGTGATTTTACAAAAGGCGACTTTCTGATTTTACAACCTGCCTTTATGATGGCAAATGTAGCAAGGAACAACATCTTGGAAAAATGGAAAGGAAGTATTTCAAATGAAAAAGTTTCTCACTCTTGCGCTGACCGCTGTCATGGCGCTGAGCCTGCTGACCGCCTGCGGCAGCAAGAACGACAACAGCGCCGACACCAACACTGACGGCAGCAACACCGAAATGACCCTCTCCGGCACCGTCTCGACCGACGGCTCCACCTCGATGGAAAAGGTCATCAACTCTCTTGGCGAATCCTTCATGGCCATGAACAAGGACGTGAAGTTCACCTATAACCCCACCGGCTCGGGCTCCGGTATTCAGGCCGTTAGCGAAGACCGCTGCGACATCGGCCTTTCGAGCCGCGCGCTCAAGGATGACGAAAAGGCCTCCGGCCTTGTTGAGACCGTCGTCGCGCTCGACGGCATCGCCATTGTCGTGAACCCCGAGAACCCTGTCTCCGATCTCGACATTGACACCATCGCCAAGATCTACACCGGCGAGATCACCAACTGGAAGGACGTCGGCGGCAACGACGCCGAGATCGTGCTCATCGGCCGTGAGGCCGGCTCCGGCACGCGTGACGGCTTCGAGTCCATCACCGACACCAAGGACGCCTGCCAGTACCGTCAGGAGCTCACCTCCACGGGCGACGTCATCAACACCGTGTCCCAGAACCCCGACGCCATCGGCTATGCCTCCCTCTCCGCGGTCGGCGACAGCGTCAAGGCGCTGACAGTCGGCGGTGTGGAAGCCACGGAGGCGACCGTCAAGGACGGCAGCTATGTGGTCCAGCGTCCGTTCGTGCTCGTCACGAAGGAGGGCACCGAGCTTTCCCCCGCGGCACAGGCCTTCTTCGACTACGCGCTGTCCGCTGACGCGGCAAGCATCATCGCCGCTGCCGGTGCGGTCGCAGCCAACTAACAGAACACAGGAACCATCACGGGAGGCGGCGTGAGCCGTCTCCCGCTGACAGCAAAAAGAGGAAACAATTATGGCGCAGAGGAAAAAAATGTTTGAAGCCGTCGTGCACGGTATTTTTCTGCTTCTCGGCCTCATTACGGTCGGATGCGTGCTGCTGATCACGGTGTATCTCATCATCTCCGGCATCCCGGCCATTCAGAAGATCGGCCTTGTGCCGTTTCTCACGGGCAAGGTGTGGTCGTCGACGTCGGCGGAGCCGAAGTACGGCATCCTGCCCTTTATTTTAACGAGTGTTTACGGCACGGCGGGCGCGATCGTCCTCGGCATGCCCATCGGTTTTTTGACGGCGGTGTACCTCTCCAAGGTCGCGCCCAAGAAGGTCCGCACCGTGCTGGAGGCCGCCGTCAGCCTGCTCGCGGGGATCCCGTCGGTCGTGTACGGCCTTGTCGGTATGCTGGTGCTCGTGCCCGCCATCCGCAAGACGTTCCACCTGCCGGACGGCGCGAGCCTGTTTGCGGCCATCATCGTGCTGGCCGTCATGATCCTGCCGTCGATCATCAAGGTGAGCGTCACGGCGCTCGAGGCCGTTCCGCATGAATATGAGGACGCCTCGCTTGCCCTCGGTGCGACTGAGGTCGAGACCTATTTTCGCGTCTCCGTTCCGGCGGCAAAGAGCGGCATCGCCGCGGCGGTCGTGCTCGGCGTGGGCCGCGCCATCGGCGAAGCGATGGCCGTGATGATGGTCTCGGGCAACGCGCCGAACATGCCCGGCTCGATCTTTGAGAGCGTCCGCTTTCTCACGACGGCGGTCGCGAGCGAGATGTCGTATTCGAGCGGCTTGCAGCGTCAGGCGCTCTTTTCCATCGCGCTTGTGCTGTATCTTTTCATTCTGCTCATCAACGCTTCGCTCAATTTCTTCTTAAAGCGCGATAAGGAGGGAGCCTGATGCTGAAAATGCAGTCCTCGGCCCGCCGCAAGGCCTATATCACGGCGATGAAGCTCCTGATGGGCATCGCCGCAGTATTGACTTGCGCGCTCGTAGTCGGTATGATTGGTTATATATTGGGCAACGGCATTCCGAACATCACCTGGGAGATGCTCTCCACCGCGCCGAGCTATCTTGCCAACCGCGTCGGTATCCTGCCGGATATCCTGAGCACGCTCTACATCGTCATCGCGACGCTTTTAATCGTGCTGCCGCTCGGCGTGGGCGCGGCCATTTACTTAAATGAATACGCCGCGAACAAAAAGCTCGTCTCCATCATCGAATACGCGTCCGAAACGCTCTCCGGTATCCCGTCGATCATCTACGGCCTTGTCGGCATGCTGATCTTCTGCAAAAACGGCACGTCGCTTCTTGCGGGTGCGCTGACGCTGACGATCATGAACCTGCCGACCATCATGCGCACGACACAGGAGAGCCTCAAGACCGTACCGCAGAGCTACCGCGAGGGCGCGTTCGGCCTGGGCGCGGGCAAATGGCGCACCATTCGCACGGTGGTGCTGCCAAGCTGCGTGGATGGTATCGTGACGGGCTGTATCCTGTCGATCGGACGCATCCTCGGCGAGTCGGCGGCGCTCTTATTCACGGCGGGCTCGGCGCACATGCTCTACAACTTCTTTGAGGGCATGCACAACGCGGGCGCGACGCTGACGGTGGCGCTGTACTTCTACGCCAAGGAGTCGAGCGATACGGGGGTGGTGTTCGCCATCGCGGCCATTTTGATGCTGCTGACGATGCTCATTAACCTCATCGCCGATCTGGTCGGCCGATACTTCAGGAGGAAACAGCAATGATACGACCTGTCAACGGAAGCGGCATGAAGCGCATGGCGCTCTTAAATGACCTTTCCTGCTTCGGCAAGTGTTCGCTGAGCGTGGCCATGCCCATCCTCTCTTCCTACGGGGTGGAGACGGTACCGCTGCCGACGGCCATTTTATCGACGCACACGGCGGACGGCTTCGGCAGCTACGTCATGCGCGACATGACGGACGAGATGAAGGCCTTTGCCGCGCACTGGAGACAGCTTCAAATCAAATTTGACGGCATCTGCACGGGCTTTTTCGGCTCGGTGGAGCAGATGCATTTTGCAAAAGATTTCCTCCGCGACTTTGCGGGGGAGGATACCATCGTTGTGGTCGACCCCGTGCTCGGCGACAACGGCGCGCTGTACGGCTGCTTTACCGAAGAGTACGTGCAGGCGATGCGCGCGCTGTGCGAGAGCGCACAGCTCATCACGCCCAACCGCACGGAGGCGGCGCTTCTCGCGGGCTGCGGGATGGACGCACCGATAGAAACGCTTCTTAAAGCGCTCACGGTGGAAAATGTCATCATCACCGGCGTCCACCGCGGGGAGGAGATCGGCTACTGCGCGCGGCTGAACGGGCAGTATATGGAAATTTTCAAGCCCTGCCTTCCGCAGACGCTGCATGGCACGGGTGATGTATTCGTCTCTGCCCTGTGCGGCGAGCTGATGAACGGTAAAGGTATGCCGCAAGCCCTGAAAGACGCGGCGGAATTCTGCGACGACTGCGTGCAGAAAACGGCAAAACGCGGCGAGAGCCACTGGTACGGCCTCGCCTTTGAAGACAAATTGAAAGAGGGGAGAGGGCTATGAACAACATCCTTTCCGTTGAGAACCTGTGTCTGTGGTACGGGAGCCATCAGGCGCTCAAGGATATCAACATTGAAATTCCCGAAAAAAGCATTACGGCGCTCATCGGCCCGAGCGGCTGCGGCAAGTCGACGTTTTTAAAGACGCTCGACCGCATGAACGATTTGATCCCCGATGTGAAGATCACGGGCAGCGTCCTCTATAAGGGCGAGGACATTTTTGACGCGTCCGTCGATGTGAGCGAGCTTAGGCGTCAGGTGGGTATGGTGTTCCAGAAGCCGAACCCTTTCCCGATGAGCATTTACGACAACATTGCCTACGGTCCGCGCACGCACGGCGTGAAGAACAAGGCAAAGCTCGATGAGATCGTTGAAAAATCCCTGCGCGGCGCGGCGATTTGGGACGAGGTCAAGGACCGCCTGAAGAAAAACGCGCTCGGCCTCTCCGGCGGCCAGCAGCAGCGCCTTTGCATCGCCCGCGCGCTCGCGGTCGAGCCCGAGGTGTTGCTGATGGACGAGCCGACAAGTGCGCTCGACCCCATTTCGACGTCGAAGATCGAAGAGCTCGCGATGGAGCTCAAGGAGAAGTACACCATCGTCATCGTCACGCACAACATGCAGCAGGCGGTGCGTATTTCCGACCACACGGCGTTCTTCCTGCTCGGCGAGCTCGTAGAGTACGGCGAGACGGAGAAGCTCTTCTCCCAGCCGCAGGACAAGCGGACAGAAGATTACATCACGGGGAGGTTCGGTTAAATGAGAAGCCGGTTTGATGAACAGCTTGCGCTTTTGAACCGCGAGCTCATTGAGATGGGTGCGCTGTGCGAGGAGGTCATCGCCCTTTCGGCACAGGCGTTGACGGAGGGCAACGCGGAGCTGGCCGCGCGCGTCGCACCGCTCGATCAGGAGATCGACCGCAAGGAGCGCGAGATCGAGTCGCTGTGCCTAAAGCTTCTTTTGCAGCAGCAGCCCGTGGCAAAGGACCTGCGCCAGATCTCGGCGGCGCTCAAGATGATCACGGACATGGAGCGCATCGGCGACCAGGCCGAGGATATTGCCGAGATCATCACGTTCCTCGGCGGGCGCGGTGCGGAAAACGGTACTCTCCTGCGCGAGATGGCGCGCTCGACCATCAAGATGGTGACCGAGAGCGTGGATGCCTACGTCAAGCACGACACAGCGCTTGCCGACCAGGTCATCGCCGAGGACGACACCGTGGACGACTATTTCGCGCGCGTGAAGAAGGACCTCATCAAGCGCATCGCGCAGGACCCTGATGATGGTGAATTCGCACTCGACCTGCTGATGATCGCCAAGTATTTTGAGCGCATCGGCGACCATGCGACGAACATCGCCGAATGGGTCATTTTCTCTGTGACAGGAGAGCATAAGGAGGGGTAAAGTATGATCTGGTGCGTGGAAGACGATGCCAGTATCCGCGATATCGAGGTATATGCCCTGCAATCGACCGGCTTTGAGGCCAAGGGCTTTGAAGACGGTACCTCGTTCTGGGAGGCGCTGCGCACGGGAAGACCCGAGCTTGTCGTGCTCGATGTGATGCTCCCCGGCATCGACGGGATGGAGCTGCTGCGCCGCATGCGCGCGGACGCGGCGCTTTCCGATATCCCTGTCGTCATGGCGACGGCCAAGGGCGCGGAATACGACAAGATCCGCGGTCTCGACCTCGGCGCGGACTACTATCTGACAAAGCCGTTCGGCGTGATGGAGCTCGTCTCCTGCGTCAAAGCGGTGCTGCGCCGCTGCGGCACGAAGACGGCAGCCCAGCTGCGCTGCGGCGGGCTGGTGCTCGACGAAGAGAGCCACACCGTCACGGCGGATGGAGAGAGCGTCGCGCTTACCTTTAAGGAATTTGAGCTGCTGCGCCTGTTCCTCTCCCATCCCGGTACGGCGTTTTCGCGCGACCAGCTCATGGCGGACGTGTGGGGCACGGACTACTGCGGCGAGACGCGCACGGTGGACATGCACATCCGCACGCTGCGGCAGAAGCTCGGCGCGTACGGCGAAAAGATCGAGACCGTGCGCGGCGTGGGCTACCGGATGGAGGGCAAGGCATGACAAAAAAGATCTTTCACTCCATCCTGCTTGTGGCGGGCACGGTGCTGCTGGCGAGCCTGCTCGTCATCATGGGCTGCCTGTACGAATACTTCGGGAGCGTCGAAAAAAAGCAGCTGCGCGACGAGCTGGAGCTTGCCGCCGTCGCCGTGGAGAAAAACGGGACGGAGTATCTCTCTCAGCTCTCCTCCGAGCGCTACCGCCTGACGTGGATCGAAAACGACGGTACGGTGCTCTACGATACCGTGACCGATGCCGAAAGCCTTGAAAATCACGCCGACCGCGTGGAGGTCAAGCAAGCGCTGGAATACGGCGAGGGCGAGAGTACGCGCTATTCCTCGACGCTGCTGCAAAAGACGATGTACTGCGCGGAAAGGCTCGCGGACGGGAGCGTGCTGCGCATTTCGATGAGCCGTGTGACGGCGGGTGTGCTGCTCGTCGGCATGGGGCAGCCCATTTTAGTGGTGCTGATCGTGGCGCTGATCCTGTCCTCTGTTTTAGCCAAGAGCCTGTCGCACCGCATCGTCCAGCCGCTCAACAAGCTGGACCTTGAGCATCCGCTTGAAAATGACGCCTATGAAGAGCTCGCCCCGCTGCTCGGGCGCATCAACCGCCAGCACTTGCAGATCGACGAGCAGATGGACGAACTTCAGCGCCAGCAGACGGAATTTTCGCAGATCACAAGCAGCATGCGCGAAGGGCTTGTGCTGCTCGATGAAAAAGAGCATGTGCTGAGTATCAACCCCGCGGCGGAAAAGCTCTTCGGCACGGACGAGAGCTGCGTCGGGCAGGACTTTTTGACCATCGACCGCAGCCACGACATGAGCCTTGCCATCGAGCGCGCCATGGACGAGGGGCACAGTGAGGCGCGCGTGGAGCGCTGCGGCCGTATCTGGCAGTTTGACGTCAGCCGCATCGGCGCAAGCGGCGCGGCGGTCGGCGCTGTGTTGCTGGCTTTCGACATCACCGAGCGCGAGACAGCGGAGCAGACGCGCCGTGAATTCACGGCGAACGTGTCGCACGAGCTCAAAACACCGCTGCAAGGCATCATCGGCAGCGCGGAGCTGCTGGAAAACGGCATGGTGAAGCAGGAGGATGTCCCCCGCTTCGTCGGCCACATCCGAAAAGAAGCGCAGCGCCTTGTCACGCTGATCGGCGACATCATCCGTCTGTCCCAGCTCGACGAGGGCGACGAAATGCCGCGCGAGACGGTCGATCTGCTCACGCTTTCGCAGGAGGCGGCGGACGATCTCAAGACCGCGGCGGCGGAGAAGCACATCGCGATCGCCGTCGAGGGCGGGAGCGAGACCATCGGAGGCGTACGGCGGCTTTTGTACGAGGTCATCTATAACCTCTGCGACAACGCTATCAAGTACAACGTCGAGGGTGGCAGCGTGAAGGTAAGCGTCGGCGAGCGGGACGGCAAGGCGTTCGTCTCCGTGGCCGATACGGGCATCGGCATCGCGCCGGAGCACCAGAGCCGCATCTTCGAGCGCTTCTACCGCGTGGACAAGAGCCACTCGAAGGCAAGCGGCGGCACGGGCCTCGGTCTTTCCATCGTCAAGCACGCCGTGCAGTACCATCACGGTACAGTCGAGCTTCATAGCGAAGAGGGCAAGGGCACGATGATCTGCATCCTGCTGCCGAAGGAGTAAGTGAATAGTAAGAGAGCCGCAGGCACAGCCTGCGGCTCTCGTTTTAGCTGACGATTCTCAATAATT
>OHAF01001730.1_pt1 | contig 18870 bp, 14 predicted proteins | sample 1577041 | NCBI WGS metagenome assembly OHAF01 (sample SAMEA3541495, study PRJEB24748) | human gut metagenome | biome: human gut; feature: human-associated habitat; material: faeces | place: China | collected 2012
CACCTGAACAATATGAAAACGGAATGAATCCAGCTAATACAGGAAATTATTCTAAAGAAATGGCAGATGAAGATGGTGACAGAATTTATAGTACTTCTTTTCCTATTACAAGCGGAGCTTTTCAATATTCCTATGTATTAGACTATGATGGTGATTTTAATACTCAAGAAGATCAAGTAACAATTGCTGATCCTCATAATCTATCTAGATTTAATTCAGCACAATCAACTTATGAAACATCTTGTTTAAATACAAGTGTCGTTTATGGAAAGTATGATGCTGCCAACATAGCGGCGTTCCCTTAAATTTTCATTAACCTTTACACCTTTTTCTTTGGCTATTTTTGCCATCTTTATTTGTCTACTTATCATTTCTTTAGCTTGTTTTTCAGCATCTTCCTTAGAAATCTTTTGTCCTAACATAATATTTGCAGTAGCTCTGGCTAAATCAAGATTAGTTATATTAAATCCTTCTTCTTCATAAGCTGTTTTTTCCACTAAATTTTCATATTCAGGAGCTAAATCTTTTATTTGCATTTCTTTTCTAGCTTTTAATAAAGCCTCTCTAAATGCTTCATTTCCTTTTTCTGATTTATATAAATTTACTGCTTCTTCTTTTTTATCAGCTGGGATTGAATATAAAGCCATATAAGTATTTATTTCTTCATCAGTAGGATTTATATTTTTAGCAAATTCTTGCTAGTTTTTTCTTTTTTCGGCTGTATAATGAAATTACATTGTACGACGAAGGAGGTATCACACATGCAATTTGGACATTTTGATGATGCGAAAAAAGAGTATGTCATCACAAGCCCGAAGACTCCGCTTCCGTGGATCAACTATCTGGGATCTGAGAACTTCTTTTCTCTGATTTCCAATACCTGCGGCGGATACAGCTTCTATAAAGATGCCAAGCTTCTCCGGCTGACGCGCCGGACACAGCAGGACAAACTCATCACCGCCGATGCGGTATGCGCAGTCGTCCGGGAAATACTTCCGAATCCCGTCCGCAATCGAGCGCAGCATATGGTCGCCGGCCTCATGTCCCAAGTGGTTGTTGATCTCATGCAGGCCGACGGCATCCATATAAATGCAGGTCAGCCGCGCATAATTCGCCAGCTGAAAGACCTTGAGGTCGTGCTCGTACTTGCAGCGCGTGTACAGATGGGTCAGCACATCATGATTATAGTAGTCCTCGGAATGGTCGGCTGTATGGTACGACAGCTGCAGTTCCTCTTCACCGAGCACGATGGGCTGACCGTTCTCACCGTTCTTGAGTGAAAGCGTGATTTCCATATTTTCATCCAGAATCATATCATCCGGATATCGTTTTTCCAAATATTCCGCTACCAGACGCAGGACATTTCCGGCGTGATAGCCTTTTTCGCAGATAATTTTCATTTGCCTTCTCCGTATGCAGCTGCCTTGCGGCTTCGCAATCCTTCCAGAAAAGATATATTTCTCATATTATTATGAATATATTATATTTCCTTTGATTGCCATATACAAGGGTGACTGCCTGAAATGTCGAATTTTCGACACAGAACGTTCGTGGAGAGGCAGAATCAGGTAATATATTTACATTGCCTTAGCATGCTTTTCCGATTATGCGTTATGCCCGCCGATTTTTCCGTTTCGCTCGATGGCAGTCGCACCTTCCTCAAGGTTCATGCCCTTGAGCAGCGCGTTTTTGCCGTATTTGCTCTTGATAGCGAGCGCCGCCTGCTGCAGCTTTCGCTCCCGCTCGAGTGCAGCCTGCTCTGCCCTCCTGCGTTCCTGCTCAGCGGCGTAATCGGTGAACAGGTCAAGCTGCTCACACCGAGCCGGCTGGGGCGCGTCAGATTCCGGAAGGATGTGATCTGCCACCAGATACATGCGCCGGATGAGCAGATTCGGGTCGATAATGCGGTCGAACAGCACGGTCGCTGCGTCCATGAGCTTTTGTGTAGATGAGGTCAGTTCTCCGAGACTCTGCGTGCCGTGTGCAGATTTTGGAAGCGTGCGCCCGTAGCGATCGGTCTCGGTCTTGCCGTGATAGTGAATCCGCCGTGCCGGATCGTTCAGGTTATCAATATCGTATCCGACGGTCAGCACAAGACGATCGGTGACAAAGCCCTTGCTCACCAGATCAAGTACCAGCTGATCCGCCATTTCGCGGACAACCAGACGTGCCTTGTCCGCTGTATACGGACACGCAAGCACCTGCCCGGTGCTGATGCTGTTGGTGCTCGGCTTGTAGGCTTTGATATCCGCGACCGTGCACGGCTCCCATCCCCACGCATGGTCGTTGAGCAGCTCCGCGTTTTTGCCGAACAGCTTATACAGCAGATCCTCGTTTTTCTCCGAGCACAGCGCGATATCGCCCATGGTGCACATGCCGTACTGCTCGAGTTTTTTCGCGGTGCCGCGTCCCACGCGCCAGAAATCGGTGAGCGGCTGATGTGACCACAGCTCGTGCCGGAATCTGCGCTCGTCCAGCTCGGCGATACGCACGCCGTCGCGGTCGGCGGGAACGTGCTTAGCAACAATATCCATCGCCACCTTGCAAAGGTACAGATTCGGTCCGATCCCGGCCGTGGCCGTGATACCGGTGGTATGCAGCACGTCAAGAATCATCCGCATGGCGAGCTCGCGCGGGGTAAGGCCATACGTTTTCAGATAACACGTAACATCGAGGAAAACCTCGTCGATCGAATAGCTGTGAATATCCTCCGGAGCAATGTATTTGAGATAAACATCATAAATTTGCGCGCTGATCGCCATATAGCGCGCCATTTGCGGCGGGGCAACAAGATAATCAACCGCAAGCTCCGGCCTTGCCCGAAGCTCCGGATCCCGGCAGGAGGAACCCGTCAGCTTCCCGCCGGGAGCGGCACGCCGGCGCGCCGCGTTGACCGCCTTTCTGCACAAACAAAACGTACAGATTCCACACAAACAAAATCAATAATGTCGCTGGCGCAATGTAACGAATCGCAAGACGAATCCATATACGAGGCATTTTAAATTTCTTTGTATTTCGATTAATCTGCTGCCACACTTTATCAATCTGAAAGCACCAGCCAACTGCAATACATTCCAAAATTCCGATTACAATCAAGTTAATCTGATTTGTCCAATTATCCACAATGTCAAGCCATGCTACACCGGCACGTGTCGCGTATAATAAAGAAATAATTGCACTGATTACACAGGCCCACCGTGTCACCTTCTTTGGATTCAAATGGAACTTATCTGCCACCGATGCCGACACACCCTCGATAATCGAAAAGGCTGAATCAATCGCAAGCGTTACTAACATCAGATAGAAAATAGCACCAAACAAGGCATTAAACCAGCCAATGTCCGTAAGATTTACAATTGCCTGCGGGTATACGATAAATGCTGTTGCAATTCCGGAATCCGTAATCGAATCAAGCATCCCAACACCACCCATTGTGGAAAACATAACGATACCTGACAAAACGCTGACTGCGGCATCCGAAAGCGCAATAATTACACAGTCTTTTGCCACATTTGCCGACTCGCCAAGATAAGAACCATATGCAAACATAATTGCCATCATAATCGATAAACTGTAAAATACCTGTCCAATGGCATCAATCCACAAACTTGGATCTTCAAAAGCACTCATGCTTGGAATGAAAAACATCCGAAGACCTTCACCGGCACCTGACATCGTACATCCTTTGATTGCCATAATGACAAGCAGAATGACCGGAAGAAATACGGTATACTTTACAACTTTACCCACACTGCTTGCACCATTTCGGATACAATAGTAAATCGCTGCCCAAGCCACAATAACAGAAAGCAGTACCGGAATCGGAATACTAAAACCTTTGATATCCCATGTTGTCTGTGTTAGATCGGCAAAAAGATTCTGCGCCGCATTTACATCTCCTGTCATACCGGCAAATTTTACCGAGCATACCGTCATCAAAATTACCCATGCGAAAACAACTGCATAATAGGTAGAAATAACAAATGCATTTGATGTTGCTGCCCATCCGATAAACTCTGTCTTTTTATTAATTCCCCGCATACTTTCGCCAGCACCGCGGTGGAATTTACGTGCAACGGAAACCTCCATCATCAGAAGTGGAATTCCGACAACAAACAGCGCAACTAAGTAAATTAACAAATATGTTCCGCCTCCGTGCTTTGCGGCAAGTCCCGGAAAGCGCCACGCATTTCCAAGTCCAACGGCGGAACCAATCGCCGCTAAAATAAATGTTGCCTGTGATGACCACTTTGACCTTTTTTCATGTTTCATAACAATCTCCTTTTCTAATCCTCTACAATATTACTAATCCAGACTCCCTTTTGAATCAGGATATATCCCACAGCAAGTTTGATTAAATCTGCTGCCTGTACAATCGCATATACGCCCAGAATGGGAAGACCTGTGTAGTAGCATAATACCGCCGCAATCGGAAGCGGTACAACCCACGAATACACACTGTCAAACAAAAACGTGATAAATGTTTTTCCCCCGGAACGGACGGTAAAATAAAGAGCATTTAAAACACCCTGTACCGGGAAAAACAATGCCGTGATAATAATAAACCACGTTCCGTAATTTCGCACCTGGCTCGTTGTATCATACAAATTCGGAAAAACTCCCGAAATGGAAACTAAAAGTATTGTAAGTCCCACACAAATCACACCCGCAAATTTCATCAGTGAGTATGCATTTTTCTTTGCCTTGTCGTATTCGCCCGCTCCGAGTGTCTGACCGCTCAAAATACCAACGGCGGAGCCGAGAGAAATAAATACAACATTTAAAAGGTTGCAAATGGCATTAGAAATCTGAAGTCCTGCCACAATCTCCAAGCCCCGTGTCGAATAGCACTGTGTCAACGCCGCAATGCTGCCCGCCCACAAAAACTCGTTTAAGAAAATAGGAAGTCCTTTTTTTATCATTTCTCCCATAATTGCCTTCGGTACAAGAAGCGTCCGGTACAATCCATTGATAAATGTAATTTCCTTCTTTTTGCAGTGCGTCCAGATAACCACGACTAACATCTCAACCACACGCGCCATCAAAGTAGCAATTGCTGCTCCCCTCACTCCAAGCTCAGGAAAACCAAATTTTCCGTAAATAAGAAAATAGTTAAATACCACATCAATAACCACGGATGCGATACCGGCTATCATCGGCTTTATGCTTTCACCGGTCTCTCTAAGACTGCTCGCATAAATCTGTGTCACGCCAAACGGAACAAAAGTAAATAACATAATTGCGAGATATTCTTTTGCATAAGACATCGTAAGCGACGCATTCACAACTTGGCTTTCACCGTGAAGATAAAGACCAATCAAATTCTCTCCCGCCAGCAAAAAGAGTAAAAGTCCGGCTATAATACAAATCCCGCAAATCCACATTTTCATGCGGACCGCATTACGGAATCCCTCTTCATTTCCCTGTCCATAATACTGGGCAGCATAGATACCGGGCCCCGATATTCCTCCGAAAATAGCAAGGTTAAAAACAAAAATAAGCTGTCCGACAATCGAGACAGCCGTCATCGCTTCTGTTCCAATGCTACCAACCATCACATTATCAATTAACCCGACCATGTTGGTAATACCATTTTGTATCATCATCGGAATCGCAAGCTTCAATGCCCTTCTATATATCATTTGATTTTTCACTTCTTTTGCACCTCTGATTTCTTCTCGTTTACCAGCCGCATCTGCCGCAGTTTTCACAATGCGTACATTCCACTTTGTGAATTTTCGCTTCCCATTCACATAATTCGATTTCCTTATCTTTTAAATCGAATTCCCTCTGCTGATATTTTGTCTCAATCTGTATCCTATCTTCCGCAAGTAAAGTAATCGTGAGCGGATAAATTGTAACCTCTTCCGGCCGCATACAATTTTGAAAAATCACGGGCGAAAAAACTTCCCATTTACCACTTTTTTCATCGAAAATCCGCAACTGTTTCTCTTTCGTAACCATTTTACCATCATACCACAAATCTTTCAGTGTGGAAAGCATAAATTTACCCTTTTTTTGCACTCGCTCATATTCATAAAAAACAGCCTTTTGAGGCACTAAAATTTCACAGCTTTTTTCCACAAATTCTTCCCCCGAAAACATAGGAAAAAAAGTGTCTCCTTCTACCTTTTCCAAAAGTTTCGTTACATATATTTTATCGGTATTCCTAAGCGCTTCTTCATATACCGACGCTCCGCCGCAGATAAAGATATCCCGTCCGGTGTTTTTTTCTTTTTCCCATACTTCTTCTAAACTTTGCACCGTGTGGCAGTTTTCCAGTTCAACCTTTTTCGTTCCGGACAAAAGATACGTCATCCGCCCGGGTAACGGGTGCCCAATTTCATCATACGTGCGGCGTCCCATCACAATGGCATTTCCCATGGTCAGCATTTGAAATTTTTTTCTATCCTCCGGCAAATCCCACGGTATTTTTCCCTCTCTGCCAATCACCCGGTTCTCACTCATCGCCACAATAATCGCTATCATCGGTTACCCCTTCTCTCTAACTATATCTATAAATGTATTTTTTCATCATATTATTTCACACTATCGCATCGCATGACATTTGTCAAGTATCGTGACAAATGTACTTATATTTTCAATATACCTTGACAGACGAGGTATATTATGATTTAATAGCACTAACAAACATGAAGGGAGGATTGTTCATGTCAATTGCATCGGACTTGATTCGAGGACATACCGATACCATCATTCTTGCCCAGCTTTTGCAGGAGGACAGTTATGGATATAAGATTAATAAACGGATTCAGGAACTTACGCAAAATGAGTATGAACTAAAAGAAGCTACTTTATATACCGCATTCCGGCGGCTTGAAGAAGCCGGTTACATCTGTTCTTACTGGGGAAATGAAAATACCGGTGCCAGAAGACGTTATTATACCATTACACCGGAAGGCCGCAACGCCTACCGGAAGTTATGCAGCGAATGGGAGATTGCAAAGGGATTTATTGACGTCTTAATTCATTCGGAACCGTCAAATCCCAAACAAGTATAATGAAATGGCACAATCTATTTTATAAGGAGGATTTTATGGAGAACAAATTACGAGCTTACATGGACCATTTATTTCAGGATGTTCCAAATACAAAAAAAGCAGTTGAAGTAAAAGAAGAAATTTTGCAAAATATCGTGGACAAATACCACGACCTTGTGGCAGAGGGGAAATCAGAGGAAGCCGCTTACAACATTGCCATTGCAAGTATTGGTGATTTGGATGAACTTCTTGCTTCCCTGAAAGATTCGTCCCAGACGCCAAACCAAATGGACTCGGAAAATTATATGGCATGGCGTAAAAAATCAGCCATCCGCATTTCCATCGCCATCATGCTTTATATTTTGTGTGTTACACCGCCAATTATTACAGACAGTCTGCATCTGCCGGACGCCATTGGTGCTTGTGGTCTTTTTGTTTTTATTGCCATCGCAACCGGAATTATTATTTACAATTCCATGACAAAACCGCGCTACACGAAAATGGACGACACTTTTATGGAAGATTTCAAGGAGTGGAAGAGTAAAAATGACACGAATAAGCAGGCAATGCGTGCAATTAAAAGTGCTTTGTGGGTATTCATTACCGCCCTGTACTTTGTGATTAGTTTTACTACTATGGCATGGCACATTTCATGGGTCATCTTCTTAATTGGTGCCGCACTTGAATCCATTATCAAAGCTGTTTTTGAGCTGAAAGCAAATTAGGAGGGACCGATTATGAAAAAGAAAACTGCCATCTGGATAAAGATTATTGTACTTGGCATTTTGACACTCGCCCTCATCGGTATTTTAATTGTGGGGATTCTTGGCAACACCTTCCGCAACTTTCCGATATTTGGCTCTTTTTCCAGCTATGACAATGCCGATTTGTATCAGGTGGGAAATGCTGATATTTCTGCATCCGAATTATCCAGTCTTTCCATCGACTGGGTAAGCGGCTCCGTAAAAGTTGATGTTTATGACGGAAATGTTATTCAGATTCGAGAAGATGGTGCAAGCGACCTATCCGATAGTGACAAAGCACATTATTATTACCACGATGGAACTTTAGATGTCCGCTACCGGGAAAGCGGCAGCTTCTTCTCCTTCTTCCACAGCTTAGGGAGGAAGAACTTAGAGATTTTGATTCCACGTTCACTTGCTTCCAATTTATCGGAAATTTCCGGCGATGTAGTAAGTGCCGACACTACAATTAATGGTCTTTCCACAAAGAATTTTTATCTGGATACCGTAAGTGGAAACCTTACTTTTAATGGAAGCGCAGAACGGATTAACAGTGACAGCGTGAGTGGCGACTGCCATATTACCTCATCCGTCACACCGCAAAAAATTGACATGGAAAGCGTCAGTGGTGACATTTCGGTTTCGATTCCAAGTAACTCTGAATTCGAGGCAGAAAACGATTCCGTTTCCGGAGATTTAACTTGTAGTTTTGCCGGAACTAAAAAAGATGATAAGTTTGTCTGCGGCTCAGGTATTAACCGCTATGATTTTGACACCGTCAGCGGGGATGTTGAAATTTTGCCAGTGGGGTGATGTGATATTTTTAGTTTCCAACCAAATACTTGCCGCGCTCAAACTGAACCTTCAGTTCCGAAACAACGCTTTTTCTTGAATTTATCTCATAAGGTTGCATTGTTATTTAATTATCAGGCTTCATCTAGCGAAGTTTGATGACAAAAGCCCCTCTTTCTGTTAATTTGTACCTTTTAGGTTGCTTTTTTCTTATAAATTTACTTGATAAAATTTAAATGCGACACAAAAATGCAACCTTATGAATCAAATCAAGAAAAAAGCGTTGTTTGGAGGTATTCCCCATGATTTCATTTTCAGATATCAATAATTAACTTATTACAGTTATTACACAAATAAGCTTCCACATATGTTTTTTCCAAAAAACTTGTGAGCTTTATTTTTTTAGCATTAGGTCCTTCCGATTTCCACTTTAATGGATATCTGTCCTGATTAATTATGCCTTTCTCCATTTCGGAATTACAATACGGACATTGCATAAAATCACCTCCCAGTATGTTTAAACAATTCGATTATGTCAAATACTCGTTATCTTTTAGCTTCCGGTAAATCAACAGAAAAACTTTGCGCCCACAAGACGCAAAGTTTTTCTACTGATTTACGGAAACCAAAAAATTTCACATAATCCTACTTCTTAATCTTTACTTTCTTTACCTTACTTGCTTTACCGAATACCTTAACAGCACCCTTTCCTTTTTTGTACGCAATTACTTTAACATAATATGTCTTGCCTTTTTTCAGGCGGGAAATTGTTACCTTTTTCGCAGAAGTCCATTTCGTTTTTGCCTTTTTAAACTTCTTATTTGTTGCATACATAACTTTATATCCGGACGCACCTTTTACTGCCTTAATGGTAACAACCATTTTCTTTTTCGCTTTATTCTTAAGTTTCTTAATGGTTGCTTTGCCGACTGTAATTTTAGGAGCCGGAGTTTTTGTCGCTGCCGGCTTTTTCGTTGCTGTCGGTTTCTTTGTTGGAACAGGTGTCACCACCGGCTTCTTCGTTGGTGCAGGTGTTGCGGTTGGTTTCGCTGTGCTTTCGCTAGCATTGTAGTCTTTTAATGTGTACTCAATGGAGCCTGAAACAGCAAGTTCCACAGGATATGTTTTGCTTTCCTCGCCATTTAACGCAACATTGATTTGTTTGCTGCTTGTTCCATTGGATATCTTAATACCTTTTTTAATTGCCGTCTCATACTGATTCGTAACCTTAACTGCAATTATCTTTCCATTTTCAATAATTGCATCACAAACCAGCTGTGTATCATAAAGTTTAGACGGTTTGATGATACTAAATGAAGAACTGTTATCTACCACGTTTAATTCATCCATAGCACCGTCACTGCCATAAGCAGCCGCATTCATCGACAAAGCAATTGCATCCGCATCGTCTTTGAATGTTGGTTTATAACCAAACTGAAGAATGTACTCTCCTTTATTCACTGCCTCGATGGCTTCTTTACCGGAAACTACAATCTGTTTTTTGTTACTATCCCATTTTGCTCCGGCTGAAATCGGATTTACCTTTACATTCTTTTGGTCTGCCATTGAATAGTCAATGCGCACACTGTCATTTTCATTCATTGCAGTCGTACCTGCGTTACTGATAACTGCCTGCATGACTCTCTCACCACCGGACAATGTCGATGTCACTTCCGGATTTGATACGACAAGGTCAGCACCAAGAAGCGTAAGTTTTGCCACCGCTTTTGCACCATTGTCTGCCTCAATATCAAATTCTTCGTTCTTTAATGTCTTGCCTAACGAATAGGTAAACTGAATCTGTCCGCTTTCACCGCTTTTCAGTGAGATTGGATAATTGTCATAAACTACATTTCCATTATTTTTAATTGTCACATTTTCCAGTGCTTTTCGTCCTGCATTTGTAAATGAAATGGTTACATTCACATTGCTTTCCGGAACAATATTCTGGTCAAATGCATTGGCAGTTTCATTTCTAAGCTCATTCTTAATCTGTTTTTTAGCAAATATCAATCGTGCCGGCTGCTCCTCGTCTTCATTTGAACCGCTATTTTGTTTTTGTGGCTGTGCGCAGGATACAACCGAGAATGAATCACCCTCTTTAGTTACGGTATTTCCTACCATGCTTTCACTTTCTGATGAGGTGCTGTTCATTTCATATTTTGTTGATAAGGTACTATCCTTTTTATTTATGTATTTAACATAAGTATGATTCAGCGAATCATCGCCAATTGAGTACCAGTAAACCGCACTATCATCAATGGTGTCGCCGCCCTTTGCGAAATCAAAGTTTTCTGCCACTTCGCCATTGTCATCAAGGGAGAAATCATTTGCGCTTCCGCTCATATTATATCCCTGAATTTTTACATATACTTTGCTTGTTTCCTCGCCCTTGTATTCTGACTGCTGCCATGCGGTCAAGAACATGCCGTCATTGTCTGTTACATATTTTACTCTAGGCTGCGTTTCTCCCGCTTCATTACAAGTTACACGGTTTACACTTTTCACCTGTCCATTATCAATCACATAAGAATACAATTCACGATTTTTAAGTAAATCGGAACTTCCCATGCTGGCAAGAATCATTGCAGTTCCATCATCCGACATATCCATATCGTATGCCTGAACACCTTTGATTTCTCCGCTTTCTAAGCACGCCGGGTCGGACCATTTTGTACCGTCATAGAAACTGAAGTACAATTTCTTCTCTCCCTGCATATCGTCTTTGACAGCACTTTCATCCATTGACTCAAGATTATAAGTATCGGACTGCCATACAACCATTGCCTTTCCATTTTTTACGGAAACTACCGGTGCAGTATCTGCTGCCTGATTATCTGTGAGTTTGGTGTGCTTTCCATTCACATACACGTGAATTTCACTGGAATTGGCACTTGTATTAAACTGGCTGCTTGAAATGTCATCGCTATTTTCCATCGCCGAATCATAAGTTACCGCATCAAAAACTAACACTTCTAACTTGTCATCTTTGGCATAATCAATCGCGTTCACCGTCTGATTCTCGCCTTTTGTCCGCCAGTCAGTCATAACTTTCGGATCCGACCATTTTGCTCCATCATATTCACTTACCGCCGGATTAATGGTTCCCAAATCTTCCAGATTTTCGGTATACACCATCGCCATGCTTTTACCATCTTCTGCTGCAACAGGTGTTATATATGGATTGATATAATTCATCCAGTCTTCATCCGCCTTTGGCGCAATTTTCAGAAGTGATGATTTTGATTTTGTTTCCATACCGGCAAACTCTAACAAGTTTGGTCTGCCAACAGGGAACTTCTCCCAATCCCGGTAACTTCTGCCTTTGCTAAATCCGGTTCCTACAATTTTTTTCTTGTATTTTATAAATAACAGCTTAAATTCAAAATACAATCCAATATCACCAGAGAAATTCAAGTATCCGCCGTCATATGTTTTTGTTTTGTCAAGGTCCTTGAAAATCACGACACGGTGATTATATTCAACCGAAAGGTTACCCTCTACACCAAATTTTAATTTTACTACTTTACCGTCAAATCCAACACCGCCACTGGCACCGACGTATCCTTTTACTCCAACAAGAATATCAGTTACAAAATTATACTGGCTGGTCAGTTTCAGGTTGTTTGTGCTGAAATCAAGTCCGACAAACTGGTTATGGTAAGAGTTTCCACCTGAAACCAGCGCATCAATGTTTGCACTGCATCCAACTTTCATTCCATAATACAGTGGAACAAATCCAACGACTACATTGTTATTGAAACTAAATTCATACTGAATGTTTCCGGCAATTCCGCCTCCGGTATAGGTCATAACCCATTTACCGTCGATAAAGTCCGCATTACCAAACGCATAACCGGATAATGTTTTTGTCAGTTTATTATCTTTTAAATCATTAATGGTTTCTGTTACTGCTGCCACAATATTATTTTCATCAAGACCGGCATTGCCAATAGCAATCATAAATGATTTCTTGAATGGGTCATCGGTATCCTGAAAACTTACCTTCATCGGCAAAACTTTTGGCAGGTTAAACTTTAATGTTCGGTTAATGACTTTTCCGGCAGATAATGTTGGTGTTTCCAAATCACCCACAAAATTAATACTGGATGGTTTTTCCGGTGATGGTAGGTCTGTGACATTGGCTATTGTAAATGGCGTTGTCTGCGTTGACAATATATTCTTTTTGCTATCCTTTACAATAACTTCAACCGAATGTCTTCCTGTTGAGGTACTTTTACTGTCAATCTCAAAAACAGACTTTTTCCACTCATTTACCATGCCGTCATAATATGTAGTTTCTTCTTTTGTGGCACTTAGTTCTCTGCCGGACGTTTTTATCTCAATAAGATGACCGGTTGCTGCGCATGAGTTTACGACAATTTTTTTCGTCTCATTTTTATCAATCAATAAACTATTGATATCTTTTCCATTTTCATCTGTGACATAAACAATATTGTTATCTGTAACACCATCTGATTTGCTGTTAAGCTGCACTTTGGTACCACCACTGACCTGCTGCCCATCCGAAAATACAGAATATCTCACAAGTTTTGGCTCGTAAGTATTGTTCTCTGTCGTAATTTCAAGAAGCACTTCCGCATTATCGAGTTGTTTTACATTGGAAAATGTAACCTCTGTTGAATACGGATTATCTACCAGATTTTTTTCAAAAGTCTGTGTATCCTTCGCAATTTCTTTTCCCTTATCATCGAGCAAATATGCCTTAATTGTAAATTTGCTTTCTTTTCCTTTTCCTGTTGCATCCGATAATGTTATGTTCTGCATATATTTTGAGGAAACCTGACAATTGTTAATCGGATATGCACCTGACGCTTCACCACTTAACATGTCTTTTATGGAAATATCGCTTTTACTAAGTCCATATTTCACACCGACCGAAACATCTTCCTGTGCCGGCTTCCACACAATGCAGTCGCCGTTAGAAAGCTGTTTGATACTTTTTGCCTTATCATTCTCTGTCGTCCACTCGACTTTATCTGCATCTCCGCCGCTGACATTACATCCTACTTTTCCAATATCCGTAAGGTAATCTTTATAGCTGTTGTCTGTAATTGGACGGATAATATACAATTTATTTGCCAAAGTCTTTACGTCAACACTCATTCGGTAAATCTGTCCGCTGGTTTCATCGGTTACCGTAACGTAAGTAAATCCATCTTTTTTTCCTGTCAGTGTGAGAATATTTCCATTCATCTCGCAGGATGCTACGCTTGCATCCGAAGCAACTGCCTTATACACATCATCCGCTGCATATCCACCTTTTACTTCAAAGGTATGTACGAGATTGATTTCATTGAGTTTTGCATAAAATTCATTGGAATCTTTTGCATCCTTCACTATTTTATCAACTGCATCCTCATTGGACATCAAATAGCTTTGATCCACTTTCTTGCCATTTTCATAAATTTCAAGTGCAGCTTTTTCTTCTTCCTTCCATGTTGCATAAAGTGTAAGAACACCTGTGCCACTATATCTCGAGCCGGCCGCATATTCCTGCCCACTTCCGTCTTTCTTTGTATTCCATCCGTTAAACACATATCCTTTTCTTGTTGGCTTTTGAGTCGTTATAATAAATGCATACAAATCTTCCTTCTTCTGTGTAGAAGGGAAATCTTTTACCAAATCACTGGTATTTTCGTTATAAATAATGGCATACTCACCGTCATACATTTCTGCATCTGCAAAAGTGTCAATGGAATCTAATTCGTCAACATCCGCACCATATTCCGGTTCGTTCCAATTGATATAATCTCCTTTTTTATATCCTCGGTTAATGGATACATAATAGCCAAACCCGTTGATACTCTCAAAAGTTACACCATTTTCATCATACTGGGTAACTTCTCCCTGACACACAAGACCTTTTATTCCATCATCGTATGCGGCCTCCATATAATCATAGCCGTCCTCTGTAAGGCAGACATTATTCTCATCGCCAATCAGGGAAGATGCGTAAAGATTTTTCGATTCAGAGCTGGTTACCGGCGTACCATCGGCTTCGTACATATAAAGCGAAACCGGATAATTATCGTCGCCACTATAGCGAAATACAAAATACCGGTCTTTTAATTGGGTACTTTTAAACTGATGACCCGTGGATGCATCTGCTGTTCCCCAAGAAGCATCATAACCATATCCATTTATCATGTTTGTACTGGTAATAACATCAAGAATCTGATCCTTACTTAACTTTGCACCAAACAATCCTTCTTCATAATATCTGTACCAAATGGCATACAAAGTCACTACCTGATTTTTAGAATACGTTGCCCCCGGATCATAGGAAGTTCCTGAACCATCTTCTTTTGTGTTCCATTCTATAAAACGGTATCCTTTTCTTGTTGGAACATTTTCAGAAAGCGTAAGATCAACATCTTTTTCTTTTGTCTGCTCCTCCGGCATATCAAGTACCTGCTGCCCGCCTTCGGAATTATATATAACCGCATACTGGCCGGACTCCAGACTGTTAGAAGAATATCCTTTCATTTCAGCAAGTTCATCCATTGTAACCGATGTATTGGCATCATCTTCCCAAACAATTTTCTCCCCAACATCGCGCCCCTGGCTGCCACTTAAATAATATCCAAATCCGTTCTTACTCTTAAAATAGAGTCCATTGGAATCTGCCTCGCCCATACTGCAAAGCGCCATTACACCTTCGATTCCATCCGTATAATTTTTTTTCATATAAGTAGATGCTGTGGTGGTAAGACACACATTGGTACTAAGACCTATTTTTGAAGATGACTTTAACCCTTTGTTTCGGCTGCTCACTACCGGTGTGCCATCATCTTCGTAAAGACATAAAGCAAGCGGATAATTTGAATCTCCGGAATACTTTAATACAAAATGTCTGTCCGCCATCATACTCTTTGTAAACTGATGGCCGGTAGAAGCATTCGCTGTTCCCCAGGATGCATCATATGGCAGACCCTTTAATGTGCTTGTCATCATAACATAATCAAAAAGCTGGTCAATTCCATATTCACCGGCAAAAATACCGGTGGTGTACTCACCATCTCTGACAACAGTTCCTTTCTCCTCCGCCTTCGACGACGTTGTCATATCAAACGGTATCGAAGTCAGAAGAAGTGCCGCTGCAAGCAGCAAACACAAACTCCTTTTTCTTGTTTTTTTCTTCATAAACATCCTCCAATCATACTAAGCCTGCTAGTGCCAGTGGGAAATACTACTTTCCCCAAAAAATATATTTATGTTAATAGTTTATCATAGCTTAATACGATTTGTAAATAAAAGGATATCGCTACTTCTCCTGCAATTTTTTTCCGATTGTGCACACCAACTCCGCTTCGGTGATTGACGGATTTCTTCGACATTCACTATCCATAATTTCAATTATTTTACTAAAATACCATGGTGCGAGTCCTCTCTCTAGCAATTGTTTAAATACATCGGTCAGATACCCATAGGAAATCCTTTCCGGCACAACGCCCCTAATAAGTGCAGGATATTTTTTCTGCAGATTCTCTACCATGTCTTTTACCAAATCCCGATTGAGAATGTGGGCATAGTTTTCTCTTACGGTCTTTTCTAAACGCTCTACGATATAACTAGCGTCTTTGATTTCTGTTTCTACCGACTCTTTTCGCAAAGTCTGACGATAAGACAAGATTGCAAACTCACGGGAGGCTAACCCTTCATCATCTCGTATCCGTACCAACGGCATTAGGATTCCTTCGCCCGCTAATTTTTTTCTTGCTTCTACAATTTTTTCCTGATATGTCCCATCCAAAAATGCAGGGACCAAATCTTTTCCGAAAATACACTCCAATGGCTCCAAACAATTTTGTAATTTGTGCCAGATTTCTTTTTGTGCTAAATCATTTCCGTTTTCTGTTATTTTCCGATTTTCTATCCCCAATAAATCGTCTGCGCTGATTTCTAATATCCGGCAAAGTTCCTTGAGTAATAAAATATCCGGTAAACTATGTCCCCGTTCCCATTTGCTAAGTGCCTGTGGTGTAACCCCCATTCGCCCTGCCAATTCTTCCTGTGTCATATTTTTATTTTGACGAAACATTGACAGTCTACTGCTAAAATTATTTTCTTTCATATGCTGTATCCTCCTTTGTTTTTAGTATAACAAAAGAGAAAAATCGTGTAAAACAACTTTGTGTTGATGAGCGGATCAACGAAAGGGGGTAAATTCTTCAAATGAATAAATATCGGCAATATATAACATTCCGTATGATTCATCGTTTACATTCTAATTTCCGACTCGAAATACTGTTCCTGAAAATAAACTTTTTCCTTGATTTCTTCCTTCGTAAACATCATTCCATTCGGAGCTACAACCCATTTTTCTTCAACGTCATCGTATCTATGAATAATTGCAATTATTATCCCTGTATATTCTTCAACAGGTTCATCTAATCCTAACAAATATGCATCTTGTTCTTCTCCATCAGGAGCAATTGTTCCTTCTATATATCCATAGTTAATTGGATAATACATATCTTTATGTTCAGGATGATAGCTTCCCATCGGTCTATCTACCTTTACTGTTACTATATTGCCAATCATATGAATCTCCTCCGTATTCCAATCAATTTTAACTGTTCTGATTATCTAGCAGATTTGCAAACTTGAAGTTTCACATCTTTGAGTAATTTAAGCATAATAAATTTTAATTAAAATAATCTGTATAATATATTTCTAACAAATTCTTAACAGCCACAACCCCCTTTGGAACTTCTTTATTACTTCTATTTATCCAATGCTCAAACATTAAACTGCTTAATACTTCTGCATCTGCAGATGAATTAAAATGTTTTATTGTTTTTTTAATGAATTGTATTCCAAATTTCTCTGTGTATCAAAACTATCTCCGTAAGCACTATTAAAGGCAGTTTGAAATTCATTCCACCAATAAGAACCTATTTCTGATTTATCACCTACTTTTCCAGTTTTAAATATTTCTTCGGATACTTTTTTAATTACTTCTCCGTCTTCGTGTACAACCGTACCATAAAAATCTATAAATATTGCTTTAATCATTTATCTATATCCTTTCTACAAACTGAAAGTTGATTACATTTTTTTAACAACTGCAAACATTAAGTTATTAAAATTGGGCAGCGCACTGGTGATCCCTTTTTCTATTATTTCCAAACCGTTTCTTGCTATTTCGTCCTCAAAGTTTTTGAACGATACCATTCTGCACGATGTTCCAGTCACCATCATTTTCCCAGATTTATGCTCCTTTTCTTGAAGTTCAAATGCTTGGCTAATATCGCTTCGCATCTCAAATTCTCCATCGCCCATTGTACAAATAAGTGCCAATCCCTCTGGTTTCAAATGCTTATGAATGAATTGATAAAATCTATTTCTGTCCTCATCAAGAACGAGCATATGAATAACTGCAATACCATAGATGAAATCAAATAATTCATCCATATTGTCTGCCAAGCAATCCAATACACTAAAGTTCTTCTCAAAATCCGGCATTATTCTCTTGCAATACGCAATGGCCTCGTTTGAAATATCAATCGCCATTAGATTATAACCGGCATCTAATACTACCTTTGAATCTCTTCCTTCACCACACCCAATTTCCAACAAACAATGTTCGGGCTGTATATTATATTTTTTGATTATCTCCATTACAATAGGGCTATTCTGGTCGCTTGCCCAACGGACACCATTCTGATGTGCAATTTTATATCTTTCCTCATAAGCGGCGTAGTATTTTCTGTTGTCGTTCTTCATAATATACCTACTATTATGTATCGTTTCAGAAACTTTGAACCCCAGTTTCTCATACAAAGAAATAGCTCTTTTGTTTTTTATAAATACATACAATATAATAGGTGCACGAACAGATGCACAGCACTTCTTTACTACTTCCGAACCAATTCCGTGATTTTGAAACTCAGGAAACACAAACAAATCATCTATTTCAAATTGTCCGTCTTCATTTTGATAAAAATGATAATATCCTGCTTTTTCACCATTGGCATGAACAGTTGTATATTCATCAATCGAATTTTCTATCTTTTTACGAATCCAGTTCATTACCTTTGGATAATCAATTGTTTCCAATTGTTCATAATCGTGAATCAGTTGCCTGCACAATTCATAGATTGGCTCAATATCTTCTTCTTTTGCTTTTTCGTATGTTATATTCATAAGCCACCTTTCATTGCTTTCTAAACCTCCGCTAGGAATCATCCACTAATTTGTCTTTGCTTCATATGAAAGTAAGATACGTTCTCCATCTATAACTATACCTCTGCAAGCAGTTCTGGTTTTATCCCAATTACCACAATAATTTTCTCCGACAATATCTA
>OHAF01001734.1_pt1 | contig 18854 bp, 18 predicted proteins | sample 1577041 | NCBI WGS metagenome assembly OHAF01 (sample SAMEA3541495, study PRJEB24748) | human gut metagenome | biome: human gut; feature: human-associated habitat; material: faeces | place: China | collected 2012
TGGATTCCATTGATATACCGGCAGGTGTGACTTTTATAGGCAGGAACGCATTTTGGAATAATAGTAAATTGCAAAAGGTTTACGCACGGCCTATAATTCCACCAGTGACTACAGAATGGACAAATGGCGATGGCCCATATCTGCCATTCCAATCTTGTCCGATGGAAACTGCTATTCTTTATGTTCCAAAGGGTTCTGCCGATGCCTACCGCACATCCATGGTGTTCTCGGAGTTCAAGAATATTGTAGAGTTGGAGGCTTGGCAATGGCCGACTTCCATCAGTACGCCAACCATGTCGACCGATGCATACCAAGTGTACGGAAAGGATGGCACGCTACATATCGAGGCAAACGGCAACGTGAACTATGAGCCTGCATCTGTCAATGTATATGACATCAGCGGAACTCTTGTTTGGAAAGGGCAGATAACCAATCATACAACAATCTCCCTACCCAATGGAGTTTATGTTGTACATATAGGAAAAACTGTCTGCAAAATATCACTATAACAATCCTCTCAAAAGAGAAGTCTCTCTGTTCTCAATCTACTTGATTACTACGTTGTAGTTTTTTTTGGAGTAGTCTGTCGATGTCTGAGAGGCGATAGAGAATCTTCCCTGCGATTTGGGTGTAAGGGATAATGAGACTGTTGAAAAAGTTCTCGAGCTGGCTTAGGGCGATCAGATTGAGTTTTTAAGCCTAAGAATAGACACCTTGTTGGTGTAGTTAGCCCTCCCTTAAGCTTCATCTTATCCCCTCTAAAAAGTCAAGAGACCTCTTAGAGGGGCTTCTTTTAGCTTTGTTACATAATCAACTGGGGCGCACGTTTGAGATTGTACGCCAACGATTCGATAAGATTTTGATAATGGGTCTTGCGAAGATCTCGGTAACGACATCGTCCGCCATGAAACCAGCGAATGATACTGCCAAAGGTTCGCTCAGTAACCCATCTAGTGCCACTGATTAAGCTGTTCAAGGACTTTTGACTCTCTGTAAGGGGCTTACCTCGTGTAGCTTTGTGCATGATACCATCTTCTAGTTTGAGTTCCGTTTGTTGATATATCTCCTCATCGGCGCGATTATCTTCTCGATCCTCGGCGATGACTATTTGACGCCCTCCGGTGGGTTTATTCGGCCTGTCAACGATGCTGGCATCCTCTATAGCACCCTCTTTGATCGTCATAATCCCGTGTTTCTGAAGTTGCTTATTGAAGAGCTTAAAGAGTTTCTCCATAAGCCCTTTGTCAACAAGCTCTAGACGAAAACGACATATCGTATTATGCTCATCTATTGCTTCTCAGCTAGATAGTCCGAAACCGAAAAATAACGGAGGAACTTTCTGAAACCTGCTCCCTCAATCTCTCACCTCTCACCTCTCACCTCTAATTTCTAACCTCTAATCTCTTTTTCGTACCTTTGACTCGTCAATTAGACTACACGCCTAACAACTATGATGGACTCTATCAAGCAAATCTACAAGATCGGTCACGGACCGAGCAGTAGTCACACTATAGCTCCTATGCGAGCCTCTGAGATGTTTCTAACGCAGATCAAGGAGCTGCCTGTGGATCGTATCGAGGTGACTCTCTATGGGAGCCTCGCAGCCACCGGCAAGGGGCACATGACCGACCAAGCGATACTCTCGGTACTCAATCCCGTCCACCCAACGACCATCCTATGGGAACCTCGTGTGGAGCTCACATTCCACCCCAATGGGATGAAGTTTGCCGCCTTTGATAAGGAGGGAGAGGAGATAAAAGAATTCAAAGTCTACAGCATCGGCGGCGGTACGCTCGCCAACGAGACCTTCAATGAGCAGGTCACCACGCCTGTCTACGAGCTCTCGACGATGGCCGACATTATGGACTACCTAGACCAGCGCGGACTCTCTTACTGGGAGTACGTCGAGCGCTGCGAGGGTCCCGACATCTGGGACTACCTCGCCAAGGTCTGGGAAGTGATGAAGCAGAGTGTGCATGAAGGCTTGGCTGCTGAGGGTGTCCTCCCAGGTGGTCTGCGCCTGCGTCGCAAAGCGGCCGACACGCTGGTCAAGTCTCTGAGCTACAAAGACAGTGTCAGGTCTCGTGGTATGGTCTACTCCTACGCACTAGCCGTCAGTGAGCAAAACGCTGCCGGCGGACGTGTCGTCACGGCGCCTACCTGCGGTTCTTGTGGTGTGATGCCAGCGGTACTCCTCTACCTTCAGGAGACGCGCAGCTTCCGTGACGAGCGTATCCTACGTGCCTTAGCTACGGCGGGACTCTTTGCCAATGTGGTACGTACGAACGCCTCTATCAGTGGCGCTGAGGTGGGTTGTCAGGGCGAGGTAGGTGTCGCTTGCGCTATGGCTGCTGCGGCTGCTAGTCAGCTCTTCGGCGGTACGCTGCACCAGATCGAGTATGCGGCCGAGATGGGCTTGGAGCATCACCTCGGGCTTACCTGCGATCCAGTCTGCGGACTGGTACAGATCCCCTGTATCGAGCGCAATGCCTTTGCGGCCAGTCGTGCGCTGGATGCCAATACCTATGCCAACTTCACCGATGGTCGTCACCGGGTCAGCTTTGACCAGGTGGTCGCAGCCATGCACCAGACGGGCAAGGATCTGCCGAGCCTCTACAAAGAGACGGCTGAGGGTGGACTAGCTATCCTCCACGAGAAGTATGGTGGCAAGATCCTCATCGAGGATTAAGCCAGTTCACACCATGATCTTATGAATAAAGAGAAGCATACCGACCTGCGTACTCGTAGTATCTATCGGGTCACACTGGTGGGTGCTTTGATCAACGTAGCGCTCACACTCCTCAAGCTCATCGTGGGCTTCGTGGGGCATAGTGCTGCTTTGATTGCTGATGCTGTACACTCGCTCTCGGACTTCTGTACCGACATCATCGTGACGCTCTTTGTGGGCATCGCGGGCAAGCCTAGAGATACCAAGTATCGCTACGGATATGGCAAGTATGAGTCGATAGCTACGCTGATCATAGCCACTGTGCTGATGGGCATCGGCATCTCTATGTTGCTCAAGAGTGGAGAGACTATCTATCTCTTCTTTGCCTCTGGGGTTATCCCGCAGCGGCCTTCGCTCTGGGCGGCGATCATAGCTTTTATCTCTATCCTATCGAAGGAGTGGCTCTTTCGCTACACTAAGGGAGTCGCTGAGCGGGTGCATAGTAACACGGTGCTGGCGAATGCGTGGCACCATCGTACGGATGCTTACTCCTCTATCGCTGTCCTCGTGGGCGTCTTGGGGGCGGCCCTGCTGGGCAATCAGTGGGCGATCCTAGACCAAGTAGCCTGTGCAGGTGTCAGCCTTTTTATCGTCTGGGCCGGTGTGCAGCTTATCTCGACCCCTTGGCGTGAGCTCACCGAGCATAGCCTCTCTGAGGAGGAGCAGCAGACGATCCTAGAGATCATCGAGGCTGAGTACCCGGGGCACCATCCGCACAATCTCAATACTCGTAGCTTAGGCTCTGCCGTCGCTATCGAGGTGGACATCTACCTGCCTGACGAGACGCCTGTCATCCTCGCTCACGAGCGAGCTACGCACATAGAGAACAAGCTCAAGGAGCACTACGGCGAGCGCACCCACGTAATAGTGCATGTGGAGCCGATGGCTATGATAAATACAGATCACGAATAGCCAAAAGGCTCCAACTAAAAGTCAATCCTCCCTTCTTATGAAAGCAACCATTCGAATCGTTAATGCGCACTTCTACTCCTATATAGGAGCTCTCCCTGAGGAGCAAGTGCTGGGCAATAGATACATCGTCAACCTCACCGCTACTTACGATGCGACCAAGGCGATCGCGAGCGATGATGTCGCTGATGCGGTGAGCTACGCTGATCTCTACGATGTGATAGCGGACAAGATAGGCCACTCGCGGAACAACCTCCTCGAGTATGTCGCTGGGCAGATACTTACGGAGATCCTAGACAACTACAAGTTGGTCGACAGCTGCGAGATAACGATCCAAAAGGCGATCCCGCCTATCGCCGGTGTCATCGATGCCGCCAGTGTCACGCTCGCTGCTAGGCGTGATGATTACGCGTAGCGGGCTACTTCTTTTGATCTTCTAGGCGACTCTGCAGTGCGTACATTTCGTCGCGTAGGCGTGCAGCCTCGACGAAGTTGAGCTCCTTGGCAGCAGCATACATCTGCTTGCGTACCTGCTCGATCAGGTCTGGGAGCTTGTCCTGCGTGAGGTACTCAGCGACAGGTGAGGCGACAGCTATCTCTTCCTCGACATAAGCTTCGGCTTGTGCCGAGGATTTTGTTGTTACGTAGCCCTCCTGCGAGAGCGCATTCGTTCGCTTGCTCACCACCTGCGTAGGGGTGATGTTATGCGCCTCGTTGTAGGCTATCTGCTTAGCACGGCGGCGGTTGGTCTCGTCGATGGTCGCCTGCATGCTGTCGGTGATACTATCTGCATAGAAGATAACCAGCCCATGCACGTTGCGGGCAGCACGTCCAGCCGTCTGCGTGAGCGATCGATGCGAGCGCAGGAAGCCCTCCTTGTCCGCATCGAGGATCGCCACGAGCGACACCTCGGGAAAGTCCAACCCCTCACGAAGCAGGTTGACACCGACCAAGACATCGTAAGCCCCCTCCCGCAGGCTGTCCATAATCTGGATGCGCTCTAGCGTGTCCACGTCGCTGTGTATGTAGGCGCACTTGATGCCCGCTCGTATGAGGTAGTCGCTCAGCTCCTCCGCCATGCGCTTCGTCAGGGTCGTGACGAGCGTCCGCTCGTTGCGCTCCGTGCGTATGACGATCTCCTCCATTAGGTCGTCCACCTGATGCTCCGTGGGGCGGATCTCGATGGGCGGGTCTAGTAGTCCCGTAGGACGTATCACCTGCTCGACCACCACGCCCTCGCTCATGTTGAGCTCGTAGTCAGCAGGCGTGGCGCTGACGTAGATCACTTGGTTGGTCAGATTGACAAACTCCTCAAACTCCAGGGGCCTATTGTCCAAAGCCGCTGGCAGGCGAAAGCCATACTCCACCAAGGTGGTCTTGCGCGCCTTGTCTCCGCCATACATGGCGCGTATCTGCGGTATCGATACGTGGCTCTCGTCGATGACTAAGAGGTAGTCGTCGGGGAAGTAGTCCATCAAGCAGAAGGGTCGCTCGCCCGGCTTGCGACCATCGAAGTAGCGCGAGTAATTCTCAATGCCCGAGCAGTAGCCCACTGCTTTGATCATCTCTAGATCGTAGGAGACCCGCTCGTAGAGTCGCTTCGCCTCAAAGAGATGCCCCTCGCGCTCCAGCTCTGCTGTGCGGTCGGCCAGATCCTTCTTGATCTCCACGATAGCACGCTGCGTCTGCTCCTCCGTTGTCACAAAGAGGTTGGCGGGGTAGATGCGTAGACTATCCAGTGTCCCCTGGCTCTCAGCCGAGACCGGGTCGATGATGGTGATCCGATCGATCTCGTCATCCCACAGCTCGATGCGGTAAGCAACCCCCTCGAAGGACTCGATGGCGGGAAAGATGTCGATCGTATCTCCCTTCACTCGAAAGGAGCCACTCACGAAGTCCGCCTTGTTATTGACATAGTAAGACTCCGCGAGGCGTCGCATCAGTGCATCCCGCTCGATCTGCATGCCCACCTCCAGCTTGATGATCTTATTCTCAAAATCATTCGGATTGGCCATACCGTAGATGCAGGAGACCGAGGCGACCACAATCACATCGCGACGACCCGAGAGGAGCGAGGCGGTAGCACGTAGTCGCAGCTTGTCCAGCTCCGCATTGATCGCCATGTCCTTCTCTATATAGGTATCCGTATTGATCAGATAAGCCTCGGGCTGGTAGTAGTCGTAGTAGGAGACGAAGTACTCTACCGCATTGTTGGGGAAGAACGCCTTGAACTCGCTGTACAGCTGAGCGGCCAACGTCTTGTTGTGGCTAATGACCAATGTCGGTCGCTCCACCTGCTGGATCACATTGGCGATCGTAAAGGTCTTGCCCGAGCCCGTCACACCGAGGAGCGTCTGATGAGGCAACCCATCACGCACTCCCTGCGAGAGCTGAGCAATAGCCTCCGGCTGGTCACCCGTCGGCTTATACTTTGAGGTTAGTTGGAAGGACATGGCACCTGCTCCACTCTAATGCTGTCCGCGCTTCTGCTTGTTCTCTAGGTACTTACTATCGAGTGCCCAGGTGAGTCGAGGCTCTAGTGCGATAGCCTTGCGATACCACGTCTCAGCCTGCGTCTGCTCCCCGACACCTACGTAGCACTCGGCAATTTGGATCAGGAGACTCAAGTAAAGCCACGATCCCTTGCTCTTGCCCTGCGAAACCATCGCACGCTCAGCACGAAGAAAGTAGTCGATAGCTCCTCGCTTAGCATCTCCCTTGAAGAAAGCTGGCGCAAAGTACTGTGCATTGCCTCGCTGGATCAGGCCGATAGCGTTTTGCTGGTTCATCTTGATCGAGCGATTCATCAGACTAATGCTCTTATTGCCCACAAGCGGAGCTCGTAGCCATGATATGCCGATGCGGTAAGTGTAGTAAGCCGAGAGGTAGGCGGTCATCTCGGCGGTCTTGTAGTCACACTCTAGGAGGTAGTCCACGTGAGCCTTATAGCGCTTGAGGTACTGCTCCGCCTCATTGTTTCTGTCGCGTAGCATGCACTCAGCGATGTAGCCGTACTCATACTCGACCAGCTCGGCAATACGTGCATAGCTCTTGTTAGGCTCAGCGTGCATACGGTCTACGACCCGCTTCCAACTGTTGATGTCACGCTTTACATACGCCTCGTAGACCTGCTGCTGGTCTGCCGTCTGTGCCCAGCTACTTCCCGCTCCCAAGAGGAGCACGAAGAGCAAAAGTCCCAATATCTGTCTCTGTCTCATACGATCTCTGTTTGTCTAATTATCAACGAAAACTATCCCACAGTGCGGAATAGCTGGAGAGGCTCTCGAAGAGCCGTCTGGTCTCCTTCATATCCCCAAAGATACAAAACTCCAGCGAAGCCACAACGACCCACTAGACTCTTTGACAGGGCTGACGCATTTATATAATGAGTTCATCGACCTCTCTACTCCTCGTTTGTCGCTAATGTGTAGTTCCTGACAGAGCGATTAGGATGCATCAGCACTGGTTGGGCAAATTTGACACCGGCTTGCTACAATAATTTGGAACTGACTGCATATCGAAACGGTGCCGTGTCGGGGAAAAGTGATTTCCACGTGGATATTTCAAAATCTCCACGTGGAAAAGAAAAAATTCTTCGGAGGAATGAAATGAAACTTCGGAGGAATGAAATGAAACTTCGGAGGAAATGAATGACGCCCACGTGGAAAAAGAAAAATATCCACGTGGAGATTTGAGATTTTCCACGTGGATATTCGAGAACGGAGGAAATCGGACGAATTTCCCCGTAAAGATATGTAAACAGGGATTAGAGGTTAGAGACGAGTAGCGAATCTGTAGGGACGCAGGGTCGTGCGTCCGTTGTGTCAAAGGTTACAACGTTAGGGTTTTAACGGGGACGGACGCACGACCGTGCGTCCCTACAAATCGTTACACGTCACGGCGTCCGTTGTGTCAAAGCGATATGTGTAACCGATGATGTGTAACGATGATACGAGTAACCCTTTGTAGGGATCGGGGGCATATATGGGAAGCTTATTGGGGCATCTTGTAGCCGAGCTTCTCCTTGTACTGCTGCACGAGTGCTTTGTACTGCGGGTTGTCTCGTAGGGCGGCGAGGTCGTCGTCCTGCTCGATGAATGAAAAGCTGTTGTAACCCTTTTCGAGGGCGATGCGTAGGTTGTCCAGCGCTTGCTCCGTCTTGCCCATTCGACCATAGACCCCTGAGATGCTGTAGTAGAGGTCGGCATCGTCTGGGTCCTCCTCAATACACTTAGCGATGGCCGCGATGGCCTGCTCCTGCTCGCCTAGAGACTGGTAAGCGTAAGCCATAGTTATGTCTGTCGCATCGTGCTCCTGTAGGATATCTATCACCTTGCGATAATCGGCCGTGGCGGCATCCTTGCGTCCCAATGCTGTGTAGCGATCTGCTCGCTTGAGGTAAGCCCATAAGAATGTGTCGCTTAGCTCGATCGCCTTGGAGTAGTCATCGATGGCCCCCTGGAGGTCCTGGAGCTTACTCTTGATCTGAGCACGCTGATAGTAGCCATCAAGGTCGTCAGGTACAAGGGAGACATATTTATTAGACTCTGCGAGAGCTCTTCGGAAATTGCCATCCTCAAAGAGCATCTGCGCCTTGCTGTAAATGTAGGTGTGGTCCGTAGGGTCTAGCGAGATAGCCTCGTCGATATACTTGAGTGCAGAGCTGTAGTCGCCTATCATCTGATAGGCAGTCGCTATGTGGCTGGCTACGAAATCGGTCAGTTCTTGTCTCTCTGTGACTTGCAGGTAGTACTCCAGTGCACCTTTGTCATCTCCGATGTTTTGATGAGCCATGCCGATAAGGAAGAGGTACTCTCCCGTTTTGCTCACGGACTCTACAGCCTTGAGCTTAGCTTCGAGGGTAGGCATTGCCTGAGCTGCGATGATATTGAGGAGGGTATAGGTGTCTTCGTTTGCAAGGCTGTTTGCAATGGTATAGATAATGTCATCCATCGCTTCATCGTAGTGCTCTAGCTTGATGTAGACATTAGCTCTCAGATAGTAGAGAAAGCCTTCGTCTGGGGCAACCTTGATAGCTTCGTTCAAGTTCTGTATGGCATCCTCCTGCCTCTCTTGTTGCATCGCAATCACAGCCAATCCAATATAGCCTATTGGGTTCTTAGGATCGAGCGAAGCGATCTTACGCATATCCACCTCTGCGAGGTCGTACTGCCCCATAGCGGCATAGAGATTCCCACGCTTTAAGTATAGATCAGGTGTGTCGGGAGCATCCTTGATAGCTGAGTGCAGGTCCATAAGCGCCTTGACGCCATCATCAAGGTCTGTATAGATATCAGAGCGAAGGCTGTAAACCATAGCTCTACGTGCAGGCTTCGCCTGTAGGAGGGTGATCGCCTTGGTTGCGGCCTCTAGCGCTTGCTCGGACTTGCCCTGCATACGGTAAATGGTGGCGACGTAAGCCCAAGCGACACCATTGTTAGGCTCGCTCTGGAGTGCTTTCTGGACGTGCTCGAGGAACGCTGTCTGATCCTCTGGTTCAGACATGATGATTCCTAGGGTATCCTGGAGGTCGGGTGAGAATGTGTCAAAGGTTCGCTCCAAGGTGGGCAAGTCTTGTGCAGAGAGAGCTGTCGTGTCCTGCACCTGAGCGGACAGCGTAGTGGCTAAGCAGAGGAGGCTTAGCAGTAGAGCCATGATTCGCTTCATCGTATGATATAAGTTGCTGGTTTGTTGCTACAAATTTAGCTATTTCTTTCGAGAGGATAAGCTCTGGCAGCTAGGATAGCTCTAGCTCTTTGTTGAGGAAGGCAACGATAGCCTTGCGGTTGTGGAGGAGCGTGTAGTGCGTGTCTGCAGCATGATCACCAAAGGACATAAGAAAGCCACGTGGAGAGACTTGTGACTCTCCACGTGGCTATGCGATTGTGTCTGGGGTGCTTATTATTGGGGCATCTTGTAGCCGATCTTCTCCTTGTACTGCTGCATGAGTGCTTTGTACTGCGGGTTGTCTCGTAGAGTAGCGAGGTCGTCGTCCTGCTCGAGGAGTGAAAAGCTGTTGTATCCCTTTTCGAGGGCGATGCGTAGGTTGTCCAGCGCTTGCTCCGTCTTACCCATTCGACCATAGACCCCTGAGATGCTGTAGTAGAGCTCGGCATCATCGGGGGCCCCCTCGATACACTTAGCGATGGTTGCGAGGGCCTGTTCCTGCTCGCCTAGAGACTGGTAAGCATAAGCCATAGTCATGTCTGTCGCATCCTGCTCCTGTAGGATCTCGATCACCTTGCGATAGTCGGCCGTGGCGGCATCCTTGCGTCCCAGTGCTGTGTAGCGGTCTGCTCGCTTGATGTAAGCCCATAAGTAGGTGTCGCTTAGCTCGATGACCTTGGAGTAGTCATCGATGGCGCCCTGGAGGTCCTGGGACTTACTCTTGATCTGAGCACGCTGATAGTAACCATCAGGGTCATCAGGTACGAGCGAGAGATACTTATTCGACTCTGCGAGGGCTCTTCGTAGATTGTCATCCTCTGTGAGCATCTGCGCTTTGGTATAAATGTAGGTGTAGTCCGTAGGGTCTAGCGAGATAGCCTCATCGATATACTTGAGGGCAGAGCTGTAGTCGCCTAGACCCTGATAAGCAGTTGCTATGTGGCTGGCTAAGAAATCGGTTAGTTCTTGTCGCTCTGTGACTTGCTGGTAGTACTCCAGCGCACCTTTGTTATCTCCGATGTTTTGATGAGCCATGCCGATAAGGAAGAGGTACCCTCCCGTTTTGCTCACGGACTCCACAGCCTTGAGCTTAGCTTCGAGGGTAGGCATTGCCTGAGCTGCGATTTGATTGAATAGGGAATAGGTGTCTTCGTCTGCAAGGCTGTTTGCAATGGTATAGATAATGTCATCCATCGCCTCATCGTAGTGCTCTAGCTTGACGTTGCTACCAGCTCTCAGATAGTAGAGAAAGCCTTCGTTAGGTTCGAGCTTGATAGCTTCATTTAGGTTCTGTATGGCATCCTCATACTTCTCTTGTAGTATCGCAAGCGTAGCCAATCCAGTATAGCCAGTTGCGTCTTTAGGAGCTAGCGAAATAAACTTACGCAGGTCCACCTCTGCGAGTTCGTACTGCTCCATATTCATATAGAGACCACCGCGCTTTAAGTATAGAGCAGGCGTGTCGGGAGCATCCTTGATAGCAGAGTGTAGGTCCATAAGCGCCTTGACAGCGTCCTCAAGGTCGGAGTAGATGTCGGAGCGAAGGCTGTAGACCATAGCTCTACGTGCGGGCTTCGCCCGTAGGAGGGTGATCGCCTTGGTGGCAGCCTCTAGCGCCTGCTCGGGCTTGTCCTGCATACGGTAGATGGTGGCGACGTAAGCCCAAGCGACACCATTGTTTGGCTCGCTCTGGAGTGCCTTCTGGACGTTCTCTAGGAATGCTGACTGATTCTCAGGGTTAGGCATGATAGTCTCTAGGGCATCCTGGAGGTCGGGTGAGAATGTGTCAAACGTTCGCTCCAAGGTGGGCAAGTCTTGTGCAGAGAGAGCTGTCGTGTCCTGCACCTGAGCGGACAGTGTAGTGGCTAAGCAGACGAGGCTTAGCAGTAGAGCCATGATTCGCTTCATCGTATTGAGTAAGTTGATGTTTTGTTGTTACAAATGTAGCTGTTTCTTTCGAAAGATGAGCCTATTGCTCTCTCCAAAAGGATCACAAGATGAGGTAGATGGCAACGGCAACGGGGAGGTGTCCCTCGATGGTGTAGCGGACGCGGGAGTCATAGTCGTACCGCTTGTCGCCGCTGTAGATGCGAGGCCCGTCCCAGGTGGCGATGACCTGTGAGTCGTAGTCGTACCGCTTGTCGCCACTGTAGACGCGGGTGCCGTCCCACGTGGCGATGACTCGTGAATTGTAGTCGTATCGCTTGTCCCCGCTGTAGAGGCGAGTGCCGTCCCAGGTGGCGATGACCTGTGAGTCGTAGTCGTAGCGCTTATCTCCGCTATAGATATAGGTCTGAGCTGAGAGGGTGAGGAGGCTGCTGAGGAGTAGGGTGAGGAGTAAGAGGGTTCGTCTCATATTATTATGAAGTTAGTAATGTCTGAGCTCGTCTTTGTTAAAGCGAAAGACTGAGATCTGTATTGCCTCGTCTCCCTCGCTGAGTATAAACCACGGGTTATGCAGTGGGTTGGGATTGCGCACAAGGTGCTTCTCACGAGCGGGGGTATTGCCTTCGAGGCACATGATCGCCACTTTGCCAGATCTGCTCCGCGCTACATCGACTATCATAACGGCATGACCGTACTTGCGCCCTGGGCGTGCTGGGTAGACGAGCACATCGCCTGGCATCACATCTTGGATAGCACGGGGCTTGGTCTCCTGGTATAGAGAGAAGGTACTGCAAGCACCATAGACGCCCCGCATATAACGCTCGAAGGCACTACGAGACGCTCCGCCAGAGTAGCGCATCGTCTTGCCATGGACATTGCGAAAGTTGATCTCCTGGTAGCGTCCCTTCTGCCAAAGGTACTCAGCCCGCAGACGCATAGTCACATCGGCACACTGCTCATCGTTGCTGAGGATATCCTGGTCGATCACCGCTGTGGAGAGAAACTGCAAGCGCGCATCGCCCCCCGTGTAGAGCTGCACCCTAGCACCGCGTGGCTTCAATGGTAGGGCGCGTAAATAAGCCGTGTAGCTCCCTGCGGGAGCCTCCACACGGCTGTAGCCTGCGGGTGTGGCTATGTCGCCAATAGTCTGAGCGCCCCACGGATTGCTCGTGCGCATAGAGCGCCATAGCCATAGTCCACACAGGAGCATCACCAGAGCCGTAGCTCCGATGACCAGTAGCGTTATCCTTTTTCGTCTCGTCATAAGGAGGGGCCTCTAATCGTTTTGTTTAGACTTTCGCTTATGGGAGGGATTTTTGTCGGAGCGTTGCGTGGCGCGGTGTATCTGGTAGGCGTTGAGGAGGTTTTGCCAGATGGAGTAGGCGGCCATAGCGACGGAGGAGAGCGGGTTGAGGTAGCTCTGAGCTAGCCAGATGGCGATGGTTGAGTTTTTCTGTCCTAAGCTCTGTCCGAGGGTGATGCTCTCGCCGAGAACTCGCTTGCTGAGCCACTTGCCGAGAGCAAACTGAACGATGCAGGCGATCAGCCCCATGACGCCTAGCAGGATCATCGTCGGGATCATCTCTCGTGGCTCCTCAGCAATGAAGTGTACCGTATTGGCCATGATGAGTGAGAGGCAGAGGAGCCAGACCCAGAAGCTGGCTGAGGGGATCTTAGTGAGTACCCGATAGACGGGCTTGACGCCGTAGCGGACGGCCCAAGCGACGAGTAGGGGCAGCGTGATAACGGGTAGCACGCGGTAGAAGATCTGCACAAAGGTGGCTCCGTAGTCCATCGCTCCACTGCCGAAGAAGCCTAGCAGGAGTGGTGCTAAGGCGATGACACCCACGCTGGTGAGCAGGACGTAGGTGGTGCCTAGAGCGACATTGCCTCCGAGGAAGCCGATGACCACGGGAGATGCGGAGGCTGCGGGGCAGAAGAAGCAGATCATCAGTCCCTCAGCGAGAAGCGTACTCTCGGAGATGCCTGAGTAGCGCACCAGTAGGTAGCCGCCCACAGCTAGCACGATCTGTATGAGCTGTAGGAGGAAGTGGATGGGGCGTATGCGCAGGTCTCTAGGGGTGAGCTTGAGAAAGCTAAAGAAGAGCATCAGCATCAACATGTAGGGGATGGCGGGACTCAGCGTGGAGAGCGGGCGATAGCCCACGATGCCGATGAGTATGGAGAGGGGGAGACCGTAGTCTTTCAGTCGGCGCATGAAGCGTCCTCGTAGGTCTGCTATATTGTAGTGTCTTGTCATAGGAAAGTAGTATGGTTGGCTAAGACCGCCTGGGCATTGCGTAGGAGGTCTTCGTAGGCGCATCGTCGCATCGAGGAGCCTATCGTTAAGGTTTCGTAGAGCTGTGGGGTAAAGCTGGCCAGCTGTTCATAAGTTAGCTGCGCAATGGCGGGGCGGATCATAAAGTCTGGTTCGTCGTGCGGTGCGCAGTGGGCATTGTGCGGACAAACAGCTTGGCAGACGTCACAGCCGAAGAGTCTATTGCCTAGACGCTCAGCAACGCCCTCGGGCCATGCACCCCGATGCTCGATCGTTAGGTAGCTCAGACAGCGATCAGCTAGAAAAGTGCCGTCTGCCTGCAAAGCTCCTCCGGGACAACTGTCGATACATCTCCGACAGCGACCGCAGTAGCTACGATCTATCGCTGCACCGTACTCTAGCGGTAGGGATACGACGAGGAAGCCATAGATAAAGAATGTGCCTAGACGAGGTATGATCATCATCTTCGAGCGTCCCTGATAGGCTAGTCCGCTCTGCATGATCCAGTAACGCTCCAGTAGCGGAGCCGTGTCGCAGCAGACACGCCCCGTGGCTGTTTGATCGACCTCAGACTGAATGAATGCGAGGAGACGCTCGAGCTTTTTGCGCACCACCTTGTGGTAGTCGCGTCCGTAAGCGTAGTAAGCGACTTGGGGTGCTTCTAGTGGCTGCTTGACAGGCGGGTAATAGCTCTGCGCCACGACGATGATCGACTTAGCTTCGGGGAGTAACTTGCGTGGATCCGCGCGGACGTCATCGTAACGCTGTAGGTAGTCTAGCCCAGCGTAAGCATCTCCTGTGATGGTCTGCTGATAAGCCCGCCACACCTCTGGTGGAACCGCCTCGGCTGGGGCTAAGCCTACGGCACTCAAGCGTAGCTCATCGTGTGCATAGCGAACGATCAGCTCCGTAGGCGACAGCGACTGATGGGTCATCTCGCTCCAGAGGCATGTAGTGCCTCGGCTCCCGCTTCAAGACGTTTGAGGTGGCAGACGAGGAGCTTGCCCTCATCGTCTCGTAGGTGCATACCATTGCCTAGACAGTATTTCCAGCTCTTGCAGTCGGCACAGGGACCAGTCTTAGCCCACGAGCGATCACGATAACTCTCGAAGCGCTCCTCCCACACCTGCCACAGGTCGTCGTGATGCACGTTGCCCTGCTTGTGGTCGAAGCGAATACTCGGGCAGGCGCTGATAGAGCCGTCGCATAGGATAGAGGCTATGTTTACGCCGGCACGACATTGGTAAAACTGCTGACGCGCACGCCCCTCGAAGGCTCCTAGATAGCCTTCACAGCCATACTGCGCCTCGATCTCTCCCGCTTCGTTCGTCTCGATGATAAACTGCATCATTTGGTAGTACTGACTGTCGGAGAGCTGGAGCTGCTTATTCTCCGCCGCACGCCCCACAGGGAAGATCGAGAAGAGTCGCCACCGCTTCACGCCCGCATCGATCAGTTGCTGACGAAAGGCGGGGAGCGTGTCAAAGTTCATCGGATTGACACAGGTCACCACGTCCCAGACCAAGTCTTCGGCCTGCGTGAGTAGCTGTATCGCCCGCCAAGCTCGTTCGTAGCTGAGCGGATGTCCTCGCAGAGCGTTGTGCGCCTCGGCAAAGCCATCTAGGCTCACCGTTGCTGTGTGTAGTCCGGCACGGCGCAAGCTATCCAAGCGCTGCGCATCGAGTAGCATCCCATTGGTCACGATGCCCCACGGGTAGCCACGACGGTAGAGGGCAAGCCCCGCCTCCTCGATGTCCTTCCGCACGAGCGCCTCGCCACCCGTGAAGATGACCAGTAGCTTGTTGGGATCGACGTGAGGTGTCAGCCCGTCAATGATCTGTATGAAGTCAGCGACCGACAGTTCGTCGACACCACTCTCCACGCGACAGTCGCTACCGCAGTGCCCGCAGTGCAGATTGCAGCGTAGCGTACACTCCCAGAAGAGTGTCGTCATCGGGTGTCGACGCATATTCTCCGCCTGCAAGATACGATGCAGATCGAGGGCGATGCGTTGCTTGAAGGCAGGACGTAGGAGCGTCTGCCCGATGGCTTTATGCTTGCTTAGTTTCATTGATGAGATCACAGTCTCTGACTTACTCCTGCTCCTTGGGCTCTACGATCTGCTTAGGCTCAAACATAGTGGTTGGCGTGCCATACATCACCATGCCCATGCCGTCTGGTCTAGGTCTAGGCTTGGCGAGCGTAGTCGTATCGGGCTGCTCTGTCTTGTCGCCTTCGCTCGTCCTCTGCGTAGTGCGCGTCTTACAGCTGGAGAAGCCTAAGCAGCCAATCAATGCAAGTAGCGAGCCAACGATGAGGTTGGAGAAGACGTTTGAGAGTGTTCGCTTCATAATATAAGTAAGAGTGACGGGTCAGTGGTCTGTCTCGACTACTTACGCTTCACTTGGATCTCTATGTTCTTCTTTACCTTACCGTTGTTCCAGTGTCCAGAGCCTTTGCTGACGAAGTCGCTCTCCTTGACCTCTACGGTGACCTGCTTGTCTGTGACGACGCCATTCTTCTCACCATCGATGTCCTTGACCTCTAGGACTACCCCATGCTCCCCGCGGAAGCCCGTGTAGCTACCCTTTAGCTCAGCATTGCCCTGAGCATCGGTGAGCTCCTTCTTGTCTCCACGGCCATTGGGTAGGTCTACCTGAAGACCCTCGACAGGCTTAGCGTCCTGGTCCGTGACGCGTACCTTGAACTCATAATCAACTGTGGGCGTGCCGTACTCAGCCATTCCGCCTCCTAGGGACTCTGTGCAACTAGCGAATCCCAGCCAGCCCAGTAGGAGTGAGGCTCCTGCCGAGAGGAGCGAGCGTACGGATAGATAAACTCTTTTCATAGTGTGATCACTTTGATTCTACGACAAATGTAATACAATTATGGAATACGCGCAGTAAACTTAGACTAGATTACTTGCGCTCCACTTGGATCTCTACACTCTTCTTAAGCTTAGGATCGCTCCACGTATCAGGATTTTCCTTGACGAAGTCGCTTATCTCAATATCTACAACCACTTCTTTGTCAGTTACGATACCATTCTTCTCGCCATCGACGTCCTTAACCTTAAAGTGTACGGCACTGCCTGCAGAAAAGCCGACGTCTTGGCCACTCAGTTGCACTTCTCCGAGCGTATCGGTAAGACCTTTTTTCTTTTGATATCCGCTTGCAATGTTTACCTGAAGTCCCTCGACAGGCTTAGCGTCTTGGTCCGTGACACGCACCTTAAACTCATAATTTCTTACAGGCGTACCGTACTCGGCCATCCCTGACTCAGCCCAAGTTTCACGGCAAAAATGAATTTCGGGACGTTTTGCCCCGAAACTTGAGGGGGCGAGAGTCGTAACTCGCTGAGTGTCAAAGGGGGCTTTTGGTGAGTGGGGGCAATTCCGATTTGTAGGACACTTTTGGGTGAAATATTTGTCGTTACTTTGCGCCATGCACGCAAATGTTCAGACCCGTTTCAACCCTGCCATCGGCGAAAAGGCTCCTTATTATCGACTGAAGGAGTCTTATCGTGATGTGCGGGGAAATGTCCATTCGCTGATCCTGCTCAACGTTGGCTTCGACCCCTCCATCGATGCCCTACAGGCTAAGAAGATCGCTCGTGCACTGACGAATAGGTTTGAGAATCGTCACGCCACGACGCTCTTCTCCGAACGACTCAATGGGTTGACCGAACACGAACAAGCTAAGGCTGACGAATGGTGGAATAGGATGGTTCAGGAGGGCGGGATAGATCGCTTTGACAAGCGAGAGCAGGCTGCTCGCAAGGAGGCGGAGCACTACATCGACTTGGACTCCGCCAAGCACACCGATGCTCGCAATGTGGGAGCCGAGTGGCTCTGCAAGCAAACCATTGATAAGCTAGAGCTGGAGAGCTTTTTGAAGCGTCAAGGTTGGTCAGAGCAGGCCATCCACACGGCTCTCTCGGCACTGATCGTTCGCACCGTCTATGCCACCTCTGAGCACGCCTCCTACTTCACCATGCGTGACAATTCAGCGGCTGCTGAGCTTTACTCGGGTCGCCCCGATTGGCTTCCAGGCAGGAATGCGCTCTACGCGATTACCGACCAACTCTTTGCCCTCAAGGAGCAACTTGAGCAGCATCTCTGTATGATGACTGACCACCTCTTTAATATAGACAATAAGCTGATGCTGTTTGACTTGACTAACTTCTATTTTGAGGGAAGCAAGCGCAATAGCCAGAAGAGCAAGTTTGGTCGCTCCAAGGAAAAGCGCTCCGACTGCAAGCTCCTTGTCTTGGCTCTGTGCATCAACAAAGAGGGCTTCATACGCTACTCTTCGATCCTCGAGGGCAATACGGCAGACCCGAAGTCTTTGCCCGATATGATTGAGAGCTTGTCTCAGAAAAGCCCTGCCAGAAAGGAAAAGACGCTGATCGTTATGGATGCGGGCATTGCCACTGAGGAGAACCTAACGAAGATCAAAGCGAAGGGCTACAACTACCTCTGCGTCTCGCGTACGAGGCTGAAGGAGTACACCCTCCGAGAGGACCACAAGTGTGTCGTCGTGCAGGACTCCAGCAAGCGAGAGATCAAGCTTCGTGAGGTGCACACGGCTCCCGATGGGGACTATTTCCTAGAGATTACCTCCCCCTCAAAAGCGATGACTGAAGCCTCTATGAACAGGCAATGGCGCAGTCGTTTTGAGGCTGAGTTGATCAAGATAAACGAGGCGATCAAGAAGAAGGGCGGCACGAAGAAGTACGAAAGGGTCGTGGAGCGAACAGGCAGAGCCATAGAGCGTTATCCGTCGATTGCACGCTACTACGAGATCAACTACATCCGCAGTGAGGAGAAGCCCCTAGAGATGCAAGAGGTGGCTTGGAAGATCAAAGACCTCTCCAAGGTGGAGGGCAGTCACGGCGTTTACTTCCTGCGTACCAACGTCCGTACACTAGACGAGCGCACCACCTGGGACTACTACAACTTGATCCGAGAGATAGAGTGCACGAATCGTCAGCTCAAGACGGACCTACACTTGCGCCCGCTCTTTCATCAGACGGATCAGCGCAGCGATGCCCATCTTTTCTTTGGCCTGCTCGCTTATTGGGTTGTCAACACCATACGCTGTGGACTCAAAGCACAGGGCGAAAACTGCTACTGGCGGGAGATCGTCCGACGTATGTCGACACAGAAGTTAGTCACCACCGAAGGCGTCAATCCGCTGGGCGAAAAGGTCGAAATGCGACAATGTAGCAAGCCCTCGAAACAAGCGACCGAGATCTACCAAAAGCTAGGCTTACGAGAAGCCCCCTTCAGAAAAATCAAAATCTGTAGGACACAAAGTCCATAACTCAAACGCTCCAGCCCGCCCCCAGCAACCATTACACACTTCCTCCCGTGAAACTTGGGT
>OHAF01001744.1_pt1 | contig 18764 bp, 26 predicted proteins | sample 1577041 | NCBI WGS metagenome assembly OHAF01 (sample SAMEA3541495, study PRJEB24748) | human gut metagenome | biome: human gut; feature: human-associated habitat; material: faeces | place: China | collected 2012
TGTATTTTCGGATGAATATTTTGAAAAGGTTCAGGACGACTGGAAGAAATATAATTGGATCACCGGAGATCCGGTTGAGGAGGGTGAAGCAGAAGAAGGAGTGACGATCCATCACTGGCCGACAAAGCTTGTCCTTTTGAATGTGAAAAATGTAGATTATCAGAAGATAGAAAAAGAGCTCCAGGCTTTTCGGAAGGTACATAAAGAGGATGAAAGATTTGACAAGGATGTATTATCCTGCTATTCCAAACGTACAACGATGGAACAGATTGAAAGCGAACGCTTTATGACAACGGTAGTAGATATATTTATCATGGGAGCATTTCTGCTGGGAAGCGTTCTGGTCATTTACTTGAAATATGAATCTGAGATGACGGACAAGAAGAAGCGGAATCATTTCTTAACCTGTATTGGAATGAGCTCGAAAGAAAGAGAAAAGCTGATCCGGACAGAGACGGGAATCTTTTTCTGGATCCCGGCAGCAGTTGCGGTTGTTATGGTGCCGGTGTTAACCGGGGAGATGTGGAACATGCGGGAATATACGAAGGCTGACGGTGTACATTATTTGCGATATCTGTTGATCCTTGCAGTTATATATCTTGTAGTGCAGGGCATCGGTGTAAAGGTGATTGAGCAGTATACAATAAGAAAGGTAGAAGGAAAGCATGAAAGAAATATTAAAGGTAAATAACCTGATCAAGAAATTTCCAAAAGCCGGTGGGGAGATTGATGATGCGGATGCGATTTCGGTACTGAAAGGCATTAACTTTGATGTAGAACAGGGAGAGTACGTCGGAATTATGGGAAAATCCGGCTGTGGAAAGACAACACTTCTGAAGATCCTGGGATTTATGGATCAGCAGACGGACGGAGATGTGATCTTTGACGGTGTGAATACGAATGAGCTTTGGAAAGAAGAACTTACGGATATCAGACGTAGAAAGATCGGATTTGTATTCCAGGATTTTAATCTGATGGACAGTCTTTCGGTAAAAGAAAATATCATGCTTCCGGTATTGCTGGATAAAAAGGAACAGAAAGAATGTGAAGAGAAAGCGGAAGCATTGGAAAAGCAGTTTGGGATTGAACATCTTCAGGAAAAGAATCCTTATGAACTGTCCGGCGGTGAGCGGCAGAGAGTGGCAATCTGCAGGGCGCTGATCAATGATCCGAGTATCATATTTGCAGATGAGCCGACGGGAAACCTCGACTCAAAATCCGGAAAAGTTGTTGCGGAGGAATTCCGGAAAATCAATGAGGAGTTAGGGAAGACCCTTCTGATGGTAACGCATGATCCACAGATGGCAAGCCGGTGTAAAAGAGTGATATTTCTGAAAGACGGATATGTGATGAATGATGTGAGAAAAGAGGGCACGGAAGAAGAATTTTACAGAACGATCATTGGGGAGATGGAGAAGTTTTAAGATGAGATAATATATAGATGGTGATATGGGCTATGCGGCGGAAGATAATTCTGCCGCTTTTTTTACGAAAATTAATCTTGTAATCATATGAACAATATGCTATTCTGAATGCACTTCAAAGAGTGACTTCTACAAACTCTTAAGTATTTCTAGGCCAAAAGGCATCAAGTTTCGACCGTTTCACACCTAAAAATGTCTGAAACATATTTCCGACTTGAGAGAACACGAAAATTTTATAATCTATTCAGGAGGACGTGCCTATGACAAACAAACTTCAACAGTATTTCCCGATGATTCGGACAAGGGAGGAGGTGTTGAATGAGATTGAAAGTAAAAGCAGATTAAAAAATTTATTTTATGAGTGGACAGAGGAAAATCAAAATGAATTTTTAGATTTTTGTACCGGGGTGAAAGGCATAAAAATCATGTATGATTTCATGATAAAAGAAATTCTGAATCCGGAGAATACACCGGAGAGGGTAAATGAATTACTCACACTGCTGCTTGGACAAAGAGTGAGAATCGTAGATGTATTACCAAATGACGGGACAAGATTAGCGGATGAATCTACGCTTCTTATTACAGATATGGTAGTACAACTGGAAGATGGAAGTATTGCGAATCTGGAAATTCAGAAAATCGGATACTATTTTCCGGGAGAAAGAAGTGCCTGTTACTCAGCAGATCTGTTGCTTCGGCAGTATAAGAGAGTGAGAGGAATCAAAGGAAAACGATTCTCTTACAGAGATATCAAGCAGGTGTATACGATCGTGTTATTTGAAAAAAGTCCAACAGAATTCCAGAAATTTTCCAATAATTATATCCATCGTTTTATGCAAAAATCTGATACAGGAGTAAATATAAATTTATTACAAGAATATCTGTTCATACCTCTTGACATATTCAAAAAGAATCAGCAAAATGAAAATAGAAGTGTAAAAATAGAAAACCGGCTGGAAGCATGGCTTGCATTTTTCTGCATGGATGATCCGGAGACGATTATAGATATTATAGAGAAATATCCGGATTTTAAAGAAATGTATGAACAGGCTTATGATGTCTGCCGGAATATCGAAGAGGTGATGCAGATGTTTTCGAAAGAATTGCTGGAGTTAGACAGGAATACAGTAAAGCTGATGATTGATGATATGCAGAAGGAGATAGACTGCCAGAGAGAGCAGTTGAGTCAGAAGGATGAGGAGATGTTAGAAATGAGGAAAGAAATACAACGATTACAGCAGCTATTGGATAAAAAATAGCATGAAAAATGTCAAAAGAATTGTTTTAGATACTTATAAAAATAACTAGTCAGTTGAAAGAGGTGATGTAGATGTTTTCGGAAGAATTGTTAGAATTAGATCGAAATACAGTAGAATTCATGATTGAAGATATGCGGAGGCAGATAGAAGAGAAAGATGAGCAGATAAAACAACTAGATGAGCAGATAAAACAGAAAGATGAGCAGTCAAGACAACTGGATGAACAGATAAGACAACGGAATAAACAAATAAAAGAAAGTGATAAGCAAATAAGACAACTGGAGGAACAGATAAAAGAAAGCGATAGGCAGATAAGACAGTTGGATGAACAGATAAAACAATCAGAACAAGAAATACAAAAAATGGAGGAAGCAAAAGAGTAATACATAGCCTGGCTGTCTCAGGAACGTGAAACAGCCAGACCGCTTACCTCAAAGCATGTAATCCAGGGATATTCCATATAATTGATGCTGATATCCCCGTTTACAGTAACCCCATCAGGCAGATAATAGACATTTCCAAGAGGACTGGTCTCGCAGACATACCCCTGTGCGAGCATATCCTCTTTTTCTTTATCGGTAAATCCTACCGATATCTCCAGACGCGGAGGGGCACATCAACTGGTGATTGTTTCGATGGAAAGTATGATGTTGCGGAATCCGCGTTTATTCATATAGGCAACAGCGTTATTGTTTAGATGTACCATATATTCAGATCCTTTCAAAACTTAATATTGTTAGTCCCGGCAAAATGTTATCTGAAATATAGTGTAACATGAATGGTGAAAAATGTCCGTATTATCTATAATCTTTCAGAATTATCATGTAAATGAATATACTCCGCGACATCCCTGGCACACGTCTGGATATGCTGGAACAGCCAGTCTACGACATTACGCTTTACCTGTTCGATAAACTGATCATCAGGCCCTTCGTTTTCATTAAGATAATCATATAATTCCTGAATGGATTTCTTGAATTCTTCATGTTTGGCATGATGTGCGGCAAGTTCCGGGTAAGATACCTTTTTCTGAAGTTCCTCTTCTTCCTGAAAATGAAAATTCGTATATTCATCAAGGTAATCTAACATTTTGATCGCTTTGATCTTACTGTCACCGGATTCGCATGCTGCGACGAACTGCCGGATGCGGTCGATCAGTTCCTGATGCTGGGAATCGATGGTTTTGTTGCCTGTAATTAAGTTATCGTCAAATGTAATATTCATAGAGAAACCTCCTATCTTTGGTACACATTGAATCCTCGTCCCGCATAGTCTATAATGAATCGTAGAAAATGTTTATCAGCAGAGAAAAGGATTGGATTATGAAGTTACAACAGTTACAGATATTTCAGAACCTGACAGAAGAAGAACTGGAAAAAAGTCTTGTCTGTTCACAGGCTGTAGTAAAGAAATATCCGAAAGATACCTATATTTTCCGCCAGGGTGATGTGCCGTTAAAATTATATTTCATATTGGAAGGAATGGTTGAGCTTGGCAGTATCAACCTGAATGGTAAGATTACCCGGAGCAGTTACGTTACGGTGGGTGAGGAGTTTGGCGAAGTAGAAATGTTTCTGCGCCAGTCTGCTTACTCCGGTTATGCAAAAGCAAAAAATGAAGTGTCGGTTCTGGAGGTTTCACAGAATTTCTTTGGCGGAAGATGCGAAAGAAACTGTGTACATCACAGTAAGGTTGTCTTCAATATGCTTCAGCTTTTTGCGGAAAAAGCAGAGAAATGTAACCGTCAGATAGAGGTTCTTACCAGTGGAAACTTACGTCAGCGTGTAGCGGCGTACCTGTTGGAAAACTGTAATCCGGACTATCGGGTCCGTTTGCATATGAACAGGGAAGATCTGGCAGTATATCTGAATACTACAAGACCATCTCTGTCCCGCATGCTGCTTACTTTGCAGGATGAAGGTATCATCCGTCTTGTAGGCCGTAAGGTAATCGAGATCACGGATTATGAAAGGCTGCAGGAAGAAGAGTAATCAATAGTAATTAATCTTCTGCAACAAATACATCTTTTCCTAATCCACAGATTGGACATACCCAGTCATCCGGAATATCTTCAAAGGCTGTGCCCGGTGCGATTCCGTTATCCGGGTCTCCTACAGCTGGGTCATATTCGTAGCCACATGGTTCACATACATATTTTTTCATAGTTAAAATCTCCTTTTATTAGAATTTAATTGGTTGTTGATTGTTGCTGCACAACTTATGTTGTAATTGTAGTATAGCTCTTTTGTAGAAGATAGTTTGTAACAAATGTTACGAAAATGAGAAAAGTTGATAATTTAATATCAATTCAATTAGAAATTTCCAGATTAAAACGGAAAAATATCAGTTGATCAATTATAAGAAGAAATTGCTGGGACAGAGTTATATATCTATATCAGCAATTTTTAAATGTCATATAAAGAATATTAAGTATTCTTAATTTATCGCCACGCTTTACCCACTGTAAAATCAAAAATGCAACAAATTTCGTAAAAAAATATCACCAAAATTTATACTGTATTCCAAACATTTATTTTAACAAAATTACCTCTTTCCTTTTTGTCTGTTATAGAGTATCATATTACTTGCACAACATCTTGTGCAGAAAAGATGTTAAAAAAACAATATTTAGTAGTATTTGAGGGTGAGCACATACTACATCGGCAATAAAAATAAGAGAGGGATAGACATGAACGCAGAAATAAAGACGAACGTAATTAAGAGAAACGGCGAAGAGGTAGCCTTCGACCTGGAGAAGATCATTAATGCGATCAAAGGTGCAAACAAGGACGTCGATAAACTGCATCGGATGAATGAATATCAGATTATGGCAGTGGCGGACAACGTTGCAAAGAAAATTGAGGAATCCACTCATGCTGTCAATGTAGAAGATATACAGGATATGGTAGAGACCGGAATCATGGAGATGCGAGGATACGAGGTTGCACAGAAATATGTGCGTTATCGCTATAAAAGAGAATTGATGAGGAAGACGAATACAACAGATAACGGAATTCTTGCACTTCTGGAGCATATGAATGAAGAGGTGAATCAGGAGAACTCTAACAAGAATCCTGTGATCAACTCTACACAGCGTGATTATATGGCCGGAGAAGTAAGTAAGGACTTGTCAAGACGTGTCCTTCTTCCGGAAGAGGTTGTACGTGCACATGAAGCGGGAATCATTCATTTCCATGATTCCGACTATTTCGCACAGAAAGAGCATAACTGTGACCTGATCAATCTTCAGGATATGCTTCAGAATGGAACTGTCATTAGTGAGACGATGATCGAGAAGCCGCACAGCTTCTTTACAGCATGTAATGTAACGACACAGATCGTTGCACAGGTAGCAAGTAACCAGTACGGCGGACAGTCATTTACACTGGCACATCTGGCACCGTTTGTCGATATCAGCCGTAAGAAGATCCGCAGAAATGTAATCGCAGAGCGTGAAGAATGCGGAGAAGCTTTAGATGAGACAATTATCAATAAGGTGACAGAGCGCCGTTTAAGAGAAGAAGTAAAGAGTGGTATCCAGACAATTCAGTATCAGCTTATCACATTAATGACATGTAACGGTCAGGCACCATTTGTGACGATGTTCATGTATCTGGATGAGGTAGAAGAAGGAAGAACCCGTGATGACCTGGCTATGATCATCGAAGAAGTGATGATCCAGAGAATGCAGGGTGTAAAGAATGAAAAAGGTGTATGGATCACACCGGCATTCCCGAAGCTGATCTATGTACTGGATGAGGATAATATTACAGAAGATTCCAAATACTGGCATCTGACAGAACTGGCAGCAAAATGTACAGCAAAACGTATGGTGCCGGATTACATCTCTGCCAAGATTATGAAAGAGATGAAGAACGGAGAAGTATATCCTTGTATGGGATGCCGTTCGTTCTTGACGGTAGAAGACAGTCAGAGAAATCCGGATGGAACTCATAAGTTCTACGGACGTTTCAATCAGGGGGTTGTAACGATCAATCTGGTAGATGTGGCATGTTCTTCAGAGGGAAATATGGATAAATTCTGGGCTATCCTGGAAGACAGACTGGAACTGTGCCACAAAGCACTGAGATGCAGACATGAGCGTCTTCTCGGAACGATTTCCGATGTCGCACCGATCCTGTGGCAGAATGGTGCACTTGCAAGACTGAAAAAAGGCGAGACGATCGATAAATTGTTGTTTGACGGCTATTCAACCATTTCTCTTGGTTACGCAGGCCTCTATGAGATGTGTGTACGTATGCTTGGCAAATCACATACAGACCCGGACGCAAGACCATTTGCAATGCAGGTAATGCAGAAGTTAAATGATAAATGTGAAGAGTGGAAAAAAGCAGAGAACATCAGCTATTCTGTATACGGAACACCGATGGAATCTACCACATACAAGTTTGCAAAATGTCTGCAGAAGCGTTTTGGAATCATCAAGGGTGTAACAGATAAGAATTATATTACGAACAGCTATCATGTACATGTATCAGAGAAGATTGATGCATTCAAGAAGCTGAAGTTCGAAGCCGATTTCCAGAAGCTTTCACCGGGTGGAGCAATCAGTTACATCGAAGTACCGAATATGCAGAATAATATTCCGGCGGTACTTTCGGTTATGCAGTATATTTACAATAATATTATGTATGCAGAGCTGAATACAAAGAGTGATTACTGTGAATGCTGTGGTTATGACGGAGAGATCCAGATTAAGGAAGATGAAGCAGGAAAGCTGATCTGGGAATGCCCGAATTGCGGTAACCAGAATCAGGATAAGTTATTCGTGGCAAGAAGAACCTGTGGATATATCGGAACACAGTTCTGGAATCAGGGACGTACGCAGGAAATCAAGGACAGAGTATTGCATCTGTAACATAAATGAAGATATGTCCAAAGTCCATAACTTGTGATGTTGATAAAGATTATAGCAGGAGTATATCGAAAGATATGCTCCTTTTCTAATTTGTCTATTCTTCGTGTTTAAACATGAATCAAAATAGTATATAATTAATAAATATCAAAAAGGAGACTTTACAAATCATGAATTACGGAAATATAAAAGAATGCGACATCGCAGACGGACCGGGCGTCAGAGTCAGCCTGTTTGTATCCGGCTGCCGGCATCACTGCAAGGGATGTTTTAATGAGGAGACCTGGAATTTCAACTATGGACAGCCATACACAGAAGAGACGGAAGCGGAAATATTGAATTCGCTGGATTCTAACTTCATTCAAGGATTCACTTTGCTCGGAGGGGAACCGTTCGAGCCGGAGAATCAGGTGGAACTGGTAAAGCTTTTAAAGAAAGTAAGAGAAACATATCCAAAGAAAGATATCTGGTGTTACAGTGGGTATCTTTTTGATCGCGATATGATCCCGGGAGGCTGTGTGCATACGAATGTGACTGACGAAATGCTGTCTTATATCGATGTGCTGGTAGACGGGGAGTTTAAGGAAGCATTAAAGGATGTGACACTGGTGTTCCGGGGAAGCCAGAATCAGAGGATTATTAATGTGAAAGAAAGTAAGAAACAAGGAAAAGTTGTACTTGAAGATTATTGATACTAGTGATGAGAATATAAAGTATCATGCAATGAAAAATATTATATATAGAAGAAAGATCATGAAGATGTATTATTGCTATGCAGGAAATAAAAAAGCAGGAGATTATTTCTCCTGCCAGATGCGTAACATCTTGATGATCTTTTCTTTTTCCGCAACTGAAAAACCACGGAATACATTGAGCACTTCGTCATTTAACTGGCGCTCTTTTTCATCCAGAGGAGGAAGATCTCTTCCCGCATCCAGAATCGTGTCCACGGATACGTTACAAAGCTTTGAGTAATAAAGAAGAACTCTTAAGTTAAGCTTAGCACGATTGTTCTCGACATTGCTGACGAAAGGAACAGTACAGTTCAGATCTTTTGCTACCTGTTCCTGAGTGATACCGCGTTCACTTCTTAATTGTTTCATTTTTAATCCGACTTTTGAAAAATCTACTTCGTTCATTGCTGGGCTCCTTTGAATTGTAATGTATAACGATATTATATAAGTATATATTATTATAAATCTTGCCAATAATCAATACAGAAAAATTTACTTTTCCTTAAAAAAATAGTATAATTAAAATAACTTATACAAAAGACAGGATGATAAGACTAAAAAGGAGGCAAAAAATATGTTGACATGTATTTACGTAGTTGAGAAGATTGATGGTGACTATGCGGAACTGAGACGTGTGGATGCGCTTGCACAGGATCAGGAAGAAAACAAGGTGATGGCAAGAGCACTACTTCCGGCTGATATTATGGAAGGAAACAAAATTCTATATGAGAATTTACAGTATCGTCTGATCACAGAGTAAGATCAGAGCGGATATATCAATTTTGAATGTGCGTACATATAAAATTGAGATATACAACAAAATAATGAAAAGTAAGAAGTGTAACAGCATAAAAGCGGTTACACTTTTTCTGTGCCCAAAACAATAGACAATCTTGAAAAAATGTCGTATTTCACAAAGAAAACGAGAGGATTTTCTCAAGAAGAAAATCGAAGAAATCGCTGTTTTGTAGAAAAAGAAGGGAATTGAAAAATAAAAATTGTGCATTTTCCTTGTGAAAAAATAAATGAAAATTGGAACTACCATTTCGGCGTGGAAATTTGATGAGAAAAATAAAAAAATTAAGAGAAATAAAAGTAAAAATACACAAAAAAATAATGAAAAATTATGCAAAATAGACAGCGGACAAAACAATTGACATTTTCAAAAAATAGCAGTAAACTAGCAAAAAAATTATGAAGGAAGGGGATAGTACGGAAAAGCTTGTTGAAAGCCTTGTAGAAGAACTTAACTGTGAAACCGTATTTACCATCCCGGTATTTGGAGGAATCGCTGTTGACGAAGGTGTTGTTGTAACTTGGATCATTATGGCGGTTCTTACTATTCTAAGTATAGTATTCGTAAGGAATCTAAGCGTAGAGAAACCGGGAAAGGTACAGCTTATGCTGGAATCAGTAATTTGCTGGGCACAGGATTTCTTTGAAGGTATTATAGGAAAAGAAAACAGGGGATATATTCCATATCTGATGACGGTAGCGCTTTATCTTGCAATATCAAATGTCATCGGGCTGTTAGGATTTAAGCCTCCGACAAAGGACATGAACGTAACAATCGCACTTGCCGTTATGAGTATGTTCGTGATCGAGTGGTCCGGTATCCATAGAAATGGTCTGGTTCACTGGTGCAAACATTTTGCAAAGCCAGTGCCGATCGTAGCACCAATCATGATACTGGAGATCGTAATCCGCCCACTGTCGCTTTGTATGCGATTGTTTGGTAATATGTTAGGCGGGTTTGTAGTCATGGAACTGATCAAACAGGTCGTTCCTTTAATTGTGCCGATACCGTTTAGTTTTTATTTTGATATATTTGACGGATTATTACAGGCATATGTATTCGTATTCTTAACTGCATTATTTATGACAGAAGAGATGGAATAAGGCGAATCAGACATTTACAACATTTAGTATAAGAAAACGTAAGACAAGAAAAGGAGAACAAATTATGAGTGGAACAATTATCGCAATTGGAGCAGGTATCGCAGTACTTACAGGTATCGGAGCCGGTGTTGGTATCGGAATCGCAACAAGCAAAGCAGTAGACGCTATCGCAAGACAGCCGGAAGCAGACGGAAAGATCAGAACATCCCTGATCCTTGGTTGTGCACTTGCAGAGGCAACCGCTATCTACGGTTTCATTATTGCACTTCTGATCGTCCTTCTTTTGAAATAATGTTTGCTGACGATAACAGATTAAAAGAAGGGAAAGGCAGGTAGAGATATATGCTGAGAATAGATTTTAATCTAGTGCTGACGATCATCAACCTGATCGTTCTGTATCTGATTCTCAGAAAGTTCCTGTTTCGCCCGGTCATGGACATTATGGAAAAGCGGGAAAAGATGATTGCAGACGGAATCAGCCACGCGAATGAGGAGCAGGACAAAGCGCATGCTCTGAAGAAACAGTATGAAGATGCATTGAATGGAGCAAAAGAAGAATCCACAAAGATGATCGAACAGGCGAAACTGGATGCAAAACAGGAATACAACCAGATCCTGAACGAGGCTAACGAGAAAGCAGACAAGGTTATGAAGACAGCAAGAGAAAGCCTGAATCAGGAAAGAGAACAGGCCTTTGATGATATGAAGGCACAGGTTGCAGGGCTGGCAATGGATGCTGCGAAGAAGATATTACTTGAGAATGCTGACAATATAAGCGGCGTGAATGCATATGACCAGTTTTTGAAAGATGCAGGTGATTCCCATGACAGCGAAGAATAGAAAAGAAGCAGAGCCGGTATTCTGCCAGGTGGCAGCCCTCCGGTATGCGAAAGTTCTGAATGAACTTGGTATTTCGAAAGAAGCTGTCTTGGAGGCAGGAAATATTTTCGAAAAATCACAGGAATTGAAAGCAGCACTGGTTAATCCAGTGATCACAAAAGAGACAAAACACAATATCATTGATAAAGTATTTTCAGAAGAAATGAGAACATTTCTGAAGGTTGTCTGCGATCATGAAAAGATGACGATCGCAGAACAGATCTTTGCGGCATACGAAGAATTACAGAATCAGGCAGCAGGAGTTAAGACAGTCTATCTTCGTTATACAGCGCTTCCAAGTGAAGAACAAAAGAAGCAGATGGGTGACTTTATCAAGAAGAAATACGGTGCCGGAGACATCAAATGGGTTATGGCAGAAGACAAGGCACTGATCGGCGGATTTATCCTGCAGGTTGACGGAAAAGAATATGACTACAGTGTGCAGGGCCGTCTGAACCGTTTACAGCGGAAATTAACAAATTAACATGGAGGTGAAGGAATTGAGTGCAATCAGCTCAGATGAAATTATCTCTATATTAAAAGAAGAGATAAAGAATTATGACGTAATAAGCAGAGATCAGGAAGTTGGTACTGTCATCTCTGTTGGTGATGGAATCGCCTCCGTATACGGAATCGACCACGCAATGTATGGCGAGATCGTCACATTGGAGACAGGTCTTAAGGGCATGGTACAGGACATCAAGGAAAACGAGATCAGTTGTATCCTGTTCGGAGATGATTCAGAGATCAAACAGGGCACAAAAGTGTGCCGTACAGGTAAAAAAGCAGGTATTCCGGTAGGAGAGGGTTATATCGGAAGGATCGTAGATGCTCTTGGAGCACCAATCGATGGAAAAGGTGAGATCAAAGCAGACGGATATCGTCCGGTAGAGAATGAGGCACCTGGAATCGTTGAACGTAAGTCGGTAAGCGTTCCACTTGAAACAGGTATCCTTTCTATTGATTCCATGTTCCCAATCGGACGCGTCGCCGAGCTCCGACGCATCGACCCCGAGACCGCCGGAAATCTCCATTTGAACGACAAAAAGCGCATCCTCCGCGCGCTCGAGGTCTACTACGAGACCGGCAAGACCATGGCACAGCACAACGCGGAGACGAAACGCATCCCCCCGCGCTACGATTCCGTGCGCATCGGTCTTGCCTATGAGGATCGGGACGACATGAAGCGCGCCATCGACCTCCGCGTCGACAAAATGGTCGAGGCGGGGCTTTTCGACGAGGTCAGAGCGCTGCTCGATTCCGGACTTCCCCGCGACGTGACGGCCATGCAGGCCATCGGGTATAAGGAGACGCTTGCCTACTTGGACGGCGAGGCCGCGCGCGAGGAGGCCATCGACGAGATCAAGCTCCGCTCCCGCCAGTATGCCAAGCGCCAGCTCACGTGGCTGCGGCGCGACCCCAGCATCCACTGGTTTTATTGGAAAAAAACGAGGATTCTCCCCGATTGCCTCGCTTTTTCGACAGAAATTCTCCATACCTATGGCGTATCCTGACTTTAACGCGGACAAGCCGTCCGCAAAAAAGAAAGGAAAGAAAAGCCATGAAAAAAATCGCAAACCTTCAGGACCTATTTCTCCTCTCTGCGCGCCGCAATCGCACGAGCGTGACGGTATTTCTCGTCAACGGCTTCCAGATGCGCGGCGTCGTCACGGGCTTTGACAGCTTTGTCGTCATCTTGGAGAGCGACGGCAAGCAGCAGATGCTCTACAAGCACGCGATCTCGACGATCGTGCCCATCGCGGCCATCGACCTCAAAGGCGCGGAGGAAAGCGAGGAGTAAGCACGCCTGATCCGGGAGTGTGCCATGAAATCTACATCCGTTTCCACAAAGATCATCACGATCCTGCTCCTTTTGGCGGTCATCGGGTATTTCGCCGTGCAGGGCTACAACTACTTTGTCAGCCCCGAGACGACGACGCTCGTCTACCGCTATCACAGCGAGCGGTCCATTGCCCTGCGGGGCTACGTGGTGCGCGACGAGCAGGTCGTGGACTGCAATGAAACGCTCATCGAGCTCAAGCACGCTGAGGGCGAGCGCGTGGGCCAGGGCGACACCATCGCCTCCGTCTACCGCTCGGCCGACGCGCTGAACGCCACGCAGCAGCTCGAGACACTGCGCGCGCAGAAAGAGCAGCTTGAGTACGCCAAGAGCGCCTCGAGCGACGCGGCCACCGCGCTGCGTCTGGATACCGACATCCGCGAGCAGATCATCTCCGTGCGCGCGGCCTACGAGTTGGGCGCGTACAGCTCGCTCGACACGCTGATCCCCCAGCTCAAAACGACGGTCTTGAAGCGCGAATACGCCTACAACGGCAGCGATGACTTAACGGCGAAGCTCGACGAGCTGAACGCGCAGATCACCGCGCTCTCGGGCGCGGCGAGCGGCGGCACGACGCGCATCACAGCGCCCGTGTCGGGGACTTACAGCGCCGTGGCCGACGGGTACGAGAGCGTGCTGACGCCGGAGGTGCTCGAGACGATAACGCCCTCGCAGCTTTCGTCCGCCGCGCCGCAGAGCGTTTCGACCACGGTGGGCAAGCTCATTCAGGGCAGCGCGTGGTACTTCGCCGCGAACGTGAACGAGGAGGACGCCGCGTCCCTGAAGGAGAACAGCAGGCTGACGCTCCGCATGGTGTCGGGCGTCGACTTTGACCTGCCCGTCACGCTCACGCGCATCAGCGCCGCGGAGAACGGCAAATGCCTGATCGTGCTCAAGAGCACGCGGTACTTATCCTACATGACGCTGCTGCGCGAGCAGAACGCCGAGCTTATCATCAGCGCATACGACGGCCTGCGCGTGCCGAAAAACGCGCTGCGCGTGGATGAAAACGGCGTGTCAGGCGTTTACTGCCTCGTCGGACGCGTGGCGTACTTCAAGCCTGTGAGCATCGTCTATCAGGGCAGCGACTACTGTCTGGTGGAGCCCGGCACGATCGAAGCCGCGACGGAGAGCCAAAAGTCCCTTTACACCCTGCGCCCGAACGATGAGGTCATCGTTTCGGCAGGGGAGCTATATAACGGAAAGGTCGTAGATTAGAAATGAGCATTGCTGAAAACATCGCGCGCGTGCGCGCAAACATTGCCGCGGCCGCCAAGGAGGCGGGCCGCGACGTAAGCGAAATTACCCTCGTTGGCGCGAGCAAGATGAACGACGCGGACGCCTGCCGTCAGGCCATCGCCGCGGGCATCGACGTGCTGGGCGAGAACCGCGAGCAGGAGATGACGAAAAAGCTCGCCGAGCACGCCTATGACGGCGCGCCCCTGCACTTTATCGGCCACCTCCAGCGCAACAAGGTGAAAAATGTCGTCGGCAAGGTCGCGATGATCGAATCGGTCGGCTCGCTCGAGCTGCTCTCTGCCATCGACAAGCAGGCCGAGAAGCTGGGCATCGTGCAGGATATCCTGCTTGAGGTGAATATCGGCGGCGAGGAGGCCAAGAGCGGCTTTGCGCCCGAGAGCCTGGAGCAGGCGGCGGAAGAGGCCAAAAAGTGCGCAAATGTCCGCGTGCGCGGCCTCATGTGTATCCCGCCGGTCGCCGAGGGCGAGCACGGCAGCCTGCCCTACTTTGAAAAAGTTCATGCACTTTTTGTTGACATCAATGCCAAGTTGTATGATAATACACTTGATATACTGTCAATGGGCATGAGCGGAGACTACGAGGACGCGGTGCGCGCAGGCGCGACGATGGTGCGCGTCGGCACGGCGATCTTCGGCGCCCGCAATTATACGATTTGATCGAGGAGGTCTTGATACCATGGGTATTTTGGATGATCTGAAAAAGTGGGCTCACCCCTACGAGGATGAGGACGAGGAATATGAAGATGATTTCCCCGATCTGAGAGACCGCGGCGACACGGGCGCCTTTGCCGACCGCCGCAGCGCCGAGCGCAAGGCGGAGGATCGCCGCAACAAGGTCGTGAACATCAACGCGACCACGCAGCTCAAGGTCGTGCTCGTCAAGCCCGAGCGCTTTGAAAACGCGAGCGAGATCGCCGACCATCTGAAGGAAAAGCGCACGGTGGTCATCAACCTTGAGTCCACGAACAAGGACATTGCAAGAAGACTGATCGACTTCCTCTCCGGCGTGGCCTACGCGGGCGAGGGCAAGATCAAAAAGGTCGCGGCCAACACGTACATCATCACGCCCTATCATGTGGATATCATGGGCGATCTGATCGACGAGCTGGAAAATAACGGCCTCTACCTGTAAAGAAACGGAGAGTGGGATAGCATGCTGACACCGCAGGAAGTTTCCGGCCGCGCTTTCAGCAAAGCGGCCTTCGGTGGATATAATATGGCGATGGTCGACGAGTTTCTCGACGAGCTGACCGACGATTATACCTCGCTCTATAAAGAAAACGCCGCCCTCAAGGCCAAGCTCAAGGTGCTGGTCGACAAGGTGGAGGAGTACCGCGCGACGGAGGATTCCATGCGCGCCGCTCTCCTGACCGCCCAGCGCATGGCCAACACCATGGTCGAAGAGGCCGAGGAGAAGAAAAAGACCATGCTCGCCGGCGCGGAGGACGAAGCCCGCGCCAAGATCGGCGCGCTGCAGAGCGATGTCGAGCTTGAGCAGCGCCGCCTGAACGCGGCCAAGGCCGCGACGGCGGAATTTTTGCAGAAGACGCGCGAGCTTGCGCAGGCGCAGCTTGCGCTCATCGAGCGCGCGCCCGACCTGACGCCCGAGGAGATCGCGGGCGGCGAAAAGGCCGAGCAGAAGGCCGAGGCCGATGTGAACGCCATCGAGGAAAAGATCCTCGCATCCTTCCACCCCGCGGCGGAGGAGCCCGCGCCCGAAAAGGCGCAGGAGACCGCTCCGGCAGAGGAGCAGAGCGCGCCGAAGGCTGAGGAGCCCAAGGCAGAGAAGCTCGAGCCGGACGACAGCCCGTTTGTGGAAACGGCCAGCCATGCCATCCGTCTGGATGACCTCAAGTTCGGCCGCAACTATCACGGAGAAGAGTAACAGCAAAGAGGGCGGCTTTCAACCGCTCTCTTATTTTTTCTTTGGCCGCGCCTTTGCGGCGAAAAGGAGACGACATGAACAAAAAGCCCATCATCGCCTTTCTCTACGACTTTGACAAGACCCTCTGCACGACCGACATGCAGGACTATACGTTCATCCCCTCGCTCGGCTACACGCCCGGCGAGTTCTGGAGCATCGCGAATTCCTTCGGCTTTGAGAACCGCATGGACGGCCTGCTCGCCTACATGTACACGATGATCGAGGAGTGCCGCAAAAAGGGCATCCGCCTGGACCGCGACTACCTCGTCTCCTGCGGGCATGCGATCGAGCTGTTTCCCGGCGTGCAGGACTGGTTCTCGCGCATCAACGCCTTCGGCGAAACGCTGGGCGTGGAGATCGAGCACTACGTGCTCTCCTCCGGCCTGCGCGAGATCATCGAGGGCAGCGGCGTGAGCCACGAATTTAAGGAAATTTACGCCTGTGAGTTTTTCTACAACGAAGAGGGCCTCGCCTCGTGGCCGAAGCTCGACGTCAACTTCACGAACAAGACCCAGTTTGTCTACCGCATCAACAAGGGTATTCTCGACGTTGCGAAGGACAAGGAGCTCAACGCTTCGATGCCCGACGACTCCAAGCGCATCCCGTTCACGAACATGATCTACATCGGCGACGGCCTTTCCGACGTGCCGTGCATGAAGATGATGCGCGCCTACGGCGGGCAGGCGGTGGCCGTGTATCAGGACAGCAACCGCGCGGGCGTGGAGGACCTGCTCGCCAAGGGGCGCGTGGACTTCATCTTCCCCGCGGACTACCGCGACGGGACGCTCTTTGACGAGACGATGAAAAATATCGTCCGCAAGATCGCCATCGCCGACGCGCTGGCCGAGGAAAACCAGCAGCAGCTCCGCTCGCTCGGCCGGAGCGAGGTGCCGCAGCAGGTGGGGCTGTTCTGATGGTCAATTTGCGCTGCCCCGTCTGCGCTGGGGCGCTTGAAAAACGCGCGGGGGCCTATCTCTGCCCGAAAAACCACAGCTTTGACATCGCCAAGAGCGGATACGTCAACCTCCTGCTCAACTCCTCGCAGGGCCACCACGGGGATGACAAGCTCATGGTACGCGCCCGCCGCGACTTTTTGGACAAGGGCTATTACGACCGCTTCATCGCCGCTGTTGCGGACGCGGCGGCGGAATTCGCGCCTAAGGAGGCTGCGGTGCTCGACGCAGGCTGCGGCGAGGGGATTTATTCTCTTGCCGTTCTGCGCGCCATCGAAAAAGCGGGCAAGCACGGCGAGCTTTTAGGCGTTGACATTTCGAAGACCGCGCTCCAGTATGCGGCAAAGCACTCGCCGGATTTTACACTCTGCGTCGCCTCCTGCGCGCATCTGCCGGTCGCGGACGGGAGCATCGACGAGGTGCTCAATATCTTCTCCCCTTTCGTGCCGGAGGAATTTGCGCGCGTGCTGAAGCCGGGCGGCTATCTTCTGCGCGCCTATCCCCTGCGCGAGCATCTGTGGGAGCTCAAAGCGCTCATCTACGACACGCCGCGCGACAACCCGCCCACGCCGCTTACGACCGAGGGCTTCACGCTCGTCGAAACGCGCGAGGTGCGCGATATCATTCATTTATCCTGTAATGAGGATATTCTATCTTTGTTCCGCATGACACCATACTATTATAAAACTGGCGCTAAAGACCAGCAAAAGGCTGAGCGGGCTCAGGAGCTTAGTGTCCAACTGGCGTTTGGGCTGGCGATTTATCAAAAGGATTGATGATACTCCCGCACTATGCGGGAGGGGTTTCCCTGCGCCGCGCAGGGGAGCGAGCCAAAGGGGGCCATTCTCTTTCACAAAAGAGAATGGCCCCCTTTAAATCCCCCAAGAGAAAGGTTTTTGATTGGCAGTCTCAGGCTCGAATGACTTTTGTGCCTCCGGAATGAGAGTGCCTGTGTGCGTTGCCGCGTTAGCATTGCAAGACGATTTGCCTCTGCTTCTATTATCCGCTGCCGCTCTGCCCATCTTGTAGAAGTACAGCCTAATTTCCGTCTACTTTGGATTTGTACGATCTTGCTGATGCCTGCCAAGGCGGCATTGCTGCGTTCGCCGCGTTCAGGTTTGCTTCTTTTTTAGTCCTCTGCTGTAATATAGATTTCTTCGGCTTTTTGTTGGGCGGAGATGAGGGCGTCTTTAACATCGCCGTAATTCTGTGCTTCCAGTTGAGTCAGTGCGTCGGTGATCGCGTTGAATAGCAGGTGATACATCTTTTCATAATCAGGCATTTTCATCCCTCCTTGGGATTATAATAACCTGAAACAGATTAAAATGCAAGTTAAGAAGTTGCTTGCTTTATAGTTTTCCTGGGGTGAAGATGATGTATCCGAGATTGAGAGACCTGCGGGAAGACAACGATATGACGCAAGCTGCACTTGCGAAGCTGCTGGGCATGTCGCAGACCGGTTATTCCAAATATGAGACTGGCGAAAACGACGTGCCAACACAAATTTTAATTAAACTGGCCGACCTCTACGGAACCTCCGTCGACTACCTCCTCGGCCGCACCGACAAACGATAAAAACGACCGCTCAGACGGTCGTTTTTTTGCCCCCATAATGCGGCGAGCGCAGCGATGCCGCCCCGCAGGCAGTCTGCCGCCAGTCTACCGTCACACGCGCCTCACGGAGTAAGGCGCGGTTGCTGGATGAACCGAATCGCAG
>OHAF01001753.1_pt1 | contig 18719 bp, 18 predicted proteins | sample 1577041 | NCBI WGS metagenome assembly OHAF01 (sample SAMEA3541495, study PRJEB24748) | human gut metagenome | biome: human gut; feature: human-associated habitat; material: faeces | place: China | collected 2012
ATGTCGGGGTCAAGGGGCAGGGCCCCTTGCGTTCTCTTGGGGGATCAAAAGGGGGTCATTCTCTCACGAGAGAGAATGGCCCCCTTTTTCCGTGCCCCTGCACGGTGCAGGGATAGAAGCGCGCTATCGCGCTGCCTTTTATGCTGTTCAGCAGAACTGCACTGGCTCAGTGGCCGCCTTGAGCCACTCCAGCTCATCCCCACTTAGATACGGCGAGATCGCCGCAAAGACCTTAGCGTGATAAGCATTCAAAAGCTCCACATCGCGCGACGAGAGCAGCGACAGATCGATCGCATCGCGGTCATACGGCACGAGCGTCAGCGGTTCGAGCGCAAGGAAGCGGCCGTACTCGTTGACCTCGGCCTCGCGTACGACGACGAGGTTTTCGATGCGCACGCCGAACTTGCCGGCAAGGTAAATGCCCGGCTCGTTCGAGAAGATCATGCCCTCTTCGATGACGCAGTGGCGCTTCTGGCGCTTCACGTCCCAGTGTACGCGCTCAGGGCCCTCATGCACGCCGAGGACGAAGCCCACGCCGTGGCCCGTGCCGTGGTTGAAGTCGAGGCCCGCTTCCCACAGCGGCGTGCGGGCCAGCATGTCAAGGTTTTCGCCCATGCAGCCGTGCAGGAACTTGGCCGCGCCCAGCTGTATGTGTCCGCGCAGGACAAGCGTGTAGATGCGCTTTTCCTCGTCCGTGAGCGGGCCGAGCGCGATGGTGCGGGTGATGTCGGTCGTGCCCTCCAAATACTGCGCGCCCGTGTCGGCGAGGCAGAGACCGCGCGGTTCCATAGGGATGTCAGTCTCCTCGGTCGGCTCGTAGTGGACGATCGCGCCGTGCGCGCCGTAGGCGAGGATGGGGTCGAAGCTCTGCTCAAGATAGTGCTCACCCTCGGCGCGAAGAGATTCGAGCTTTTTCGACGCGCTGAGCTCGGTGATCGGCTCTTTGCCGATCGTGTGCTTGAGCCAGTAGATGAAGCGCGTGACGGCCACGCCGTCCTTGATGTGGGCGAGGCGCTCGTTCTCCTGCTCGGCGGGCGTTTTCATCGCCTTCATCAGCTGAATGGGGCTCGTGCGGTCGAGCACTTCGGCACTCTCAGGCACGCTTTGCAGAATGCGGTAGTTGGCGCGCTCGCCGTCGAGCAGGACGCGGGTGCCCGTGGGCAGCGCCGCGACGAGGCGGTAGATGTCGTCATAGGGGGCGAGCGTTACGCCGTCAGATTTCAAATGTGCTTCGATCTCTGCGCTCACGGCCTCTCTCTGCACGCAGAGCGTGGCCTTGTCCTGCTCAAGCAGCAGATACGAGAGGAACACAGGTGTGAAGAGCACGTCGTTGCCGCGCAGATTCAGCAGCCACGCGACTTCGTCGAGAGAGGGGATGACGAACACGCTTGCGCCCATCTCCTTCATCTTGCCGCGCACCATTGCGAGCTTTTCCCTGCGCGTCAGGCCTGCATACTTTACGTCCAGCTCCCACACCGGCTCGCACGAGAGTGCGGGGCGGTCCGCCCACACAAGGTCGACAAGGTCCTCGTCGCCCGCAAAGCGGATGTGTTTCTCGCGCGTCTTTTCGCCGATCGAACGGGCGAAGTCGTTGCTGATCGTGCGCGAGTCGAAGCCGATCCAGCCGTTTTCAGGAACGTGGTCGCGCAGGAACGCGGGGATCTCAGGCACGCCGGGCTGGCCCATGCGCATGAGCTCAATACCGCTGCCCTCTAACTGCTGCGAGGCCTGCAAAAAGTAGCGGCCATCCGTCCACAGTGCGGCGGCGTCCGGCAGCACGACGAGCGTACCGGCAGAGCCGGTGAAGCCGGAGAGAAATTCGCGCGCCTTGAAGTGCGCGCCGACATATTCGGATGCGTGAAAGTCATCGGTCACGACGACGTAGGCGTCCAAGTGGCGCTTTTTCATCTCCACGCGCAAAAGTGCGAGCTTTTCGACAGGATTCATCACAAAATCACTCCAATTCTTTGTTACGATAACGATTGCCTCATTCGGCAAAGCTCTCCGTCAGCGTGACGAGCACGTTCGTCATGGCCTCAAGGCTGTCCGCGGGGATCCACTCGCGCACGCCATGATAGTTGTAGCCGCCGGTGGAGAGATTGGGGCAGGGAAGACCGTCCCAGGACAGGCGCGCGCCGTCCGTGCCGCCGCGGATGGGTACACACTGCGGCTCGACACCGTTGGCGCGGAAGGCGTTTTCCGCGCGCTCGATGAGGTGGAAGTGGGGGAGGATCTTCTCCTTCATGTTGTAGTAGCTGTCGCTGATCTGGGCCTCGGCCGTGCCGTCGCCGTAAATTTCGTCAAGGCGCGCGGCGCAGTCGGCAAAGAGCGCCTTTTTCTCCTCAAAGCGCTCGCGGTCGTGGTCGCGGATGATGTAGCGCAGCGTCGCCTCGGTCACGCTGCCGCTCATCTCGGTCAGGTGGAAGAAGCCCTCGTAGCCGTCGGTTTTCTCCGGCACTTCGTCCTCAGGCAGCATCGCGTGGAAGGCCATCGCTGCGGTCGCGGCGTTGATCATGACATTTTTAGCGCTGCCGGGGTGGACGCCGACGCCGTGCACCGTCAGAACGGCGGAGGCGGCGTTGAAGTTTTCAAATTCGATCTCACCGAGCGGGCCGCCGTCCACGGTATAGCCGTAGTCGCAGCCGAGCTCCTGCACGTCGAGACCGTCGACACCGTTGCCGATCTCCTCGTCGGTCGTGAAGATGATGCGCACTTCGCCGTGTTTGACGTTTTTCTCAATCATCGTCTCGACCGCGGCCATGATCTCGGCGACGCCGGCCTTGTCGTCCGCGCCGAGGAGCGTCGTGCCGTCGGTGACGATGAGCTCTTCGCCCACATGGCTTTCAAGGCCGGGGCAGAGCGCCTCGGTGAGGGAGACAGTGTCGTTGAGCTTCAGCTCGCCGCCCTCGTAGCGCACGAGGCGGGGCTTGACGTTTTCGCCCGAAGCGTCGGGAGCGGTGTCCATGTGCGCGATGAGCGCGATGACGGGCGCGTCCACGCCCTCGCTCGCGGGGAGCGTTGCAAGCACATTGCCGCAGTCGTCCATGTGGACGTCCTCGAGCTTCAGCGCTTCAAGCTCCTGCATCAGCACGCGGCCAAGGTCCTTCTGCCGCTCCGTGGAGGGCGAGGTGCCGGTGAATTCATCCGAGGTGGTGTAATAGGTCACATAGCGCAGAAAACGCGATTTGGCAGATTCCATTTTGGGGTACCTCCTTGCAGTCATGCTGCGTGATATTTCACGCTCAGTGTACCACAAAAGGGGGCGAACTGTAAAGCGGCGGAGCACCGATCCGCGCAAAAGTGAAACGGTGCAAAAGATTCTTTTGCTTGACAAAGGGCGGCAGTTGATAATATAGTGTGATACATATTAAATAAGAAACTGGGAGGGAAGAGGAAAAATGGACGTGGAAACCATCACGAGCCGGCAGAATCCGTTGATGACGCACCTGCGCAAGCTTGCTTCCTCCCGGTCTTACCGCAAAAAGAGCGGCGAATATCTCTGCGACGGGACAAAGCTCTTGGACGAAGCGCTCAAGTGGGGCGCGCCGGTCCATACGGCGGTGTTCTCCGACGGCGTGGAGATTCCAACGCTTCCCGATACCGTGCGCGCCGTGTGCGTGAGCGAAGACCTGATGCGTTCGGTGAGCCCGATGGAGACGCCGCAGGGCGCACTGTTTACGGTCGCGCTTCCCGAGACGAAGCTGCCCGAAACGCTTGCGGGTAAGCACTATCTCGTGCTGGACGGTGTGCAGGACCCCGGGAACGTGGGGACCATCCTGCGCACGGCGGACGCGTTTGAGTGCGACGGCGTGTTCTTAGTCAACGCCTGCGCCGACCTCTTCAATCCCAAGACGGCGCGCGCCACGATGGGCGCGATCTTCCGCCGCGAGGCGTACAGCGTCACGCCGGAGGAGCTTTTCGCGCTGCTCAGTAAAAGCGGCGTCCCGCTCTACGGCACGGCGCTGCGCGAGGACACCGTGCCGCTGTCTGACGCGAACCTGTCCAAAGCCGCTGTCGCCATCGGCAGCGAGGGGCGCGGACTGTCGCAGCAAATGCTGGATGAGTGCGCCAAAACGCTCAAAATTCCCATGAGCCCGCGCTGCGAGTCGCTCAACGCGGCCATCGCGGCGACGGTCGTTCTGTGGGAGATGTATCGCTGAAACAAACAAGGAGGTGCTCTTCATGGCGGGCCTTAAATACTGGGTGTGGCTCTCGGAGGTCAAGGGACTGACAAACCGCTCAAAGCTTCTGCTGCTCGACTATTTCGGCACGCCGGAGAACGTCTACTATGCCGACGAGGACGAGTACCGCCTCGTCGAGGGCAGCGAGCCGCGGCAGATCGCACTGCTCGCGGAAAAATCGTTGGAAAACGCCGACCGTATCCTCGGCGCGTGTTCGCGGCTGGGGCTGCGGCTTCTCACGATGCAGGACGCGGACTATCCGATGCGCCTGCGCAATATCTTTGAGCCGCCGTGCCTGCTTTATGTCAAAGGCCAGCTCCCCGTTATCGACGAGGAGGTCGCTGTCGCCATGGTCGGCACGCGCAAGGCCTCGCCCTACGGCATCGAAGCGGCGGAGAAGATCGCCTACGGCCTGTGCAAGCAGGGCGCGGTCGTGATCTCCGGCGCGGCGGCAGGCGTGGACAGTGCATCTCACCGCGGCGCGCTGCGCGCGGGCGGAAAGACCATCGCCGTGCTCGGCAACGGGCTGGACATTGTCTATCCCGCGGAGAATGAATGGCTGTACCGCGATATCGCGGCCTCGGGCGCGCTCATCAGCGAGTATCCGCCCGGGACGGCGGCCGAGGCGTGGCATTTTCCCGTGCGAAACCGCATCATCAGCGGCTTGAGCCTCGCGACCATCGTGGTCGAAGCGCCGGAAAAGAGCGGCGCGCTCATCACGGCGAATACCGCGCTTGAGCAGGGACGCGATGTTTTCGCCGTTCCCGGTCCGATCGACGCGCCACTCAGCCGCGGCTGCAACCGTTTGATCGCGGACGGCGCGGCGGGCCTCATCACCGACAGCTGGGATGTGCTGCGCGAGTACGAGGCCATCTATCCGCATAAAATACTCGGCGAGCGCGTGGAACTTCCGCGTACGCTCGGCTATCAGGCGCGCGAGGAGCTTTCTCGCGCCAAGCAGGCCGCGGCGGAGGAAATACTGTCGCTGCCGACACTGAATTTGAAAACCAACGACGCGGGGCTGACCGACGATCAGATCACCATTCTGCGCACGCTCAAAGACGGCGCGCTGCAGGTGGATGACCTGATCGAAAAGACGCAGATCCCCACGCGCCGTGTTCTTTCCGCGCTCACGATGATGGAGCTCGAGGGCTACGTCGAGCAGGGCAGCGGCAAGCATTTTTCTTTGACTGTCACACTACTGGAGGAATAATATTCATGGCAAAAAAGCATCTGGTGATCGTCGAGTCTCCGGCCAAGGCGAAAACCATCGGAAAATATCTGGGCAGGGAGTACGAGGTCAAGGCCAGCATGGGCCATTTGCGCGACCTGCCCAAGAGCAAGCTGGGCGTCGATATCGAGCACGACTTCGAGCCCGTCTATCAGCCCATCCGCGGAAAAGAGGAGCTCATCAGCGAGCTCAAAAAGGCCACCAAGAGCAGCGACACCGTGTATCTTGCAACGGACCCGGACCGCGAGGGCGAAGCCATCTCGTGGCACTTAAAAGCGCTTTTGAATCTGGACGATGAAAAGGCCAAGCGCGTGACTTTCAACGAGATCACGAAAAAGGTCGTCTCCGAGAGCATCAAGGAGCCGCGCGCCATCGACCAGGACCTGGTCGACGCGCAGCAGGCGCGCCGCGTGCTCGACCGCATCGTGGGCTATCAGCTGAGCCCGCTTCTGTGGAAGAAGGTCCGCCGCGGCCTCTCCGCGGGCCGCGTGCAGTCCGTCGCTGTGCGCATGGTCGACGACCGCGAAAAGGAAATTCAGGCCTTCGAGGCGCAGGAATACTGGACGCTCGACGCCGACCTCACCGACGAGGCGACGCACAAGACCTTTGAGGCGCACTATTACGGCAAGGACGGTAAAAAGGTCGAGCCGGCCTCCGGCGAGCAGGTGGACGGCATCATTGCCGACATCGGCGACAAGTCCTTTACTGTGACGAACATCAAGCGCACGGACAAGCAGCGCTCCCCGTCTCTGCCGTTCACCACTTCCACCTTACAGCAGGAGGCCTCGCGCAAGCTCAACATGACGCCGCGCCGCACCATGGCCATCGCCCAGCAGCTCTATGAGGGCGTGGACATCACGGGCGAGGGCACGGTGGGTCTCATCACCTACATGCGTACCGACTCACTGCGCATCTCCGAAGAGGCCATCGCTGCGGCGAAGACGTTTATTTTAGGACGCTACGGGCAGAGCTACTATCCCAAGACCGCCCGCCACTACAAGGCCAAGGCCGGCGCGCAGGACGCGCACGAGGCCATCCGCCCCTCGAACGTCAACCTGACGCCCGAGCAGATCAAGGGCGACCTGACGGGCGAGCAGTACCGTCTGTACCGCCTGATCTGGAGCCGCTTTTTGGCCTCCCAGATGGCGAACGCCGTGTATGACAGCGTGAGCGCGCAGATCATGGCGGGCGGACACGAGTTCCACGCGAGTGCCAGCAACCTGAAATTCTCCGGCTACACCGCCGTTTATGAGGAATCCCGCGACGACGACAGCAAGGAGGAAAAGGAGGGCACGCTGCCGCCGCTTGTCGAGGGGCAGGGCTTGACGCTCGAGGCCTATACGCCGCTCCAGCACTTCACTCAGCCGCCCGCGCGCTACACGGACGCGACGCTCATCCGCGCGATGGAGCAGAACGGCATCGGCCGCCCGTCGACCTACGCGCCGACGGTCTCGACGATCTTAGACCGCGAATACGTCATCAAGGACGGAAAATACCTGCGTCCTACGCCGCTCGGCGAGGTGGTGACGGGCCTGATGGAAGAGCGCTTCCCCGACATCGTGGACATGAAGTTCACCGCCCGCATGGAGGAAAAGCTCGATACCGTCGAAGAGGGCAAGACTGCGTGGAAGGACGTCATCCGCGACTTCTACGGCGGCTTTGAGCGCGACCTTGAGAACGCCGAGAAGGCGCTTGAGGGCGTGAGACTCAAGGTCCCCGATGAGGTCAGCGAGGAGAAGTGCGACGTCTGCGGCCGCAACATGGTCATCAAGAGCGGGCGTTTTGGCCGCTTCCTTGCCTGCCCGGGCTACCCTGAGTGCACGTTCACCAAGCCCCTTGTCATCGAAATGCCGGGCCGCTGCCCCAAGTGCGGCGGGCGCATGATGAAGCGCACCGGCGTGAGCAAGAAGACGAACAAGCAGTACACGTACTATGCCTGCGAATTCTCCACCAGCAGCGATCCCGAGAAGAAGTGCGACTTCATGACATGGGATGTGCCGACGAAGGACGACTGCCCCGAGTGCGGCCAGACGATGTTCAAAAAGGCGGGCAAGGGCTTTAAGCGCCCGTACTGCATCAACCCCGCGTGTTCGCGCTTTGTGCCGGAAGACCAGCGCGGCTATGTGAAAAAGAAGACCACCGAGACCGCGGAAGAGGGCGCGGAGAGCGCCGAAGCCGCCGATGCGGCGGAGACCGCGGCAAAGAAGACCGCCGCCAGGAAGACGACGGCTAAGAAGAGCACCACCGCAAAGAAAACGAGCACAAAAGCGGCGAGCACCAAGAAAACCGCGACGAAGACCGCCGCAGCGAAGAAAACGACAAAGAAGGCCGTAGCCGAGGATGGTGCAGAAAAGCCCGCAAAAAAGACGGCGGCAAAGAAGACCGCGACCACGAAAAAGACGGCCGCTGAGAAGACGACCACCAAGTCCGCGGCCAAAAAGACCGCGGAGAAAGAAGAGAACTGATGCAAGTAACTGTGATCGGCGCCGGCCTTGCCGGCTGCGAGGCTGCCTGGCAGCTCGCGCAGCGCGGCATCGCCGTGACGCTGCATGAAATGAAACCCGAAAAGACCACCCCCGCGCACCACACGGCGGATTTTGCCGAGCTTTGCTGCTCGAATTCGCTGCGCTCGGACCAGATCGAAAACGCGGTCGGCCTTCTCAAAGAGGAGCTGCGCCGCCTCGATTCGCTGATCCTTGCCTGCGCGGACGCGACGCGCGTGGAGGCGGGCGGCGCGCTGGCGGTCGACCGCTACGGCTTTTCAAAGCTCGTGACAGAGAAGATCCGTTCGCATCCCAATATCACGGTTGTCCCCGGCGAGGTGACGGCCATCCCCGAGGGGAACGTCATCATCGCCTCGGGCCCCTTGACGAGCGACGCGCTCGCCGCCGCCATCGCCGAAAAGATCGGCGACGGGCACACGCTGAACTTTTTCGATGCCGCCGCGCCGCTCGTGACGTTTGAGAGCGTCAACATGGATTCGGCATTTTTCGCCTCGCGCTACGACAAGGGGACGGCGGACTACATCAACTGCCCGATGACGGAGGAGGAGTACGATGCCTTCTGGCAGGCGCTCACGACCGCCGAGGAAGCGAGCGTACACGGCTTTGAGGATAAAAACGTCTTCGAGGGCTGCATGCCCGTCGAGGTCATGGCGCGCCGCGGACACGATACGCTCTGCTACGGCCCCCTCAAGCCGCGCGGTCTGCGAGACCCGAAGACGGGGAAAGAACCCTATGCCGTCGTCCAGCTGCGGCGCGACAACGCGCAGGGCAGCGTCTATAACCTTGTCGGCTTCCAGACGCATCTGCGCTTTCCCGAGCAGAAGCGCGTGTTTTCGATGATCCCCGCGCTGCATGATGCGGAGTTTGTGCGCTACGGCGTGATGCACCGCAACACCTATCTCCGCTCGCCGGGAATGCTCGACCGCTACTACCGCCTGATCGCGGATGACCGCATCGCCTTTGCCGGGCAGATGACCGGCGTGGAGGGCTATATCGAGTCCGCGGCTTCGGGCTTTCTGGCGGGCATCGAGATGGCAAGAAGACTCGAAGGCAAACCGCCCGTCGATTTCCCACGCGAGACGGCCATCGGGGCGCTGGGGCTTTACATCAGCGATACGACGGTCTCGGACTTTCAGCCGATGAACGTGAACTTTGGTATCATGCCGCCGCTGGGCTACCGCATCAAGGGCGGCAAGCGCGTGAAAAACGCGCAGCTTGCCGCGCGCTCGCTTGAAAAGATCGACGCGATGCGCGAGGACGTGCTGAGTGATAGGAAAGGAGAGTGACCCCATGAAGATCATCGTCGACGCCATGGGCGGCGATTTCGCCCCGCTCGCGCCCGTCAAGGGCGCGCTGATGGCGCAGGAGAAGTACGGCGTGGACATCGTCCTGACCGGAAAAACGGAAGAGATCTTGAAGGCCCTGCAGCAGTGCGGCTGCAAGGAGCTCCCCAAGGGCATGGAGATCGCCAACGCGACCGAGGTGGTCGAGATCTGCGACGATCCGGCCACGGCCTTTAAGCACAAGAAGGATTCGTCCCTCACCGTGGGGCTCAATATGCTCCATGCCGGCGACGCGGACGGCTTTGTCAGCGCGGGCAGCACGGGCGCGCTTCTTGCGGGCGCGACGCTCGTTGTCAAGCGCATCCGCGGCCTGCGCCGCGCGGCGCTCGCGCCGACGATCCCGACGGCCAAGGGCAAGGCCGTGCTCATCGACTGCGGCGCGAACGCCGAGTGCACGGTTGAATACCTGCTGCAATTTGCGTATCTTGGCAGCTACTACGCGCAGAAGGTGCTCGGCGTCGAAAATCCGCGCATCGGTCTTTTGAACATCGGCGCGGAGGAGAGCAAGGGCGACACGCTGCGCCGCGAAACGTATCAGAAGCTCAAGGAAGCGGGCGAGGCAGGGCATCTCAACTTCACCGGCAACATTGAGGCCAAGGAAGCGATGCTCGGTGAGTGCGACGTTATCGTCGCCGACGGCTACAGCGGCAACATCATGCTCAAGAGCATCGAGGGCACGGGCAAGCTTCTTTCCATCAAATTGAAGGAAATGCTGATGCACAGCACCGGCACGAAGCTGGCGGCGCTGCTGCTCAAGGGACAGCTCGGCGATTTCAAGAAAATGCTCGACGCGAACGAGGTCGGCGGTACGGCGCTGCTCGGCATCTCGAAGCCGGTCGTCAAGGCGCACGGCAGCGCGAGTGAGGTCGGTATCTGCAATGCGGTCCGTCAGGCGATGGAGGTCGCGCGCAGCGGCATCATCGACGACATCACGCAAAACATCGACAAGATGCGCATTGAACAGAAGGCAGAATAACACGAATGCCAAAAAGCGGCAAAATGGGTATTGACAGTACAGTGCCTTTGCCGTATCATTTGGAAGAACCAAAACCGTGAGAGGAAGTATAAGACTTATGAGCCCCGAAGAAATTTTCAAAACGATGCAGAAGCTGATCGTCGAGCAGTTCGCGCTCGACCCCGATGAGGTCACGATGGACAGCTCTTTTGAGGAAGATCTTGGCGCCGACTCCGTGGATCTTGTCGAACTGGTGATGGCCATGGAGGAAGAGTTTGAGCTCGATGAGATCCCCGAGGAGGAGCTCACCTCGCTCAAGACGGTGGGCGACTGCGTGCGCTACCTGAGCACGAAGCTCGGTTAAGAAGAAAAAAGCCGCCCCGCTTTGCGCGGGGCGTCCTTTTATCAGGAGGAAAAACCATGCAGGCCTTGGAAGAAAAGCTGCAATATCATTTCAAAAATCCGGCGCTGCTCGAAGAGGCGCTGCGCCACAGCTCGTATGCCAACGAGCACCGCGGCGCAAATTTTTTCAGCAACGAGCGCCTGGAATTCCTGGGTGACAGCGTGCTCGGCTTTGTGACGGCGGAGTATCTGTTTGCCAAGCATCCTACCGCGCCGGAGGGGGAGCTGACGCGAATCCGCGCGCTGCTCGTGTGCGAGGACAGCCTGCACGAGGTCGCGCAGCGCCTGGAGCTTGGAAAATACTTAAAGCTCGGCAACGGCGAGGAGAGCTGCGGCGGCCGCACGCGTCCGTCTATCCTGGCCGACGCGACCGAGGCGGTGTTTGCCGCGGTGTATCTTGACGGCGGCATCAGCGCGGCCAGCGCGCTCATCCACCGCGTGTTGCTCGATACCGAGCGCGAGGAGGTCGCCGAGGAAAAGCGCCGCGACTACAAGACCATTTTGCAGGAATTCGTGCAGCGCACGCCGAACCAGACGCTTTCCTACCGCCTGTTTGGTGAGAGCGGCCCCGACCATGACAAGACGTTCTATTTTGAAGTGCTGCTCAACGGCGGCGCTGTGGGCAAGGGCGCGGGCCGCAGCAAGAAGGAAGCCGAGCAGATGGCCGCAAAAGACGCGCTCGAAAAACTGACGGACCAGCGCTGAAAAGATGATCACCGACTGCTTTGACGATAAGACTGAGCCCGTCATCAGCCTGCGGGACTTTTACGGTGAGCAAAAGCACCTTGTCGAAACGTGCCTGATCCTGTTTTCGCAGAAGATCTATCAGCATCTGCTGGACACCTTTCCCTGCGAAAAGATCGGCCTGATCGGTGCGTGCAACGGGAACATTCCCATTTACCGCATGAATTACAAGGGAACGGACGTCGCGTTTTACCTCTCGGGTATCGGCTCGGCGGCTGCCGCGTCGGAGTGCTATGAGGCGAGCTGGATCGTCGGCGCGTCGAAGTTCGTGATGTTCGGCTCCTGCGGGAGCTTGAATCGGGAGGCGACGAGGGGCAAATTCATCGTCCCGACGGAGAGTTACCGCGGCGAGGGCTGCTCGTACTATTTCGCTGCGCCGTCCGACTACATCACGGTCGAGAACGCGCGGAAGCTCTCGGACATCTTTACCGAGCTGGGCGTCCCGCACGTGACGGGGCGGGTTTGGACGACTGACGCCATGATCCGCGAGACCGCGGGCCTCGTCGCGCAGCGAAGAAGCGAGGGCTGTCTCGCCGTGGAGATGGAGCTTGCCGGTGTGCAGGCGGTGTGCAGTTTTTACGGCTTATCGCTCTATAACTTCCTCGAGGCGGGCGACGTGCTGGAGGAGAGCGGCTACGATGTCGCCAATCTTCGCGGCGCGAACCACGACCTCGGCAAGCTCTATATCGCGCTGGAAACGGCGCTGCGCATCTGAATAGAATCGAAAACGCCATGACGAAAGTCACGGCGTTTCTTTTTTGCTGTTTTTCTTCTTTTCAAAGAGGATCGACAGCCCCGCGTAGAGCAGGAACAGCCCGAACGGCTTGCGGAAGACGCTGCTGTCGACCATTGTCGTCAAAAACGCGGCGGCGAGCGCACAGAGCGTGCCGGTCGGGATGGCCGCGCGCAGGACGGCTTTGTCGAGATATCCGTTTTTGCGATGCGCGAAGAGCGAGATGCCCGCGGTTGGCAGAAAATAGAGCAGGTTGATGGCCTGCGCTGTGCGCTGCTCCACGCCGAAAAAGAGTGTCATGCATAAAAGAAGCAGTGTCCCGCCGCCGACGCCCCAGGACGAGAGGATTCCCGTCAAAAGCCCGCAGAGCGCGGGAAAGAGCCAGTCCGTCACAGAAGGTACCTCACCGCGCCATAGAGCAGAAACAGCGCGAAAATGCGCTTGAGCCATGTGTTCGGCACGTCCTTGAAGAGCCTGCCGCCGATCCATCCGCCCGCGAGCCCGCCGACAAGGTAGGGGAGCGCCTCTCCGAGCGGCAGCGCGCCGCGGAACGCATACACGAGCACCGACACAAGGCAGAACGGGAAGATGACGGCCACACAGGTCGCAAGTGCCGTCTTGTCGGAGAGTTTTGCCCACGAGCGCAGCAAAAAGACGAGCGGAATGCCGCCGCCTCCGCCGAATAAGCCGTTCACCGTGCCTGCGAGCGCGCCGCAGACGCGGTATTTGCCCTTTTCCGTCATGCTGTCACCGCCTTTTTGATGCTATGTAGCGGCCGCCTGAGGGGCGGCTGCAAAAATTACTGCTTCTTGAAGCTCTGGCAGTCGGTGCACTGGTCCATGGTGGGGTTGGCCTCGTGCGTGCCGACCTGGATGGCGTTCAGACCGCAGTACTGGGCGTCCTTACAGTGGTTGGCGCAGTTGGTCACGGCGCAGCGAATAGAGGTGTTGGGCGTGCAGGAGCAGCCGTTATTGGTATGATCGGTCATGGATTTGTCCTCCTGAAAAAGTTGTTTTGGCGTTTGCCGCGCTTAGTTTGCGCGCATTTTTGCCCGCTATGCAAAAGGAAGAACATTCCAATAAAAAACGTCCGGCTGATATTCAGCCGGACGTTTTTTCATTTGTCATTTTAGAAGCTCGTCGATCGCGCGGTAAAGTTCGGAGAGCGTCTCCTCGTCATTTTGCTGGATGGCGGCGGTGACGCAGGTCTCCATGTGGTTGCGCAAAATCTGGCGGCTGGTCGAGCGGATGGCGGACTCCACCGCGGCGAGCTGGATCAGCACCTCGGAGCAGTCACGGTCGTCCTCCACCATCTTTTTGATGGATTCGAGGTGCCCGATGGCGCGCGCAAGGCGGTTGCTGATCTTTTTCGTCTGCTCGGGGTCATGGACATGCCCGTGCACATGGGGGTGCCCGTGGCTGTGCTCATGGACGTGTTCGTGCTCGATCATGGCATTCTCCTTTAGAACTTCAGCGCGCCGACGCTTGCTTCCACGGCGCGGATATACGCGCGGTCGATGATCTGCTGGGCGACGGCCTCGAGATATGGCGTGAGGGGCATGTCGTTGTCCATCTCGGGCACCTTGCTGCGGAGCAGGTCGTAGATAACCTGCGTGCCCTTGGCGCAGCGCTTATCCTCATAGCAGTCGAGCGCCTGACCGTCGCAGATGAGCTCGGCGGCGAGGATATACTTGGCGAGGTGCATCGAGTCATAGGCCTTCTTGGCGGCGTTGTAGCCCATGTTGACATAGTCCTCCTGGTTGGCGCAGGTGGTCAGGTTGTCGACCACGGCAGGGTGCGCAAGGATGCGCAGCTCGCCCTGAAGACCCGCGGAGGCGTACTGGATCATCATAAGGCCATTGTTGAAGTCGGCGTTCTTGTTGAGGAACGCCGGCAGCTCGCTCACCAAGCTGTTGAGCAGACGATCAATGCGGCTGTTGCTCATTTTGCACAGATCCGTGATCGCGATGCAGAGATTGTCGGACGCCATACCGGCATAGGTGCCGTCGGCATTGCAGCCCATCAGCGCGACCGCGCCGCCGTCCTCTTCATCGAAGATGAGCGGGTTGTCGACGGACGAGTTGAGCTCGATAGCGAGCGTCGCCTGCGCGTCCTTGATGGCCTTTTTGACCGGGCCGTGGAGCTGCGGCATGCAGCGGATGGACAGCGCGTCCTGCACGCGGTGGCCGCGGTAGCGCTCAAGCATGGGGCTGTCCTTCAAAATGGCGCGGATGTTGGCCGCGGTGTTGATCTGGTCGGGGTGCGGGCGCACGGCCATCAGGCGCTCGTCCATGGCCATCAGCGTACCCTTGAGCACCTCGAGCGTGAAAGAGCCCGCAATGTCTGCCGTCAAGCTGAGCGTCTGCGCGTCATAGATCGCAAGCGACGCGAACGCGGTGACGGACGTGGTGCCGGAGAGCAGGATAAGGCCTTCTTTGGAAGAAAGCACGACGGGCTTGAGTCCCGCGCGCTCGAGCGCCTCCGCGCCGTCAAGCGTTTCGCCCTGATAGGTGGCCTTGCCCTCGCCGATCATCACCATGCCGATGTGGCCCTCGAGCGTCAGATAGCCGACGGAGCCATGACCGGGGACGACGGGGCTGATGCCCGCGTTGAGCATGTCGCGGATTAGCGCGAGCGTTTCAAGACGGATGCCCGTGTGGCCGGAGCCGAAGTGGCAGAGCATGACAAACATCATTGCGCGCGTGCACTCCTCGGCGATGGGCTCGCCGACGGCGCAGGTATGGGCGTAGATGTTGTTGCGCTGGATCGTTTCGCGGTCCTTTTCGGGGATGAACTTCTTCCAGTTGTCGCCAAGGCCCGTGGTCAGACCATAGATGGCCTTGCCCTCGTGGCTGAAGCGGTCGACATGGGCGCGGCAGTGGTTGACGCGCTCTTCATATTCTTTGGAAAATGCAACCTTTGCGCCAAAGCGCGCGACACTGACAAGGTCGTTGATGGTGGCGGTGCCGCCAAGCGTAACAGTGTTCATATCGGATCGTACCTCTTGAAATGTGGGGCTCGCTCTCTTACAGGGAGCTGTCGGTCTTGTAGCCATCGGCCTCGATGGCGATGTAGCGCACCTTTTTGCCCATCTCCATCTCGCCGTAGAACGCGACGTAGTACGGGCGGTAGAAGGGGCGGTAGGACGCGACCTCCATCGAGGTGATGATGTGGCCCGAATGGCGGCGCATGATGCGCATGGCGACGCGCTTGGCCTGGGCGATGATCTTCTCTTTGTCGAAGGTGGAATCCTGGCACATGTCGGGATCGAGGTCGGCTTCGTAAAGCGGGAGCGGCTGCTCGTGATAGCTCGCCGTGCAGCGCGTGCCCTCGACGATCATGCAGATCTTCTGCGAGTTGCCGCCCATCTGGCCCTTGCGGGTGAAAAAGCGCTCCACAAGGCCGGGCTTGAAATAGGCGTCGAACACGACTTCAAAGCTCTGCAAATAGAGCTGCTTCATCGTGATCTTGCCGCCGCCGTACATGGCCTTGCCAATCAGGTTGCCGCCGCCGCGGGCCTTGACAAAGGCCTCGGAGTCGGTCATTTTCTTTTGGGTGATTAAAACGTCCACTGTGCGGGAACCTCCTTGAAACGGAATGGGAGAGTAAAAAAGCAAATACGAGAAAGACAGATTCCGCGGGGGAATCAGCCTACCTTCTCATCATACGCCAACGCTGGGGGAATGACAAGCCGCTTTTAGCGCGTTTTGTGGCAAAAACGGAAGAGTTTACACATTTTTTCGGCAAGCGGAAACTGAAAAACCGCTTTTTTGCGAAAGAAACAGCCGCTTGCCGGTTCATGCCACTTTTGTGCATAACGCAGAAACGATTGACCGTTTGGCATGAAAAGATTATACTAAGCTACCGTTGAAAAAAGCGTTGAATCCGTTGGGCGGCCCGCATGGCGAAGCGGGCGGCGATGCGCCGCGGATTCAACGATAATTCGTCGGCGAAGCATTATGATAAAATAAGAATGCTTCATAGCATCGTTGTATCATTGCTGTGGAGGGCGGAGGATAGCGCCCCCGAAAAGGCAATGCAGATAAAATAAGAAATCAGGCAAGCAATAAAAAGAGGAGATAGCAATATGTCTTTACTGACCAGCAAGCTGAGCGACGAAGATCGCAAGAAAGCGCACGAGCTTTTTGGAGTGCCCGAGCAGTTCGACGAAGTGGCCGACCTGATGGTGCACGAGGAGGAATGGCAGGTCATTCTTCTGATGGGCAAGGAGCCCATGACGGAAAAGGAGCTGCGTAAGCTCATGGAGAAGAACCGCCTGGCCGCGTCGCCCTACGTGCTCATCAACCGCATGTACTCCCGCAACGTACTCAACAAGGTCACGGATGCGGACGAGCCGACCTGGAAGATCAGCGACTTCTACAGCCGCTATTCCTACTATGCGCAGTTTGAGTACTATGAGTTCGGCTGTCTGCCGAGAGAGCTCATCGAGGCGCTCTACGACTGGCAGACAGAGATTTATCAGTCGATCTATCTGCCGCAAGTGAAGGCCAAGGTCGCCGGTGAGGGCGTCTATGTCCACAACCAGACGTATCTGACGCTCGAGGAGTTCGATAAGATCATCGACGGGCATCACGGCAGCATCCATCTTGTGCCCTGCAACTGCAAGAGCCAGAAGTATTTCCACGACCGCAAGCTCAATGTGTGCGTCAACATGAACGACGGGCCGAACAGCGCGGTCGACCGCGGCATGGGCGAGCCCATCAGCCCTGAGGACATGAAAAAGAAGGTGCGCGAGTTCAACGCCAGCGGACTCATGCAGAACGGCGAGGACGGCTTCATCTGCAACTGCGACGGTCTGTGCTGCTTCCCGATGCAGATGGCCTATAAGGCCGGCTCCCGCCTGATCTATCCCGAATCCAACTGGAAGATCGACTGGCACGAGGACGAGTGCGTCAACTGCGGCAAGTGTACGAAGATTTGCAACTTCGGTGCGTTCTACAAGGACGACAACCGCAAGGTGCACTACGATGTGGACAAGTGCTGGGGCTGCACCATCTGCGCGCCCAACTGCCCGAAGCACGCTATCCACCTGCTGCCGAGAGAGCAGAAGGCCTGAGAGAAGCACTAAGGCACTACGCAATAGCATTTTGGCCGGACGGTACCCTAAAAGTGGCCGCCCGGCCTTTTTCTTGCTTTGCGCGAGAAATGGAGAGAGGAAGTCAGCACCATGGCACTTATCAAAGTTCTGATCATCTTTGTGGTGATCCTCGCCCTGCTCAACAAACGCCTGCCCCTTTATCTTGCGATGATTTTTGGTTCACTCCTGATGATCGTGATGTTCCGTCTGCCGCTCGCCACGGCGGGGCAGACGGCGCTGCACACGCTCACGGGCTGGGACGTCTGGTCAGTGAACCTTGCGATGTACGTGATCTCGGTGCTCGTCTACGAGCTTGACCTGCGCCATCGGTTCGAGGATGCACAGCGGGCGATGAATGGACTAATGCGCGACCCGAGGCTCAACACGTCGCTTGCCTGCCTGTTCATCGGCCTGATGCAGGGCCCCGCCACCGTGACGATCTGCGGCGGCATGGTGGACACGATGGCGGGCGACCACCTCAAAAACGATGAAAAGGCGGCGGTCGCCACGTACCTCCGCCACATTCCCGAGGCTATGGTGCCGACGTTCACGGGCGTTATCGTGGCGTGCAGCATCAGCGGCATTTCCATTTCATCCTTTTTCGTATGGATGATCCCGATGGCATTGCTGACGCTTCTGGCAATCTACCTTGTTTACCTGCGCCGCGTGCCGCGCACAGTCGGTGAGACGGGACGCAGTAAGAAAGAGTGCGTACGCCTGCTCTTGCGGAGCTTGTGGTCGCTGCTGCTGGCGATCGCGGTGATCATCGTGTTTTCGCTGCCGACGTGGGCCGTCGTGACGGTCGTCGCGGCCGTCAACGCGCTGGTCGAAAAATTCTCCGCGCAGGAGGTGCTCGATGCGCTCGTCAAGGGCTTTGACCTAAAGTCGCTGCTCGGTATTACGATGACGTATGTCTTCAAGGACCTTTTGATCCTTGGCGGCGTGATCGACGTGCTGCCGACGTATTTCGAGCATCTGCCCATTCCGGCGTTTCTGGTGCTCGTGATCCTGTACGCGTTCGGCACGCTGGTCGCGGGATCGAGCGCCGCGGCCGCGGCCTTTATCCCGCTGGCCTACACCATGATCCCGAACGGCGGCGCGTTTTTGCTGGCGCTGCTGATGAGCGTCAGCTTCGCCTCGAGTCAGCTGAGCCCCACGCACATCTGCACGGCAATCATCTCGGACTATTTCGGCGTCACATTCTTCGCCACGGTCAAAAAGCTCCTGCCGCTGTTTCTGCTCACCGTCCTCATCGCCTGCGGCTACTACATGCTGCTGACAGCGGTATTCTGAAGAAAACAAACAAGGCCTGTGCCAAGCAGCACAGGCCTTGATCGATTTGCTGTAAAGAGAAAATCAAAGGGAAAACAGAGCAAAAAATGCAGACCCTTTCCCCTAAACGGGTATTTGGGGGTATTTTCAGAGAAAAACCGAGATTTGAAAAACAGGACACTTCAACCGCGCCGAGTGGCGCGTACAAGTGTTTTGCGCAGCAAAACCTTGGCACAGGGCGGATTCATTCCGCCCTG